>JAESGX010000120.1_pt1 | contig 79509 bp, 68 predicted proteins | sample 9269801 | NCBI WGS metagenome assembly JAESGX01 (sample SAMN16773122, study PRJNA677054) | algae metagenome | isolation source: Pleurocapsa minor GSE-CHR-MK-17-07R and co-occurring heterotrophs from wet... | place: USA: Lower Calf Creek Falls, Grand Staircase Escalante National Monument, UT ... | reverse complement strand
GTTGCTGTCATGCGCAAACTCGTGCATCTGGCCTACGGCGTGCTTAAGTCAAACCGCCCCTTTGATCCTCATTTCGCATCCGCTGCTTGACTTTCAAGACGGTATCTCTCCACGATGTGGACGAGGGGATGACTCAAGGCATGTTTCCGACCAGCAGCGTACGCCATTTTCCCCCTCTTCCATGCAATGGAGAGGGGGCCAGGGGGTGAGGCTATTTTTCCTCTCTGCGCAGCGACGCAGGGTGTGGCGCTCTTTTGACTTCCAAAGAGGCGCCCGGTTGTTTTCTTGCAGTTTTGCCCTAAACACGGTCTAATCCACGAAGAAAAACGTTTTTCTTCAACGATTGGATATTTTATGCGCAAATGGATGCTTTTCTCCGCTCTGGTGCTGGCGCTGTGTCTGCTGCTGGCCTCGCCAATTCTCAGCCAGGAAGTCCCCCTTTATCTCGATACCACCCAATCCGCCGACGCCCGCGCTGACGACCTGCTGGCGCGCATGTCGCTGGCCCAGCGCATCGGCCAGATGACGCTGATTGAAAAGAACAGCATCACGCCAGACGAAGCGGCAGCGCTGTTTCTGGGCGGCATCCTCAGCGGCGGGGGCGGCAATCCCTCGCCCAACACGCCCGAGGCATGGGCCGTCATGACCGCCGAGTATCAGCTTGCCGCGCTGGAGACACCGCTGGGCATTCCGCAGCTATATGGCGTGGATGCCGTTCACGGGCATAACAACGTGTACGGCGCGACCATTTTCCCGCACAACATCGGCCTGGGCGCGGCGGATCGCCCTGACCTGGTGGAGGCCATCGCGCAGATGACCGCCCGCGACATGCTGGCGACCGGCGTGAACTGGAATTACGCGCCGGTGCTGGCCGTGCCGCAGGACATCCGCTGGGGGCGCACTTACGAGGCCTACGGCGCGGATATCGACCTGGTGACCTCGCTGGGTCTGGCCTTCATGCGCGGCCTGCAACCGGACATCACCCAACCGGGCAGCGTGCTGGCCACGCCGAAGCACTTCATCGGCGACGGCGGCACGACCTGGGGCACATCGTCGTTCGGGCCGGACTTTATCGACCGCGGCGACACGATCATGGACGAAGCCACCCTGCGGGAGCTGTTCCTGTCCCCGTATCAGGCGGCCGTCGATGCCGGCGCGCTGAGCATCATGGCCTCGTTCTCAAGCTGGAATGGCACGCCGATGCACGCGCACGCGTATCTGCTGACCGACGTGCTGAAGGGCGAGCTGGGCTTCAGCGGCTTCATCGTGTCGGACTGGGCCGCCATTGACCTGATCGACGAAGACTATGACCTCGCCGTGGCGTCGGCCATCAACGCGGGCGTGGACATGGCGATGGTGCCCTACGACGCGGACATGTTCATCGACAGCCTGACGCGGGCCGTGGAAAGCGGCGCGGTGCCACAGGCGCGCATCGACGACGCTGTGCGCCGCATCCTGCGCGTGAAGTTCATGATGGGCCTGTTTGAGCGTCCGTTTGGCGATGACGCGCTGCTGCCCCTGGTGGGCGACGACGCCTCGCGTGCGCTGGCCCGTGAAGCCGTCGCTGCGTCGCTGGTGCTGCTGCAAAATGACGGCAGCGCACTGCCCCTGACCGACGACATCGGCACGATTTTCGTGGCGGGTTCGGGCGCGGATGACATCGGCCTGCAAGCCGGCGGCTGGACGATCGAGTGGCAGGGCGGCGAAGGCCCGATCACCACAGGCACGACCATCCTTGACGGGATTCAGGCGGCCGCGCCCGATGCAGAAATCGTGTTCCGCGGGCGCGGCAATTTCGACAATCTGCTGGATGAATCCGGCGCGCCACAAGTCGCAGATGTGGGCATCGTGGTCGTGAGCGAGCCGCCGTATGCCGAGCATCTGGGCGACAGAGAAACGCTGACGCTGTCCGGCTGCGACCAGAACGCCATCATCAACACGCGTGCGCAAAGCGACCGCCTGATCGTAGTCGTGCTGTCGGGCCGGCCGCTGGTGATGCCCGAAGTCTTCGAGCAGGCCGAGGCCGTCGTCGCGGCATGGCTGCCCGGCAGCGAAGGCGCGGCTGTGGCCGATGTCCTGTTTGGCGGCGTGCCCTTCACAGGGCGACTGCCGTTTGCTTGGCCGAGCGCCCTGGGCGTCGAGCTGTATCCGGTTGGCTACGGATTGTCTGGCTAGGCCAGAAACGCGCCCACCACGCGCAGGAATTCGTCCGGTTCTTCCAGGCTGGGCACGTGCGCCGAGTGGGCAAACTGGTGATACGACGCCTGCGGAAGCTCGCGCAGCAGGTGCGGCGCGGCCATTTCCGGCACCGATTCGTCGTGCGCGCCGGTGGTGATGAGCACTGGGCAGGCGATTTCTTTCAGGCGATGAAAGGCCGGCGGGTCAAGCGGCGTGGGGGTGGCTTTCTCGCTCAGGTGCGGGATGCTTTCCATATTCATGAGCAGCATGCGTTCGCGCGCTGAGGCATTCACATGGTCGGGCGTGCGGCCGAAACCGTCCACCCACATGCGAATTTCCAGCGCGACCAGCTCTTCATACTGGCCGGCTTCTTCCAGCGCCATCATCTGCTCGTCCAGCGCGACCTGCTCCGGCGGGAACGGGCCGTCCAGCTCCAGCCCGCTGGGGGTGCTGCACACCATGACCAGTTTCGCCACGCGGTCGGGATGCTCCAGCGTGAAGTCCATGGCGATGGTGCCGCCCCGGCTGCATCCCACCAGCATGGTCTGCCTGATGCCCAGCGTATCGAGCAGGGCGCGCAGGTCGTCGCGATTGGAATAGACGACATCCTCGGTGACCGTGAGCCCGAAGCCGCGCGTGTCGTAGCGCACCACGAAAAAGCGTTCGGCCAGCGGCGCAAAGACATCATCCCACATGCGCCGGTCAGCGATGCCCGCGTGAATCAGCACAACGGCCGGGTGGCCGGGGTCGCCCGCCGTCTCATAATAGATATTCGCATGGTTATGGTTCAGGAAAGGCATGGTCATTCCCCTCTTTGCCAGACCGCCAAATCATAGCACAGAAGTTCTTATTCTGGTTGTGCTATAATGCGGCATCATTTCCTTTACTGATGGATGCGATAAATTGGCCCAAAGCGTATGGAAACCACGCATACTGGCCGGCTGTATCGTGCTGGGATGGCTGTATCTGCTGACCCACCAGAGCGAAGGCAGTGCGCTCATTCTGGTGCGTTATTCGTCGCGCTACGCACTGGCCGTGGGCCTGTATTTCGTCATCACCATGGGCGGCGTTTTCGTGCTGCTCACCCGCCCGCAGGTTGTTTTTGCGCCTGTCAGCAGGCTGGTGTCACGCTGGCCTGTCTGGATAACTATCCTAGTTCTTGTCGTCACAACCGCTATCTGGGCCCTGCCTGTCGAATCTCCCCTGAAATTATTCCCAACGATTCTCCTGTTTGGTATCCTTCTCGCGGCAAGTGACTTGTTCGTCATGTCTACGCCCAGCCCGCGCTGGCGTATCGTCCTGCTCATGCTGCTGGGTGGTATACTGCTCGCTCAACTGCTTGTGCTGACGGCAGTGCCCACCTGGCATTCCCATGATGAAGGGGCTTACACGCTTATGGCAGTGCGTGCCATAGATACAGGCAGGCTGGGCGGAGACATCTATGGCTATCCAGAGCGTGCGTGGATTGGCTTTGGAAGCTGGCTGTATACGCTGGGCATCTGGCTGAACAGCGTTGGCTTCAGCTGGTGGTCGGCCCGGCTGTACGCGTTTGTGTTGGGCATTGTGTCGCTTTCCCTGCTATATGCTGCAGGGCGCGTGTGGATAGGAAAATCCGGAGCACTGGCCGCAGTGCTGTTCATGGCGGCCAGTGGCATGTTTGTGGAAACTCATCGTGCCCGACCGGATGCCATCACGATTATGGGTGTTTGCTCGTCGCTCTGGGCATTTGGCCTGGCATGGCGGGACCGAAAGCCGTGGCAGTTTATGCTGACCGGATTTGTGGGTGCGCTCACGCTGGAGGCACATCTGGCAGCGGTAGTATTTCCCGCAGCTTACGGCGTTGTGCTAGGTATGAAATGGGTGCGCGAAGGAATACGCACGCACAAGGTATCCTTCCCATGGTTTGCGTTATGGATGGCACTGGGCGCGCTGGGACCGCTGCTGATCTTCTGGATCACCCATCTGCTGCCTGACGCTGGCAAACCTTCCGGACTGGTACTGTCCCCTGAGCCATTTAATCTGGTCGGCTATCTTACCAAAGAAGCAGAACGCTGGGTTGAGTACCTGAGTAGCTTCACGCTGGAAGGGGTGATTTTGCTCATTGCTATTGGTGTCGGCATCTGGAGGGGACGCCAACGCATGAGTCCACTCCTGATAACGCTGGTACTGGCTGCGGCTCTGTATATATTTGCAGTACCGCGATCCTGGTCGCAATACACATTGTATTTTCTGCCCTTGTTTTCCCTCATAATTGGCAGTCTGTTCAGTGAGGTCTATGTGCGCAGGCTGAATGTAATCGCGCTGGCAGCATTGCTGGCTGGAATCAGTGGGCCCTTTCTGTACAAGGCTACGCGCAGCCTTCCGGTGGTGCTAGAGCGAAACATCACCCAGGTTCAGAAACCACCCATTGTCGCCTTCATCGAATCGGCGATTCCTACGGGCGAGGCCGTGGTTATCGACATGGTCTACGCTCTCTCATTTGATCATCCTACTAACTACCGGATAATCAATGCAATGCCGCACCCTCCCACCATTGAGATGCTGGGAGGCCCAGCAGCCTCTGAATATTTTACGGAGCTGAGTCCTGCTGTGATCGTATTCGACCCCCGTGTAGATGATCGCACGGAACATTTGCAGGCTTTTCTTGAGTCGACCAGCTATTATGAAAACCTTTCCTTTTCAGGTTTGACCGTGTATATAAGACCTGATTTTGTGCAGCATAATGGGGATTCCTGATGCAGGCTGACTATCAGAACAGCTATTTCCAGTCACGATTTCAGCCGCATGAAGAGCGCGATCGTATCTGGAACGAAATCGCTGCATATTTGCAGGCACGCTATATCCCCACAGATGCACATGTGCTGGACTTAGGGGCTGGTTACTGCTCCTTCATCAACCAGATTGTAGCCACTAAGCGCTTCGCCCTGGACCTCTTCCCCCGACTCGGTGACTATGCCGCGCCGGGTGTGGAGAGTATCATCAGCACATGCACGGACCTCAGCCGATTCAACTCGGCGTCACTGGATGTTGTGTTCAGCAGCAACTTGCTGGAGCATCTGACGCGAGACAACATCGATCAGACAATGAACGAGGTGCTGCGCGTATTGCGACCAGGCGGCTATTTCCTGATGATCCAGCCAAATTTCCGCTTCTGCTCGCGTGAATACTTTGACGACTACACACATTTGCAGGTGTTCACTCATGTCAGTCTACCCGACTGGCTGATGAGCCGAGGCTTCAAAATCCATCGTGTGGAACCGCGATTCATCCCGTTCTCGTTCAAGTCGCGCCTGCCTAAATGGCCAATTCTGGCGCGGATTTACCTGCGCCTGCCATGGCGTCCACTGGCCAAACAGATGTTGGTTGTCGCACAGCGGCCAGACAGAAAGAATTTATGATGTGGCATGGAAAAACACTATCTGTGGTATTGCCAACCTATAATGAAAAGGATTCTATTCGCGCATGCATTAATCAGTTCTTTGCGACCGGCGTTGTGGATGAGGTGATAGTGTGCAATAACAACGCGGCGGATGGGACTTCCACGGAAGTGGCAGCTACTGCGGCGCGTGAAGTCTTTGAAGAGCGTCAGGGCTATGGATGGTCACTGCGCAAAGCGATGCAGGAAGCTTCTGGAGATCTGATTGTTCTGTGCGAACCAGATGGCACGTTTGAACCTTTAGATATATTCAAACTACTGGCCTATGCACAGGATTTCGATGTTGTTTTTGGTAGCCGCACCAATAGCCAGATGATCTGGACAGGCGCAAACATGGGCTGGTTCCTGAAATGGGGAAACTGGGCTGTCGCAAAATACATGGAATTTCTCTTTAACAGTAATTCTTTCACCGATGTCGGCTGCACCATGCGACTAATCGGACGTCCTGTTCTGGAGGCGATTACACCCCATTTCACGATCGGGGACTCCTACTTTGGCCCTGAGGTGATGATGCTATGCCTATGGAGCGGCGCGCGCTGCATCGAAATTCCGGTTAATTACCGTGAACGTGTGGGAGAGAGCATGGTGACGGGCGACTTGTATAAGGCGCTCCGCCTCGGCACCCAGATGATTGGACTGATCACGACCTTCCGCGTCATGACCTGGTTCGGCATGGGTCCACGAACGCTTCGAGGGGTTTTCAATGGGCAGACCAGGGTGAACGAAACCCATCTGAAAAATATGCCTCCTTCCAGCAGCGAATAACCTACTCACCCGCCGCCGACGGTATAGCTTTCCGGCTCGGCGTCGCGCACCACGCTGAACTGCACGGTCGCGCTGGTCACCTGGGTGCCATCGGCCAGCGTGGCGACGGCGTGCAGCGTGTGCTGGCCCAATGCCAGCGGCCACCACACGGCCCACGGGGAGGCATCGGCATCGGCCAGCGGCTGCCCGTCCAGCACATAGCGGACGGACTGCGTGCCACGCGGCGCGCCCACCGTCAGGCGGATGCGCTGGGCATCGGGCGGCAGCACCTCGCTCAGCTCGAAAATGGTATACGGGTCCGGGGCCAGCAGGCGCAGGCGGTCATCGTCGGCCGTGATGACGGTTTCGGCTTCGGGCGGGGGCTGGGCGACGTTATGGCGCTGCGCCCACGCCCGTGCTTCCTGCGGCATCACCTGAAACACGCGCTCATAACGATTCTGCGGCGGGGTGTCCTCGCTGGCGAGGCGGCCGTTGCGGTTGTCGATGGTGAAGGCCTGCCATATGCTGTCGTATTCGGTGGGCTGATGCCCGGCGATAAACCAGTCGAGGCGGCGCGTCGGGCAGGCATCGGTGGGCAGCAGGCCGGAGGGCGCACACACTTCCATCTGCACCAGGCCATCAGGGCGGGCGAAGTCCAGCTCCGGCTGGCCCAGCAGCACGCGGCGCATGAAGGCATTCCAGATCGGCGCGGCCCCGCTGACGCCAGTGATATCGACCATCGGCGTGTTATCGGCGTTGCCCACCCACACCCCGGCCACCAGATTCGGCGTGTAGCCCACAATCCAGTTGTCGCGGAAGTCGGTCGTGGTGCCGGTCTTGGCGGCGGCCGGGCGGCCAATATTGAGCGCGCTGCCGCGGCCAAAGCCCATTGTGCGCGCATTGTCGTCGCTGAGGATATCGGTAATCAGCCAGGCCACGCGCTCGTCCATGACCTGCTGCTGTGCCCCCGACGGCTGCCATTCATAGAGCACCTCGCCATCCTGACGGGCGACGCGCAGGATGCCCACGCGGTCGACGCGCCGTCCGCCGTTGGGAAACACGCCAAAGGCCTGCGTCAGCTCCAGCAACCGCACATCCCCGCCGCCCAGTGTGACGGCCAGGTCCAGCTCGCTGTTGTTCGTCAGCGTGCTGATGCCGGCATTGGCGGTCAGGCCGACCATGCTACCGATGCCGGCATGGTCGAGCGTGATCACCGCCGGGATATTCAGCGACGACGCCAGCGCCTCACGGGCACTGACCGGGCCATGCTCCACCAGCCCATAATTCAGCGGGGTATAGCTTTGCAGCTGGCGCGTCACAAACGGCGTCTCGATGTCGAGGATCATGGTGGCGGGCGACCAGGCATCTGGCCGTGTCGGGTCAAAGGCCGCCGCATAGGTGAACGGCTTGAGCGTGCTGCCCGGCTGGCGCAGGGCCAGCGCCGCATTCACGTTCCCGTCAATCGACTCATCGAAGTAATCGGGGCTGCCGAGCATGGTTAGAATCTGGCCGGTCAGCGGGTCGATGGCGACCAGCGCGGCGTTATTGGCTTCGGCGGGCACGCGTGACGGGCCGTAGTTCAGGTTAAACAACTGCTGCTGCACGATATCCTGCGCGGCATTCTGCCAGTTCAGGTCGAGCGTGGTGGTGACTTCCAGCCCGCCGGTCAGCATTTCCTCGCCATAGTTCTGCTCAAGCTGGCGGATCACCCACATGACGAAGTGCGGCGCCTCGATCGGGAACGGCACGGCGGCGAAATTGAGCAGCTCTTCTTTGGCGATATCGGCCGTCGCCTGGTCGATCATGCCGTTCTGGGCCATCAGGTTGAGCACGACTTCCTGGCGCGACCTGGCCGCATCGAGGTTGGTCAGCGGGTCATACACGGCGGGCGATTGCAGCAGGCCTGCCAGCAGGGCGCATTCTGCCAGCGACAGCTCGCCGGCAGACTTGCCAAAATAGGCGGCGGCGGCCGCATCGATGCCATAGGCCAGATTGCCAAAGTACGACTGGTTGAGATACAGCTCCAGCACCTCCTCCTTGCTGTAGGCGCTGCCCAGCTGCACAGCCAGCACCATCTCGCGCAGTTTACGGCGCAGGCTGCGTTCGGCGCGCTGCTGCGGGTCAAACAGCAGATTGCGCGCCACCTGCTGGGTGATCGTGCTGCCGCCCGCCAGCACTTCGCCGCCGCGGATATTGATCCACAGCGCGCGCGCCACCCCGGCGATGTCCACGCCCGGATGGCTGTAGAAATTGGCATCTTCCACGGCGATGACGGCCCCCTGGCAGTGGGCGGGAATCTCCGCCAGCGGGATCGCGGTATTGCGCCCGCCGGTGTCGCTGTCGGCCAGAATTTCGTACAGCAGCGCGCCGTGGCGGTCATAAATGTGCGTGGACGGCAGGGCCATGCCTGCGCGCAGCGTCGCGGCATCAATCGCTGGCAGGTCGGCAAACAGCCAGAAATATCCGCCTGACAGCAGCATCAGCACTCCGGCGAGGGCGGTGAGGGCGAATTGACGGCGGCGGGACAGCCCGCGAAAACGACGAATCATCGATGAATCCTGTGACATGCAGTGGCCGCAGCCGGCCTGTGGGGGTGCACATTTCCTTCCATCTTACCGCGTTCTGCGCGGGCGCATTTGACGGAATCGAAACGGTGATATAATCGCACCTATCCGCTTCCCCTACGCGCAGCGTGCGCGCAGGCTGTATGTGTCAAGGATTGTATCCCCGTGGAACTTTCACGCGAAGAAGTACGCAAGATTGCCGAGCTGGCCAAGCTGGACCTGACGGAAGACGAAGTGGACCTGTACGCGGGGCAGTTGTCGCATGTGCTGGGCTATTTCCGCAAGCTGCAGGAAATCGACACCTCGGCCATCGCCCCGACAGCGAGCGTGCTGCCGCTGAAGAACGTCTTCCGCGACGATGTGCCGCAGCCCGCCCTGACGCCCAAACAGGTCACCGCCAATGCGCCGCAGTCGCTTGGCGATCAATTCCTGGTGAACGACGTATTCGAGGACTGACCTAACCCGCACGGAGCGTGACCGATGCCCGCCACCCAGCCCGCCACTCGTTTGCTGTATTCCGCGCAGGTCAGCCGCTGGCGTTCGCTGCGCCGATTCGTGCTGGGCGCGCTGGCTGCCGTGGGATTGTTTGGCGCGGCCTGGGCCATTAACGAAGCGCGCCTGCGCGGCCTGGTCACGCTGCCGGGGATCATTTTCGACCTGGCGACGCTGGTGGCGCTGCTGCTGGGCGCAATTTCCACGGTGCGCGCCGGGCTGAAGCTGTGGCGTTTCGTGCTGCGCCCGTCGGTGACGGTGAATGTGTATGACCAGGGCATCCTGTGGATTCAGGGCCGCCGCAAACATACCTTCCGCTGGAAACAGATGCAGCGTTACCGGGTGGGGCACGGACGCCGCGTCATGGAATTCCTGAACGACGATAAACAGAATCACACCCGGCTGGTCTTCACGCGGGCACACGGACAGCCGGAGGAATTTGGCGACGTGGTGGCCCCGTACGCTGCCTTTGTGACCAGCAAGATGATCGCGGAATCGCTGCGCCACGACCGCGCTGTGCGCCTGCATCCGCGCCTGACCGTCTACCCCGGCGGCATCGAAGCGCGCAACGTCGAAATCCCGTGGTCTGATCTGGACGTGGCTGTCAAAGGCAGCCAGCTGGTCATCTCGCGGCGCGAGGCCAACGGCCGTTTTCGCGTGGTCAAACGCTATCGCACCTCCACGGTGGATAACGTGGGCGGCTTCATGGAAGTCATCCACGGGATGCTGCCGCGGGCCCAACCCGAACGTTTCAGGCGGCAAACCCCGGTGCGATGATTTACGCGCCGCGCCCGCTTCCCCGCGTTTCACCCGTCCTGCGCAGGCATCGACTGCCCACGCCCTATCGCGTGCTGCTGCCGCTGTTCACCCTGCTGCCAATTCCCATTTTCGTGCTGGCCATCCTGCTGGGGCGCGGATTTTCGCCCGCCCTGCTCGACCCGCGCTTCTGGCTGCCCTGCCTGATCGCGCTGATTCCGGCCGTGTACTGGTGGCGCGAGGGCGTGGATGTGCTGGCAGGCGGCATCATCCGGCGCATGCACGTGCCGCGTTATTACCCGTATGCGGCATTGTCAGACTGGCGCTATGCCTCGCGCGAGGGGGTGCTGACCGTGTGGGATGCGGACGGCGGCAAGGCGCTGGAATGCCACGGCGCGCACCTGACCGAGTTTGACCAACTGGTGGATACCCTGCGCGAGAATATCGGGACGGGCGGCTAGGCAGGCGTCTCGTCCGGAAAATGCCCTGTGTCGCTGAGGGAAAAACAGCCTGCCACTGCTGATCCGCTTCTGCGGGGTTCGTGAGACTCTAGCGCGCCTGGGCAGGCCCGGCTGCTGCGCGAAGATAATCCCCACCCCTTGACGAAAACCCGTTTTCAGCCATGATGGTAGAAGCCTGTGCGCGGGGATGCCGCGCGCTTATAGTCGGCACAGCGTGCCGGGAGAGGGAAAGCGTTCATGGAAACGTGTCTTCAGGGTATTCGTTAGCGCATTTATTATCGGGATGTCTATCGCCGCCCCAGTCGGGTCGGTCACGGTGCTGTATCTGCGCCGCACGCTGGCCGAAGGCTGGCGATCAGGACTGGTCACTGCGGCCGGTGCCGCCACCGCAGATGCTTTCTACGCCGCCGTTGTCGCCTTTGGTCTCTCCGCAATCTCCGCATTTCTCATCAGCATCAGCACCCCGGTTCGCCTGATTGGCGGCCTGTTTCTGCTCTACATTGGCATCCGCACCATCTTTACACCCCCTGCTGAAATGGCTGCGCGCGCCGATGGCGTCGGGCTGTGGGGCAAATATGCCTCGGCGGTGCTCATCACCGTCACCAACCCGCTGACGATCATCCTGTTCACGGGCATCTTCACCGGCTCCGGGCTGGCCCTGGCAGGGACAGGCGATACATCGTGCGCGCTGGCGCTGGCTGTTGGCCTGCCGCTGGGGTCGCTGACGTGGGCGGCCGGATTCGTCGCGGTGGCCGCGCTGCTGAAGCACCGCATCCCGACCGGCGCGATGCGCTGGATCAACCGTGTGTCTGGCGCGGCTATCGCGTTGTTTGCGCTGATTTCGCTGCTGGGCTAGGTCAATCGTGCACGGGCGTGCGCCGCTGAAACAGCAGCGTCGGGAAAGCGATGCCCGCGGCAATCGCCGCCAGAATCAGGCCGGTGCGGATCAGGAAAAATGCCGCATCGCCCAGCACCACAGAACCGGCTGCCGATTCCGCATTGGGCAGCCGGATCAGGTTGAGCATGGCGCGGTAGGCAAACGCGCCGGGAATCAGCGGAATTGAGGCCGCCACCTGAAAGATGATCGCCGGGGCGCGCAGTCGTGAGGCCATCAGGTAGCCCAGAATGCCGATGACGAGCGCGCCCATAAACGAGGCGATTTCCAGCGCAATGCCGGCCTGCGTCACCAGCATCTGGCGTACGGCATGGCCCAGCGCCCCGCACACAATACACGCGATCAGCAGGCGGCGCGGCACGTTAAACAGCAGCGCGAAGCCCAGCGCCGCCAGCGCCGCCCAGAAGGCGTCTTCCACTAAAAAGAGAATTGGCTGATCGGGATTCATGCCCTGCATCCTTCCCTCAGATAATTTCCAGATTGAAAATCCACATCGCCACCGCCATACCGATCGCGATGCAGGCGGCGATGACCGCCCCCAGCAGGCCGCGCACCATCCCCGTGACCAGATGTCCCTTGAGGATATCCTCGGCGGCATTGATCAGATGCACGCCCGGCACCAGCAGCAGCACGCTCGACAGCAGCGGGATATCCGTTTGCGTGGCGCCCGTCCTGAAGGCCACCAGCGCCAGCGATGCGCCCACAAAGGCTGTCACCAGCGTGGTCAGGTAAATATTGAAATGGCGATGCTGCATTTCCTGGCGCACAAACATGGCCGCGCCCGATGCGACCAGCGTGACCAGCATGTCGGTCAGGCCGCCGCCAAACAGACGCGCAAACGCGGCGCAGGCCAGCGCCACCAGCAGCACGACGACCCAGCGGTTGTAGCGTGGCAGGCGGCTGATACGCGCCAGCTCGCCCCGCGTCTGATGCACATCCAGCTCGCCGCTGGTCACGCGCCGGCTGAGCGCATTGACCTCGTCCAGCGTGCGCATATTCACGCCCAGGATGGGCACGCGGCGCACGCTGGTGCGGAATTCCTCGCCGCTGCTGGAGGTCAGGATGATCGCGTTGGGGGAGACCAGAATATCCAGCCAGTTGGCGCCTAGCGCCGTCCCCATGCGATGCACAGTTTCCTCGATGCGGTCGGTTTCTGAGCCGCCAGACAGCATGAGCGCGCCCGCCCACAGCGCGACTTCATTGATATCGGCCAGCTCATCGCGCGAGAGCTGTGGTTTTGGTCCTATCGGTTGGTCGGTCATAAGGGGTGAGCTTGCCTTTGTGCCACGCATCACGCGGCCAGAATATGCCTATTATACGCCCGTAAGGCATCTTTTTCGATTGATGCTCACGGGAACGTTTCGCGCCGGACGTATAATTTTGCGTTACACTCAGGCTATCTCAATCGAGAGGACGGTTCCTGATGCGCCGATTTACCCTGCCTGCGTTCTGCCTGATTGCCCTGCTGCTCGCTGCCTGTGGCGGCGGAGGGCCAGCCACCCCGACGGATTTGCCTACGCCGGAAGAATCCACCCAGGAGGCGGTCAGCATCCCTGAGCTTCAGACGACGATTCAGATTCCCGCGCCCGGCACGCTGACCGTGCCGGAGCTTGGCCTTACGCCGGGTGAGACGCGTGCGCCGTTTACCTTCGATATGGTGCAGCTTGAGCTGCAAAATACAGCGTTGAACAGCAGCTCCGTCATCGATATTTTCGCGGATGGCCGCATCCTCGTGAATGGCGTGACCGCTCAGGTGAGCGCCGACACCATCGAGGCGCTGCGCGGCCTGCTGGAAGCTGTCAGCATTTACGACCTGCAAGGCATTTTCGTCAATGAAGGCGGCACAACGAGCGGCTATCGCTACTACCTGACGGTGGACGGCCCGCTGGGCAGCCGCACCATCACCGCTGACGATGGCAATACGCCGGAAGAACTGCTGGCCATTTTCACGCTGATTATTCGCCTGGGCGAGCTGGCCGGTGCGCCGGAAGCCACCCCCGCGAGCTAGTTGAAATTTGCCCGAATCTAATAGTTGACACCGTTTACTAAACATTGTATAGTAAACGGTATAGGCGTTTAGGGGAACCCAATGCCAAGAGTGCGCGATGTTCAACTGTATGACGAGATGCTCGAGGCCATCAAGACGCTGGCGCGCGCGCAGATGTCGCAGGAAGGCACCTCGTCGCTCTCGCTGCGGGGGATCGCCCGCGACCTGGGTGTGACGGCCCCGGCGCTGTATCGGTACTTCCCCAGCCGCGACGACCTGATCACCGCGCTGATCGTGGACGGCTTCACCGCACTGGCGCACACGCTGGAAGCGGCCGATGCCAATCATGACTGCGCTGATTATCGCGGGCGATTTGCGGATATCTGCCGGGCCTACCGCCGCTTTGCGCTGGAGCGCTCGGTTGATTTCCAGCTCATCTACGGCAACCCGATTCCGGGCTATGTCGCGCCGAAGGAAGTGACTGTGCCGACGGTCATCCAGGTGTTTACCGTCTTCAGCATCGTCTTCATCGAGGCCTTCAATGCGGGCAAGCTGAAGCCGCTGCCCCAGGACCGCCTGCAGCCAACTGTGGTGGCCGGGCTGGAGCAGATTATCACCCGGAATCAGGTGCCCACAGACGTGCCGGTGATGTACGGCGTGTTTGCGGCCTGGACGAAGATTCATGGCGTGGTCATGCTGGAGCTGTTTCATCACCTGGAGCAGACGGTCGGGGATACCGCCCTGTTTTTTGAAAACGAGCTGGCGCTGCTGATCGATCAGCTCGGCTTCCTGTAAACACACGCAGCTGACGTAAATCAGGCAATTCTGCCCTGTATTGGCTCACCCCTGCGGTGAGGTTGCTTTCACTTTGCCATTTTCCGGTTCTGAGACATTCAAAAAGGACACACGCAATCATGACCACCCACAGCGCTTCCGACCTGCACGTCATCTTCGGCACCGGCCCTGTCGGCCTGGCTACCGCCCGCGCCCTGCTGGGCATGGGCATCACCAACATCCGCATGGTCAACCGTTCCGGCAAGTCGGCCGACGCGCCGCAGGGCGTGCAGATTGTCGCCGCTGATGTGTATACGCCGTCGCAGGCCATCAGCGCTGCCGCCAGGGCAGCCGTCGTTTACCAGTGCGCCCAGCCCGCCTATCACGAATGGGCCGAGAAATTCCCGCCGCTGCAGGCCAGCATCATGGGGGCCGCCGCTGCTGCCGGCGCAAAGTTTATCGTCGCCGATAACCTGTACAGCTATGGCGATGTGGATGGGCCGCTGCACGAAAACCTGCCCGCCCGCGCCACCGGCAAGAAGGGTGCCACCCGTGCTGCGATGGCCCAGGCTGTGCTGGACGCCCACAAGGCGGGCACGGTGCGCAGCGCGATCGCCCGCGCTTCTGACTTCTATGGCCCGAATGTGATGGGGTCGCTGGTGGGGGATCGCCTGTTTGGGCCGCTGCTGGCGGGCAAGCCCGCGCAGATGGTGGGCAATCCCGATCTGCCGCACACGATCACCTACATCGACGATTACGGCATGGGACTGGCTGTGCTGGCCACCCGCGAGTCAGCCCTGGGACAGATCTGGCATGTGCCCAATGCTGCGCCGATCACCCAGCGCCAGATGGTGGCCCTGGCCGCGAAAGCCGCCGGTGTGGAACCCAAAATCTCGGCCATGGGCAAGACGATGATGCGCATCGGCGGCCTGTTTATCCCGGCAGCCAAAGAGATGATCGAGCTGTGGTATGAGTTTGACAAGGCGTACATCGTCGATGACAGCAAGTTCCGCCGCGCCTTCCCCGATGTCATCACGGGCAATACGCCGATGCCCCTCGAAGAAGGTTTCCGCCGCGCCGTGGCCTGGTTCCGCGCGCACGTCGCCAGCAAGGCCGCGTGAGTCCGGAAATTGCCCGTACAACGGCGGACCCGTTTTTGGGGCCCAAGATCAACCACGCTTGTTTTACACCATGACGTCGGGTTGTGTAGGGGCGGCTCGCGAGCCGCCCTGGTGGCACCAAGTTAAGACGGTTCTTCTCCTATTTGCCGGGCGCACACGCAGGTCCGCCACTACATTCCTCGCGGACAAACGTGTGGAACCGCGAAGTTTTTTCCTTCAAATCGGAGCGACTCCGGGTAGGGGCGGACCTATGTGTCCGCCCCGGATAGTAATCACACGCGCGGCGCAATCCCTCACCCGGCCACGCTGACGCGGTTCAGGCGGCTGCTATCCAGCGCGCACGGCCTGCCACCGCCCACCGCCTCACCGCCATATGACCGGGTATAGGCGAAACCGCTGCTGTCGGGCAGCCAGTTCACGCGGGTCAGATTCAGCGTGCCGCTGACCGTAAAGTCCACGTCGGTCAGGCTGCGGCCATCGTTGGTGCAGGCGGTGGCTCGGCGCGGTGGCTCGTACAGCGCCAGCGGCGCGCTCACCCCGCCAGTCTCCAGATTGGCCAGCAGCAGGTCAGACGACGTGCCGTCATTCGCGCCGATCTGCGCCGCTGCATAACGCCCGTCCGGGCTGACCCACACGAACGCCGACGGCACCGGCCAACTGCCGATGACTTCCCCGTCGGGTAGGCTGTAGGCGGTCAGCGTCGACTCATACGACTCGAAGTTTTCGGGCTCGTTGAACTGGCCGAAATACACGATGCTGCTGTCGGGCGAAAATGTTGGGTACGCATTGTAGGTTTCTGCCGGGTAGCTGATCGAGAACAGCTCTTCCCCGCTGGCCACATCCAGCACATGCGCGCTGGCAGACCCTACCGTGACCGCCAGCCGGTGATCGTCGCTGTAAACCGAGTATTCGGGGTACTCCTCGTACTGGCTCAGCAGCGCCATCAGGCTGTCGTCGTCTCTGAGCGGCTCGGCGAGCTGGCCGTCCAGCGTGATGGTAAGGCTGCGGACGGCATAGGTCTCGCTGTCGACGTAGCGGATGCTGAGCGTATTGGCATCCATGAAGCCCATCGGGTTGGTGGAACCGATGACTTCCCCGCCCTGCAGCAGCGCCAGCGCCTCTGTATAGTCCGCCGCCAGCGCGATGGGTTCGCCGTCCGCCGCGTTAAAGGCCAGCAGCGAGGCGGTTCTGCTGAAGCAGCCCTGCATCAGCACCCACAGCGTCTCGCCGTCCGGGGACAGCGCCTGCGCGACCGGGCAATCGAAGCCGATGGAACGTTCTTCGCCCGCCGGCGTCATCGTCGGCCCGCCAGACTGCGCGAGTGCAGACGACGACAACATTACCATTCCGATCAGCACGGCCCATAACTTTCGCATTCGCATTACGCCCTCACTGCATGTTTGAAGTATTGCTTCATCATAGTCCCACTTGCGTGCAGGGGAAAATCAGGCGCGGCGGATTGTAAAGTTAACTATGGGGCTTCCCTGCTCACTCCCCGAACCAGTCCACGCCCTGCGCGCGCAGGCGCACCACCTCGCCGATGACCGTCAGGGCGGGCGGGCGAATCGCCGCCTCGCGGGCCAGCGCCGCAATCGTGCTCACCGTCCCGCTGACCGTGCGTTGATTCGGCAGCGTACCGTTCTCGATGACCAGCGCGGGCAGGTCCGGCGCGATGCCGTGCTTCAGCAGCTCACGCATGATGGTGTCCAGATAGGTGACGCCCATCAGCAGCACCAGCGTGCCCGCCCGCGCACAGGCCGCCAGCGCTGCGTAATCCACCGCGCTCTCCGGCTTGTCGGGGTTCTCGTGGCCGGTGAAGACCGTGAAGGCGGTTGCCATATCGCGCTGGGTGACCGGCACGCCCGCGTAGGCAGGCACGGCTACCGCGCTGGTCACGCCTGGCACAATCTCAAACGGGATGCCCGCCGCGTGCAATACCAGGGCTTCCTCGCCGCCGCGCCCAAACACAAACGGGTCGCCCCCTTTCAGGCGCACCACCAGCTTGCCTTCGCGGGCCTTGTCCACCAGCAGCGCGTTCAACTGCGGCTGCGGAATCTTGTGGTCGTGCTGGGCCTTGCCCGCGTCGATACGTTCACAATCCGGGCGGGACTCGTCCAGCAGCGCCATCGGAATCAGCCGGTCGTACACCAGCACATCTGCCTGGCGAATCCACGCCAGCCCCTTGACTGTAATCAGGCCGGGGTCGCCAGGGCCCGCGCCCACCAGGATGACTTTGCCCGTCGTCATGCGTTTTCCTCCAGCGCCGCGCTCAACAGATGATTACAGGCCTCGGCGCACGGCAGCTCGCCGGGGGACGGGCCGCGCCCCGCCCACAACGGGCAGCACACGCAGTTGCTGCATACCGCGTCGACCACGGCCGACAGGCGCGCGTGGGGCAGATTCTCCAGCGCCCGATACATGCCCGTTTGCCGGGCGGCCGTCGCGCGCAGGGGCGTGATCTCCAGCGCCCCGGCTGACGCCTGCGCCCAGTCGGCCAGCGCGCCGGGATAGACCGTCTCGATGACGGCGAACGCGCCCGCCGCGTCTTTCACGGGAACATGCCAGCCGCCGGTCAGTCCGCGCCCTGTCGCCAGCGAACGAAAAGGCTGTTCGCGCACGATGGCGCGCAGTTGGGCCGGCGACGCAATCGCCTGACCTGCGGCCGCATCGCCGGACACCTGGGCGCGCCCGCCAGACACGAGCAGCTCGCCAAACGCGAACGCGCCACTAGCGGCATACGCCTGCTCAAATGCCGACAGGCCGGCATGCGGGAAGCCGCGCCAGGCATCGCCGTCCGATGGCGTATGTAAGGGGACGCCTGCCGTTTGTATCAGCGCGACGATCACTTCGATCAGGTCGGCATCCACACCGACCGGCTGGGTATAGGCGACTTCGCGGCCGTGGATGCGCGCACGGGTCGCGCCGTCCGGCAGGCCCAGCGCCTCCGGCACGTCGATCGTCGTGTGCGAGCCGGCCGCCAGAAAATACGGCACGGCCACGATGCAGGGCGCATCCGTCAGGGTATAGATATCGGGGATTTCGGGGGAGTCGTCCAGATACACGGCCTGCACCTGCGCCGCCAGCCCGGCCTCGCGCAGCAGCTCGGCCTGCCCTTCGGTCGCCTTGCGGCTGTCGGGATTACGGCGCGTGCTGTGGCCGATGACCGCGATAGCGGTGTTTTCCGGCGCGAAACCATGTTCGCGCATGGCGTCGCGTGCGCGCTGCTGCACCATACGTGCCAGATAGGGGTGACCGCTCAGGCTGGCCGTGTAATGCAGCGTCCGGCCGTCGCGGGCGGTGACCGCGCCTGTCAGCCCCATCTCGGCCGGGATGACCGTGCGCGTGAAGTAGCCGTCGGCTGTGAACAGCGGCACGATGATGATATCCCGGCTGTCGAGCGCGTGCACGGCGCGGTGAAACGAAGGCGCTTCTTTCCAGAAGGCGGCCGTGACCTCATCGGCGATGCCGAGCGCACGCAGCGCATCCACCTGCCGCCAGACCAGGCCAGCCGTGTTCGGGCTGATGTGCGAGCCATGCCCCGCCAGCACGATGCCGGTCATGACGGGTTGCGCTTTTTGCCGCGGTCGACCCAGGTTTCCACGCCCTTGACCGCCATCGACAGCGACAGGGTGAGCACCAGATAGGTCAGCGCGACCACGTTATACGATTCGAAAAAGCGGAAATTGGCCGAGGCAAACGTGCTGCCCTGGCGCGTGATGTCCTGCACGCCGACGATCGAGACCAGCGAGCTTTCTTTCAGCATGGCGATAAAGTCGTTGGCCAGCGGCGGCGTGACGGCGCGCAGCGCCTGCGGCAGGACGATCAGGCGCATCGTCTGCCAGCGCGTCAGGCCCAGGCTGGCCCCGGCTTCCAGCTGGCCGTGATCGATGCTCTCGATGCCGGCGCGAAAGACCTCCGACAGGAACGCGCTGTACGAGATCGACAGGCCGATGATGGCGCGGGCGGCGTTGTCGATATCGCGTGCGCGCAGCTCGGACAGCGGCCCGGTGATGGCCGTCAGCACGCCGTTGGCCGACAGGTTCCCGCTCAGCTCGGCGATCAGGCGTACCGCCTCAGGCGTCACCGCCAGCACCACGTAATACACCAGCACCAGCGTGGGGATGCCGCGCACGACTTCCACGTACAGCGTGACCAGCTGATACACCACCGGATTGCGTGAGCGGCGCAGGATGGCGATGATCAGCCCGGCCACCAGCGCGATGCTGTAGGCGACCACGGTCACCCAGATCGTCGTCCAGATGCCCTGGCGCACCTGCTCGAACACGCGCTGATAGGTGATGTCGCCCGACACGCTTTGCGCGAACAGGAAGATCAGCGCGAAGGCCATCAGCAGCCACCACGGCGCCCGTGACAGCCGGTTAATCAGCAGGTTGCGTTTATACGAGCGCGGGGCGGGGCGGGCGTCGGTCACGGCAGAGGTCATAGGGCGTCCCGAAATGAACAGGCGGCGGGTATGCGGCCAGGGATTGAAGCGCAAGTGTACATGATCCGCCCTGGCGTGTCAGGAGGCGGATTGTGCCGCGCTGCACAATAGGGTCAGGCGGGATCGACGCGGTAAACGAGCAAATAGCGCGCGCCGTCACCGGCGAATTCCACCTGAATCTCGCCGCGCCCCATATCCCTTTCGGAAATCGGTGTGCGCCCCAGCACATCATCGCTGGTCAGGCGGTCGGCCTCCATCAGCGTAATCGTGTGCTGGCCAGACAGGCCCGCGAAGACGAAATGCCCGCGCACGAAATCCTGATGCTCCTGCCAGCCGTTCACTTCCATCACGCGCCCGGCCGCAAAATCGACGATCGAGAACTGATTGTCGTTGCCGGGATGGTGGTGCATGTGCGTGCCTTCGGGCACCGTCCACAGCACCTGATCGCCCATCAGCAGGTACGGTTCATCCCCGTCCAGCTCCTGCGACTGCATGCATTGCAGGCGGAGAATCCGCAGGGTGTAGGTGCCGGTCATGACGATGCCTTTCACTCTTTTCAGCCGATGTTTTGCGCTGATTGTGCCATTTTCACGGGGTCCGTGCCAACTGCCTGATACATGCTTCCAGAAATGGGAAACGCACTGCGTAGTAGCCTGCATGAGCGCATAGGGTTGCAGTCTTAATGATTTGCTCAATATGATGAGCGCATTGTGCGTCTAGCGAAGAATTTCCCCGGGAGGTCGTGGTGGCTTCTGCACACCTTTTGACATTTGTTCACATGAGTGACACCCATTTCCATCTGAACCCAGACTATACCGAACCGTTTTCCGTGTACGGTCCTCGCCTGAGCACTGAAAAGCTGATCGAAACGATCAATGCATTGCCTATGCCAATCGATTTTGTTCTGCATACTGGCGATGTGGTGCATCTGCCCGAGACAGGCGAGTCTTACACGGGGGCGCGCGCCTTGCTGGATACGATCAGACATCCGGTGTTGTACGTGCCCGGTAATCATGACAACGTAGCGATGTTCCAGCACAATTTCATGGGCGTGCCGCTCGATCAGATAACGCCCACATACGACCGTGTCCTGACGATCAACAATGTACAGGTCGTCCTGCTGGATAGTCACGCGCCCGCCGATTCGTCCGACGCCTATGGCTATCTGACGGACGCGCAGCTGGAATGGATGGACGGCATTTGTTCCATGCCGGATGCGCGTCCGCTGGTAGTCGCGCTGCATCATCACACGCTGCCACTTGAAGCCCCATGGCTGGATACGATGGTATTGCTGAATGGGGACGCACTGCACAACATTTTACTCAAAGCGCGTTCCCGGATACGCGGCGTGTTTTACGGGCATATTCACGAAAGCGTGGCGACTGTGCGTGACGGGATCGCGTATTACAGCGCGCAAAGTACATGGTTTCAGACGCGCACCTGGTATGGGGCGGAGCAGCCCGTCAGCGATCCGCTCATCAACCCCGGATTCAATCTGGTCACGCTGACCGAACGGGATACTTTTGTGCGCTTTGTGCGCATTCCGCTGTAACTTGTTAAGCGCCGTGCTGCTGTATGAAGACTAATTTAAGGTTTCAATTAATCTTACGCACGCGATTGCAGCAGAGAGGGTCACTCCCTATAATGGCCTTACGGTCGGCGATGGAATGCCTTTGCAGTCATGGCAACTAACACAGTTTCTACGCGCAAAAGCTTGCAGGAATCACGCCGCCGCCGGATTTTATTCGAGAATCTGACTGGCTTTCTGTTCATTACCCCCGCCAGCCTGATCCTGCTTGTTTTCCAGATTTTTCCGGTTGGCTTCGCATTTTTTGTGAGCCTGCATCGCTGGCGACGCACTCCGGATGAGTGGCAGGGACTGGATCAGTATGCGACGGCGCTGGGTAATTTCGCGTATGTAGCATTCTTCTGGCTCGCGGTCGGCGTGCTTTGTTTTGGACTTTTTCGCCTGCGAACGCTGATCAGACACACGGCGGCGCATCGCGTGGGTATGATGGTGATCATTCCGGCGGCGGCACTTACGGCGGCAGTCGGGGCGCTGATTGCCTGGTTCTTTACGCTGCTTCCTGTCATTCTGGATATACCTGCACGACTTCGCGGTCAGGCGATCGACCAGGAAGCGTTCGTGCGCGAGTTTTATGCGAGTTTTGGGTATCCTGAAGTGGCTGCTGCTGGCGGGCTGCTCCTCACGCTTGTCATCATCGCGCTGCTGCTCACGGTTCTCTGGCTGAGGCTGATTCGTCATCGCGATAGCGTTCAATGGTTGTATATGGCCTGGACGAGCGGTCTGCTGCTCTTGGCGGCTGGCTGGACATTGGCGCTCACATCCAGCGAAGTAAATACGGTAATCGATGCGGCGGCTCAGGCAGGCAGCCCGGTTCCCATCTGGGCTCAGGTGTTGATCATCGGCGCTGGCACGGGGTTGATTGGTGCCGCGCTTTGGCTGTGGCAGCGCACCGCCTACAACCAAACATCCGCAAATCGGACCTATATGGTCTCGATTCTGGCGGTGATCCTGCTGGTGGTCGGGGGCATCTTCCTGATCCGCGAACTGCCGCAGGCCTTTGCGGAAGCCGATCCTAATGTGCTGCGCGGCTTCAATGTCACGGTCATGTATTCGGCAGTTTCGGTGCCGCTTCAGATTGGGCTGGGGCTGGGGCTGGCGGTTTTGCTCTTTCAGAAACTCAAGGGCAAAGCGCTGTTCCGCGTGGTCTTTTTCCTGCCCTATGTTACCCCCTTTGTGGCGACCTCGGTGGTTTTCTCGCTGATTTTCTCGCATAACGTGACTTCACCCGTCAATCAGCTGCTCGTCACCCTTGGGGCAGACACGCAAAACTGGCTGCGCGAATCAAGCGGCATCTTCACCCTCATCTTCGGCGATGGTACTCCCGCAATTTTGTCGGGTCCCGGCCTGGCGCTGATCGTGATCATCATCTATAACGTGTGGATTTTCGCGGGTTATTGTGCCGTCATTTTCCTGGCGGGGCTGGGCGGCATCGAAAATGACCTGTATGAAGCAGCGCGCATTGACGGTGCAAATGCATGGCACCAGCTTCGCTTCATCACGATCCCGCTGCTCTCCCCCACAACATTCTTTTTAATCCTGGTGTCAACCATCGGCACATTTCAGGCCTTCACACAGATTTACCTGATGCGCCGACCGGGTGGATTTCCGGCAGTCGATACGGTCAACCTGAATATATTCAACCAGATTCAACGCGACAGTCCTAACTTTGGGTATGGTTCCGCGCTGGCGTTTGTATTGTTCGGGGTGATCCTAATCCTCACACTGATCCAGAATCGTGTCGCGGGGCGGAGGGTGTTTTATGGCTGATGTGCTGCCGTCGGCGCCGTCCGCGTTCGCGCGGGGAGATGCGTCTCAAAAAGTGCGCCAGCCCATTCCCGTGTCGAAGATTGCCACCTATGCGACGCTGATCATCGGTGGGCTGCTGGCGCTGCTACCGTTCGTATGGATGCTCAGCTGGTCGCTCATGACGAACTCGGAGGTCATCGCAGGCCGCTTTTTGCCTGCTGAGCCCCAGTGGCAGAACTATCTTACCGCCTGGAATACCGCCCAGTTTTCGCGCCTCATGTGGAACAGCGTCCGCATCACTGCGATTACAGTGACAGGTTTGCTCCTGTTCTGTATTCCGGCGGCCTATGCGTTCGCACGCATCAGGTTTTGGGGGCGTAATGTGATTTTTGCGCTGTTTCTCGCCACCCTGATGATCCCTGATATTGTCACGCTCATCCCCAACCTGCTCAGTGTGGTGTGGATCAGCCGCCTGAGTGAGAGCATTTTTGGCGAAAGCGGTGCCTGGCTGAATAACTGGCCGTCGCTCACGATTCCATTTATGGCATCGGCCTTCACGATTTTTCTGCTGCGTCAGTTTTTCGCGCAGATTCCCGAAGACCTGTGGGACGCAGCGCGCATCGACGGCGCGACCCATTTCACCTTTCTTCGCTTCGTTGCGGTGCCGCTGGCGCGTGCGCCGATTATGACGACGCTTACCTTCGCGTTCATCGGCTCATGGAACTCGCTGGTGTGGCCCCTGCTGGTGGTCAGCAACGATGACTGGCGACCGATCGCGTTTGGGCTGACGAAATTCGTGCAGACCGACGCGGGAGATGAATTTCACCTGCAAATGGCGGCATCGGTCATCATGATCATTCCCATTCTCATCGTGTACTTCATCACCCAGAAACAGTTTACTGAAGGTATCTGGACGGGCAGCGTTAAAGGGTAGATCCCATGTGATCCCTGTCATGGGACGGCGTGGTGTCGCCTCATGTTGTTGTAAGCCTGCGGTGAGGGCTTGGCTGTAAGGGATGTTTGTTCGCGTGAAGTTGCTTTCGATTAGGAGATCTTTCTATGCACAAGCGCTTGTTGTTCGTTCTATTGCTGGTCGTCCTCGGCGTATTGATCAGCCCGTTGTCGGCGCAAGATGATCCATTGGCTAGCATCGATCCGACCGGTCAGACAATCACCTACTGGAATGAATGGGCTGGTACGCAGCAGACAGCGATGGATCAGATCGTTGCCATGTTCAATGAAAGCAATGAGTATGGCATTACGCTTGAACAGCAGACCTTTGGCGCGGGCGCTGCCCTGCCCGATGCGCTGAGCGCGGCGATTACGACCGGCGAACTGCCGAATATCGGCGGGAATGCGTTTGTGGGGACGGCCCAGGGCTGGTACCTCGATGATGTCATCATCCCGCTGGATGCCTACGTTGATTCGCCGATGTGGGGCTTCACCGAAGAAGAACGCGCGCAGCTCGATTTCGCGCTGATTGACACCAACCGCCCCGCGATTGCGCCGTTTGACGGTCAGCTGCTGGCGTGGCCCGTTGGTGTGTCGGCAAACGTGATGTCGGTTAATATGTCCATCCTGGATGAGCTGCGTGCAGCTGGTGCGATTGACTTCGAAGGTGCGCCCCAGTCGTTTGAACAGTTCAACCAGGCTGCGTGCGCTTCCACTGAACTGACCGCGCCGGATGGCACGACAGCGGTGCGCGGCTTTGCCATGCGCGGCAGCGCCGATGAGATGTACAGCTTCATCTTCAGCAATGGCGGCTACATTTTTGACGCAGCCACCGATGCCTACAACTTCACCAACGAGAACGCCATTGAAGCGATGCAGTTCCTGCAGGACCTGTATGCGAATGGCTGCGCTTACTACCCCGAAGGCGGCGCGTTCGCGAATACGGGTGAATTCTCGCTTGGCCTGAACCTTGCTGCCATTGGCAGCAGCGTGGGTGTGCCGTTCATTCAGCAGCCGATGGATGAGGCAGGTCTGGAAATCGACTGGATCAATACGACGGTTCCCTATACCGAAGGTTCGCGTTCACTGGTTGGCTTCCTGCGCGGCGTCTCCATTTTCGCTGGCACGCCGGAACAGAACCTCGCCGCCTGGCTGTTCATCAAGTATTGGGCGACCAACGCTGACGCTCAGCGCATCTGGACGGAAGGCGCGCAGTATCAGCCGTACAATATCGCCACCCGTGAGGCGATTGCAGGCAGTGACTTCTACACCGCCAATCCGCAGTATGCCAGCTTTGCAGACGTGCTGAGCGGCGGTGATGCCCGCCTGCAAAACCCGCCCGCGCACCCGCGCAGCAACGAAGTCAGCGAAGCAGTGGCGACCCTGTATACCAACATCACCATCAACGGGATGGATGTGGCGCAGGCGGCGGCTGAAGCAGAAGCTGCTGCCAACACTGTTTACAACGAAGTGAAGGCTGACCTGGCGGGCTAAATCGCCCCGAAGCAATCTGAATATAAGGGCTTCTGGTACGCACCAGAAGCCCTCTTTTTTTGGATCGGTCGGGCGCGGTCGTGTTGCGCCAACTGCCTGAAACTGTGCTCTTGACAATACTGTGTGCTGCATAGTATTCTGATACTGTACAGCGCACAGTATTGTAGGATACACAGCGTATGACTGAAACCGAAGATCAATTAAGTCAACTGAGGTTAGAGCTGCGGCGCGGCGTGGTGGTGCTGGCAGTGCTCAGCCAGATGGATACAGCCCGTTATGGCTACAGCCTGATTCAGCGCCTGTCTGAACAGGGGCTGGATATCGAAGAAGGGACGCTGTATCCGCTGCTGCGGCGGCTGGAAAAGCAGGGCCTGCTGGAAAGCGAATGGGAAGTGGGCGAGGCGCGCCCGCGCAAGTATTACCGGATCAGCGCGGCAGGGCGCGACGTGCTGACGATTCTGCGCGCGGAATGGGCCGCGACGGTTGAGCTGATGAACCGCATCCTGCGAGGAGACAATCATGCATGAACTGGTCGAACGTTACATCCATCAGGTGGGGCGCTACCTGCCCCCCAAAGAACGGGCGGAGATTGAAGCGGAGCTGCGCTCGCAGATTGAAGACCAGCTCGATGATCGTTTCGGCAGCGCGCCAACCCCGGCCGATGTCGCCTCTGTGCTGACGGAGTGGGGCCATCCGGCCAAACTCGCACGGTCGTATCGCGATGACCAGATGCTGATCGGCCCGGATATCTATCCGCTCATGATGACGACGCTGCGCTACGGGTGGCTGATTGTCCCGCCGCTGGTGATGTTCATGAATGTTCTGGCGGCGCTGACATCAGCAGGGCCGGTGACCTTTGCGGGGCTGGTGCTGGAGCCGCTGCTGGCCGCCCTGTACGCAACCTTCATCTTCTCTGCCCTGGTGGTGCTGATTTTCGCCATCGTCCAGCGTTCCGGCGTCGCGCTCACAGAGCTGGCAAAGCCGTTCAATCCGGCAGACCTGCCACAGGTGGATGATCCGGGCGTGGTGGACCGGTTTGAATCAGCGTTTGGCATCATGTTTGGCGCGGTCATCATGCTGCTGCTGCTGTACTGGCTGCAGGTGGGCGGGCTGACGCTGCGCTTCAACCTGAGCGATCCCGGCCCTGTCATCCCGGTGTCGCCATACTGGATCGTGTTTCTGCTGTTCATCATCAGCAGCATCATCAGCATCCACCTGATCGCCATCCGGCGCAATCGCTGGGGCATCGGCATCCTGCTGCTTGAAACCGCTGTGGAGACGATCGGCAACCTGGGCATGTATTTTGTGCTGTATAAGCCGATCGCCGAGCGCCTGTTTGCGGATAACCCGTCGCTGGCGGAAATTGCCCTGGTGGCCAGCGCGCCGGAGATCATCGTGGTCATCTTCACCCTGTTCACGCTCATTGGCAAAGCGCCCAGGCTCATCAGCCTGTGGAATTACCGGGCCGCCCGGACGACTTCGTTCTTCGCGAGGGTTGGGTCCCGATAAGCGGCTTCTAAGCAACACCCATTCTGTTTATTTCATCGTCTGGTTTTAGCTACGGCAAAGGAGAATCTCATGCCGGATACTCGAATTGTGCTTGCTGCCCTTTGGATCGCGACCATGCTGGTCTACCTGCTGGGGGATGTGCTGCGCATTTACAGCGGCGACTTCCCGAAGAATATGGACACGGTGAAGTTCACCCAGGGCATGTGGCTGGGCATTTCGGTGCTCATGCTCACGCCGATCCTGATGCTGCTCGTCTCGATCATGGTGGTCGATGTGAACGTGGTGCGCTGGGCAAATATCATCCTGGCCGGTTTCTTCTTCGTCTTCAATCTGTTTGGCCTGCCCACCTACCCGTCCCATTACGACCGCTTCCTGCTGCTCGTCAGCATGGTCTTCAACGTGCTGGTCATCGCGTATGCCTGGAACTGGGTCGCGCCGGTGGCAGCGTAGGGACGAATTATGAATGACGGACAAGTCAGGTCGGTGCCGTAGGGACGAGGCCTGCCTCGTCCGGGGCGACATTGAAATGGATTTGTGCCAGCGCGGACACGGCCTGCCGTGTCCCTAAAGAAGATCGTTAAACACAACGCGTGTAAAAGGAGAATCACCATGAAAGCTATCGCCGCCGAACAGTATGGGCAGCCGGAAGATGTGCTGCGCCTCACAGAAGTCGCCAAACCCACGCCGAAGGACAATGAAGTCCTGGTAAAAATCCATGCCGTCTCGCTCAATTCGGCAGACTGGCGCCTGCTGACCGCCGATCCCTTCCTCGTCCGCCTCGAATTTGGCCTGCAAAAGCCCAAACGCCCGATTCTAGGCTCGGACATCGCCGGGACGGTCGAGGCCGTTGGCCGCGACGTGAAGGCGTTTAAGGCGGGCGACGCCGTGTTTGGCGATCTGTCCGGGTGCGGCCTGGGCGGATTCGCGGAATACGTGGCTGTGCCGGAGCATGTGCTGGCCCTCAAGCCCGCCCGCCTCAGCTTCGAGGAAACAGCCGCCCTGCCGATGGGGTCCGTCACCGCGCTGCAGGCCCTGCGCGACAAGGGCGGGCTTCAGGCCGGCGAACATGTGCTGATTCATGGGGCATCGGGCGGTGTGGGCAGCTTCTCCGTGCAGATCGCCAAAGCCCTGGGTGCGCACGTCACGGCCGTGTGCAGCACGCGCCACATCGAGACGGTCCGGCGGCTGGGTGCCGATCAGGTCATCGATTACACCCGCGAAGACTTTGCCGCCAGCGGCCAGCAGTACGACCTGATCGTAGGGGTCAACGGCGCACGCTCGATTTTCGACTACAAGCGCGCCCTCAAACCGCAGGGCCGCTACGTCATGGTGGGCGGCACTTCAAAGCAGATCTTTCAGGCGATGCTGCTGGGGTCGATCGTATCGGGCGGCGGCAAAAAGCTGAGCGGTCTGCTGCAAAAGTTTAATGCCGGGGACCTGCAAACTATCGCGGCGATGGTTGAGGCCGGGAAGATCGCTCCGCTGATGGACAAGTGCTACGACGGGCTGGCGCAGATTCCCGCCGCCTTGCGCGCTTTTGGCGAGGGACACACCAGCGGCAAGATCGTCATCACTGTGGCCGGAGCGTGGGCGTAGGGGTCCGGTGGGTTCCGCCTGACGACGTTCAAAGGAACGAGGGGTGAGGATGTTTATTGCCTCACCCCGCAGCCGACTGGCCCGGCGACAGCAATGCGTTGACGCGGCGCACCAGGTCGTCGCCCTGTGTTTTGGTCAGCGACGATCCCGTTTTGTAAGTCCGCCCGTTGACCGTCTCGACCACAAAGGCATAACTGGGCGGTCCGTCGCTCCAGGTGCTTTCTTTCAGGCTGACCTGCATGATCGCCTCCAGCGGCACCTGCACGGCCTGCGGGCGGCTGACGGCACTGCGTGAGGTAAACACCATCTGGCCCAGCGAGCGGTCAAAGCGCATGTGCATCGACTTGCCCGCCACGGCCCCAATCACCAGCAAGGCGCTGATCGACAGCGCGCCCAGCGAAATCAGCGCGGCAAACACGAACACGATGTTGGCAGTGTTGCCCTGCCAGTTGGGCCGCAGCAGCAGCTCGTAGGGCGCCAGCAGTGGGACGAACGCCAGCGCGACCATGATGATGCGCTGCAAGGCGGGCGTCTCGGAACGGATATCGACTGCATCGTCTGTCTTGGTCACGCGAACCATGGGTGCCTGGTCTCCATACCTAAGCGTCATTCGCTGTCTTATGTGTTTTCAGCCACTATAGCGATTTTTCTGTTAAGCCGGTGTAAAGCCCATCGTCTTTCGTAATGCGGGCCTGTTTCAGCGCGTCCAAACATTATTCCGATGCATCCCATGAATGAAGGAACCGGCATGATGAATCCGCAGGGCGCGCAACCTGAAACGCGCAAACCATTTGAACTTGGCCTGGTGTCGTTTGCAGAGCTGACGCCAGACCCGGCCACCGGCCACAAGATGACTCCGGCCCAGCGCATGAAAGAGCTGCTGGAAGAAATCACGCTGGCCGACCAGGTCGGGCTGGATGTCTACGGCCTGGGCGAACACCATCGTGACGACTTTATCGTGTCCGCGCCGGAGGTGGTGCTGGGCGCTGCCGCCGCGCTGACGAAAAATATCCGCCTGACGAGCGCGGTCACCGTGCTCAGCTCCGACGACCCGGTGCGCGTCTTCCAGCGTTTCGCCAGCCTCGACCTGGTCTCGCAGGGGCGCGCGGAAATTATCGCCGGGCGCGGCTCGTTCATCGAGTCGTTCCCGCTGTTCGGCTATGACCTGCGCCAGTATGACAACCTGTTCACCGAAAAGCTGGACCTGCTGCTGAAGCTGCGCGAGGACGAATTCATCACCTGGCAGGGCAAGCTGCGCGCGCCGCTCGATCACCTGGGCGTGTATCCGCGCCCGATGCAGGACAGGCTGCCGGTGTGGGTGGGCGTGGGTGGCACGCCGGAGTCAGTGGTGCGCGCGGCATCGCGTGGGCTGCCGATGGCGCTGGCGATTATCGGCGGCATGCCGGAACGCTTTGCCCCGTTCGTCGACCTGTATCGCCAGTCGGCCCGCGAAAATGGCTATGATCCGGCGACGCTGCCGGTGAGCATCAACTCGCACGGTTTCATCGCTGATTCGCGCCAGCAGGCGCTGGATGAGTCGTTCCCGCTGGTGCAGCAGATGATGAACAAGATTGGCCGTGAACGCGGCTGGGCGCCGATGGGCCGCGCACAGTACGATGCGGGGGCCGGCCTGCGCGGGGCGAATTTTGTCGGCACGCCCGACGACGTGATCGAGAAAATCCTGTTCCAGCATGAGATTTTCGGCCATCAGCGCTTCACGCTCCAGCTTACGGTGGGGTCGCTGCCGCATGACAAGGTGCTGCACGCCATCGAGCTGTACGGCACGAAAGTGGCCCCGGTCGTGCGCGCCGAGATCGCCCGCCGCGAGGCCGTGCCTGAGAAGGCGTAGGTTTTCGTATGTAGCAAATGCACAGCGCGCGTGTCCCGGTGGGCAGTCGCGCTGTTTTGTTATGGTTTTGAACGTAGGATTATGTATCGCTCATTCAGACGGACTTGCGATCATGATTCGTGACCAAATGGCTGTATCAGCGGGTGCAGTTCTCTTGTGCTGCTCCATTCTTGCGCCTGCTCACAGCCAGCCTCAGGAACCGCTGCTCACATATGGGCGCGGCACGCCAAAGCAGGTGCAGTGGGAGCCGTCGTCTCAGTCGGTTCTGGTGGTCACGCACGACAACATGCTGTGGCAGTACAACATCGCGACATTTGAGGTCATCACGACCCGCCTGGACGTGTCTGAAGTGCAGTATTCCCCGGATGGCACGCTGTTACTGACGCGCACTGAAGACGGTGCGTGGGTGCTGCGCTCGTCGGCCAGCCTGGATGTCGTCCTGTCGGAAAGATTCTCGCAGGTATTTTTCAGCTCGGACGGCGCATGGCTGGTGACCAGCACAGCCGATGGGTCGTCCGACCTTCGGGCAACCGCAAATCCTGAGATTGTGGTGCTGTCTGATTTTTCGGCTATCGTTTTCAGCCCTGACGGCGCATGGCTGGTGACCAGCACAGCCGATGGGTCGTCCGACCTTCGGGCAACCGCAAATCCTGAGGTTGTGGTGCTGTCCGATTTTTCGGCTATCGTTTTCAGCCCTGACGCGCAGTTTATGGTAACGCAGGAAGACGACGGGGAATACATGCTGCGTCGGCGTGATGCCGCTCCGCTGCATGCCCTGCCGCGTCCCGAAAGCGACATCACAGGCATTGTGTGGCTGCCCGACAGCAGCGCCGTCGCGATGCTGGGCAGCGCAGACGAGATTCTGATATACGACATTGCAACGCGCCAAACGCGCGCATTCGTCACGCCAGATCGCGCTCGCTATAACAGTCTGTACTGGAGCCCGGATGCGCGCCTCTTCTTTGACCAGGACTACGCAGGAAGTTTTCGCGTGTGGGATGTTTCTGACGGTCGTATGATTGCTGAAATTCCTTCAGAAGAGCCCTATCTCCCCCCTGAAGAACGCCTGCAAGGCGTGTCCGCTTACTATCCCATTTGGTTTCTGTCATGGTCGACTGACGGAAGCCACGTTTTCCGCTGTAAATCATATGGTGATTTGGGCCTGATTTGCTCCGCTTATGACGCGCTGACCGGTATTCCCGGCGCTCAATTCAGCGGAGACTCCCTGTGGCAACGCACAGCATTCGACTTTACTCCGGATCGGCGCTACCTCGCGCTATCGCGGGGCTTATTTGATGCCAATACGGGCGCGGTGGTCGCCGACTTCAGCGAAACCAATCAGGATGGCACATTTCGCGCCTGGAGTTCCAACAATCGCTTTATGGCCACAGCCTCGATTTTCTCGCAGCAAATTGCTCTGTTTGACCTGCAATCGATGCAACCGCATGCTGTGCTGAACGAAACTCCTTTCCGGTATGCACTTGATTCGCTGGCCTGGTCGCCTGACAGCCGCTACGTGCTGGCGTGGGGCGGGCGCGCCACCAACGAGTCCATCCCCAGTGGCCTCATCACGATCTGGGATGCGGAGACGGGCGCAGAACTGGGCAGCATCACCGATCATATTGTTTTCGGCCATCAGATTGCCTTCAGCAGCGATGATTCTTATGTCGCAGCGACGGATGCTTTAGGCCGTATTGCCATTTTTGATACGGCTTCAGGAGACATGATGCACATGCTGAGCGGGGCCAGCGAGCGCATCACCACGATGCAGTGGCAGCCCGGCGGCCATCTGCTGGCCGCCGCGACCGGGCGCGTGTCTGGTATTGGATATCCGCACACCGTCCCGGTGGATGGCACGCTCGTGCGTATCTGGGATACACGAACTGGAAATGTCGTCGCGCTGCTGGAACATGACATCCGCGTCCGCGCGCTGGCGTGGAATCCGGCTGGCACGCTGCTGGCGACAGATGACGAGGAGCTTCATGTGTGGAGCGTGGCATCCTGGGCCGAGCTGCCCGTGCCACAAATCATTGCCAGTCCGCCGTATCCGGTTACTCTCGAATGGGTGATGGAAGGGCAGTTCATTTCAAGAGCTCAGAACAACTGCTCTCATTCGCCTGGGCCGTCCATTTTTCTGTACAATGTCGAAAGCGGTGCCAGCATAGGGCCAATAGTCTGTATCGACCAGCCCCCGATCTGGATTCCTGAAATCAATACCACCCTGGCATCCGGACGCCTTTGTGAAGATAGTGGTTGCACGCTTGCTGTGAGCGCGATATCGCCCGAAGTGGATCCAGGCTACACAGGCGACAGCTTATTTGGTTTTCCTGTAACCTACACCTTTGGCGCGTATGGGCAGCGGCCCGAATTGCTGCGCTCTCCAGATGGCCAGAGCCTGCTTGCCTTGTCTGAAGGCGCGGCGGATATGTGGCTGCTGGGGCTGGAAAATGCCTCGCTTCAGTGGACAACTGAAAACGTGGTCAGTGTCGCGCTCAGCAGCGACGGGCGTCGCATTGTGCTGGCTTATGGCGACGGACGCGTCACTATTGCCGACAGCACCACGGGAGACATCCTGTTTGCGCTGCCCGATAGCGATGTTTTACAAATGCTGTGGCGCGGCGACGGCGCCTATCTGGCGCTGCTTCAGCGGGATGCTGTTGTTGTGATCGATGCATCTTCGGGCGCAGAACAATTACGCGTGCCACTGGAGGAGACCGCCAATGCTTCCATCGCGTGGCAGAATCGTTACCTGTTCGTCTGTACAGACCTGCCATGTCAGCCTGTGCTCCGGGACGTCGAAACCGGGCATGTGGTGCTGGCTGCCGACCAACTGCCAGCGACTCTTAGTCATGACGGGCGACTTGCTGCTGAACTAAACGGCAGCATCTTTCGCGTCTGGCGTCTGACGGGTGCGCAACCATGACATACTTGCCAGCACACGGCTACAGCCTTGTGGTTGCGCATAAATCTGCTGAAGCATCGACGGGTGTTTGATCTGGTCGTCCTGCATTGAAGGCCAGGCCGCGCGGGGCGCCCGGCTCCTCACTCTTTTCTGTTCAGCGCCTCCTGCCCCATACGTTCCAGGACACTCCTGACGATGCGGGCGATATTGAAGGCGTCATCTCCGCCTCGGTGATGAGTGCCCAGAAGCGGTAACTTTTCGTTATGCAGCGCGCCGTCCATGCCTATTTTATTGCCCTCGTGAGCGAGTTCAGCATACCAGCGCTTGAGGTTCACATGTCGTTCGGAGAAGGGATAAGGCACAGCGAAAGACTGGCACTGCTTGGCGAACATGTTTCGATCGTAGTCGCCCCAGCTTGCCCACACGCTGTCGCCTGATTGATAGTGATCGCGCAGATACGTGCACGCATCCTCGAAGGTTTGGCCATCGCGGAGCATTTCCGCGGTGAGGGTGGTCAGTTCTGTGCAGAATGGACTGATTTTCGAGCGGGCGGGTTTCACGAGGATGCTTTCCGCATCGCTGATCGCATGGGTTTCAATGTTGAAACGACAAACACCAATCTCGATGATTTCGCTTTGTTCCCCCGGTGGAGGCGCGCCTTTCCAGCAGGTGGATTCAACATCCACGATGAGCCACTCGTTTTCGTTCATCTTGACCGCCCCTTTCTCTACTTTCAGAGTTTCGCTCAACAGCGATTATTCCCTTGCACAGCGCGCCTGTCTAACCTGAAAGGCGCGCTGTTTGTTTCAGGGTTTGGCATAGATCTGCGACAGAATCGACGGGTCTTTGATCTGGTCGTCCTGGGCCAGCAGGATGACTTTTGACAGCACCTCGGCGGTTTTCGGATCATCATCGACAAAAGGCAGGAAAATGCGCCCGCGATGCTGCGCATGCACGGGAACAATCGCCAGCGCGCCGCCGGGCTGCCGATGTGTGACACCGCTGCCCAGATGCACCGAATAATCGCCCAGTTTTCCCTCAATCAGCGCAAATGACTTTTCCACGCGCACGTTCGGCAGCCGGAGCAGAAACGCCGTTTCGGTGATCAGTGCGCCGCGCATGTCGATGGTCGAGGCGCTGAATTCAGGATCGAAGCCGCTGCGATGCGCCACGCTGACCACCAGGTCCAGATCGCGCATGACTTCGCTGAAGCTAATGGGCGAGATTTTGTCGATCATGACATCGCCCCACCCAGCAGCGGGGGTAAAGCGCAGGGATTCAATGGTCGCGCCATCGATTTCTGCTGGGGTGAAGAAATACGTTGGAAAATCGACCTGCGCGATGATGTTTTCGTGATGGAGCGTCTTGAACACGCCATATTCATAGCTTACCGTCCAGTCACGCGCGTTGAAGAGTGCCACCGCCTGCCGCGGATTCACCTGCTGTCCGGCGTAACGCCGGGTCATGCGCTGCCCGCGTTCTGCCTCTGTGACCGGATAATACTCGCGGAAGATTTGTTTGAACGGCTGGATGCGTTCTGCGGAGAAACACTCACGCTGCCACAGATGCCACTCGCCGCTCTGGAAAAGGTCATGCGGGTGGGCGATCCGAAGCCTGGCGCGCTTTGGCAGCGGCAGGCGAGATCCATCGTGCCGCTGCACGTGGGTGGCATTCCCGACCAGGTAACCCATACCCGCGTCGCCGGTGAAGACAAGATTCCGTATCATGGGCGACAGCACGGGATGCGCCAGCAGGTTGCGCAGCAGCGGCAGCGGGAACTGGGTGGCACGCACCATCGCCTGCTCCAGTGACGCACGCATGCGCGTATGCTGCTGCGTCAGCGCGGTCATACGCTCCAGCAGGGCGGCGACTGCAGGTTCTTTTTTCAGCTTCGGCGGCACAGTCCTGACAGGTTTTGCCTTTCTGGAAATGGCCAGCTCCGGCCTGCCGGTATAGTCGACGGTCACGCTCAGCTCGTAATCGCCTGTCCTGGCCACGATGCGGCCGTCAGCGAAATCCGGGGCGGTGCGCGCCTCCATCGCCCATGCCAGATGGCTTGGGTCGTCGTAGCCGGCGGTGCGCGCCAGATTATCCAGCGCAATTTCAGCAGCGCGCTTTTCGGCGATACGCCGCTGCGGCCCGCCTTTTTTGCCCGTACGTATAAATTCCTGGATGATGCCATAACGCCCCTGCACCTGCGCGTCTTTGTGCGCCGCATCCAGCGGCAGCAGGCCCAGCGCGCGGGCCGCATCCTGCTGGCGTTTCTCCAGCACGCGGGCGGACAGCTCGTCCTGCGTCAGCCTGCCCAGCATGGCATCGGCAAACAGGCGCGCGCGGGTATGCCCGATGCCGTCTGACACATATTTCGCCGCTTTGTACAGCTTGTCCCAGCGCGCTTCACCGACGCGCTTGTACGCGTTCAGGAACCACGCCACATCGACGGCGCCGTCCCTGCGATCTTTCGGGGAAAGTGTGGTGCGGCGGGCAATTTCCGAGCTCCAGGTGGTGCGAAGCCTCTTTGTGAGCAGTGATTCTTTGTCCTGGCCATGGGCATGCAGCCACCAGACAGCGTCGGACAAGCCATCCCAGCCGAGTGCTGCCTCAATGAACGGGGACCACTGAGGGACGAACACAGCCGCCTCTATCAGGGCGGGTTCCTTAATGCTGGCAGCTTTGACCGCCTTGGCAAATCCTGCCGGGGTGTCGTTGTCTGACGGATAAGAGATCGCCAGCAGACTGCTCAGCGTCTCGCCGCGGCTGAACGTCTTGTTGTGTTTTAATCGGGTGATGTGCGTGCCAGACAGCGCCTGCATGAACCTGATGAACCAGGGGATTCCGGGGATGCAGGCGATTTGCGGGATAAGGTGCGTCGCCTCGGTGGGCATTTCCCCGCGTTTCAATTCAATGGTGAGGATGCGTTCCACCACCCTGTTCACAATGTCATCCAGCGGTGGATACTGCTCGATGAGTGGTGATTTACGGCGGGTCGTAAGGCGATATAAAGAGGAATCGCCACCATATCTACTGAACCATCCCTCAGCACCATACCTGGGAGGTTGAAGCAGATTGTCGTAAATGTCATCATCGTTTGCAGCGCCAAGTTCCCGCGCAGCCACGAGTGTATCCAGTGAGGGAACCGATCTTTCAACACCTTCGACGGGCTCGTCGATCCACCTATCTATGTGCCACAGGCGCAGTTTTTGTTCGTCTGTCCAATCGCGCCCATAGCTTGACCGAAGCTTTTGAATTGCCATGAGCGTATAAGATGCAAGTTGTATTCCTTCGTTTCGCCGTGTTCCCTTCGTTTTCGCGATAGTTTCCCTGTATATGTCGTGGTCACTGACTGCAGCCAGCTGTGTTTCCAGCACATTCAGCAGGAAGTCAAACGTGGCTTCATGAGATTGCAGACCGACGAGCCAGAGCAGCACAGTCTCGCAGATCCTGGGATAGTAGAGATCATCGGCAAATTCTGCCTGCGGCGTCTGCCGCGCCTGACTGACGATTCTGTACTCAGGGTGACTTCCCAGGGTCGATTCCAGCCACGCACGTACCAGTTCAAGCTCGTCTGGGTCGCGCATCTCTTGTGGGCGCGTCTCCAGCCAGTGCTGCCATGTCTCTGCTAGCGGCAGCCTGTCGATCTGATTCGAAATAGGACTGCCATACGCGGGTGAGGGGAACTTGTCGCGGCTGTTGCCCAGCAGCACGATATCGGTCGTGCTTCCTTGCGGCACGTTGATCTGAACATGCCGATGCTCGTGAATCAGCGCATCCAGGGACTTGAGCAAATGTCTGGATGCAGGCGTGCGCTCGGTGACGAGACGGGCTGTCGGCCGTACCGGTTGCGTGCGGTTGGCCGGGTTGAACAGCCCAAACCCGTTCGACCGCGTCCAGGCATCATCCTCGCGCCCGACGATGGTCTCCAGAAGCTGATTTTCAATCTCTGTGCGGCTGTTATTGGTCGTGCGATACGCCTCCACCCGCGACTGCACAGCCGTTGCCATTCCATCGCTGGTGCGCAGCCCGGCTAGCAGCTCCAGCCCGGCAGCGCGCTGCATTGGCTTGCGCGCGCCAATCAGCCGGTCGGCGCTGGCAAGAGCATCGGTAGGGGGCTGCTGTTGCAGCAGCGCGATCACCTGCCGCCGCAGGCCGGAGGCAGTGCGCGTGAGCAGCGATTCGAGGAATGGTGCTTCGTCGGGCCTGATGCCCTGCTTCCTGATATGATTGCCGACGATTTCGCGTACGCGGGCGTCGCGGTCACCGACCATGCCCAGCAGCGCAGTACGTATTTCAGGGTCGCCAGAGGTGTCGCGGATCAGGTGGTGCGCCAGGCCGTCTCGATAAACCAGCAAAGGAGACAGGGGGATCAGTTCTTTGGGCGAACGATTGCCCAGAGATGCGAATAGAACGCCTGCCACCATTTCGCGCTGCACACGCACCGACAGCCAGTCCCACACAATCGGCGCATACATGTAGCCTTCTTTTGGCAGACGCTTCAGCAGGCGGCGGGCCGCTTCGAACGCTTCGAATGCCTGTGTCTCTGGAAACAGGTAAGGTTTCGACCAGTTCAGCCGGGTGGCAGCGATCATCGCGATGCGCCCATCGGGGTCGTCCATTGCGCGGATGAGCGCGGAATTGGCATCAGGCAGATCGACAGCGTCAAGAAAATATACCGCTGCAAAACGTCGGCCGACATCGCTGTCCTTAAGGAACGCCTCAGCCAGTGTTACAGCCGCGGGCGCATCCTCAGTGCCAGCCGTCCACAGAGCCAGATAGACCTGCTCTCCTGTACCCGACGCCAGTATGTCGCGGCGTGTTGCTACATCATCGATCAGGGTCAGGGCTGTTTGCAGAACCTGCCGGGTGACCCGCGCCTCCGACGAGTCATAGGCAAAACCAAACCAGATATTCGCTGCGCGCACAACCGCCGGAAAGCGAATCAGGTCGTGATCGAGGATCATCTGCAGCATGCGCCGGAAAGCCGTTGGATGCGCTACGTCGATACATTCCAGGATCGACTGGCGCAGCCCCTCGGCACGCTGGGCGGAAAGCAGCATCTTTTCGATGAATTCCCAGCCCACGGGGTCATTGGCCAGCAGCAGAGCGCGGATGACGTGCTGCCCCATGATGCCTGTCTCGTGTTCGCCGCGTGCCGACGCGATGAGTAAATCTCTCAGTGCAGCGCCGGTCTCTCCACCAAGGTTTATCGCCGCCGCGAATAAATTACTCAGGCTTGAGCCATGGCTCTGAAAATAGCCTGCATATTCTGCCAACCAGAAGATGTTCTCGTCATATTCGAGCAGCGGCTTCGTAAGGCTGCTCAGTTCCCCGGTGCGCATTTGCAGAAACAAATCATCACGCCCAGAAGCGCGAAATGCCCTGTGCCACAGACCCTGTTGATACGGTCGTGTGCCGATGTCGTGCCACAGGCGCTCAACATAGGGTGCATAGTGTTGATAGACCGTGTCGAAGATTTTCCGGCGTTCCGCAGTATCAAGCTGCATTATGGCCTGATAGGCGGCAGGCACCTGACTTTCGACCTCTCTTCTTTCGGCGTAGTCACTGATGTTATTGAGGTGGACACCCCCGGCTGTATATCCCAGCAGCAGAAAGGCGATCTGGCGCAGCGAAAATCCTGGTTGGCCATCACTATTCGGCAGGGGCTCACCCGGCAGGGTGCGGATGCGCTCGGCGGCGCGCTCTCGAAAGTCACCTTTCACGCGCGATTTCAAATATGCACGTGCCTGCTCTGGCGTCAGCATCACCAGCCTCCTGAAAGCGCTACCAGCCGAATGAACATGATGTGGGTGTCCTCGCCGACGAAAACGGTCTGTTCCAGGTCGGTCTGCTGGGCATCGTCTATAAACACGATGTAGATGCCGTCCTCAAAGGCCAGCAGGGCGGTCGATGCGGCATCCTCCGCCCCCGCTGGCTCACCTGCCTTACGCTCACCGGGGATGACTTTGCCGCGCTCTGCTTCGGCTGCGATTTCTCCAGCGGTCATCAGCCGCGCCAGCCTGCGCTCCTGCTGCCGCGAATTGAACGCTTCGACTTCGTGATGCACGATGGCCGTAATCAGGTCGCGCAGCGTCATGCTGCCGCCATCGCTGCCGGGAGGAATGGGCACCCGCCAGCCCGAAAACACAGGCCGGCGCGCACCGACCGTTTTGGCTGAGACCTGTACGGTTATAGCCATTAAATACCCTCTGCCCTGAACATTAAGTTCTGTGTGAAGTATAAGATATTTGTTCTATGTCCGATGCATGAATTCTGTGACGATTTTCTGTCTATACACGCTGCATGAAAAAGCGCCTCAGATGTATGTTTGAAGCGCCTGCCTTTTCGTAACACCCGGTCTGCTGACTAATCAGGCCTCCGGGCTGCCGGGAAGCTGGGCAAAGAAAGCCCGCAGGTGCTCGCGGTATTCATCCGGTGTGTACAGGATGCCGGTGGCATGGCTGTCGCACGGAATCTCCCACAGCTCGACATCCACGCCAGCGGCGTCGAAATGAGGACAGGCGCGCTGTTTGTTTCAGAGCATAGCTGCGACGAAAGATGTTTGCAGCGTGGGGGAAAATGAGTCCCTGGTAAATACAAAGCCGCGCCCCCGTACTCCGGAAGCGCGGCCTGATTTATTCCTTACGGATATAGCCTATTCCGCGTCGTCCAGCAGATTGAACTCGTCGAACAGCACGATTTCGCTCTGCGGGTCACGGGTATCGAAGTAGTAGCTGCGAACCGTGCCGGTTTCCGTCTCCATGATGCTGAATACCGTCAGGTTGTTGCTGTCGATGCACGGCAGCGGGTCGCCATTTTCATAGCTCAGCGGCGCCTCGATGCTGGGCAGGATCGGCTCCAGGCCGTGCGGGTCGCCCGCCACAACATAGTTGTCGGCATTGAAGCGCGGGTCAGACGCAGGCGTGGTGGCGTTGCCGCGCTCGCGGTAGCCGGGCAGATAGCAGCCATAGGTATTGCCCACGTTCGAGGTTTCGAGGATGTCGATGCCGCCTTCGGTTTCAAAGCGGTACCACAGGTGCGAATGCCCCTGGTGCATCAGGTGGACACCGGCGTCCTCCAGCAGCGGCATCACATCGCGCCAGACGATATCTTCTTCGATCGGATACTCATACCGCACGGCGGTAATCGCGCCGGTCTCGTCGCGGTCGATAATCTGCTGCGGGTGCGCCATCACCGGGTTGGCATTGTCGCCCAGGCCATGCGCGCCCTGGTGCAGCAGCACCACCTTGATGCGCGCATTCTGGAAGGCTTCGCTGTTGAGCTGCTCCACCAGCCAGTTATACTGTTCGCTGCCCTCACTGATGTCTTCGAAAATGAAGTCGCCGTAGCCCCAGTTGTGCGGGTTGTTCAGGTCGCGGCCGGCCTCGGTGTATTTGCCGCGTGACGACAGGTCCGGCGTGCGCCAGATGCGCGTGCTGAACAGCGAAATCAGGTATACGTCGCCGTATTCCATGGCGTAATAGGTCTCGCGGCCCGGGCCCTCATCGGGCAGGGTGAAGATTTCCTCGTAGGTGATGGTGTTCCACGAGTTGTTGATGATCCACTGTTCGCGGATAGCGGGGTCGTTTTCCGGGTTGATGATCTCGGCAACGGTCTCGTAGCGGGCCTCGGCCACGGCTCGCGGCTGCGGATCATTATACTGTTCGCCGATCCCCTGGCCGGTGAAGAAACGGCCCATCACCTCGTGGTTGCCCACGGCGGGGAACAGCGGCGCATGCTGGATGACCGGCCCGCCCGTGTAGGTGGTCGTGCTGGTGAAGGTCAGCTCGTCAGTCGCGAAGGTGCGTTCCAGCGCGGTGGCCGAGTTGCCCTGCAAGGCAGGGAAGAAGGCGCGGCCACGATTGTCATCAAACCATTCCGAGGCGCGGTCGGGGATGTTTTGCAGGTCGCCCGCCATGAAGACCGCGTCAATTTCGCCTTCGCCCATGAAATCGATCACGCGCTGCATATTGGCAGGCGTCATCGGCATGAGCTGATTGTCGCTGGTGAGCAGAATCTGGAGCGGCTGGCCGGGGCTGGGCAGCGGCTGGAGCGTGAAGGTCTCGCTGACGACCTCGGCGCCGTTCTCGTCCACGCTGGTGACGAAATAGGGCACGCGCACATCTGCCTCAAGGCCGGTGGCGATGGCCTCGTGGCGCCACACCGGGCGCGGCGTATAGCCACCATAGACCTGGCCGGCCTGCGTCTGTTCGCCCACAAACGAATTGCGGTCTTCTGCCAGGCGGCTCATCTGCATGGTCGTTGCTACTGCGGTCTGGTCGAGATTCTCACCCCAGGTCAGGGTGTGGCCGCTGCCTTCAAACTCGGTAAACCACACCACCGATACGGCATCTTCGGTCGGCATTTGCAGGAAGGGGTCCGTAAGCAGGACGGGCGCAGGCGCTTCTTCGGCCTGCTCCTGCGCACTGGCGGGGATGGCGCTGACGAGCGCGAGGCTCAGCCCCAGGACAAGGGAAAGACGACGGATACGTATGGACATTAATCGGGTCTCCTGTACAGCTTAACGATACGGAATGAGCGGCGCACGGTGCAGAACACCAGCGGCCAGTTCTCGCCGGGGACGTTATCCAGACCGTTTTAAGAGGTTGTATGTGATGCCGTTAAGAGTTGGCTAAAGCGAGGTAAAGTACGGTCTTCAGGGTAAAACAAAGCCGCGCCCCCGGATTTCCGGTGCGCGGCCTGTTTGAATGAACCCAATCGTCCGTTATTCGCTGGTGGCCGGGGCGCAGGCCTGGGTATAGCGCGCAATGATGGCGCGCACATCCAGCTCATCGATCAGCCCGTCCTGATTGCCATCCAACCCAGCCAGATAATTCAGGCTGCCGACGCGTTCGCCACGGCGGGCGATCACGCTGCGGATATCCAGCACATCGATCACGCCATTGCCATTGGTATCGGCGGCGCAGGCGGCGTCGACTGGCGTGGTTGGCGATGGCTCTGGGCTGGGCGTGCTGGTCGGCGTGACGCCCGCGGCGGATGTCGGCGCAGGCGATGCCCCGCCGGACGTGCGCAGGGTGGCGGTGGGCGGGCGCGTGGTGGGCGTGCTGCTCGGTTCACGGGTGCTGGTGGGCGAGGCCGTCGCGCTGGCCGGGACGGGTGTTTCAGTCGGCGGCGCGCCGGTGGCAGTCGCGACGACGGGCGCGGGCGTGCTGCTGGCGACCGGCTGCGAACCCGCCAGCGTCGCCGTGGGCGCGACTGTATTCGTGGCCGACGCCTGCGGCTGGGCAACCGTCGCGCTGGGCGATGGCGTGCTGCTAAACGTGGGCGACATCGTGGGCGATGGCGTCTTGGTGGCATCGCCGGCGCGTGAGCGGATGGTGGCGGTGGGACCGGGCGTGCGCGTGGCCGTCGCTGGCGGGCGGGTGGGGCTGGGCGTGCTGGTGCTGCGTCCGCGCAGGGTGGCTGTCGGCGCCTGATAGGCTTCTACCGGGGCCGGAAAGACAGCGGCGGCCAGCCCGGCGAGCAGGCAGGTCAGCAGCAGCAGGGACAGGGTCAGTCTGGCGGCGGGTGTTGGACGCAAGATAGGGTCGCTCTTTATCGGTTCAACGGCGCACTTGCCGCAAAAATAATCAATTCACTCTATAATCATAGGATATTCTGAGTTTTGTGCCACTGCCGGATACCCTATGAAACGTTTTGCGTCCCTTTGTGCCAGTTTCGCCCTGTTAATGCTCCTCATGTTTCTGGCGATTGCGCCCGTCGCGGCGCAGGATCCCGTCACCGTGACGATCAGCTCGCTCGCGCTTCAGCCGGGCCAGACCGCCCCGCTGGAAGTGCGCGTCGCCTGCCCCGGCGGATGCGGCGCGGCCGCGCTCACGCTGGAATATGACCCGCGCTTTGTGCGCATCGACCAGTACCGCGTGGGCGGCGCGCTCGGCCCGGCCATGCCCACCGAGCTGGCCATTTTCGAGCAGTCCACCAATCCGGAGGCGGGCATCGTCGCCTATGCGGCGGTGGCGCTGCGCTCTGGCGTCACCCCCACGGACGACCTGCTCTTCGTGCTCGACCTGACCGGACTGGACGTGGGCGCGACGGCATTCCAGGCCACGCGTGTGCTATTTGCCGACCTGAGCGGCGCGTCGCTGGCGGCGACCGTGACCGGCGGCGATGTCATCGTGGGCGATTTTGGCGCGGCTGCCCCCACGCCCGCCCCTGAAGTCGTGAGTCAGCCCACTGCCGAAACGCCTGTCGTGACCGGCCAGGCGTGCACCGTCTTCACCACTGGCCAGGTCGGCATCCATGTCGGCCCCAGCCGCAACCGCAACCAGCGCACAAACCTGCCCGTGAACATTCAGGTGCCGGTGACCGGACAGCTCGTCAACGAGCAGGGCGAGCTGTGGTTCCGCGTGCAGCCCGCCGGCGTCACCACCGAGCTGGATCGCTTCTGGGTGCTGTCTGACCTGGTCACGGCGCAGGGCGACTGCGCGGCCGTGCCGCAGGTGGAAGGCTCGCAGGTGATCGGTGGCGGCGGTGGCACCGGCACCTTCAGCCATAACTTCGCGCCCGGCGAACAGTTCTTCACGCACAACGTCCCGCTGGGCGCCAATGCCACCTACCGCATGACCTGCTCCGGCACGCCCGTCTATCCGCTGTTTGCCTTCAACGGCATCTCCAGCAACGGCCAGACAGCCGTGACCATCACCGCGGGCGGGAACGTCAGCCTGATTGTGAACCGCCAGATCACCAATGCGGGCAATGTGATTGAAATTGCCGGGTATTCGTGCAGCCTGAGCCGCATCAACTGATGCGGCCAGCGCCAGCCCGTCATTACAAAGAGCAAACGGTTGCGGTATACTTCAGCAACCATAAAAGAGGCGATGTTTCGCTTCATTCACAACCTGGCACGTTTTAAGGAGACACACCCTCATGAAGGTATCTGTCCTTCAGGAACAGCTGGACAAAGCACTGACCATCCTGTCGCGCGCGGTAGACAGCCGTGTCACGCTGCCTGTGCTGGGGAATGTGCTGTTTTCCACCGAAGATGCACGCCTGAAGCTGGCCGCGATGAACCAGGAAGTGACCATCACGACCTATATCGGCGCAAAGGTCGACCACGCCGGGGCGATCACCCTGCCCGCCAAGACCCTGACCGAAATGGTCAAGACACTCTCGCCAGAGCGCGTCGACCTGACGCTTGATGAAGGCACCCAGACGGTCAATCTGCGCTGCGGTGTGACCACCTGGAATGTGCGCGGTATCGCGGCGTCGGAATTCCCGCCGGTGCCGGAAACGGCCGAGCCGGATGTCGTCCTGCCGGGCAAAGTGCTGCGCGAGATGATCGCCGAGACGGTGTTCGCCTGCGCCAAGGAAGATACCCGCCCGATCCTGACCGGGCTGTATCTGCATTTCGATGGCAACGTGATGACGGTCGCGGCGGCTGACGGCTACCGACTGGCCGTGCGCACCGCCAAAATCGACCAGAACTTCAAGAAAATGCGCGAGATGGTCGTGCCCGCCAAGACGATGGCCGAGGTCGCGCGCATCATCGTGGACGACGATATTCCCGTCAGCATCACGCTGCCCGGCGACCGCGAGCTGATCCAGTTCGAGATCGAGAATACCGTGGTGTCGTCGCAGGTGATCGATGGCCGCTTCCCCGATTTCAGCGGCATCATCCCGAAGACGAACAACACCGTCGTCAGCGTGTACACCGACGACCTGCTCAAGCATTACAAGCGCGCCGAGATTTTTGCCCGCGACAACAACCACAGCGCCCGCGTGACCGCCCGCCCGGCCGACAGCCCCGGCGCACCCGGCGAAGTGCAGATCAGCGCGCGCAGCAACGAGCGCGGCGACTATGAAGGGTCGCTGGAAGCCAGCGTGGAGGGCGCACCGCTGGATACCGCCTTCAACGTGCGCTATCTGATCGATGTGCTGAGCGTGATTCCTGAGGAGCGCATCCTGCTGGAGAGCAACGGCTCCAACGCGCCGGGCGTGATTCGCCCCGAAGGCCGCGAGGACTTCCTGCATCTGATCATGCCGATGAGCGTCAACCGCTAGGGCAGGCGCACAACGATTCTGGGGTTACGATGGGCAGACACAAAAATAGTGTTTGCCCATTTTTATTTGGGGACTCCGCGCCATGTCAGCGGGGATGTTGATAACCAGGGGGTTTAAGAAATGCGAAAAGTGTTTTTGGGTCTCGTGATGTCGCTCTGCCTCAGCCTGCCTGCCGCCGCGCAGACGGATCAGGCCCCGCAGGCGGGAGACACCCGCGCAGATGACTTTGGCATCGCCCAGCAGTATGTGCCCGCCGGCTGCTTCGTCATGGGCACCAGCCCGGAACAGGCAGCCTATGCGCGCACCCTGACCGCGCCCGCCTGGACGCTCAGCCGCCTGCCCAGCGAACAGCCCGAACACGAAGTCTGCCTCACGCAGGCCTACTGGATCGATACTTACGAAGTGACGCGTGCGGCGTTCCAGGCCTTTGTCGAGGCCGGCGGCTATGAGGACGAGGCGTACTGGTCGGAAGCCGGGCTGACATGGCTGGCGCGCCAGTCGGTCGAAGCACTGGCCGAACGCTGCCCGGACGAAACCGATCCGGATGCGCCGCAGGTGTGCATCACCTGGTACGAGGCCGAGGCCTACGCGGCTTGGCGCGGCGGCCATCTGCCCACTGAAGCTGAATGGGAATTCGCGGCGCGCGGCGAAGCCTCCAGCATTTATCCGTGGGGCGACACCTGGGACACGACGCTGGCGAATGTGGAAAACAGCGAGGGATTACTGCCCGTGGGCAGCTTCCCCGGCGGGGTGAGCTGGGTGGGTGCGCATGATATGGCGGGCAACGCGATGGAGTGGGTGGCGGACTGGCTGTCGCCGAATTATCGCGCGCTGCTCGATCAGCGCGACGACCCGACCGGCCAGCCCACCGGCACGATCAAGATCGAAAAGGGCGGCTGGTGGGGCAGCAACGCAGTCGTCAGCCGGTCGGCCTATCGCCATTTCGAGGATCCGCCGACCTATGTCGACCACCACATTGGCTTCCGTATTGTCACCAGTATTGGCGAGGATGAGGGGTGAGGTTGCCAGCCTCACCCTGCGTCGCTGCGCTCAGCCGTCCCTCTCAGCGGCGTGGACGAGGGACAAAATGCATAATTTTCGCTCAAATGTTGGCTGTAAGTCATCCCCTCAGTCCACATCGTGGAGAGGAGAATGAGGGGAGAGGTGGGGGAATGTGATGCGGACGAGGCAGGCCTCGTCCCTACGGAGAAACGCGACACGGCGTAGGGACACGGCCTGTGTCACACGATGTTGGGATATACCCTAATTTGCGCTATGTAGTTACACCCTTCTACCCAAGCAAGTTCACTGGGGCTAACGTCGGTATCGCTGACTTATTCATCTGGCTCCGCTTGTTGGAAATGGATCAGATGTACGTACAGCAATTGTTTCTTTCGATGGGGTATAACATCCGTGTCGTTTTTATTGGTGCATAACCCTATGTCGTGTGACACATGCCGTGTCCGCCCCGTTGTCCCGCAGCGTCCGCCCCGATTGCAAACTCTCAGCTTTGCAGCGAACGGCGCTGTTCGGGCATCATCGGGTTCTTGACGATGACGAACTGTGCGCGTTCCTGCATTTCCTCGATTGTGCGCGCATTGGAATAGCTCATGCCGCTCAGCAGGCCGCCGCGCAGTTTCTTGACGACCTTGCTGGCCTTGCCCTTGTAGGGCGTGAAGGTCGTGCGGCCTTCGGGCACATAATCTTCCAGGCTGGTGGTGGTCGCGCCCAGCGCCAGGCGCTTTTCGAACGCGGTGGCCGACGCCATGCCGCGCACCATCTTCTTCAGGATGCCGTCCTGCTCCACCGGCTCGCCGGGGCTTTCCTCGGTGCCGGCCAGCAGTGACCCGATCATGATCGTGTCCGCGCCAGCGCCGATGGCCTTGGCCATATCGCCCGGCTTGCGGATGCCGCCGTCGGCGATGATCGGCAGGCGCACCGAGTCGTTTTTGTAGGCTTCGGCAGCATTCATGATGGCCGTCACCTGCGGCACGCCCACGCCGGCCACGTCGCGCGTCTCGCACACATAGCCGGGGCCCACGCCCACTTTGACGCCATCCGCGCCGCTGTCGCGCACATACTTCGCGCCGTCCACTGTGGCGACATTGCCCGCGATGATCGGCGTCTTCAGCCCCTCGACCACCTTCAGGCGGCGCAAAATTTCCTGCGTGTAATCCAGCTCGCCATGGGCGATATCCAGCACCAGCACATCGACCTCGGCGGCGGCCAGCGCCAGCGCCCGCTCGATATCACCTTCCTGCACGCCGATGGCCGCGGCCACCAGCAGGCGGCCCTTGCCGTCCAGCGAGGCGTTCGGGTAATGCTGATAATATTCGTGGTCTTTGGTGGTATACACGCCCAGCAGGCGGCCATTCGCGTCCACCATCGGGATTTTTTCCACGCGATGCTGGCGCATGGCGGCGACCGCCTCTTCCAGCGACGTGCCCGGCGCGACGCGATGCACGCGCTCGAACGGGGTCATCACCTCGGTCAGCGGGGTATCCGGCCGACCGGCGTCAAAGTCGCGCGGGGTGGCGATGCCGATGAAGCTGCCATCAAACGACTCACCCGCGTGCACGATCACATAGCCGCGCTCGCGCTGCTTCAGCATCAGGCGCGCATCGTGAATGGTGGCGTGGCCGGGGATGACCGGCGGATGCTCCTCGATCACGCGCATGCGCTCTTTCACGCGGCGCACTTCACTAACTTCCTCGGCAGTGCTCATGAAGCGGTGGATCACGCCAAAGCCGCCCAGCAGCGCCATGCTGGTGGCCATCTTCCAGCCGGTAACGGTATCCATATTGGCAGAAATAACGGGGATATGAATGCTGGGTGCGCCCAGGGCGACCCGCGCCGTGGTGTCGATTTCGCCGCTGAAACGCGACCGGATCGACGACCGCTGGGGCACCAGAAGGACGTCATCGAAGGCCAGGCCTTCACCGATAATTTTGGGCTGCGTGCTCATAATGGCAGTGGATTCCCCCTACGAAGCGTGCGAGTTAGGGTTACTGACCCATTTTAATCGAGGCGGCGGGGAATCGTGAGACGGAATAGTTACGAGTTGGTGCTACACTGGCAGGCACATGCTGGTTGTTCAGGTAAGGAGGCGGTTGATGCCTGCGAAGCGCCTGCTCGTGCTTGTGCTCTCTGCCGCGCTGATGACCCTCGGCGCGGGATTCGCGGCTGGCCAGGAGGCCCCGTTTACGTTCCCGTTGGGCTATCCGCCGAATTTCGCGCCCAACGTCAATCCGCTGACCGGCCTGCCAGTGGCGGATATCACTGCCCTGGCGCGCCGCCCGCTGATCGTCAAGGTCAGCAACGCGCCCGACGTGGTGCGTCCGCAGCGCGGCATTGGCGCGGCGGATGTCGTCTTCGAGCATATCGCCGAGGGCGGCCTGACGCGCTATTCGGCCATCTATCTGGGCGAACAGCCCGCCAGCGTCGGCTCTGTGCGCAGCGCCCGCCTGATCGACGACACGCTGACGCCGATGTTTGGCGCGCTGCTGGCCTACAGCGGGGCCAGCCCCGGCACCGAAAATGTGCTCCAGTCGGGCGCCTATCGGCCGCAGTTGTACAGCGGGTTTTATCTTGGCGGGCCGTTTTTCGCCCGCGATTTCAGCATCGCCGCGCCCAACAACCTGTTCATCGACCCGGCCGCCATCTGGAGCGATGCTGCGCAGGACGGGAACAATACGCTGGATGACCTGCGCGGCTGGGTGTTCGACTTCTCGGTGCCGCCCTATTTCGTCTCGGCGGCGATGCAGGCCGATGTCCGCTATGTCGATGCGCGCGCCACCTGGACCTATGACCCGTCTCTGGGCCTGTACCGCCGCGCCGACTCGGGCGTGCCGCTGGTCGATCCGCTGACGAATATTCCCGTGGTGGCCTCGAATGTGGTGATCGTATATGACAAGCATCTGCCCACCACTATCGAGGAAGGCGTATTCAACGGCGTGCCGTATTACGGCATAGATATCAACCTCAGCGGGGAGGGGTCGGCCGTGGTGCTGCGCGACGGGCTGTCGGTGGAGGCCATCTGGCGGCGCGGCGCGGAAGACGCGCTCATCAGCTTCTGGACGCTGGACGGTCGGCCGATCGCCTTCAAGCCGGGCAAGACCTGGTTTCAGGTCTTGCCGCCCCCGCCCGACTGGCGTCCTGGCTCGGAAAGCGTGACCATCAGCGCCGTCGTGAATTAGACCTCACGGCAGCGCGTTGATGATGCCGTCGAACACGCGCTCCAGGTGGCGGTTGGTTTCCTGGGCGGCCCACTCCGGGTCGCGGGCGATGCAGGCCTCGTAAATGCGCCGGTGGTCGGCCCACGCCTCGGACTTCTGGCCGGGATTGTCCAGATACAGGCGGTTATACGGCGCGACTTTATTGCGCATCTTCTGGATTTCGGCCATCAGGTAGTGCTGGTTGTGTGCCTCGTAGATGGTGCTGTGGAACTCGTTGTTCAGCGCCAGCACGCGCTCCATGTTGGTCGAGCTTTCGGCTTCCTCGATGATCTGGCGCAGCACCAGCAGGCGCTCATCGGTCATGTGCGCGACGGCGCGTTTGGTGGCCGCCCCTTCCAGAAGCTGGCGGATGAACAGCAGCTCCTTCAGCTCGGCCACCGTGCGCTCGGTCACGACCGTGCCGCGATGCCGGTAGTGGGTCAGCAGCTCCTCGGCCGTCAGAATGCGCAGGGCTTCGCGCACCGGGCTGCGGCTGACCTTCAGTTCGTCGGCCAGGTCGGTCTGGTCCAGCCGGTCCCCCGGCCGAAAACGCCCGCGCAAAATCGCCGCCCGGATGGCGTCTGTCACCAGCTCCTGGCGCGTTTTCATGTCGTCCAGCTCAAACTGCATCGGGGCGACTTCCATCTTCAGGCCTCTTTTTCTGCGCGTGCTTCAGGTGCTTCGCAAGATTAAAGTATCCTAACCGAAATACGCATTTTTCAGCAGACCCATTCATGAGAAATAACTCATCTGCTTGACAATGAAATACTCTGCGGGCTATTGTATCCAATATCCAGGATACATCACCTGGTCCCATTTTCCAGCACCTCACCAAAATAGATTATTTGCACGCACATCCTGTGTGTGGCAGCACCGGCGCGATGCCGGCGTCGTAAAAATATCCTGGCAGGGCGAAGTCAACCGCGTCCTGCCGCCGCTGGATTTGACTAAGGAGTTTGATTGTGGCGTTAGTAGAAACCGATGTCCTTATTGTTGGCACAGGCCCCGCCGGGGGCACAGCCGCCCTTGCGCTGGCGAGCTACGGCATCAACCATATCGCGATTACGCGCTGGGGCCGCCTGGTGCGCACCCCGCGTGCCCACATCACCAACCAGCGCGCCATGGAAATCCTGCGTGACTTTGGCCTTGAAGACGAGGCCAAGCTGTATGCCACGCCACAGGAGCTGATGGGCAACAATGTGTTCTGCGAAAGCCTGGCGGGCGAAGAGCTGGGCCGCCTGTATTCGTGGGGCAATCACCCGCGCCGCATGGCCGACTACACCCTGGCCAGCCCGACCACCATCTGCGACATCCCGCAAAACTTTATGGAGCCGATTCTGGTGGGCAATGCCACTCAGCGCGGCAGCACCGTCCGCTACAACACGCAGTATGTGTCGATGACGCAGGATGAAGATGGCGTAACGGCCACCGTGATGGATACGGTGACGAAGCAGACCTATGACATCCGCGCCAAATACCTCATCGGTGCGGACGGCGGCAACTCGAAAGTGGCGGCAGACGCCGGGCTGACCTTCGGCGGCAAGATGGGCGTGGCCGGCTCGATGAATATCGTGTTCGAGGCCGACCTGTCGCGCTATGTGGCGCATCGCCCCAGCGTGCTCTACTGGGTGCTTCAGCCCGGCGCGGACATCGGCGGCATTGGCATGGGGCTGGTGCGCATGGTGCGCCCGTGGGACAAATGGCTGATCGTGTGGGGCTATGACATCAACGCCGGCGAGCCGGACCTGACCGACGAACACGCCATTGAAATCGTCCACAACCTGGTGGGCGATAGTTCCATCGAAGTAAAAATCGACTCGACCTCGGTGTGGACGGTCAATCACTGCTACGCCGAAAACAACATGACCGGCCGCGTATTCATCGCCGGTGATGCCGCCCACCGCCATCCGCCGTCCAACGGCCTCGGCTCGAATACCTCGATGCAGGACGCGTATAACCTGGCCTGGAAGCTGGCCCATGTGCTGAAGGGCCATGCCGATCCGTCGCTGCTGGAAAGCTATCGTGACGAACGCCTGCCCATCGCCCGCCAGATTGTCGACCGCGCCAACAAGTCGATCGAGGAATTTGGCCCGATTTTCGAGGCGCTTGGCCTGCTGTCCACCACCGACCCGGTGCAAATGAAGGCCAATATGGCCAAACGCAAAGAGAACACGCCTGAGGCGGCCGTTCAGCGCGAAGCCCTGCGCAAGGCCATCCTGTACAAGTCGTATGAGTTCAACGCGCACGGCGTGGAGCTGAACCAGCGCTATGTGTCGCAGGCGGCCGTGACCGATGGCGCGCCGATGCCCGCCTTTGAGCGCGACCGCGAGCTGTATTACCAGCCGACGACCTGGCCGGGCGCGCATCTGCCGCACACCTGGCTGCGCCGCGACGAACACGGCGAAAATATCTGCTCCACCTTTGACCTGGTCGGCAAGGGACGTTTTACCGTGCTGACCGGCATCGGCGGCGAGGCGTGGGTGGAAGCGGCGAAGACCATCACCGCGGCGACCGGCATGGAGATTGCCGCGTATGTCATTGGCCCTGGTCGCGATTACCAGGATATCTATGGCGAGTGGCCAGACCTGCGCGAGGTCAACGAGGCGGGCTGCCTGCTCGTGCGGCCGGATATGTTCGTGGGCTGGCGTCATGCCGACGTGGCCGACAATGCGCTGGAACTGCTGGCCGGCGCGCTGGGCCGCCTGCTGGGCAAGCCGATCCCGCTGGCTGCGCACGCCTGAGCACGGCACAAAACAGGGAGTTCAGGCGGGTTTTCCGCCCGCCTTTTTCTAAATATTCACTTTCATTGATTGGAGAAGCACGACATGGCAAAACGATTCTTTGTCCTGGTGATGGCGGCACTGATGCTGACGATGGGCTTTTCGGCCGTCACAGCGCAGGATAACGTCATCCGCATCGGTTACGTCACCCCGCAGACCGGCCCGCTGGCCGCTTTTGGCGCAGCAGACCAGTTCATCATCGACGGCGTGCTGGAGGCCATCGGTGACGGCCTCGACATCAACGGCACCACTTACGGCGTGGAAATCCTCGTCCGCGATACACAGTCCGACCCGAACCGCGCCGCCCAGGTGGCCGCCGACCTGATCCTGGTCGATGGTGTCGACCTGATCCTGGTGGCCAGCACCCCTGAGACGACCAATCCTGTCTCGGACCAATGCGAGGCCTTCCAGCAGCCGTGCATCTCCACCATGTCGCCGTGGCAGCCGTGGTACTTCCGCAGCGCCGAGGCCACCCAGCCCGATTTCCCCGGCTATGAATACACCTATCACTTCTTCTGGGGCCTGGAAGACATCATCGACGTGTTCATCACCATGTGGGACTCGCAGGAGACCAACCGTGTCGTCGGCGGCCTGTGGCCGAATGACGGCGACGGCCTGGCATGGAGCGACCCGGTCGTCGGCTTCCCGCCCGCGCTGGAAGCGGCCGGTTACACCGTGGTCGATCCGGGCCGCTATGAAAACCTGAAAGACGACTTCTCGGCTGAAATCGCTACCTTCCGCGAAAACAACGTGGAAATCATCACCGGCGTGATGCTGCCGCCCGACCTGGGCACGTTCCTGACGCAGGCCAGCCAGCAGGGCTTCAACCCGACCATCGTCACGATGGGCAAGGCCGCGCTGTTCCCGTCGGTTGTCGAGACCATCAGCGATGGCCTGGGTAATAACGTGACGACCGAAATCTGGTGGTCGCCGTCGCACCCGTGGGTGTCGTCGCTGACCGGCCAGACCAGCCAGGAGCTGGCCGATGCCTACACCGAAGCGACCGGCAACCAGCCCACTCAGCCGATTGGCTATGTGCACGCGCTGTTTGAAGTCGCCGTCGATGTGCTGCAGCGCACCAGCGACCCCAGCGACCCGGCCGCCCTGCTGACCGCCATCGCTGACACCAACCTGGAGACGCTGGTCGGCACGGTCGACTGGGGCGTGGAAGGCCTGCCCCCCAGCGTGACCAAGACCGAGCTGGTCGGCGGGCAGTGGCAGGTAGGCGCGACCTATCCGTATGAACTGCAAATCGTCGCCAACCCGAACGAAGACAACGGCATCCCCGTCACCGGCGAGCTGTCGCTGATGAGCTGGGGGTCGTAAGCCCCATTGTCCTGACCGGGGATGAGCCGGAGCACCTGCGCGCTCATCCCCGTGTTTTCACCCGGCTTTGTCCGGGCCTGTGACCTGAGTTGTTGTGTGGTGGGCGCGTCGCGACGCGCCCCTGCAAAACCCAACCACATTGGGAACAAACAAGCCTGGTTGGAAGTGGGCCTCAAGACAGGTTTTGATGATTGCCAGGTGCGCCGTTGTAGGGGCGCAGCGCGCTGCGCCCGCCTGAGCTGAATAGGGATTGAGCGTTTAAATCCCAGTCCCCAAAAACGAGAGATTCACGATGCGACCAGCTTTATCTTCCCTGTGCCGGATGATGACATGACGATGCTGCTGAAAGTCGATAAAGCCGTAAAAGAATTCGGCGCGCTGCGCGTGTGCAACGAAATCAGCTTCGAGATTCAGGCGGGCGAAGCGCTGGGCATCCTGGGGCCGAATGGCGCGGGCAAGACCACGCTGCTCAACCTGATCGCGGGCGACCTGCCGCTGACGTCCGGGCGCATCCTGTTTAACGACCAGGATGTGTCCGGCCAGCCCGCCAACAAACGCTGCACGATGGGGATTGGCCGCACCTCGCAGATTCCGCGCCCGTTCACGGGCATGACGGTCTACGAGAATGTGCTGCTGGCCGCCCAGTATGGCCGCCGCAAAAGCGAGGCCGACAGCTATCACGTGTGCCGCGATGTGCTGGCGCTGACCGGCCTGCTGCCGCTGTGGAACACCGTGGCCGGGAACCTGCGCCTGCTGGACCGCAAACGCCTGGAGCTGGCGCGCGCGCTGGCCACCCAGCCCTCGCTGCTGCTGCTGGACGAAATTGCTGGCGGCCTGACCGACCACGAAGTGCATGACCTGCTGGCCATCCTGCGCCAGATTCGCGCCCAGGGCGTGACGATCATCTGGATTGAGCACATCGTGCACGCGTTGGTGTCGGTGGTCGACCGCATCATCGCCATCGACTTTGGCACGCTGCTGATCGAAGGCACGCCCGATGAAGTCATCCACAGCGAGACCTTCCGCCAGGTGTATTTTGGCATCGATACCGACCTGGAGCCGGTGACATGACGCCCGTCCTGTCGGTCCAGTCGATTGAATCGTATTACGGGCAGTTTCAGGCGCTGTCTGGCATCAGCATTGCCGTGGAGGAAGGCCAGACGGTCGCCATCATCGGGGCCAATGGCGCGGGCAAGTCCACGCTGATGAAGGCCATCGCCGGGGTGCATCCGCCCACCAAAGGCGCCATTCAGTTTCGCGGCAAGCCGATTTCCGGCAGCTCTGCTTACGCGCTGGTGCAGCAGGGCATCGCCATGGTGCCGGAAGGCCGCCGCATCTTCCCCAGCCTGACCGTGGAAGACAATCTGCTGGTGGGCGCGTACAGCGGCCGCAAAGGCCAGTGGACGCTGGACAAGGTGTATGAGCTGTTCCCCATCCTGAAGGAACGCCGAAAAAATGGCGGCACCGATTTATCGGGCGGGCAGCAGCAGATGGTGGCCGTGGGCCGCGCGCTGATGAGCAACCCCGAGCTGATCCTGATGGACGAGGTCTCGCTGGGGCTGGCGCCGATCGTCGTCAATGAGATTTACGAGGTCATCCGGCGGATTGCGGCGCTGGGCACCACCATCCTGCTGGTGGAGCAGGACGTCAGTCGCGGCCTGCGCGAGGCCAGCTATGTGTACTGCCTGCTGGAAGGGCGCATCAGCCTGGAAGGCAAGCCGTCTGACCTGAAAAAAGAAGAAATTTCCCGTGCTTATTTCGGAATATAGGTGGTGATGAGATGGATTTAGGCATCGACCGCATCATCAATATGCTCGTTCAGGGCGTGCTGCTTGGCGGATTATATGTGTTATACGGCACGGGCCTGTCGCTGATTTTCGGCGTGATGCGGCTGGTCAACCTGGCGCATGGCGACTTTATCGTGCTGTCGGCCTATATCTCGCTGATTCTGGCGGGCTTTGGCGTCAATCCGCTGATCAGCATCGTCATCGTCGTGCCGGTCATGTTCGTGCTGGGGCTGCCCTTGCAGCGCTTCGTGCTCAACCGCACGCTGGGCAAAGGCATCATGCCGCCCCTGCTGATTACGTTTGGGCTGTCGGTCATCATCCAGAACGCGCTCCAGCTCGGCTTCTCTGCCGACACGCAGGGGCTGGACGCGGGCGCGCTGGAGACAGCCAGCATCACCATCACGCCCAGCCTGTCGATCGGGCTGATGCCGCTGCTCACGTTTGTGATCGCCATCGCCGTGCTGATCGGCCTGCAGGTGTTCTTTCGGCGCACGCGCCTCGGCCGTGCTTTCCGCGCCACGTCCGATGACCCGGAGGCCGCCGAGATGATGGGCATCAACAGCCGCCATGTGTATGCGCTCGCGATGGGTCTGTCGCTGGCGATCGTGGCCATCGCGGGCATCCTGCTGGGCGTGCGCACCAATTTCGCGCCCGCGCTGGGGCCTGCCCGCCTGCTGCTGGCCTTCGAGACGGTCATCATCGGCGGCCTGGGCAGCATCTGGGGGACGCTGGCGGGCGGCATCATCCTGGGGCTGGCGCAGACCATCGGCGCGCAGATCAATCCGGCCTATTTCCAGCTTTCCGGACACCTGGTCACGCTGCTCGTGCTGGTCTTCCGTCCCACCGGCCTGTTTGCCGTCACGCGAGACAAATGACCATGTGTATCGCTAACGACACGGAACGGAAGTGACGCCTATGGTCGCCCGGAACAAAAGCACGCCCATCCCCATCGTCAATACGATGAACCGCGAATACCGGCTGATCGCGTTTGGGGTGCTGGCGGTTGTGATTATCATTGCGTTGCCGCAGCTTGGCGGGACTGGCCTGCCGCGCCAGCTCAGCGACCTGTTCGTGTTTATCTCGATCGCCACGATGTGGAACCTGCTGTCTGGCTACGCGGGCATGGTGTCGGTCGGGCAGCAGGGCTGGATCGGCCTGGGCAGCTATGCCACCATCGTCATCGCCGACGACCTGGGGGCCAGCCTGTTTGTCTCGGTCTTTCTGGCGGGCATCTTCACCGCGCTCGTCTCGATTCCCACCAGTTGGGTGGTCTTTCGGCTGCGGGCAGGCTACTTCGCCATCGGCACGTGGGTGGTCGCGGAGGTCTTTCAACTGCTCGTCAGCAGCAGCACCGGCTGGCTGGGCGGCGGCGCGGGGCGTTCGCTGGCATCGATTCGCGGCTTCGTGCGCAGCACCTCGCCAGAGACATTCGCGCTGACCACCTATTACGTCGCGGCCGCCATCGCCGTGCTGAGCATCATCGTCGTGTATTCGCTGATGCGTTCGCGCGTCGGCCTGGGCCTGACGGCCATCCGCGATTCGGAAAGCGGGGCGGCCAGCCTGGGCGTGAATACCACGCGCCTGAAGCTGATCGCCTATGTGGTCGCGGCGGGCATGACCGGCATCGCGGGCGGCATCATCGCCGTGATGAGCATCAATGTGCGCCCCGACGCGGCTTTCAGCGTGCAGTGGACGGCCTTCATGATCTTCATCACGGTCATCGGCGGCATCGGCAGCATCGAGGGGCCGATCATCGGTGCAGTATTGTTCTACTTCATCCGCAATCAGCTCTCCAGCTACGGCGAATGGTCGTTCATCGTGCTCGGCGTCATCGCCGTGGTCATGATGCTGGTCGCTCCGCGCGGCATCTGGGGGCTGATTCAGCAGCGCACCCATTTTGAAATCTTCCCGATACGCAGGCTGATGCCCAGGCGTTTGCTGATGGAAAACACCCCATCCACTGGAGAGGCTCCATGAACGGCTATCAGGTCGTCACTTATGCCCAGCGCGTCGTCTTTGGGGCGGGCGCGCTGGATAATCTGCCCGATGCGCTGGCCGATTTTGGTCTGAAACGGGCGATGCTGTGCACCACCCCGCACCTCACCGCCAACGGGCACGTCGCCCGCGTGCAGGCGCTGCTGGGCGATCATCTGGTGGTCGTCTTTGACCAGGTGGAGCCGCACGTGCCCGATTATCAGCTTGAGGAATGCCTGGCGCTGGCCGAAAAATACAACATCGATTCGGTCATCGGCCTGGGCGGGGGCAGCCCGATCGGGATGGCGAAGGCCGTCTCGCTGGAGCTGGAGGCGCGCCGGACAGGTGTCGCGCGCGTCGTCTCGAAGCATCCGAACGACCAGCCGCTGATTCCCACCATCGCCATCCCGACGACCTATGCCGGTTCAGAGATGACACCGGTCTATGGCGTCACCCGTGCCCAGCCGGATGGCTCCACGCGTAAAGTGACCGTGCGCGACCACAAAATCACGCCCAAGCTGACGCTGTATGACCCGCTGCTGACGCTCAATCTGCCGCCCTCGCTGACCGCCTCGACCGGCATCAACGCGCTGGCCCACTGCATCGAATCGGTCTATTCGGCCACGCGCAACCCGCTGTCCACGGCCACCGCGCTGCTGGGCATCCGCTATATCACCGCGTCGCTGGTGCGCTGCTTCCGCGAACCGGAAAACATGGAGGCGCGCACGCTGATGTTCATGGGCGCGCACATGGGCGGCACCTGCCTGTCCAGCGTGCTGATGGGCGTGCATCACGGCACCTGCCACGTGCTGGGCGGGACGGCCGGCGTGCCCCACGGCATCGCCAACAGCATCGTGCTGCCCCATGCCATCCGCTATAACGCCGACCAGCTGGCCGACCTGATCGCGATGGCGGGCGAGGCAATGGGCATCGTGCGCGATGGCCGCACCGACCTGGAGCTGGCCGAGGCGACCGCCGATTCGGTGTATCTGCTGGTCAGCCAGCTCGATGTGCCGCAGCATCTTCAGGAGGTCGGCGTGCCTGAATCGCTGCTGCCGAAGCTGGCCGAAAATATGCTCAAGAGCAGCGCCGTGCAGGACAACCCGAAGCCGGTCGCCACGCTGGAGGATGCCATGAGCATCCTGCGCGCTGCCTGGTGAGCCGCCTGAACACAGACTAGTTACCAGAGAAAGAGACGAATCATGCGTGACTTTAACGAACAGACGATTACCGACGCCGTCATCAGCCAGTTCAAGGCCGAGGACCCGCGCCTCCAGCAGATCCTGACCAGCCTGGTGAAGCACCTGCACGACTTCATCCGTGATGTCGAGCCAACCGAGGAAGAATGGTTCAAGGGCATCCAGTACCTGACCGATGTCGGTCACATGTGCGATGAGAACCGCCAGGAATTCGTGCTGCTGTCCGATACGCTGGGCGTCTCGATCCTGGTCGACGCGATCAATCATCGCGCGGATGCCGGCATGACCGAGACGACCGTGCTGGGGCCGTTCCATACCCCGCACGCGAAGCCGATGACGCACGGCGCGCAGATCGCCAGCGCGGAAGAACTGGCCAAAGGCACCCCCACGGTCGTGCGCGGCCAGGTGACCGACCCCGATGGCAAGCCGATCGCCGGGGCCAAAGTCGATGTGTGGCAGGCGTCATCTGAAGGGCTGTATGACGTGCAGATGGGCCACGGTGAAGCCGACCTGCGCGGCATTTTCGAGACCGACGCCGACGGGAAATTCTGGTTCCGCAGCATCAAGCCGGTCGCCTATCCCATCCCGTTTGATGGGCCGGTGGGCAAGATGCTGGTCGCCACCGGACGCCATCCGTATCGCCCGGCGCACATCCATTACATGATTTCCGCGCCCGGCTACGAGACGCTCATCACCCATGTGTTTGTGTCCGGCGACGAGTATCTCGATTCGGATGCCGTGTTTGCGGTGAAAGACTCGCTCGTCGCGGATTTTGTCGCGGTGGAGGACGCCGAAGCGGCGAAACAGTTTGGCTACAGCGCGCCGTTCTACGAGGTCGAGTTCAATTTTGGCCTGAAGCCGACGGCCTGAGACGGGCCGCGCAGGGTGTGACAAACGGGGGATAACCCCCCGCTGGAAATGTGTTCGTACGATGAGTTTCATAGCAGTTGTTTCTTGAGGAGTTTGTAAAAATGCGTGCAACAGATGTCATCAAGGGTTTCCATCACATCACCGTGTGCGTCGCCGGGGCGCAGGAAGATGTCGATTTTTCGACCAAAGTGCTCGGCCTGCGCATGATCAAGCAGACCGTCCTGTTTGACGGCACCGCGCCGATTTATCACCTGTATTATGGCAACGCGGATGCCGAAATCGGCTCGGTGTGGACGACCTTTCCGTTCAAGCAGGCGGGCATCTACGGCCGCCAGGGCACTGGCCAGATCAAGACGACCGGCTTCTCGGTGCCCACGGGGTCGCTGGATTTCTGGGCCGAACACCTGACCAAACATGGTGTCGCGCATGACGGCATCCAGGAACGCTTCGGCGAGAAGTTCATCGAGTTCAAGCACCCGTCGGGCCTCGGCCTGTCGGTGGTGGGCTGCGACGACGACCCGCGCAACGCGTGGGGCTTTGACGTGCCGGCCGACAAGGGCATCCGCGGCTTCTACAGCGTGCAGCTCGCCGTGCGCGACCTGGAAGAACCGGAATTTTTCCTCGGCCACGTGATGGGTTTCACGCGCGTCGGCCAGGAAGGGCCTGTCACCCGCTATGCCATCGACGGCGGCGGCTACAACCGCATCATCGAGCTGTATCACATGCCCGACACCAAGCAGGGCACGTGGACATTCGCTGTGGGCATCCCGCATCACTACGCGCTGGCCGTGGCCAATGACGGCGAAAACAAGCAGTATAAGGACTACGTGGAGGGCTTCGGCTACACCGACGTGTCTGAAATCAAGGACCGCAATTACTTCCACAGCACCTATACGCGCACGCCGGCCGGCGTGGTGCAGGAAGTCGCCACCTCGGATATCGGCTTCGCCATCGATGAGCCCGCCGACAAGCTGGGCCATCAGCTGCTGCTGCCGCCGTGGTTCGAGGATCGCCGCCAGGAAATCGTGTCGGCGCTGGAGCCAATCCTGGTGCCGGAGTATATTCGCTAGTCAGCCTGTCGCCCGTGCGGAAAGGGACGTATGCGCCTTTCCGCACAGGTACGTCTTTGCGTCCTGCCTGACGGGAAACGTATGATGAATCCACATCTGAACCAGCCCATCGTCCGCAAGGGACAGCTCATTTCCGGGCAGACGCCGGTCATCATCGGCCTGCACGGACGCACGCAGTCGCCAGAGACTATCGTCGAGATTTTTGACCGGCTGGCCTGGCCCGACGCCGCGCTGATCGCGCCGGCCGCTGCCGGGAACTCGTGGTATCCTGCGCGCTTCATGGAGCCGCTGGAACAGAACGAGCCGTGGCTGTCGCATGCGCTGGAGCGCGTGCATGGGCTGGTGCGCGGCCTGCTGGAAGGTGGCCTGCCCAGCGACCATATTTTCCTGATGGGATTCTCGCAGGGGGCCTGTCTGGCGGCGGAGTATGCCATGCGCCACACGATGCGTTACGGCGGCCTGCTGATTTTCACCGGCGGCGTAATCGGCCCGCCCGGCACCGCCTGGAACAGCGAAGGCGCGTTTGCGGGCACCCCGGCGCTGCTGACCACGGGCGACAAGGATCCGTGGGTTCCGGCCGGGCGCGTGCACGAGACGGGTGAGCTGTTTCGCCAGAAAGGCGCGGTCGTGACCGTGCAGGAATACGCTGGCCGCGAGCACCTGGTCAGCGATGCGGAAATCGCCCTGGCGCGCGGATTGTTCGTGGACGGCGGCGTGTACGCCTCGTGAGACGTCCGCCGCGCTGCATTTACCGAAGCAAAACCGTAGAAGGATACAGAGTGTCATGACAGACGTGGTCATCGTCAGCGCAGTACGCACCCCCATCGGCAAGATTCGCGGCGCCCTGTCGGAAATGCGGCCGGACGACCTGGCCGGGCTGGTCATCGGGGAGGCCGTCAAACGGGCGGGCATCGACCCGGCCATCATCGAGGAAGTCGTCATGGGCTGCGCCAACCAGGCCGGCGAAGACAACCGCAATGTGGCGCGCATGGGCGTGCTGCTGGCCGGGCTGCCCCAGGAAATCCCCGGCGTCACGGTCAACCGGCTGTGCGCCAGCGGCCTGAACGCGGTCAACCAGGCGGCGCGGGCGATCAGCAGCGGCGAGGGCGATGTGTATGTGGCGGGCGGCGTGGAAAGCATGACGCGCGCGCCCTACTCGATGCCCAAGAATCCGGTTGGTTATGGCCCGTCGGGCAACATCACCGCCTATGACACCTCGCTGGGCTGGCGTTATCCCAATCCGGCGATGGAGGCGATGTTCCCGCTGGAGACGATGGGCGAGACGGCCGAAAACGTGTATGAAATGAGCCTCGCCGGCAAGATCGCGGGCGGCGAAATCACCCGTGCTGAGCAGGATCGCTTCGCGCTGCAAAGCCATCAGCGCGCCGTGGATGCTATCAACAACGGCTGGTTCCGCGAGCAGACCATGCCGGTCCGCATCCCCCAGCGCAAGGGCGACCCGATCGTGGTGGATACCGACGAGCAGCCGTTCTACCGCCAGACAGACGCGGGCTACGAGCTGACCACCAGCCTGGACAAGCTGGGCAAGCTGAACGCCGCCTTCCGCAAGGGCGGTACGGTCACGGCGGGCAACGCCAGCAGCCTGAACGACGGCGCGTGCGCGCTGGTGCTGATGTCGGCTGAGAAGGCCGCCGTGCTGGGGCTGAAGCCGCTGGCGCGCTGGGTGGGCTCTGCTGCGGCCGGCCTCGACCCGCGCGTGATGGGCCTGGGGCCGATCAATGCGACGCGCAAGCTGCTGGCCCGCCACGGCCTGACCATCGAGGATATCGACCTGGCCGAGCTGAACGAAGCCTTTGCGGTGCAGGCGCTGGCCGTCATGCGCGAGCTGGGCCTGCGCGAAGAGATTACCAATATCCACGGCGGGGCGATCGCGCTGGGGCATCCGCTGGGCATGTCTGGCGCGCGCCTGCTGACCACGCTGATTTATGCCATGCGCCGCCTGGCCGACGAGGGTAAAAGCATGCGTTATGGCCTGGCGACGCTGTGCGTGGGCGTCGGCCAGGGCGAGGCCACCCTGATCGAGCTGATGTAAAAGCGGCCTCAGCCATTGCATGGACTGAGGGGATGACTCAGGGGGTATTTCTGGCCAGCGCGGACACGGCAGGCCGTGTCCCTACCCCCGGGCCATCACCCGTAGGGACGAGGCCTGCCTCGTCCGGCCCCGGAATTGAAACGATTTGTGCCGGAGCGGGGATGACTCAGGGTGTGTCTGCGACCAGCGCGGACACGGCAGGCCGTGTCCCTACGCCGCAGGCCATCACCCGTAGGGACGAGGCCTGCCTCGTCCGGCCCCGGAATTGAAACGATTTGTGCCGGAGCGGGGATGACTCAGGGGATATTTCTGGCCAGCGCGGACACGGCAGGCCGTGTCCCTACGCCGCAGGCCATCAGCCGTAGGGACGAGGCCTGCCTCGTCCGGCCCCGGAATTGAAACGATTTATACGGTTGGCTGAGGGTGAGGCTGGGCATTTGCGGCACAGGCAGGACGAAAGAGGAATCATGAAACAGGTAGCACAGATTACAGCGCAGCAGGCCGCAGCCCTCGTCAAGACGGGCGATGTGCTGATGGCGGGCGGCTTTGGTATGACCGGCAACCCGGTGCATCTGCTCAACGCGCTGGCCGAAACAGACACGCGTGACCTGACCTATATCGGCAACAACGTGGGCGAGCCTGGCCTGGGTGGGGGGCGCCTGCTGCGCAACGGACAGATCCGCAAGGCGATTGGCTCTTTCTTCACCAGCAATCCGGAAGCAGTGGAAGCCGCGCAGACCGGCCGCATGGAGGTGCAGCTGCTGCCCCAGGGCTCGCTGAGCGAGGCGATTCGGGCGGGCGGCGCGGGCATCGGCGGATTTTACACGCCCACGGCCTACGGGACCGTCATCGCCAAAGACAGCGATACGCGCATCATCGACGGGCGCGAGATGGTGTTTGTGCCCGCCCTGCGCGCCAATGTCGCCTTCATTCGGGCGTGGCGCGGCGACACCGCCGGCAACCTGGTCTATCGCATGACCGAGCAGAATTTTAACAAGGCGATGGCGACCGCCGCCGATATCGTCGTCGCTGAAGTAGAGCATATTGTGCCGGTGGGCGAGCTGGACCCGAACGAGATTCACACGCCGGGCAGCTATGTCGATTACCTGGTGCAGGCGCACACCACGCTGGAGGACCTGGGGTCGTCGGCATCGGTGGAGGGCAGCGGCAAGAAGGTGAGCGAGTCGCGCATGAATATGGTGCGCCGCGCGCTGGCCGAGCTGCATCCGGGCGATGTCGCTAACCTGGGCATCGGCATCCCCACGCTGGTGGCCGACCTGATTACGCCGGAGCACGGCATCATCCTGCACACCGAAAACGGCATGCTGGGCGTCGGCCCTGCGCCAACCGATGGCGGCGCGATGGACTATCCGGTGAATGCTGGCAAAATCCCGGTGACGGCATTGCCCGGCAGCAGCTATTTCGACAGCGCGGACTCGTTCGCCATGATTCGCGGCGGCCACATCGATGTGGCGATTATGGGCGGCCTGCAGGTGGACGAAGCGGCGAATCTGGCCAACTGGGCCGTGCCCGGCAAGCCGCTGCTGGGCGTGGGCGGTGCGATGGACCTGGCCTCTGGCGCACAACGGCTGATTATCACCATGACGCACACCAGTCCTGACGGCACAGCCAAGATCGTCCCGTCGTGCACGCTGCCGCTGACGGCCATCGGCGCGGTGGACATGGTCATCACCGAGCTGGCTGTCTTCACTTATCCCGAAGGCAAGCTGACCCTGAGCGAGCTGATGCCCGGCGTCACGCTGGAAGAAGTGCAGGCGAAAACCACGGCGTCGTTTGCCGTGGCGCTGGGGTAACGCGCCCGACTCACCCCTCGCGCATCAGGCCATAACGCCATGCCAGCGCCGTGGCCTGGGCGCGGTCGGTCACGTCCAGCTTGCTGAAAATGGTCGTGACATAATTGCGCACCGTGCCTTCGGCCAGCGCCAAACGGTCGCCGATGGCCGCGTTCGACAGGCCACTCGAGAGCAGGCGCAGGATTTCCAGCTCGCGTTCGCTCAGCTGTGATGCGAAATCCGGCCGCGACGGCGCGCCAAAACGCAGCGCGTCCATCACCTTGCCCGCTACGGCCGGGTCGAGATGGCTGCGCCCGGCGGCGGTGCCTTCGATAGCGGCGACCAGCGCGTCGCGTTCACTGTCTTTCAGCATATAGCCAGACGCGCCCGCCCGAATGGCATCCACCACCCAGTCGTCTTCGTCATAGGTGGTCAGCACCAGCACCGGCGTCTCCGGAAACTGCGCCCGAAACAGGCGCGTAGCCTGAATGCCGTTGACGACCGGCATTTTCAGGTCCATCAGCACGACATCCGGGCGCACCTGCGCGGCCAGCGCCAGCGCCTCATCTGCGCCGGAGGCCATGCCCACCACCTCGATCGTGCCGCTGGCGTTCAGGATCACCTTCAGCCCCTCGCGGATGACAGTCTGGTCGTCGACGATCAGCACACGGATCATGCGTCCTCCTTCAGCGGGACTTCAAAAGTAATCGTCGTGCCGGCGCCCGCGCTGCTGTCCACCGACAGCGCCCCGTGCACCAGCGTGGCACGCTCGCGCATGCCGGTCAGGCCAAAATGACCGTCCCGCGCCGCCGATGCCGGGTCAAAGCCGACGCCGTCGTCGCGCACCGTCAGCCGCACGATATGGCCCGCCCGCGCCACGCTTAGCGCCAGCGCCCGCGCATTGGCATGGCGCACCACGTTGTTCAGGGCTTCCTCGGCAGCGCGATACACCTGCTGCTCGGCCTGTGGCGTCAGCCCGTGGATGCGCTCCGGCACGTTGAGTGTCAGCGCCAGCCCGCCGCGCTCGGCCGCTTTGCGCGCCAGCCGTTCCAGCGCCAGCGCCAGGCCCAGCTCCTCCACCGGGGCGGAGCGCAGCGCGACCAGCGCCCGACGCGCCTCCTGCAAGCCCTCACGCGTCAGCTCCTGCGTCTCGTGCAGGGCGGCCCGCGCTTTCGCCGGATCCTGCTCCCATAATACTTCGAGTGCTTTTAACTGCACATTGACCGCGCTCAGGCTGTGCGCCAGCGTGTCGTGCAATTCGCGCGCCAGACGGTTGCGTTCGCGGGCGATGGTGAGCTGCTCCAGCGTGCTGGCATATTCAGACAGGCGCGCATTTGACTCGGCCAGCGCGTGCCGCTGCCTGCGCTGCGCCCGCGCTGTCATCAACACCAGATAGCCGACGACCGAGTACAGCGTGATGCGCACGGCCGCGTGCGTGAGCTGGCCGGGCAATAACGACACGTCCAGCAGGGCCGTGAGCAGTGGCGGCAGCAGCGATGTCACCAGCATGAAGGCGATCAGCGCGCGCAGCTTGTACTGCGTGCTGACCACGATCAGCGGCAGAATCAGCCAGAAATACAGGCGCGAACCATCCAGTGCGTAGTCGTGACTGCTGATATTCTGCGCCTGATATAGCGCGACGCTGGCGCTGTCGGCCAGAATCGGCGTGAGCGCCGCGGCCAGCAGCGCGGGCGGCAGATACAGCCGTCCCATACGCCTGGTCAGCCCGCCGACCAGCAGATACGCGCTCAGCAGGCCGCACAGCGCCCAGATGACCAGGCTGAAATAATCGGGCACGGGCGCGGGACTGAAAAGCCCAAGCGTGAGCAGGATGAACATGAGGCCATAGAACCAGCGCGAGATCGACAGGACGCCGGGTTCGAGGGCGGGGGAGGATCGATGCACGCGCACCTCATTTCTTCTGGCTCACCAGCGTAACACACTTCGACCGTGCCGGCAGGTGAGCCGACGCACGAATAGTCATGCGTCGAGTCATATCGGGTCGTGCGCCGCGTGACTGTCCTCCGTGTCGTGCGCCGTGCTACGCTGCATGGCATGTTCATGAGAGGGAGATTGACCATGCGTAAAGTGCTGCTTTCAATCGTGCTGATGTTTGTGCTGGCCGCCTGCGGGCGGGTGGATTTCCGCCAGGACGACCAGTATTCGTATCTGACCATCACCCTGACCTCCGAGGAAGTCACCGGGTTTGTCGAGCGCCTGCTGACCGAAGGCGCGACCCCTCTCATGCGCTCGGCCAGTGCCGAACTGCGCGAGGGTGAAATTTTCGTCACCGGAGATGTGAATGACGGGCGCGGCGGTGTCGTGGGCGGCACGCTGAGCATCCGCATGTCGGCGCAGGATGGCGTGCTGGATGCCGCCGTCACGCAGTTGAATTTTGCTGGCTACACCGCCGACCAGAATGCGCTGGCACGCATCAACAGCGATATCGCCGCCGGACTGGCCGCATCTGCCCGCAATAACAACAGCGGCTCAGACATCAGCGCGATCGACATCACGCCAGTCGGGCTGAGCATCACCTTCCGTTCCGTTCGCCAGCCTTCGTAACGACTGGTTTCCACAGGAGACCGCATCCTCATGGCCACCGTGACTGCATCGACACCCGCATCCGCTGCACCGCCTGCCGCACTCTTTTCCCGCCTGCGCTGGATGTTCATCTTCACCGTGGTGGGCGGGCTGGCCGCCGCCGCGTGGGATGGCTGGTACCACACGCAGAACGTGTTCGACGGCTTTTTCTCGCCGCCGCATGTGATGGCCTACGGCGTGGCGCTGGTACTGGCCTGGTTCACGGGGGACCTGCTGGTGCGCCGGGACCTGCGCCGCTGGCTGGGCGTCGGCTTTCGCGTGCCCACGCTGCCCTTTCCGGTGCCGGGCGCGCTGGTCGTGCTGGGGGCAGGCGTGGTCATGCTGGGGTTCTCTGGCCTGGTGCTGGATAATTTCTGGCACACCTGGTTTGGCCTGAACGAGACGGGCTGGTCGCTGCCGCATGCCATGATCGGCTGGTCGCTGCTGATGGTGGTGCTGGGCTTTGCCGCCTGTAGGCTGGCGCTGGGCGAACCCGGCCGACTGTGGAAGTTTGTGCTGGCGTGGCTGATCGTCATCATGGCGACGGGCTCGGTGCTGGGGCCGATCGGGCGCAATAATTCGCCGGAGATGGTGCGCGCCGAATCACAGATTCCCGTGTATCTGGCCCAGCCGGAGACGCAGCACCTATTCCGCATTTACCAGGCGCACAACCTGAACCGGACGAATCCGCTGCTGATCGTGCTGGCGCCGCTGGGCGCTGCTGCCGGGCTGGCCTTCGTCCGCCGCATGTCTGCCGGGCCGTGGCTGATGCTGGGCGTGGCGCTGCTGGTCTCCCTGTCCAGCGACCGCAATACGGCTGAACGGCTGGTGACCTATGCGCCCGGCCTGCTGAGTAATCCGGCCAATTATGCCGCCCTGCCGATGATCTGGCTGGCCGGGACCTATGCGCTGGCGCGGCGGCTGCGCGCCTCGGAAACGCTGGCATGGGCGCTGGGGGGCATCGCCTTCGGGCTGCTGCTGCACTGGACGTTTGGGACGCAGCCGGGGATGGAGGTGCTGGCGCTGGCCGGCGGGCTGACCGCGGTGATCGGCGCGCGCATCGGGACGCGGGTGTATGACATCATCCGCCAGCCGGACTCGTGGCGCGTGGTGGCCCCGCTGATTGCGCTGGCGATCATCCTGCCGCTGGTCACCGGTGCCGTCGACCTGGCCCTGCGCCTGTCCACGCCGTAAGGAGAATGGTGTACCATGGTTGCATGCCCGTGTGCCGGTTTACGGCGGAGGATGCGTTCGCACTGGTAAATCACCAGACAGCGCGTCGTTCACGGGCAAGTATTCCAGGTTACTCAGCCTCTCCATCCGGATGATCCCAGGTCTGACGGTGCTGTATGGCTTCAATGGCTTCCTTTGCTTCGGTTCCAACCGATCCCCAGGGTTCTATCACGTTCGTATCAGAGAGGAGCTTTTCCAACTCTGCAATGTGATCGTTATTTCCCAACCAGCCCAGGGCAAATGCGGCCCAAAAGCGGATCTGTGGCGATGCATCGTGCAGCAAGGGCACGATGAGTGGTATGGCTTGCCTGGCAAACAAATATGCAAAGGCTTCCAGAATTTCTGCGCGAACAGAATCCTCTTCCTGGAAGTTTTTCATGGCCTGTATAAGCGGCTCTATCGCTCTGTCGTCTGCAATCTGACCCAACGCATAAACAGCACGCACGATTGTCCCGGCATGCTTATCGTGCTCAAGCACATCTATCAGAATGTCTACTGAGCGTTCATCACGAAAGTAGCCGAGTAAATGACAGGCAATCATTCGCAATGCTGTATGATGCGTGTCCGTCTCCAGAAGGCGAATGAGCAAGGGGACGGACTGATCTTTATTGTAAAAATACAGGAGTTCACAAATGGCGACGCGCAGATCCGCATTTGCCGATGTATCCAGAAGTGCATTGAACATCGCATCTTCGTCGGATATTTCTCGAAGTACCATCTGTGTGTTCTGGCGAAATGTTTCTCTGTCCGGTTCGCTTAAATTCGCCTCCACGAGACTAAATTTAGCCTCCAGACTCATTCCAGCTCCTGTCTGTTGCCATCTGACCTCATAGACCATAACCTGTCAGGCCATCATATTCGTCCAGCAAGGCGAATGTTTCAACATCCCAGACAGGCAGCCTGGCTAGCACCCGGCAGACTTATCCAGGTCACTCCACCATCCTGGGTATAAAATGCGTATTGTGTGCGAGCGCGATCCGTTAGAATCAGGCTTCCAGCTTCTTCATTTTCAAATCGCACCGAACTCATGAAACTCCATTCCTGCCAGGGTCGTCCCGCCAGGTCTTCGTTCCTGTCGTTTACCCGCCATGTTTCCCCATTATCGTGGGTGACCGCAAGGTCTGCGTCAATCCATACCCATTGCGTATTCGGATCGTTTGTCGACGCAACTGCATGATCGCAGCTCAGCGCCCGGCTGTTCTCATACGTTCGGACAAATACTGTAGACCAGTGGGTATCGCCTGCAGGACGGTGTGAAACAAAATAAACATACCCATCCAGCCCGGTGAAGAATGTGTCAATGCGAATACTGCTTTGGTTGCTCAAAGAACATTCAACGACCTGACGGGTTTCTCCTACGAAAGTAAAGATGCCAAAACAGACGCCGCATAAACTGTTGATCACAAGTATTGTGACGCTGCTGAGTCGCGCCAGACGATCAAATTTTGACCACGCAAGGACTATGCCCAACAGACCTAAAGCCTGCAAAACGAGCATCATGACAATTACGATAGACCCCTCAAAACTCCCACTCGCCAAAAGTGAAAAAAGACCGAGGGAACCATAGCTGATGCTTCTGATGAGCATCTGAAGGGAAAACGTACCGTATTGGATGGGGAGCAACCATGCACTAATGAGAGCTCCATAGAGAGCTAAAATGGTCACAACGATCACATATGGAATGAATCTGAATCTTTGCCTTACCATCGTACATTTAACTCAGTTGTTCAACCGCTCTGGTCTGTAGCCGTCATACTCGTCCAGCAGCTCGAACGTCTCGGCATCCCACACATACAGATGCCCTTCGCCGCTGATTGCAGCAAACCGGTCTCCGCTGTGGCTCCATGACATGGTATTGTTGATATATTCAAAATGTGAAATGTCGTACGACAGTTCATGTTCCATTCTGTATGCGTCCACGGACCAGATCTGGATTGAGTTGGCATCAATGAGATCCGTGAGATAAATGGCAAATGAACTACTATCCGGGCTCCATGCCACAGAAAAAACACCTTCAATAAATTCATTTGTATTAATCAGAGATCCATCCTCTGCATCCCACAGCCTCAAAGTGTCGCCAGCACCACCGATTATCCAGTCTTCGTCTGGACTCCACTCGAGTACTGATGTCCCACCAACTGGCAACAATTTATACATTAAATCTCCATCAATATTCCAAATATGCGTAGCAAAATATCCGGTAAAATAAGCGTTTCCGACCAATTGATCACTGGTTGAATTCCACCTTAATGAGGTTCCGACTGCATCAGGAAGTTCGGTATGCAGCGCCAGATTTTGAACGTCCCAGATCTGCGCTGGCGCACCAATTGTGGAGAACACAACAAATTGACCGTTTGGACTCCAATCGATACTTGAATACGGGGCATAATCAAATGCCTGAACACTGCTGACCATTTGCGCTGGCGTGAGATCCCATATCTGAAGCTGCCCATCGGCTGTTCCAAGTACAACCTGATTTTCAACCGAAGAGGTATCAAGCGAACGCAACTCCGCATCACTTGCAACAAATGTGACATCCGACAGATCAGCGGCGTTATGAATTGCGAGACCCTGATCCGTGCCAATGACGATGACGCTGTCGTCGGCGCTCCAGCCCATGCCCGTCTGGATGCGCGGCTCGGCTTCCTGCATGCCTGGCAAGTGGTTGCTGACAGAAATAGTCATAACGAGGCACGTGATCTGTAAAGCTGCGAATATCGTTCTTTCAATTGACATGTTCGTCTCCAGCTATCGAACCAGGATTCTTCGCTGTCATCGCCCCGCTGATGGTTCTGTTACACGCCCAACCCAAAGGCCCCGGTTAGTGGCGACCGCAATATACCTGCTGTCTGGACTCCAGCGGATTGAGAAATCGACACAGGAATCGGAGGCAGGAATCGTTGATTCGTCGACGACTGCGCCTGAAACTGGCTCTCTGATGGCGACAAAGCAAGCGCCAAAGATGCTTGCTATCCAGCGCTGATCAGGGCTCCACGCCAAACTTGAAGTGGGTACGGTTGATATTTCTTCGTTCTCAATGGTGCCATCCACGGTGAGAACACACACTCCATAGCCATAACTTCCCCCTACGGCGAGAGTCCTGCTGTCATTTGCCCATTCAACAGCCTGAACCTCATAGTTGAAACGGCCATACACTGGGCACAGCGGGTGATCTGGCGCCTCATTGGTTGTGGCGAAAGCTTCGATGAACTGTCCGCTTCCATCCCAAAAGCCCATTGTTGCTGTGAGCGGCATGTTAGGGATGTAGTTAGGTACGGCGAACCATGAGTCATCAATGCTCCAATCGAAGATTTGGTAAGAAATCCCCTCACCACCATACATTCCTGGATCGAGGACAATATCGATGGTTTGCAGGATGCTTCCTGACTCGATTGAAAAAATGTCGATATAGCCATCAGTACTTAAAACTGCCAACCGGCTTGAATCTGAACTCCAGTCCATATGCCCCGCATGAGGGACATAATTTGACAAATCATCCCGCGAAATCAGGGATACATCTATCATCCTCATCAGGCTGCGACTTTGGAAATCGATAATGTAGACCTTGCCACCCGAAATACTGGCTATGTACCTTCCATCCGGGCTCCATCGCACAAGAAATTCCGGGAAATATCTGGAACCGGATGAGGGTTCAAAGATATAACTCCAAATATAGGTCTCATTCTCCCAGTCAAATATACGCAGCTCGTTCTCTGTAGAGTTGCCTGTAGCTATATATTGTCCATCCAGGCTCCAGTCAACATCGACAACATAGTCGGTGCTGACCTGAAACCATTCAATTTGCAGCGGATCGGGTTGCGCCGCGCCCAGTGTGGGGAGAGAAATAATGAGGGACAGTATGATACCGGAGAGACAGATCCGTTTTCCTGCGGGATGCATACCAGAATCTCCCATCCTGTGATGTCACGCGACGCCTGACGAACTGAACTGATTAACTCATCATCTGGAAAAGGTCAGCGAAGACCAATCACCGCAAACAGGTGAATGGCCGGGGGTAAACAGGCGTTTTGCGCCTGTGCGTCATGACACTATAAACGCGTTTCAGGCTGCGTGCAGATGTCATAGGGGAATCATTGCCCTCAGCGCCACGATAGCTGAGGGCAGGTTTTATCTCACGCGTGCAGGTAGCTGCTGGTGATCGACTCTGGCGTGCTGATGAGCTGGCGCGGGGTGCCGGTGAACATCACGCGGCCGCCCTTGTGTCCGCCTTCCGGCCCCATGTCGATGATCCAGTCGGCGTTGCTGATGACATGCAGGTTGTGCTCGATCACGACCACGCTGTTTCCAGAGTCCACCAGCCGGTTCATGATGCCCAGCAGATTGGCGATGTCGGACATATGCAGGCCGGTGGTCGGCTCGTCCATCACGTAAATGCTGCCCGCCTTGTGCAGCTCGCTCGCCAGCTTGATGCGCTGGCATTCCCCGCCAGACAGCGTGCTCAGCGGCTGGCCCAGCGTCAGGTAATCCAGGCCGACATCGCTCAGCGCCTGTAAGCGGCGGACGATCTCTTTACGCTTGAAAAACTCCAGCGCCTGGCGCACCGACATCTCCAGCACGTCCGAAATCGACTGGCCATCCAGCTTGTAGGCCAGCACCTCATCCTTGAAGCGTTTGCCGCCGCACGTCTCGCACGGCGTCTTGACCTCGTCCAGATAGGCCACGTCGGTATAGATCACTCCCAGCCCCTGGCACGTCTCGCACGCGCCTTTCGAGTTGAAGCTGAACAGGGCGGCATTGACCTTGTGCGCTGTCGCGAAGGCCTTGCGCACGTCGTCCATGATGCCGGTATAGGTGGCCGGGTTTGACCGGCTGGAGGTGCCCACCGCCGCCTGGTCGATCACGATCGCTTCCGGGTGCTGGCTGATGAAGGTCTGGTTGATGAGCGAGCTTTTACCAGAGCCAGCCACGCCGGTCACCACCGTCAGCACGCCGGTGGGGATATCGACGCTGACATTGCGCAGGTTGTTCAGGTCGGCATCGCGGATGGGCAGCCAGCCGGTCGGCGCCCGAAACGACGCCTTGACCGGCACCACGTCGCGGATGTGCCTGCCGGTCAGCGTGTCCGCGCCCAGCAGGTCGTTATAGCTGCCCTCGAACACAATCTGGCCGCCGCGCCTGCCGGCAAACGGCCCGACATCGACCACGTAGTCGGCCACCTTGATCACGTCCGGGTCGTGCTCCACCACGATGACCGTGTTGCCCTTGTCGCGCAGCTTTTGCAGCAGCTCGTTCAGGCGATGCACGTCGCGCGGGTGCAGGCCGATGCTCGGCTCATCGAAGATGTACAGCACGTCTTCCAGGCTGCTGCTCAGATGCTTGACCATCTTGATGCGCTGCGATTCGCCGCCCGACAGCGTATCCGTCTCGCGGCTCAGGCTGAGGTATTCCAGGCCGATGCCGACCATGTGGCCCAGCCGTTCGATCAGCGTCGCGACCATCGGCGCGGCCACCGGATCATCAATCTCGCGGATGACCTCGATCAGCTCGTCCACCTGCATGGCGGCCATCTCGGCGATATTGCGGCCGTTGATGCGGCAGTTCAGCGCCGCCTGGCTCAGTCGTGCGCCCCGGCACAGCGGGCACGGCCCCTCGGTCATGAACGGCGCCACGGCTTTCTGTGTGCGCTCGGACAGGGTTTTCACGTCGCGCGTGATGTATTTGCGGTTGAACTTGGTGAGGATGCCCTCGTAAGTGATGTTGAATGGCTTGCCCGCCAGCGTCGTCTCCACCTTGAACGGCTTGCCATAGAGCAGATTTTCCATCTCTTCGGCGCTGTAGTCGGCAATCTTCTTGTCGTTGTCAAACAGGCCAGACTGCGTGAGGATCGTCCAGTCCCAGCTGCCCACGACGTAGTCTGGCAGCACGATCGCCCCGTCATTGAGCGACTTCGATTTATCGAGTGACAGCTTCACATCCACGCCCAGCTTGCGCCCCAGGCCGCTGCATTCCGGGCACATGCCCTGCGCATCGTTGAACGAGAATGCGTTCGACAGGCCCACATACGGCTGGCCCACGCGGGAAAACAGCAGCCTCAGCACGCTGTAAATATCGGTGATGGTGCCCACGGTGGAATGCGAGCCGCCGCCCAGCCGCTTCTGGTCGACCACGATCGCCATGCTCAGGTGCTGGATCGAATCGACATCGGGCTGGGCATAGCGCGGCAGGAAATTGCGGATGAACGTGCTGAAGGTCTCATTGAGCTGGCGGCGCGCCTCGGAGGCAATCGTGTCGAACACAATCGACGACTTGCCGGAGCCAGACACGCCGGTGAACACCGTGATCTTGCGCTTGGGAACATTCAGATCGACATCTTTCAGGTTATTCTCGCGCGCGCCGCGTATCTCGATATATTCCTGGGACACGTTTCCTCCTCATGACGGCCTGGCCGTCCAACACATTTGTTCTGCGAGGCTACATGTCCGGTTGCGCGAATTTGTGACGCGTTGCGTCAGCCTGAAATCCAGCGCACGGCGTCTTTGGCGAAATACGTCATGATCATGTCCGCGCCGGCGCGCTTGATGCTGGTCAGCGTTTCCAGGGCGCAGCGTTCCAGGCCGATCCAGCCATTGGCCGCCGCCGCGTGGATCATCGCGTATTCCCCGCTAACCTGATAGGCCGCCACCGGCAGCGAGACCGCCTGGCGCACCGCGCTCAGCACATCCAGATACGGCAGCGCCGGCTTGACCATGACGATATCGGCGCCCTCGGCCACGTCCAGCGCGACCTCTTTTAGCGCCTCGCGCCCGTTGGCCGGGTCCATCTGATAGCCGCTGCGGTCGCCAAACTGCGGTGGACTTTCGGCGGCCTCGCGGAACGGGCCGTAGAAGCCGCTGGCAAATTTCGCGGCATAGCTCATCACAATCACGTGATCCAGCCCGGATGCATCCAGCCCGGCCCGGATCGCGCCGACCATGCCGTCCAGCATCCCCGACGGCGCGATGATGTCCGCGCCCGCCTCGGCATGCACAATCGACGCCCGTGCCAGCAGCTCCAGCGTAGCGTCATTCAGCAGGTAGCCCTCCGGCAGGCGCGGCGTGTAATGCGGGTCGCCGGCATGGTTGATGATGCCGCAGTGGCCGTGATCGGTGTATTCGCAGAAGCACATGTCGGAAATCACGATCAGCTCCGGCACGGCATCTTTGATGGCGCGAATCGTGGCCGGGATGATGCCGTTTGGCGCGTAGTTCTCGGTGCCCAGCGCGTCTTTGCTCTCCGGGATGCCGAACAGCAGCACGGCCGGGATGCCCATCTGCCAGGCGGCACGCGCCTCGGCAGCGGCCTTGTCTGGCGACCACTGGAACTGGCCGGGCATCGAGCGGATGGGCTGCTGCACGTCTTGGCCGTGGCGCACAAACAGCGGCAGGATGAAGTCGGCGGGCGTCAGCGTGGTTTCCTGCACCATGCGCCTGAGAGCTTCCGTCCGGCGCAGGCGGCGCGGTCGCAGGTGCGGATGAAAATGCCCGTCAGCGGGCGTGTGCTGCGTGCTGCTCATTGGGAATCCCCATGATGACTAATCTGAGAAAAAGCCTTGTCCAGCGCGTCGGCCAGGCCGCTGATGGTGTGCTCTGTCGGCATAATGACCGTGCGAAAGCCGGCGTCACGCGCTGCGGCGGCCGTGCCGGGGCCGATGCACGCGGCAATAATAGCGTATGCCTGCCCTGCTGAGCCGCCTGCGGTTCTCAGCCGCTCCAGAAAGTAGTTTACCGTCGACGGGCTGGTGAAGGTGAGCGCGTCCACTTCCCCGCGAGACAGATACCCGGGCACATCGACGCCGCCGCGCCCGCAGACCGTCTGATAGGCGGATACAGCCTGCACGACCGCGCCGCGCTCCGTCAGCGCAGCGGCTAAATCAGGCCGCGCCAGCGCCGAGGCGGGCAGGAAGATGCGTTCGCCTGGCGCAATCGGCAGCGCCCGCGCCAGCGACTCGGCCGTGTAGTCGGCGGGCAGGGTGATACCTTGCAGCCCCAGCATGTATGAGGCCGCCTCGGCGGTAGCAGGCCCGACAGCGGCCGTCCGCACATGCGCATCCGGCAGGAGCAGCCCCAGCCGGGCCAGGCGCGCCGACAGCGCCGCCACGGTATTGGCGCTGGTCAGCACCAGCCAGTCGAAGCTGCCCGCTGCCAGCCCGCGCAGTCCCTCGTCCAGCGGGATGATATCGTCCGGCGGAATGATCTCGATGCACGGATAGTCCAGCGGGACGGCACCGCGGCCGCGCAAGGCGTCATCCAGCGGTCCGGCCTGATGCGCCGCCCGCGTATTGACGATGCGTTTGCCATGCAGCGCGCCGGTCATGCCTGCCCGTCCATAAGCGCGCTCGCCCCGGAAGACAACGCCTGCCCCGCCAGCGACACGCCCAGCGCATAGGCCGCCTCCGGGCTGTTTTCGACGGACGCCCCGCGCACGTCGATGCGCTGCGTCCCGTCATTTGAGCACACGCGTCCCCACAGATGAAGCTGGTCGTTTTCACGCCACGCATACGCGGCCACCGGCACCGAACATCCGCCGCCCAGCCCGGACAAAAAGGCGCGTTCTGCCGTGACCGCGCTGACCGTATCCGCATGCTGAAGCGGCGCAAGAACTTCCAGCAGTGCCGGCTCATCGCGCGTCTGCACGGCAATCGCGCCCTGTCCGGGGGCAGGCAGCATATCGTCCAGAGCCAGCACCTGCGCCACCACTTCCAGCCGACCCAACCGCTCCAGCCCGGCATAGGCCAGCACGATCGCATCATAGGCGCCGTCGCTGGCCAGCGCCTTGCGGATGCGCGTTTCCACGTTGCCACGAATATCAATCAGTTTCAGGTCGGGGCGTTTATGCAGCAGCTGCGAGGCGCGCCGGTAACTGCTGGTGCCGATGACCGCGCCTGCGGGCAGGCTGTCGAGCGTGTGCCCGGCGCGGCTGATGAGCACGTCGGCGGGGTTGGCACGCGGCGGCATCGCCCCGATAACCAGCCCGTCCGGCTGGGCGGTCGGCAGGTCTTTCAGGCTGTGCACGGCGCAGTCGATGCGTTTGTCGTGCAGCGCGGCTTCCAGCTCTGCCGTGAACACGCCTTTGCCGCCGATCAGCGGCAGCGGGGTATCCAGCGCCTGGTCGCCCCGCGTGCTGAAGGTCTCGGCAGACACGACCAGCCCCGGATGCGCCGCCGTCAGCAGCGCCATGACGTGCTGCGTCTGCCACAGCGCCAGCGCCGAGCCGCGTGTCCCAAATCGCAATGCTGTCACCGCTGAAGTCATCACCACCCGTCCGTGGGGCCCGCCAGACCATGAAGCTCACCACTATACAGGCGACAGTCCAGCGCGGAAAAGACTGACTTCTGCGATTATGGGCGCGCTGCCTCCGGCTGGCGGGTATGCCACTGGCGGGCAAACTGCTCAATGGTCGTCGTCGGCTTGCCCAGCAGTTCCCACGTCTCGGCGCTGACGAACTGTTCGCGGCGGCTGTTGTAGTGTGCCATCAGCTCATAGTTGGCACGCTGCCGCGCATCAAACAGTCCCATCAGCCGATACAGCCACAGCGGCAGGCGCGTGACCGGCAGCTTTTCGGGCAGGGCATTCACATAGCGCCGCGCCGCTTCGCTGAAGGTCAGCGCTTCCGGCCCCTGAATGTTGAATGTCTTGTTAAGCGTGAGCGGGCGCTGTTTCAGCGCACGCACCACCTGTGCGGCAAAGTCGTCGGCGGCGATCCAGTAGAGCGGGTGCGGCTGCCTGCCCACGGTGAAGACGCGCCCCTGCTGCGTCAGGGCCAGCGGGAACGAGTCCATGAACCAGGTGGGCCGGAAGATGATAAACGGATGCCCCGATTGGCGGATGCGTTCTTCGGCGCGAAATTTCAGCGTCAGGTCGTGGAAGCGGGGTGTCTCGTGGGCGTCAATTTCGCTCAGCTTTATCAGCAGCGCCTGTTTCGGTGCCAGTCGCAGCACCGCCTCGACGCCATGCTGCTCGGGGATGAATGGTGCCTTGGGATCCCCCGTATCCGGCATACTCATATAGACCGCATCGACGCCCTCCACGGCCTGCGCCAGCGCGCTCGTCTGGCTCAGGTCGCCCCGGACATGCGTGAGATTGTCGTGCGCCAGGCCGGGCGGCAGGCTGGCGCCCCGGCTGAGCAGCCGCACGCGATAGCCCGCGCCCAGCAGCGCCCGCACCACCGGCCGCCCCAGCCGACCCGTCCCGCCGATAACCAGAATCGTTTCCACTTTACCGCCTCCCAACCTGCTGTATACTCATGTCCTGATATGAGACGATTGTCTCAAAATGGATGATTGTCTCAAGCGTGAGGCGTAAGCATCCGTCTCATATGAGACACGTGTGCGTCATTTGCTCGATAACGCCAGCCACTGGAGCCCGTTTATGGAAAGCAAACAGGAAGACCGCCGCATCCGGCGTTCACGGCGTCTGCTGGGGGATGCGCTGCTGCGCCTGCTGGAGACGCACGCGCTCAATACGATCAAAGTGCGCCAGGTGACCGATGCCGCAGATATCGGCTACATGACCTTTTATCGCCACTACAATAACCTGGATGAGCTGCTGGTCGATCGCGTCTCCAGCCTGATCGAGGAAGAAATTGCGCAGGTGGTGGCGGATTGTTACGGCCAGGCGCCGGTCATCTTCGCGCATGTCGGCCGTTATACGCCGCTCTATCGCACCATCCTGTTCAGCCCGGAGGCGGCCCGCGCCCGGCGCATGATGGAGGATGCGCTGGCGGGCTCGTATCTGCCGACGACGCGCGGTGATGCCATCATCCCGGCGGCCCTGCGCGCCCGCACGATGGCCTCGGCGGCGCTGACGCTGATTGCGTGGTGGCTGGAACAGGACCGCGCCGTCCCGGTCGAGCGCATGGTCGCGCTTTATCACCAGCTCGTGCTGGACGGCCATATCGACCCCGACAAGCTGCGTGCGCTGGTCGCGCTGGCCTGATCCGGCTTGTGCTTCACGCTGACCGCTGCGCATGCCTTTACCCAGCCTCACCCTGCGTCGCGGTGCTCCGCCGTCCCTTGTATCTTGAAAAGGCCGTAGAATAAGACGGCAAGCAGAACAGGGGGTGAGCGCTTGGCAGTCCCTTGAGGCAACAAGCCTGATGGAGAGATGAAGCCCACCCCCCATGCAAG
>JAESGX010000119.1_pt1 | contig 79668 bp, 78 predicted proteins | sample 9269801 | NCBI WGS metagenome assembly JAESGX01 (sample SAMN16773122, study PRJNA677054) | algae metagenome | isolation source: Pleurocapsa minor GSE-CHR-MK-17-07R and co-occurring heterotrophs from wet... | place: USA: Lower Calf Creek Falls, Grand Staircase Escalante National Monument, UT ... | reverse complement strand
TGAACTCCAGGCTGTGACGCTCCCGGCCCTTCTTCACCACGGTCTTTGTCTTGGTCTTCATCTGTCTCACCTCGGATTGCGATATTGAATCGCTTATCCGGGTGTCTGGGAAACCGGGGCAGGATCAGGCAGCGGGCTATCGCGTATCGATCACATCGTGCTGAGCGTGGACAACGGTGTGGTGCGCAAGGGCGAGAACCTGTTCGTCGTGCAGGGTGCCCTCAACGATCCGGCGCACGATCGGGCGCACATGAGGACGCAGGATGCGGTGAGCGCACCGGTCGAGCAGTCCCTGGCGAAGCTGCAGGCGCTCGATGAAACGCGGCAGCGTCAGCAGATTCCCGCGATGGATGAGCCACAAAGGCAAGTGGCGCCGCAAATGCGGATGGGATAGGTGGCGGGCGAAGCGGGTCTTCTAAGATGACTAGGAGCCAGAGTACGTTGTTGTGAATGCATTCTGACGCTAGTCTTCCAGATCAAGAATCTATCCGATAGATCCGGCAACCGCGCACGCCGGCCTGTATCGATCAGAGCAAGAAGTTGGGCGTATGAAGGCGCCCCGGCTTGCGTAGGGCAGAACTGGCAGCCCCCCCGATCAACGTGTACCTTCTTCATGGCATGACCACTCGCCAAGCCGCGTAAGTCGGCGTTTGTCGTTGAGGGAGCGATGCGCTGAACTGACCAACAGGGCGTGCTTCCTAGAACGCCGCGCCGCGCGCCGTTCGGATGTCTCATGCGGGTTCTATACTTGGCGCCAGCCGCGCGCGATCGCCGCGGGGGTAATCGCTCAGCGCCAAACTTCGACATGCGAAACGGGGGGTCATGATGAGCGAGGCGAAGGACAACGCGGCATCGGCGGCAAGCGATACGAAACCCGCTACGGAAGCGCGACCCGCACCCCTGGCGGGCGCAGGCGCGCATCAGTCATGCATGAACTGCGGCGCGACGCTTGGCGGTCCCTACTGCGCCAACTGCGGCCAGAAAAGCCAAGTGCATCGCGACCTGCGCGCGCTGGCGCACGACTTCGCCCACGGCGTATTCCACTTCGAAGGAAAGTTCTGGCGCACGCTGCCGATGCTGGCCTGGCAGCCCGGCGAACTCACCCGCCGCTATATCGATGGCGAACGGGCTAAGTTCGTTTCGCCGATGTCGCTGTTCCTGTTTTCGGTCTTCCTGATGTTCGCGGTGGTCTCCAACCTGGCCGGGCAGGGCGGCGCGGTCGTGTCCGCTGTGACCGACGCCTCCATGACCGATTCGCTCGCCCAATCCCAGCTCCAGCGCCTGGCCGCGCTGCAACAACAGCGTGCGGCGACGAAGGACGAAGCAACACGCCAGGCGCTCGACCGGCAGATCAGCGGGCAGCGCCACGCCATCGGCATGCTGCGCGATTTCAAGCGCTCCGGTGCGCGCTCCGGCATTCCCTGGTTGGACCGCATGCTGAAACACGCCTTCGGCAATCCCGATCTGCTGCTCTACAAGATGAAGAGCTACGCCTATAAGTACAGCTGGGCCCTGGTTCCCATCGCCCTGCCTTTCATCTGGCTGCTGTTCGCGTTCCGTCGCGATGTCGGTGTGTACGACCACGCGATCTTCTCCATTTATTCGCTCTCCTTCATGTCGATGGTGGTGGTGGCGCTGACGCTGCTCGGCGCGATCGGACTGTCCAGCGATCTGCTGACCATGGCGGCGCTGCTGATTCCGCCTGTGCACATGTACCGGCAGCTCAAGGGCACCTACGGACTCGCGCGATCCGGCGCGCTATGGCGAACGGCGGCGCTACTGGGCATCACCTTGCTCGCTTCGCTCATGTTCGTGCTGTTTCTGTTCTATCTCGGCAGCGACTGATGGGCGATCGACTGCCTCTGTCCGCCATGGGCTTACCATTGCTTATCGATACGGCCCCGGCCCGCTCCAGACTTCTTCGCCCTGCCGGTAGACTTTTTGCATGTCGATGGCCTCGCGCGCATCGCCGATGGTCGCCAGTTCCGGCGAGTCCGGCTCGAGCAGGCGACACGGGCCGGACTCGCGCTTCAGCGCGGTTTCCAGCGGGCAGATCATGACCCGCCGCGTGCCCGGCAGGGGCGGGAAGAGCTCGGTCATGCCCTGGTCGCGCCAGGCGCGCAGCCGGGTTTCGCTGCGCAGGTTGTAGTAGACCTGATAGCCGTCCACTTCCAGGCTGGCCCCGGCGCCGGCGGCGCCGTTGCCGCGGCCGCGCGCGATGGCGGCGCTGCGGGCTAAACCGGTATTTTCGGGGGCGACGTCTTGGCAACAGACCCGGCGGCAGTCCCCAGGTGGGCGAGCGAGGTTGCGGCGGTGCGGGCGGCGTGGGCGCGGCAGGCGGAGTTTCCGCGGGCGCTTCGGCTTGGTCCTGCGCGGTGGCGTCCAGCACGATGGGCGGCACCGGATCGTCGGCACGCGTGACCAGGGTGGATTGGATGCGGGAAGCCGCGGGCTTCGCGTTGGGTTTGTTCGCCGGCGCCGCGTTGACGGGCGGCGGCGCCCTGCCGACGAAATCCACCGCCATCCGGCTGCCGGCGTCGGCGCATTGCGACGTGGTCACGACGATCCGCGAAGACCACAGCGCCAGGAGCAGGAACAGCACGTGCAGCAGCGCGCTGGAGAGCGCGGCGATCCAGTGCTGCCCGCGCTCGATCTAGGATTCGGCCGCGGCATCCGCCCGGCTCGACGCCTTGCTCATGCCGCAGCAAGTGCGTCGGGGGTGGGGGCCTTCATACGGAATCTACAGCGTGCGAGCGATGGGGTGCGGCATCGTAACGCATCAGGCACTGGAATCGCGTCACGCACTCCATGCGTGAGGGCCGCACGCTGGGTCAGCTTCACCTGCCCAGCACCTCATTGTTCGCGATTCGCGTAGCTGAATTGATTTACTCAATCCAGCCCGCGTGCTTCGGGACGGATCAACGCGGCGTACGGGTCCTGAGTCAGGGCTTCGGCTCGGGCACTGGAATCGGACGCGGCGCCTTGTCATCGACCGGACCGGTGGGGACGCCGCGCCCGGGCTGCGAAATGGTATCGAAACGACCTTTGACGTCGACATTCACACCACCCATGCGCTTGCAGGGATTGGCGTTGGAGTCGCCGCAGTTCACTACGCCATCAATGCCTACTTCGGGACCCTCATTCAATACCACACTGCCCTGTCCGCCGGGCTGCGTAACGCGGCCGCCTGACTTTATCAGGTCGGCTTCGCGCTTCCATTGTGCGTAGTTGGCGTCCGCCAGCCAGGGGACGTAGCGGGCAATCTCAGCTTCGTGGCCGCGTCCCGAACTGGTTTCCGAAGGGGTGCCGGTCCAGGTGCGGCGGGTGTGGCCTCCATTGCGATTGGTAGTTTCAAGGAAGTGCTTGCCTTCACCGGTTTTCGGATTGCTCGCGACGAAGCTTGATGCTCGGGTAGAGCCATCGGTCATCATCGATCCGCTACTCGAATAGGTGATGTCGCCACTCGAGTTGCGGGTCGTGGACGAAATTCCAGTACCGCGGTCATTGGACCAGTATTCATCTGTCGTGGTCGTGCCGTCGTCGTGCCGCGTCACTACCGTGCCCCTCGTACCGTCGCTGTCGGTTACAAACTCAGATGAAATGACGTCATCACCTGCGCGTCCGTCCCGCCCAATGCCCTGGCGCGGGTCAGACCAGTTGCCTTTCCTTCCGGGCGTGGCGGTTCCGGGAAATCCGGCGGTCAATCCGCTTTCATCCGCTGATCGCCGTGCAGCGTCGAAAGCACTGCCCACCTCCTGCATGCGCGCTTCAATATCAGCCAGGCGTCGCAGCAATCTTATGTCGCCGCCCAGATCGCGCACGCGTGACGCCACATCGCCGGGGATGGGAGAGGGACGATCGGCCTTGTTCAAGAGGTCGGTGGTTGCACCGGCGAAGGAACGCTTTTCGTCATAGTGCGCGCGACCATCCGCTCGCCCCGGGCCACCCCAGGCGTAGCGCGTGACGCTGGGTATACGGCTGCCACGCTTGCCATCGCCAAAAACCACCGTGCCGGTATTGGCATCGAGGATATAGACAACGCGGCGCCATGATCCATCGAGCGCATATTCACGCCAGCCACCCGAGATCTTGCTGCCCTGCTTACGCACCTCGTCCGCGACGACCGTGGTGCCTGCCAGAAGCTGCGGGCCGCTGGTTTTCTTGGACATGGCCGAAACTTGCGCCAAGGCAGGCGCATTGGCAAGCAAAGCCGCCGTTGCAAGCAGCATGGCAGACCATAGGGACATGGAATATGGAACTGAGCAGGATCTCGACATGTAGGCAATTCCCATAGAGATAATGAGGTCGTGCGCATGCAGGGCGTAGCCGTGCGCATTCGCAAGGCATTGCGCTTTCGCGGCGGATATAAAGCACTTGCTTAGCAAGACGCGATTCAATCACCGAAGGGGACAGAACTGCCAACCAGCGCGAAGGGGCCCGCAGGGAAACCTGGGGAAAACTCGGTCAGAGTGCACTTTCAAAACAGTCCATGAAACGGCAAGCTGACCGCGTTTATCCACCCCGCTTATTTGTACGGCCCCGGCCCGCTCCACATCACTTCGCCCAGCCGGTAGACCCGCTGCATGTCGATGGCCTCGCGTGCGTCGCCGATTTTCGCCAGTTCCGGCGAGTCCGGCTCGAGCAGGCGACACGGGCCGGACTCGCGCTTCAGCGCGGTTTCCAGCGGGCAGATCATGACCCGCCGCGTGCCCGGCAAGGGCAGGAAGAGCTCGGTCATGCCCCGGTCGCGCCAGGCGCGCAGCCGGGTTTCGCTGCGCAGGTTGTAGTACACCTGATAGCCGTCTACCTCCATGCTGGGCGCGTTGCCGCCGGACGCGTTGCCGCGGCCGCGCGCAAGGGCAGGGCTTCTGGTCAGGCCCGCATTTTCGGGCGCCACGTCTTCTGGCAACAGGCCCGGCGGCTGTCCCCAGGTGTGCGCGCGACGCTGCGGCGGCGCGGCTGTGGTGGGCGCTGCGGGCGGCATTTCGGCGGGTGTTTCGGCCTGGTCTTGTGCGTCGCTGTCAGGGGCGACAGGCGGCACCGGATCCTCGGCCCGCGTGACCAGCGTCGATTGGACGCGCGAGGCGGCGGGCTTCGCGGCGGGTTTGCGCGGGGGCGCCGCGTTGACGGACGGCGGCGCCTTGCCTACGAAGGCCACCGCCATCCTGCTGCCCGCGTCGGCGCCCTGCGACGTGGTCACGGCGACTTGGGAAGACCACAGCATCAGGAGCAAGAACAACACATGCAGCAGTGCGCTCGAAAGCGCGGCGATCCAGTGCTGCCAGCGTTCTATCCAGGGTTCGGCCCCGGCATCCGCTCGGCTCGGCACCTTGCTCATGCCGCCGCAGGCGCGTCGGGGGTGGGTGACTTCATGCGGAAGCTGCGGCGCGCGAACGGTGGGGTGCGGCATCGTAACGCGACCGGGATGGGATTCGCTGGTTGCCCTGTCACGCGCTTCATGCGGGAGAGAAGAAACGGCCCAGGTTGGACGGATCGGCGTGGCCCGGATCATGCCGATCATGCGATCAAGGAGCGGGTTGGTGCATTTACATTGTAAAGAACGTGGCCGTCGGCGAAGCCGCTTGCGGATCGCGCATACGTGCGAATGTTCTTGCGATGTGATTGCGCTTGCCCGTGGATTGCACGTGGTGTTCATGCCCGATGGTCGAAAGTAGGCGCTACCTTCGAGGAGCAACGAAATGAACATGGAAAAGAAGATCCAGCACAGCTTGAACGATCTGATCGAGATCGCCCGCGACGGCGGCGATTTCTACACCGAAGCCGCCGGCAAGGTGGAGAACTCGGAGCTGTCGGCGCTGTTCGGCCAGATGGCCACGCACAAGCGCGACATCGTCGCCGGTCTGAGCACCGACGTCGCCGCGACCGGCGGCACGCCCGCCGAGCACGGCACCATGGTGGGAAGCATGCAGCAAGCCTACGGCAACGTTCGCGCCGCGTTGGGCGATGCCAACTACGAATACGTGTCGCAGCTCGAGGAAACCGAAGACCGTCTGCTAGCCGCGTTCCGCGACACGATCAGCGACAAGGACACGCCGGCTGCGGCGAAGATGGCGGCCGAAAAGTACATGCCGCGCGTGGTCGAGTGCCACAACATCATGCGTAACCGCAAGCTTGCGATGAAAGCCGCAAGTTGATGTTGCGATGCAGGCCGCATGGAACATGGCCTGTTTGGAAACTAGGCATCAGTCGCGTGGCGTGATCGCGCGGCCGGTGCGGTGCGCATCGGATCGGTCGTATCGATCCAGCGCGTTCGATTTGCTCCGCTATGCTGGGTTGATGGCGAGCCCAGCCTACCGCGACTGAAGCGAGACACGAGACATCCGACAGATTGCGATGGTGGGCCAAGGTCCAGCCTACGTGCGCACTTTGGGGCGGCCTGCCAGTTGCTGCTATTGCTGCGCGCGATCAGGACCCGCCGCCCGTACCAGCGCCAAGGCCTGTTCCAGCACGGTGTCGGTCGATCCCGCAGCCAACGGCATCGCTATGGCGATATCAGGCACCACGCCGCGCGCTTGTGGATCTCCACTGGGCCTCAGGATCCGCGCCTTGGGAAAGCTGACCTCGATGCCCGTCAGCGGCAGGGTGAATTTCTCCAGGGCGCCGTAGGTGCTCGCTAGGTCTGCGGTTTCCTCGCCAAGAATCTCGGCGAAGTCATAGTCCTGGGCGATGGCCGCCACCAGTACCGCGTTGGAATACGAATGCCGGTTGACCAGCAGATATACCCGGCCCTTGAAGCCTCCGTCCTTGCGCGGCGACACCAGCGGGATCGGGAACATCACCCGGCTGCCCGCTGGCTTGCCTGAATAAGCGGCAGCCAATCGCCTGGACGTGGAGTCCTGGTCGCCGCCGATGCTGTCCAGTCGCTTCCGATTGGATTCGACCGTCGCTTCGCTGACCTTGATGTCGAAGCCCGGACTGAATCGGAAGGGTTGGTCGGCGAACCACGCCACCATCAGGTCGCTGAAGGAATTGTCGCCTCCCGGGTTGTCGCGCAGGTCGATCAGCACGCTGCTGGCGCCACCGGCGATGAACTCGCCGAACGCGGCATCGATGAATGCGCGAAAGGCGGTCGGGTCCCACGGCGTGGCCGCCTCTGGGCGATTGTCGTAGAACGGGCCTGGCCGCAGGTAACCCACGTCTCCATCAAGTAGGCCGGCCTCGCGCGCGTTCCCATCCAGTTCAAAGCGGGAGGGCCTTTTCGCCGCTGTGGCCTCGAACTCGGCGCGGGTCCGTGCGTCCAGCTTTACCTGCTTTCGAGCGCCCGAGGATTTGGCCAGCACCACATCGAAAGCAGAGGCCTCGCCCAGTGCCATCCACGCCAGCAGTGGGAGTTGGGTTTCCATCTGGGCCCATGCCATGTAGTCGTTGTCCGCAGAGACGTACTCGCGCATGCGCCCCAGCCAACGCATCGCGGGCTGGCCATCTACTGACAGCACTTGGTCACCCTGGGCGATATCGTCGCGGCCACTGTAGTCATCGGCGATGTAAGCCTTGCCGCCAACAACGCGCAGGTAAAGCGGGAATGCCTTGCCCCCCTGCTCGCGGAACCCGTCCCATGCCGCGCTCGGCGGGTCGATGCGTGCATGGGCGATGTTGCCGAAGGCGACGAAGCGCTGGAACCGTAGACGGACCTGGAGCGGAGTCAGGTGCTGGTCGATCTCCCGGCGCATCTGCCGGAAGCGCGCGTCATAGTCGGCGCGGCCGCGGCGAGCGAACAAGTCGTAGTGCGAGGCCTTCAGCTGCGCATACAACTGGTCGAAGTCGGCGCGGACCTGTTCGGCGGAATAAGTAGCCGGGGCCGACGCCGCCGGTGCGGCACAGGCGGTGTTCGATAATGCCCAGGCGAGCACGATCAGAAAAAAGGCGGTCTTGCAGTGCGGCAACATAGGAGTTCCTTTGCATGCGGGAAGCCGGCCGGGTGCTTGCCGGTTGCGGTGCATTGCATGGGCGACAATGCTGGCGGGCCATGAGGGAATCCTCCTGGTTTCCTGATTTCTTTCGCGCGGATGCCGTAATTCATTGAATACAGACACTTACAGCGATTCATTACGTTTCGGCGAATGGCGCGCCGATCGTCAGGCAGGCGAGTTGACCGGGCCCTCGGGTGTCGTGCGTCTGGAGCCCAAGGTAATGGACTTGCTGTTCGTGCTGGCTTCGCAAGCGGGACAGGTGGTGACCCGCGAACAGCTGATGGCCCGTTTGTGGCCTGGCCTGGTCATGGGGGAAGACAGTCTGGCGCGCACGGTTTCCAAACTGCGGCAGTCGCTGGGCGAAGATGCCAAGGCGCCGCAGTACATTGAAACCATCGCCAAGCGCGGCTACAGGCTGCGCGTGCAGCCTGAAGCAGCAACGCCGCTGCCGACCGGCGTGACGACGTACCCCCCTGCTTCCCCACGCCGCGCGACGCGACCGGCAGTGGCCGTGCTGGGCCTGGTGGCGATGCTGGCGCTGGCCTGGGCGGGTGTTCGCACCTGGCCCGCTTCCGCACCCATGCTGGCAGGGAATGGGCGCGACCAGCTGGTCTCGCGTGCCGATGACTACTACTTCCAGTTCTCGCGTGCGGACAATGAGTCGGCCATCGAGTTGTACCAGCGCGTACTCGGCATGCATCCGGACGATGCGCCTGCGCTGGCCGGGCTTGCCAATGCGTTGGCGCAGCGGTCCATCCGCTGGCCGCAGCCGGTGCAAGGGGAGGGCAAGGAGTTCACCCGGCTTGGAGACGCCCTCGCTTCCGGGCATCTGCAACGTGAACCCGCCCGTCAACAATTGCAGCGTGCCCGGCAACTGGCGGAGCGCGCAGTAGTACTGGCTCCCGATTCCGCAGCGGCGCACAAGGCGCTGGGTTTCGTGCTGAGTGCGCAGCATCAGTTCGCGCCGGCGCTGGCGTCCTATCACCATGCCGTGGCGTTGGACCCGGATGCCTGGGGTTCGATGATCAACATAGGCGACGTGATGGAGATTACCGGACGGGATGAGGAAGCGTTGCCGTGGTTCGAGCAGGCCTATGCCGCCATGGGGCGCGTCTATGACCGTAATCCGGTGCAGGTGCGTCCCTGGTACTCGGACCTGGGTGTGCTGATCGCTGATCGCTACCGTGCGCGCGGCGACTCACCTGCGGCCGAGGCCTGGTACCGGCGCGTGCTGGCAGAGTCGCCACTGCATCCGGCAGCGACCGTGGGTTTGGCGCGCCTGATGCGCAAGGGTGGCGACCCGGCAGCGGCGGACCGCCTTTGTCTTGAACTGAGGCAGCGATCGGGCAAGGGAGTCAGTTGCGATTGAAGGCGGCTGGAGAAAAAGGGAGGCAGGTTCATTTATCGCTGCCGCGTGGACGACCCCGAGTGACCTAGCCTGGGTAGAGCGTAGCGGCTTTTAACAGCGCAGCTGGTCAACCCAGGATGCCAACATCGGAACGTCACCGCTCTAGAGATGCCTGTTGAAGTGGTCCGGTTACACGAGACGTCTGTACGCCAGATCAAAAGCCCCCGGGTTGACCAGCTGCGCTGTTAAAAGCCGCTACGCTCTACCCGGGCTACGTCACTCGGGGGTCGAGGAAACGGATGCCGGTGTCGACAAAGCGGTCTCGGAGGCCGAAGAAGCGGATGCCGATGTCAAACAAGCGGCCGGCGGGGGGCCGGGCCAGCGACCAGACGCCATCGCCGCGTCCGCGCCGACCCATCAGAATGGGGCAGGTTCCTTTCCCACCGAGTCGACCACTTCCGGCGCAGCGCAGTCCCGCGTTCAACGCATCCCGCGAGCCGGGCGCGGCGGCACCTTGAACCAGGCCACGAGCACCAGCGCGGCAAAGCCGGTGTAGGCGGTGACGAACGCCCACCATGGCGCTTCAAAGAAAATCAACTGCGACAGCCAATATTCGATGAAGGGATCGGCGTAGGCGTCCTGCCCGGCACGACGGCGCAGGTCCTGCTCCCACACCGTCAGTGGACACAGCTCACCCAGCCAGGTCTGCAGGGCGACGAAGACCATCAACAGCAGGTGCGCAAGGCGCCACTTGAAGCCGCGCACCCAGTCCCAGCGACGCCAGCCACCGATCAGGATCAGCGCCGTACCCAGCACCACGAACGCCACGATCCCGACGTGCAGGATCAGGATGGCGTCGGCCAGCGTCGCGGCGTTCGCGGGCGATAGCAGGGTGTTGGCCATCGCACCTCCGAAAGAAGGAGAGTCAGGTTCATTCTGCAATAAGAGCGGCCAGGTTCGAATGAAAAGCTGGCGCTACCTTACCAGGCCCGCCGTACGATCAGCGCCGCCACGCTGGTCGGCGGCGGGCGCCGCGTGGCCCTGAAGGATTCCGATGATGGCCGCAGCCATGTGCCATTGATCGCCCACACCGGCTCTCGATGCCTGCCTTCGCAAATCGCCAAGAGATAAGGCAATTGAGAAGAGCCGATCGCCTCCGGCCCCTGTTCGTGGCCGATCGATGATTCCGCAGGACCCGCAACCCGGAAATGTATAGTACGTCCCGCATGGTGGGTACGGTGCCCGGCAACGAATCACGGAGAGAGGTCATGGGTCTTGTTCAAGCAGTGACGGGTGCGGTCGGTGGCATGCTCGGCGACCAGTGGAAGGACTTCTATACGGTGCCGGACGGGTTGGCGCCAACCGCGGCGCTGTTCGCCGCGGTGCCGCGCGGCACCAATGCCGGGCGCGGCTCGAACACCCAGGGCTCGTCGAACATCATCAGCAACGGCTCCAGGATCGTGGTGCCCGAGGGCTATGGCCTGCTGCTGTTCCAGGACGGCAGGATCACCGGTTTCGCCGCGGAGTCGGGCGGCTACGAATGGCGCTCGGACGACCTCAACTCGCAGTCGATCTTCGCCGGCGATGGGCTGGTCGGCCCGCTCATCAAGCAGAGCTGGGAGCGCTTCAAGTTCGGCGGCCAGCCTGGTTCGCAACAGGCGGCGTTCTTCGTCTCGCTGAAGGAACTGCCGGACAACCGCTTCGGCACCCAATCGGAAATCTACTGGGACGACGGCTTCCTCAATACCCAGGTCGGCGCGGTGACGCGCGGGTCCTACACGCTGAAGATCGTCGACCCGATCCTGTTCGTGAAGAACTTCGTGCCGGCCAGCTACCTGCAGCCCGGCCAGGTCTTCGACTTCACCGACCTGGACAACGCCGCCGCCGGCCAACTCTTCAACGAAGTCGTGGGTTCGCTGGCGCCGGCCTTCAGCCTGTACTCCAACGACCCGGCCAAGGGCAATCGCATCACCAAGCTCCAGCAGGATTCGCTTGGTTTCGCCAAGAGCCTGTCCGATGCGGTGGAGCACGGCTACCAGTGGAAGGCGGATCGCGGCCTGGCCATCGTCAAGACCGCCATCGTCTCGATCGAATACGACGCCAACACGCGTGAGCTGCTCAAGACCGTGCAGCGCGCCGACGCACTGGCGGGTTCGCGCGGCAACTCCAACCTGCAGGCCAGCGTCGCCCAGGGTATCCAGTCGGCGGGCGAGAACGGCGGCGCCGCGGGCCTGGTCGGCGTGGGCATGGCGTCGGGCATGCTCGGCGTCGGCAGCATGCAGCAGCCAGTGGCGCCGGCTGCACCGGCCGCCGATGACCCGGTCGCCAAATTGAAGAAGGCCAAGGAGATGCTCGACCTGGGCCTGATCACGCAGGGCGACTACGACGCGCTCAAGGCCAAGGCGCTGGGACTGTAATCCGCGAACCGCGCAACCTACATGTCGAATCCCAATAGTCCTTCGCCACAGCCGCCGCCGTTGCCGCCCGTGACCGGCCCAGGATCGCCGCAGGACGTGCCGCCACTGCCGGGCAGCCCGCCGATCGACCCGGCCACGCTGCCCGAAGCGATCCGCGAGGAATTGCTGGCGCCCGACCCGGTCGCCATCGACACCTCCGCCACCGAGCTCGAGGACGGCGTCAACCGTTGCCCGAAATGCGGCGCCACCGATATCCGCCACAAGCCCGGCAGCGATCTGCTGGTCTGCCTGTACTGCCGCAACGAATGGGATGGCGCGCGAGTCGAAGAGGAATTCGGGTTCGGCGAGGGCATCGGCCAGCTGAAGGGCACGGTCATCGCTTCCGGTGCGCGCGACATCGCAGCCGACGCCGCCAGCCTGATGAGCTTCAAGTGCACCGGCTGCGGCGCCGAGGTGACGATCAATACCGAAAACGCGATGACCGCGCGCTGCCACTGGTGCCGGCACGTGCTGGGCGTCAACGAGCAGGTGGCGAACGGCGCGGTGCCCGACGCGGTGCTGCCCTTCCACATCAGGAAGGAAGACGCGGTCGCACGCATTCGCCAGTTCGTGGACAAGCGGCGACTGTTCGCGTTGAAGGCATTCAAGGAACAGTTCACGCCCGATAATGTCACTGGCGTCTACCTGCCCTACATGATCGTCGATGGCAACGTGAGCGTGGACGTCGCCGGCCAGGGCGAAATAATGACGCGCGAGTACACGCGCGGCGAGGGCGACAAGAAGAAGACCTACTACGATGCCAACGTGTACCAGGTCGAGCGACACGTGGACTTCACGGTGGACGAACTGCCGCTGGAATCCTCCACCGAACGCGGCAACCTGGATACGAAAACCAACACCAACAACATCATCAACACCATCCTTCCCTTCGACACCAAGAACGCGGTGAAGTGGAACGCGTCCTACCTGACGGGCTTCACTTCGGAAAAACGCAACAGCGACGTGGAGCGCCTGCGGCCGCGCCTGGAGGACCAGTTGCTGTCGGTCGGCCGCGCGCAGGTCGAGAAGTCGGTGAACCGCTACGATCGCGGCGTGCGCTGGGAGCAGGAACGCCTCAGCGTCCATGGCACGCGCTGGGTCTCGATGTACCTGCCGGTGTGGCTGTATTCCTACCACCAGCCGGGCCGCAACGGCGGCATGCTGCACTACATCGCGGTCAACGGCCGCACCGGCGAGACCATGGGCAGCGTGCCGGTGCAGCAGTGGAAGCTGTTCACGGCGGCACTCACGGTGGGCACGTTCCTTGAAGGCATCGCACTCTGGATCATGGTGGGCGCGTCATGAGCGACGACAGTGGACTCTGGCTGCTCGCGATCGGCCCCGCCGGTGCCACGGCGCTGTATTGGGCGCTGTACCGGTATTACCGCAACACCGACAAATCGCACGCCTTCGAACGTGAAACGGCCGTCGAGGCGCAGCCGGTCACCGGCTCGGACGAGAAGATAGGCGAGAACAACGGAACGCAGGCGAAGGGTATTTCCGGCGATAACGTCAGCGCGTATCGCACGCGCGTGGAGCGTATCCGGGACGACGCCGGATAGCGGGTCCGTCAGCAAAGACCTGTAGGCACGATGGGTTCGGGTCGTTGCACTCACCCCTCCTATGGGACTTGTCCGGCGAGGCCGGGTTGAGGATGCTGGCGCGGCTATGCTTTCCTTCGACTTTCCGAGGCTGCCGCCATGATCCGTTTCCTCCTCGCCCTGTGCCTGGCGCTCAACGCCACCCTCGCGCACGCCGCCGAACCGGCACGCGTCGTGCTCGTCGGCACCTACCATTTCAGCAACCCCGGCCAAGACCAGGCCAACGTCGAGTCCGTGGATGTCAGCGTGCCGGCGCGGCAGGCCGAATTGCAGGCCGTTACCGACGCGCTCGCGAAATTCGAACCCACCCTGGTCGGGGTCGAATGGCCGGCCGACACCGCGCGCAAGGAGTACGCGCAGTATCTCGACGGCAGCCTGCCGCCTTCGACCAACGAAGTCGTGCAACTCGGCTTCCGCCTGGCCAGGCAACGGGGACTGGCGCAGGTCCACGGCCTCGATGTCCCCGGCGACTTTCCGTTCGAACCGGTTCAAGCCTGGGCGCTGGCCAACGGCAAGGCCGACGCGCTGGGCGCACTCATGGCGCAGGCGCAAGCCATCACCGGCCGCATCACCGCACTGCAGGCAACGCATTCCATCGGTGGCGTGCTGCGCGAGATGAACACCCCGCAAGCCATCGACGAGAGCGCGAGCTTCTACGCCGAGTTCCTGCGCTACGGCAGCGGCGAAGCGCAACCGGGAGTCACACTGAATGCCGCCTGGGCGCAACGCAATCTCGGCATCTGCGCACGCCTGCTGCAGGTTCTGAAACCCGGTGATCGCGCGGTGGTGTTCTACGGCCAGGGCCATGTTCACCTGTTGCGCCAATGCCTGGGCGTGGCGCCGGGTGTCGAGCTGGTGGAGGCGAACGGATTCCTTCCGGCAGGGTAATTGCGCCGCGGATCGGCTTGCGAGGCATCGAACCGCAGGCCAGGCCGCGTTGCTCGACACGGAGCTTTTGAATCGAGACACCAGGGTCGCGTCGTACGGATTGAACGTAGCGGCTTTCAACCGCGAAGCTGTCTGCCATCACGTGCGCACTTCAAGCTGGTGTATGCATGAATTCGCAACACCGATGCCGTTCCTGCACGCGGTATTGATCTGAACGGATGCCTGTCTGTACGGGTCGGAGCTTCAGCAGGCACCGTTGATATGTATTGATATGCGCAACGGGAGTAACGTTCCGTTGACGTGAGTTGGAGACGCCGCGTAATTCACGGGCGGCGAGCAGGAGGTCGACCACAGTCGCTCGCACTGACGCCAAGCAGGCCCAGTCCTCTACTCACCAGATTCGGAGCAATACACATGAGCGATATCAAGAAAGACCACAGCGTTGGCGCCGGTACGGGCGCAGTCGGCGGTGCGATCGCCGGTGGCGTAGTCGGTTCGACCGTGGGCCCCATCGGGACGGTGGTCGGTGCGATTGCTGGCGGCGTGCTGGGCGCCAAGGCCGGCGATTCGATCGCTGAAGCGGTGAATCCGACCGCATATGTCAGCAGCTTCGAGAACCGGTACCGCGACACGCCTTATTGCGCCGAGGGCCGCGAGTGGAACGACTACAAGCCCGCCTACAAGTACAGCTACGATACTTACGGCGAATACCGCGGCCAGAAGTTCGATGATGTGGAACGAGCTCGAGCGCAAGTGGGAGGCCACCCGTGCCGAGTCCCGCCTGGCGTGGCCGGAAGCCAAGGGCGCAGTCAGGGATGGCTGGCACTACATTGAGCAGAAGCTGCCGGGTGACTTCGATCGCGACGGTCGCTGATACGGCCGGTACGCTGTAACGCGATCACATTGGAACAGGCCGCGGTTTGGCGGCCTGTTCTGTTTTGATCCGTAACCCATCCTGCAAGAATGGGAAATCGATTCAATGCGGCGGCCAGGGCGTCGGTTTCCAGTCGCCGAACAGGAAGGTCAGCGCGCCGGGAAGCCGCTTTTCCCAGGCCGCTTCGGTGTGCTCGGCATCCGGCTCCACCACGGCCCGGAAATTCGTTTCGTCGTAACCGGCGGCGTGGAAATTCGATTCGACCTGGCGGACGAATCCGATCATCTTCTGGCTGATCACCGGGTCGGAGGCTTCCTTGCCGCCGAACGCCACGAATACTTTCCTGGGCATGGCCGCCAGCGGGTTGGTATCGCGCACGAGCTGGCCCATGCCGACCCACAGCACCGGACTCTCGATCAGGCCGTAGCCGAACGTGTTCGGCTTGGCCAGCAACGCATAAAGGCTGGCGACACCGCCGTAGGACGAACCGCCGATGCCGGTGTTGGGCGGGCCCGGCAGCGTGCGGTAAGTGCCGTCGACCAGGGGCATGACTTCCCTGGTCATGAAGTCGGGGAATTGTTTGCCGGCCGGCTCGTCCATATCGGGGTTGCCGACGAAATCCTTGTACGGCAGGTACTCGCGCGCACGGTCCTTGCCGGCGTGATCGACGCCCACGACGATCAGCGGCGGGATCTTCTTTTCCGCGACCAGTTGCTGCACCGTTTCGTCGACGCTCCATTCGTGGTGGCTGACATCGCTCAGGCACGCGTCGAACACGTTCTGTCCATCGAGCATGTACAGGACCGGGTAGCGGCGATCCTTGTTGGCGGCGTCGCCATAACCCGCAGGCAGGAGCACGCGGACTTTCCGCTCATTGCCGAAGATCGCACTCTTCAACGTATGCACATGCAGGTCGCCGTTGACCGTCGACTTGCACGCGACAGCCGCCGGTGCCGTCTGGGCGTGGGTCGCACAGGTGACCGACAGGCTGGCGCACAGGGCGAGGTGGAGCAGTATCGTTCGCATCAGGGTTCCTCCGGTTTCATCGAGGTGGCGCAGCACAGCAGCCAGGCGCAGTAGGATGCGGTAAGCCGCGGCCGAGAAAAAGGGCCGGGTTCATTTCCGATGTAGTTCCCGCTCGCTGGTCCTGCGCGCGGTCACGATCCAGGCACGGGAGTCGAAGAACACGCCGTCCGCGGTGAGGTGCGTTTCCAGCAGGACGCGCAACCGGTCGAGCGTTTCATCGGACGGCGCCTCCGTACCGGCAGGGCCGTTCTTGGCAAGGAATAGCGCCACTATGGCCTCGTGCGCGGCATCGACGTCCGGGCCATAGAACACGGGCTCGTGCACTTCCGCAAAATCGATCGAAGCAAATCCGGCCGCGGTCAACAGGCGCGTGGTTGCCGCGCGGTCGCCGAGCGAGAACGTCGCGGGCGCACTTGCGGAGGGAGCGTCCTCCGCAACCAACGCACGTTGAATGGCGGTAGACCATTGGTTTCGCTCCCGGCCCTGCCACACCATGAGTACGAGGCGAGCGTCAGGACGCATCGCCCCGGCGATACGGGCAAAAGCGGCGATCGGATCGGCAAAGAACATCACCCCGGAGCGGCTGATGCAGAGATCGAAATGTGCGGCGGGGAATGCATGATCCTGCGCATCGGCCAACACGAACTCGACATTCCGCAGCCCCTCTTCCGCACTGCGCCGGCGCGCGACCTGCAGCATGTCTTCGGAGATATCCACGCCGACCACACTTCCCTCCCTGGCAGCGCGGGCAGCTTCCCGCGTGGATTGTCCTGCACCGCAGCCGATATCGAGCACCCGATCCCGGGAGCCGACCTTGAGGGCGGCACGGAAGCATTCGTCGAGCCGCTTCAGTTCGGCATCGTAGAAATCGGTGCGATTGAAACCCATCATTGCCCCTGTCGGTTTTCCGGCCTGGTACCCAACGCCTCTCCCAGAAAGCGCAGTGTCGCCGGCCAGACCGTTGCCTGGGCCCGCGCGTCGGCGACGGGAGAACCGCCGACCTTGCGAAGGCCCAGGTTGCGCGTGGTCGTGGGCGCGTAGCCGGTGTCGTAAAGCAGATGCCCTGCATCGGTAAACAACAAGGCGGTCACCGGTAATCCTGCTTCCATCCTGCGTTCGGCCAACTGCTGCGCCATCATCCCCGAGGGCCACATCTGGTCGTCATAGCTGCCGATCACCATCACCTCGCCACGAATGCGTTCGACCGGGATTCTGGCCGCAACGGCAAGATCAGGGCGTACCGCACGTCCACGTTCGTAGGCCTTGCGCACGCGCACCTCCAGGCCGCGTGCGGCTCGCGCCACCTCTTCTTCGTAACCGATCTGCGGAACGAAAGGCAGCGGCTTGCCTTGCACCGAGAAGGCGGAGCGGCTGCCTTCTTCGATCCCGGGTCCCCAGCCGTCGAACACCACATCGGACGGAACGCTGGCCACCACCGCATCCACCCAGCCCAGGTGCACGGCGGCCAGCAATGCGAAGCTCGCACCCGCGGACGTGCCGTGCACGCCAATGCGGTTGATGTCCACGCCCTCCTGCGTCGCCAGCCAGGCGCGGGCCTGCTCGAGGAATTCGATTGGCATTTCCACGAACCCTGCAGGCAGTGCCGGCAATTCCTGGCGTCCCTCCGCGTCGGGCGGCGAGAAGTAGGGCAATGCAAGCACGGCGAAGCCGTGTGAAGCCAACGGCGCTGCGGCAGCGGCAATCGAGCCGCCGCCTTCCGATCCCCCCAGCACTATCAACGCCGGCCGCCGCGTCTTGCCCGGCAGCCGCGCGAAGACCGCGCCGGGCAGTTCGGCCACCCGGGTGACGACGACGTCTGGCGATGCGGACTGCAGCCGGACCGAGGTATGCAACGAGGCGGAGGCCTGGCGTTGCAGCACGATATCGACGCGCGTGGTGTCGACGTTTGCCGCTGCAGCTGCATTCCCAGGCAACGGCGTCATGCTCCAGAACAGTCCGCGCGGATCGATGCCTTCATAACTCCCGGACAGGGGAGCCATGCGATCCAGATCGATGCGGCCGCTGGCATCGGCACGCAACTGGATGCGGGAACGAAATGCGCGCGGCGTGGCCGAAGACGCGGCGTACCACCGCGACGCCTCAAGGCCGACCTCTTCATCCGGCTGCAGGCCATCGGCCAGGATGCGAACCGGCTCGCCCTCCAGCACCGCCTCCAACGGTTCGGTGCGTAGCGACTGCGCCAGCCCTGGACCCGCGAGGCAACATGGAAAGATGCAGCCGAACAATAAAACGGTGCGTATCGCCATCGGACGCTCCAATCTCCGTTTCCGCTATCCAACCGAGTATGCCATCGCCCGTGAGCAGGCGAACCGGGTGGGTGATGACGTGAATTCCGCGGCTTCGCTCGGCCCAGCGCGCACGCCTGCCTGGTATGGCCCGCTTGCGCGCGACAGCGCATGGATTACACGACACTTTGCGAAACGCACGATGCGGCATACGCGTAACTGCCAACGGCCTTGACAAGACAAAAGCGGTCATCGTGAGACGCGGACGCGACACGATTGCGGAAGCAGGCGGACTTCGATGCAGGACAGCATTTTTCTTAGCGTGACGATCACCGCATTATCGGAAATGGAGCGCTTGACACGACGGTCGTCGCATCCCAATGTCGGCATCGCTCGGTGGCGCCGCACATGCATGCAGCGTATTTCACGGCTTCGCAACACACTTGCTTTTCTTGCCTGAGGGAACAACCGCGCCGCCGCAGGTTCAGCGAGCGTCGCGTGAACGGCCCGCGCCTCCGCGCCCGCCTCCGTCCTTATCCACCAGGTACATGGAGAACACACTCATGAGCATCAGATTGACAAAGGGTTTGCTGTGCGGCTTTCTGCTGGCAGCATGGATGTCACCCGCGCAGGCGCAGAGCGCCGACTGCGCGGGCATCGCCGAATGGAACGCGTCCACCATCTATAACGCGGGCAGCAAGCTCGTCTATCAGGGACGGCTTTACCAGGCGATCATCACGATCTGGAATGCACCGCCCACGCACTGCCCCAGCTGCGGCTGGTACCAGGACCTGGGCACCTGTGGCACCGGCAGCAACCAGGCGCCAACGGTTACGCTGACCGCACCGGCGAACGGCGCAACCTTCAATGCAGGCGCCAGCATCACGGTGTCGGCGAACGCAGCCGATGCCAACGGCACGGTCACCCAGGTGGAGTTCTTCCGTGGCACCACCTCGCTGGGCACCGATACCACGTCCCCCTACAGCGTCACCTGGACCAATGCTGCCGCAGGCAGCTACGCCATCAAGGCGGTGGCCACCGACAACGCAGGCGCCACCGGCACTTCCGCGACGGCCAGCATCACCGTCAATACCGTGACCGCGCCCGACACCACCGCGCCCAGCGTGCCGGCCGGACTGGCCGTGACTTCGGTGACGTCCTTCAGCGTCAACCTGAGCTGGAGCGCGTCCACCGACAACGCAGGCGGCAGCGGTATCGCGGGCTACGACGTCTACCGCAATGGCACGCTGGTCGGCTCGCCTGCCGGCACCTCCTTCAGCAACAGTGGCCTGGCCGCCTCCACGGCTTACAACTTCCGCGTGCGCGCCCGCGACAACGCCGGCAACGCCTCGGCGCAAGGCGCGCAGATCACCGCGACCACCAGCGCCGGCGGCGGTTCCAACAACCTGCCGCGCCACACGCTGGTGGGCTACTGGCACAACTTCACCAATCCCTCGGGCCCGACGATTCCGATCCGCGAGGTCTCCAACGACTTCGACGTGATCGTGGTCGCCTTCGGTGACGACGCCGGCAACGGCAACGTCAGCTTCACCGTCGATCCGGGCGCAGGCGGCGAAGCGCAGTTCATCGCCGACGTCGCCGCGGCGCGTGCACGCGGCAAGAAAGTGGTGCTGTCGCTGGGCGGACAGAACGGCACGGTGACGCTGAACAACGCCGCCCAGGTAACCAACTTCGTCGACAGCATGGAAGACGTGATCCGCTATTTCGGTTTCGACGGCGTGGACATCGACCTGGAAAGCGGCGCGGGCGTGCTGCACGGCGCGCCGGTGCAAACCAACCTGGTCACGGCCATCAAGCAGCTCAACGCGCGCATCGGCCCGTCGTTCTATCTGTCGATGGCGCCGGAGCACCCGTATGTGCAAGGTGGATTTTCCGCGTACAGCGGGATCTGGGGCGCGTACCTGCCGATCATCGACGGGCTGCGCGAGGAGCTGGACCTGATCCACGTGCAGTACTACAACAACGGCGCGCTGTATTCGCCGTACAGCCAGAGCGGCCTGGCCGAAGGCTCGGTGGACATGCTGGTCGGCGCCAGCCTGATGCTGATCGAAGGCTTCCGAACCAACAACAACACCGGGCCCGTGTTCAACGGCCTGCGGCCGGACCAGGTGGCCTTCGGGCTGCCTTCGGGGCCGTCGTCCGCCAACAGCGGACAGGCGTCATCGGCCACCATCGCCAATGCGCTGAACTGCCTCACGCGGCTGCAAAGCTGCGGAACCATCCGGCCGCAGCTGGCGTATCCCAGCTTCCGCGGCGTGATGACCTGGTCGATCAACTGGGACCGGCGCGACGGATACAACTTCTCGCGGCCGGTGAGGGCGACGTTGAACACCTTGCCCTGACGATCAGCGCGGCTGGCGAACGATGCTTCGCCGGCAAACCAGGCAATCGGCGCTCTTGGCGGGCGCCGATTGTTTTTCAATCCCGTCACTGCAACCCGATTTCCGTTTCCAGGCATGTCGCACGCTGCCTCGAGGGGCCGTGTCGATTACCGGAAATCGGTCGAACGCGTCTGTTCTTGACTCGAACGGTGCCTGGAATTACCGCTTCATGTCTCGTTTTCCGGGATAGTCAGCCATCTTCTTGGTTCGTGTATTTCAGCGCATTTTGCCGGGTTTTTATCGCATACGATGCCGCTCGCCCGGGCCTCGGACCGAAGCGCCGCGGATCCCGAGCCGGTGCGTTGCGGTGTCCCGGCCATCGTTCGGTAACGCCTTTCTCCCGCGCCTCCGCCCGCCGCCCTCCTGCCGCTTCCCCATGTGAGGATCCACCATGAGATCATTTTTGAAGTGCACGGTATTCCTGCTCTGCGCGCTGTGCGCCGGCGGCGCTTCCGCGCAAAACTGGCAGCTTGTCTGGAGCGATGAGTTCAACGGCTCGATTGGTCCGGACTGGGTGTTCGAAACCGGCAACGGCAGCGACGGATGGGGTAACCGCGAGCTGCAGTACTACCGGCGCGAGAACGCCACCATCGAGAACAACGCGCTGGTCATCACCGCCAGGCGTGAGAATGTCGGCGGATTCCGCTACACGTCGTCGCGGATGAAGACGCAAGGGGTCAGGACCTTCAAGTACGGCCGTATCGAAGCGCGCATGCGGCTGCCTTCGCACATGGGCGCGTGGCCCGCGTTCTGGATGCTGGGCGCCAACCTGCCGCAGGTCGGGTGGCCCGCTTCCGGCGAGATCGACGTGATGGAACACATCAACGACGAAAGCAGAACCTACGGCACCATCCACTGGCAGGACCACAACGGCAACTACGCGCAGTACGGCGGCAATGTGGGCGTCGACGTCGGCGCCTGGCACACCTACGCGGTGGAATGGGACGCCAACGCGATCCGCTGGTATGTGGACGGCGCCAAGTTCCATGAAGTAAATATCCAGAACGGCGTCAACGGCACCGAGGAGTTCCACAAGGAGTTCTTCCTGCTGCTGAACTTCGCCATCGGCGGCAACTGGCCCGGTTTCGCCGTCGACGAAAGCAAGCTGCCGTCGAAGATGTACGTGGATTACGTGCGCGTGTACGCGCCCGGCGGCGGCAACGGCGTGGCCACCGTGTATCAGCACTGCAGCTACGGCGGCCAGGCGGTGGTCCTGCCCGAAGGCCGCTACAACCTGGGGCAAATGCAGGCGCGCGGCATTTTCAACGACAGCCTGTCGTCGGTCCGGGTCAGCCCGGGCTACCAGATCACTTTCTTCTGGGACGACAATTTCGCCGGGCGCAGCCTCACCAAAACCGCGGATGCCGCGTGCCTGGAGAGCGACGGCTTCAACGACAAGGCCTCGTCGCTCATCGTCGCGCGCGCGCAGAGCGCTTGGTCGGTACTGCTGCAAGCCGAAAATTTCAGCGTGCAGAACGGCGGCGTGCAGGTCGAGCCGTGCACGGAAGGCGGGCAGAACGTGGGCTGGATCGACCCCGGCGACTGGGTGGTCTACAACGGCATCGCCTTTCCGGCGAGCGGGGCCTATCGCGTCGAATACCGGGTGGCGAGCCCGTCCGGCGCTTCGCTGTCGCTGGACTTGAACGCGGGCAATGTTCCGCTGGGCCAGCTTGCGATACCCGCGACCAACGGCTGGCAGAACTGGACCACGATCGCCCATACCGTGAATATCAACGCCGGCACGCATAACCTCGGGCTGTACGCACCGCAGGGCGGATGGAACATCAACTGGATCCGGATCACCAAGCTGTAGTTGGTTTTCGCGCATCTCGCGGGGCTGCCAAGTAAACGACAGGAACGCCCGCCCAAGGGCGTTCCTGTTTCGACCGCGAGGACCGAAAATGAGGGAGCCCTCTCCCAGGGCAAGGCGAGCGCAGCGGTAGCCGTTGCGCTTGGTCTTCTAGGGCCTATCCCGATAGCGTTAACAGGCCCTAGTTGGCGCGCGTGCGAGTCTCGAAACCGGCCGCGAAGGCATCGGCCCAATGGGCCGCGTTTGACGGCCGCGTCCTCATCCGCCTGATTCCGCCTACACTCGCCCGGTCCGCCCACGGGAAACCCGCCATGAACTTGCGCCCCCTGCTGTGCCTCGCCGCATTCGCCGCTGCCCCGGCCCTGGCCGCGCCCGATTTCGCGCCGGCGGTGAAGGCCGATTACGACCAGCGGCTGGGGCGATTGTTCGACTGGTTCCATCGCCATCCGGAGTTGTCGTACATGGAAACCGCGACCGCGGCGCGGATGGCGAAGGAGCTGCGCGCGATTCCGGGCATCGAGGTCACCGAGCAGGTCGGCGGCACCGGCGTGGTCGGGGTGATGAAGAACGGCGCCGGCCCGACCGTGCTGGTGCGCGCGGATATGGATGGGCTGCCGCTGAAGGAAGCCAGTGGCCTGGCCAATGCCTCCACCGTGGTGCAGACCGGCATCGATGGCGTCGAGTCGCCGGTCATGCACGCCTGCGGCCACGACGTGCACATCACCTCGCTGGTCGGCACCGCCACCCGCCTGGCGGCGATGAAGGATGCGTGGCGCGGCACCGTGGTGTTCGTGGTGCAGCCGGCGGAAGAGCGCATCGGCGGCGCGCGGCTGATGCTGGAAGATGGCCTGTACACGCGCTTTCCCAAACCCGACTACGCGCTGGCGTTCCATGTCGATGCCGATACCCCGACCGGCACGATCACCGCAGACCCGGGCATCGTCGGCTCGTCCTCGGACAGCATCGACATCACGATCCATGGCGTCGGCGCGCACGGCGCGTATCCGCACCAGGGAAAGGACCCGATCGTGATGGGCGCGGAAATGGTGCTGGCGCTGCAGACCTTGGTGAGCCGCGAGATCTCGCCGCTGACGCCAGGCGTGGTCACGGTCGGGGCGTTCCATGCCGGCGCCAAGCACAACATCATCTCCGACCGCGCCGATCTGCAGCTCACCGTGCGTTCGGACGACGAGGCCGTGCGCAGGGTGCTGCTGGACGGCATCAGGCGGATCGCGCAGAACGTCGGACGCATGAACGGCATGCCGGAAGATCGGCTGCCGGAAGTGAAGGTGTCGGTGGAATCGACGCCGGTCACCCTCAACGATCCGGCGCTCACCGCACGACTGCGCGCGGCCTTCACCCGTGCGTTCGGAGATGCGGTGCTGAAGTCGCCGCCGCGCACCGGCATGGGCGCGGAGGACTTCGCGTACTTCGTGCAGCCGGAGCTCGGCGTGCCCGGTTTTTATTTCAACGTCGGCGGCACGCCGCAATCGGCCTTCGATGCGGCCAAGGCGGGCGGACCGCCGGTGTCGGGCCATCACTCGCCCTTGTTTAAGATCGATCCCGAGCCGTCGGTGCGCCTGGGCACCGAGGCGATGGCCGTGGCGGTACTGGATTTGCTGAGGCCCGGCGCTATGCCGAAGCCGTAGCCGGACCGCGTTCGAATTGCGCTGGAAATCGCATCGCGCGCCTGGCGACACGATCATTCGAGCTTGCGCAACCGATGCTGCGGCTGCTCGCACACCACCAGTTCGCCCGGCGCGGTCGCCGTGCCGATGGCCTGCACGCGATCGCCTGGCTTGAGCGCCTGCACGTCGCCCGGAGGCGGGGCCTTGCACAGGTTCCAGCGCGCAGGCAGCTGCACGTTGACGGTGCCCGCAGCGGTGGTGGAAACCGTGACCACCGCATTGCCGTCGTAGGCCCACGGGGCGGTGTCCACTTGAACCACGTCGCCTTCGATCATGACCTGTTGCCCGACTACAAATGCATCATTCTTGGGCGCGCTCGCGCAAGCGGACAATGCGATGAGCGCGGCGGCGACCGCGAGGTGACGAGTGGCAGACAAGGTGCGGAAGCGTTGGATCATCGGTAGGGTTCCGGAGGGGTCGAAGTAGGGAAATAAGGTCAGAGTACATTTAAGCGGATCCAAGAAAAGCACTCTGCCCTTTTGGACCCGGTTGTTTCGCAACCTCTTCGCGGGAAAGGGAAAAGGCGGCCCTTGGCCGCGTTTCCGTTTTGCCGTGCAGGCATCGCCTCGTCAGGAAGGCCACAACCACCAAAACGCCAGCGCGCTGACGATGCCGTAGATCAAGGCGTCCAGCAGATCCTTGAGCACGCTGCCCCAGGGCCTGCCCATCCAGATGCCGGACTGCACGCTGCCGCCGGCATAGGTGAGGAAGGTGATCAGGCCGACCAGATGCCCCGCGTAGCGGGCGTTGCCAGGCAGGCCGTAGACCTGCAGTGCGATGGCGGCGGCGGCGATGGCGACCACCAGGTTGTAGAGGAACCAGAGGGCCAACGTGCCGCCCATCTTGGGCGGGCCGCTTTTCAACACGGTCACGTGACCGACCGGGCCGTCCACGAACTTCTTCACCACGGCTTCGTCGCGCATGGCTTTCATGTCCGCGCAGTGCGGGAAGACGTACTGACCGGGCGCGGGCGCGCCCTTGCGCAGAGCGGCCTGCACTTCTTCTTCATTGGCCAGTTTCCTGTAGTCGCTGTTATGCCACTTGAAGACCATATGGATCAGGGTGCTGGCGATGTACACCAGGACCGCGGCGGCCAGGATGGGCGGCCAGAGTTGCGGCAAAGCGTTCATGACGGGCTCCTTGGGGTTGGGTTGGTGACGCGCAATGCAGTGAGCGGACGGATACCAAACGCAGATAACGCGAACAACGATGGCTGTGGGAGCGCCGAGAGAATCTTACTCCCGGCGACGTGGCGTGCCGACTCTGATCAATTGCCTTCGTCCTGCCTGGCCAGGCTGTACTCCAGCACTGCGAGTCCTCCCGCGTACGACTGGAACTTCACCAGCGTCAGTCTGCGTTCTCCCAAATCGGCTGGCGCGAAAGAACGTCCGCGCCCTATCAGCACTGGCACCACCCTCAAACGCAGTACATCCACTTCGCCCGCGCGCAGCAGCGCATCGGCCAGGGTAAGGCTGCCCCATACGATCAGGTCGCCGTGAATGCGCGCGCGCAAGGCGCGCGCATCGCCTCCACGCCATCGCCGCTGAGAATTTCCGCCGAATCTTCAGCGCCCCACAGTGCCGATTGCAGCGTCGAGGAGACGACGAACTTGGGCAGCGCGTTGATCGTTCCCGCCACCGGTTCGGCCTGCGCCCCGGTCGTGGTCCAGTAGTCGGCGAACATGCGATAGGTCACCGCGCCCAGCACGATGGCGCCCACGCTGGCCAGCATGTGTATCTGTTCGGGATCGGCGTCATTGAGCTGACGCGCGGATGAAAAGAAGCCGATGCCGCCGTCCGCGTCGGCGGCATGACCGTCGACGCTGATGATCTGTTCCACGATGAGCTTGCCCATGCCTTCCTCGCAATGTGTGGAAGCGCGCCCGCGTTGTGCGGACGTGCCGGCCGGTCAATCCCGGTTCTCTAGCAAACGACGAATGAGGACAGGGCAAATCGACAGGCAGGGCAGGTCATAAGGCTGGCATCATTACCGCCATGCCCCTGACCCTAGACCACCTGCGCCGTTACGCGATCTCCCGTTCGCTGTTCAAGCCGACCACGCTGATGCGCGCCATCGAAAAACTCGGTTTCGTCCAGGCCGATCCGATCCGCGCGCCGGCGCGGGCGCAGGACCTGACCTTGCGCCACCGCGTCACCGGCTACCGCGCCGGCGAGCTCGAGCGCCGCTATCCACGACTGTCGCTGGAGGAGGATTTCTTCGTCAACTACGGCTTTCTGCCGCGTACCCACCACGCCCTGATGCATCCGCGCAGCGCGCGCCAGGAGTGGACCCCGGCGCGCTGGAAACAGGCCCAGGCCGTGCGCGAATTCATCGCTGCCCGCGGCTCGGTGCATCCGCGCGAAGTCGATGCCTACTTCGCCCATGGCAAGACCACCAACTGGTTCGGCGGTTCGTCCAATGCCAGCACCCAGCTGCTGGACGGCATGCATTACCGTGGTCTGCTGCGGGTGGCGCGACGCGACGGCGGCACCCGCGTCTATGCCGTGCGCGAAGACGCCGTGCCGGTGGACAAGGCCGACATCGACAGGCGCCTGGATGCGTTGATCGACTTGATCGTCAGCAAGTACGCGCCGTTGCCCGATGCCAGTCTGGGCCAGCTGGCGAGCTATCTGGGCAACGGCGTGCCGCAATGGAACGCCGCCCGCAAGCCCGCGCTGATCCGTGCGCGACAGCGCTTGCAGCGCGCTCGCGTGGACGGCGTGGATTGGTTTTGGCCTGCGGAGGAACGCGCGGAAAGCCGGCGCTGGAAACATGACGAGAACGTGCGTCTGCTCACTCCCTTCGATCCTGTGGTGTGGGACCGCCGCCGCTTCCAACTGTTCTGGGGCTGGGCCTACCGCTTCGAGGCCTACACGCCCGCACCCAAACGCAAGCTGGGCTACTACGCGCTGCCGCTGCTGTGGCGCGATCGCGTAGTCGGCTGGGGCAACCTGTCGGTGTCCGAAGGCACGCTGCGCCCGCAGCTGCACTATGTCGATGACCACCCGCCGCAAGAGGCGGCGTTCGACCATGAGCTGGAAGCCGAACTGGGGCGGATGCGGGTGTTCCTGGGGCTGGAAGAATGAAACGTTCGGTAGTCGGCTCAGACCCAGGACATGACCATCGTCACCATGACCAATGCGACTCCACTCTGTCGATCCGAATAATCCAGAATCCATAGCGGTTCCGGCATTGCGGAATCGCCGACCTTGCGTGCCGCGCCTCTGGCGGACGCTTTAGCCGCAAGAAAAACCGGGGAGCAGGGCCATGCAATCGAACCAGCGCACCGCCAGGATCGCCGGCTTTGTGTATCTGATCGTGGTGCTGGCCGGCATCTTCAGCCTGGCCTACGTGCCGTCGCAGATCAACGTGGCGGGCGATGCGGCGGCGACGGTCGCCAACCTCACCGCGCACGAGTCCTTGTTCCGGCTCGGCATCCTGGCCGGAGTGATCTGCTACGTCGCTTTCCTGGTGCTGCCGCTGGCGCTGTACAAGCTGCTCAGTCCATATGGCAGGGAAACCGCCGTGGTCATGGTGGCCTTGGCCGTGGCCAGCGTCCCGATCGCGATGGTCGCCATCGCCAGCAAAATCCACATCCTGTCGCTGCTCGGTGGGGCCGATTACCTGCAGGCCTCCACCCAGCAACAGCTGCATGCGCAGGTCATGCTGTCGCTGCAGTCCTACCGCAACGGACTGCAGGTCGCCGAAGTATTCTGGGGGCTGTGGCTGTTGCCGTTCGGCTATCTGGTGTTCAAGTCCGGCATTCTTCCCCGACTGCTGGGGGTGCTGTTGATGCTGGGGTGCTTCGGCTATCTGATCGAAGTCATCGGCGGCATGCTGTTCTCCGGCTATGCCGAAAGCGCCCTGGCCGAATACGCCGGGATTCCCGCCTCGCTGGGCGAAATCGGAATCTGCCTGTGGCTGCTGGTGATGGGCGCGCGCGAGCCGAAAGGCCGCGAATCGAGTTAGCTCGCGGGCAAGCGCTTCCGGATCGGCGCCCTACAACGCCGAATCAGCGCGACCGGTCGTAGTAATCCCCGCCGATGATCGTGCAGATCTGCGCTTCGGTGAAGCCGTGGTAGCGGCGTCCGCCGGGCGTGCTGCGCTGGGCGAACAGCTTGCCGCTGGCGGGCGAGCGCTCGCGTTTTTCCTGCAGCAGCCACTTGGCGTAGTCGTTGCTCAGGTTCCGCGCCCGCACGGGGTCGATTTTCGGTTTGGGCATGGCTCGGATCGTGCGTGAGTGGGCGTCAATCTACGCCAGCGGATGCGCTTCGGTAAGCCCTTCTGTAATCGTCGCCAAAGCGGGCCAGTTCGGCTAATTCGTCCAGGACGGCGCAGCTTGTTTTTAAAAGCTGCACGGTCTTTTGCGCGTTGTCCCAGTGGTGGTCGCCCTGTTTTCCGCCATGAAACAGATTGTTGCGCACCAACCGCAGCAGCAGCGTGGTTTTTTGAAGGTCGTATTCGTTCGGCTCGAACTGCAGCTCCTTCCAGCCCAGTCCGGCGTTCGCCGCCACGACCTGCTGCCTGGGTTTGGCGCGTATCAAAGCAAGCGCGTTGGGCGTGGCGGTATAGGCGACGCGGTGCTTTTTCACGAACTTGTCCCAGTTGGGCTCGGCCTTCTTGCCGGGATCGGTCGACTTGAGATACGAGTGCTGCTTCAAGCAGAACTCGAACCGGGAGAACCGGAAAAAGAAGTCGAACGCAGCTTCATCAAGCCGTGGGTCGGTCCCGCCGGTGTTCATATATGGTTTCCTGGTACCGGTTTGCAAGCCTGACAGTGTGCGTCAAAAAGCGCATTAGGCGCGGCCGGATCGCGGCCGATGGCTTGCGGGCCGAAGTGGCTTCCGGCGAGCGCCAAGTAGCGACCGCAGAAGTTCCGGGCCTGCCGAGGCAAGCATCATCGGAATGGGTTCGGCGCGCGCCCGCGTCACAAGGTACTCACATTGCCTTGATCGGGAAGGTCCATGCTGTGCACCTCGAAACCATAATTCGGCGACGCGCGCCGATACCCTGCCCCCGCAGCGCTGCGGGCAATGCCGGGCCGCACGCACGCGCATTGGCAGTCGAGGCGACCGTCACCGGCCGAACGATGAGCGCAGATGGGCAGAGCGATCCACTCCGGAAGCGGACTGCGAGTCGTCGCGCTGACTCGCCCTGCGCACGACGCTGTTCCTTTCTTACTCCCCATAGGTGGAAACCATGGTCCGCACGATGCAAGCCGCAGTTGTCGAAACCTTTGGAGCGCCGCTCGTGATACGGGAATGGGCATTGGGTTCGCCGGGACCCGGCCAGATTCTGGTGAAAACCGAGGCCTGCGGCGTATGCCACACCGATCTGCACGCCGCGCACGGCGACTGGCCGTTGAAACCGGCGCCGCCGTTCATCCCGGGTCACGAAGGCATCGGTCGCGTGGCCGCGGTAGGCGCGGGCGTCGTCCGCGTCAAAGAAGGCGATCGGGTGGGCGTGCCGTGGCTGTATTCGGCCTGCGGCCACTGCGAACACTGCCTGGCGGCCTGGGAAACCGTGTGCGCGCAGGCGCAGTTCGGCGGCTATACGCAGAACGGCGGATTCGCCCAGTACATCCTGGCCGATCCCAACTACGTGGCGCATATTCCCGATGGTCTGTCGGCCACGCAGGCCGCGCCCATCATCTGCGCGGGCGTCACCACCTACAAAGGCATCAAGGTGGCCGACGTGCGGCCCGGAGAGTGGATGGCGATTTCCGGCGTGGGCGGACTGGGGCACCTGGCCGTGCAGTACGCCAAGGCGATGGGGCTGAAGGTCTGTGCGGTGGACGTGGACGACCACAAGCTGGCGCATGCGACCCGCTTGGGCGCCGATGCCGCGGTGAACGCGCGGCAAGAGGACGCGATAGAGAAGATCCATGGGGCCACCGGTGGCGGAGCGCACGGCGTGTTGATCACGGCGCCCTCGCTCGCCGCCTTCCATCAAGGCGTGGCGATGACCCGCAAACGCGGCACCTGCGTGCTGGTCGGCCTGCCGCCGGGCGAGTTTCCGGTGCCGCTGTTCGACGTAGTGGCCAAGTGCATCACCATCCGCGGTTCTTTCGTCGGTACCCGCCAGGACATGGCGGAGGCGCTGGCTTTCGCGGCCGAGGGTAAGGTGCGTGCCGATGTGGAGCTGCAGCCGCTGTCGGCGATCAACGACGTGCTCTCGCGACTGCAGCGCGGCGAAGTGCCGGCGCGCGTGGTGCTGGATTTCGAAACGCCGGTCGTGGCGGCTTAGCCGCGATATCCGCAAGCATCATTTTTCTTACTGGAGACATCCGCATGGTCAACAAGATCCTAGCCCCCGACAAGCAAGCCCTGGCGGAGGAGGCTGCCGCGCAACCCGTCGTGCATTACGAGCCGGTAAGCTTCTCCGACCGCTTCGCCCTCGCCTTCACCAAGCTGCTGCGCCTGACCGCGGACACGTTCTTCGCCAAGCGCTACGGCCACCGCGCGATCGTGCTGGAAACCGTGGCTGCGGTGCCGGGCATGGTCGGCGCCACCGTCAACCACCTCACCGCGCTGCGCCGCATGTGCGACGACGACGGTTGGATCCGCACGCTGATGGAAGAGGCGGAAAACGAACGCATGCACCTGATGACCTTCATCGAGATCGCCAAGCCCAACCTGTTCGAGCGCTGGGTGATCATCCTGGTGCAGTGGGTGTTCTACGTGGGTTTCTTCATGCTTTATCTGATTTCGCAGCGCACCGCGCATCGCGTGGTCGGTTATTTCGAGGAAGAAGCGGTGATCAGCTACACGCTGTATCTGCAGGAAATCGACGAAGGCCGGTCGCCCAACGTGCCGGCGCCGGCGATCGCGCGCCACTACTGGAAGATGGCCGACGATGCCACGCTGCGCGGTGTGGTGCTGGTGGTGCGTGCGGATGAAGCGCATCACCGGGACGTCAACCACGGCTTCGCCAGCACCATCGCCGGACTGCCGGTGGATCACGACCGGATCGCGCCGTATCCGCCGCACTCGAATGAACTTCATGCGCCATCGTGAGTGAACGTCCCCAAAGATGTTCTGGTTCCGCATGGCATCAAGCGCGCCTGTCGCGCAACACGAAAGAGGACTTGTCATGAAAGGTTTCGTACAGGATATCGAGCGTCTTGCAGTCAGGAACGATCACTTTCGCCAAGTGCTTTACACGGCCAAGCACTGTCAGCTCGTGGTGATGGCATTGAAGCCCGGGGAAGAAATCGGAGCGGAGATCCACACGCTCGACCAGTTCTTTCGCGTGGAAGCGGGCACCGGAGAGGCGGTTCTGGATGGGGTTGCAACGGCCATTGCAGCGGGCTTCGCGGTAATTGTTCCTGCGGGAACGCATCACAACATCATCAATACCGGCAGCGTTCCACTGAAGCTATACACACTGTATGCGCCACCGAATCATCGCGACGGCATAGTCCATCACACCCGCGCCGACGCGGATGCCGACAGCGAGCATTTCGACGGCAAAACGACGGAATGAAAAGAGTCGGAACATGGGCATGCTTGTCGTAATCCTGGTCTTGGTCCTCGGCGTGGTGTCTGTTGCGCTTTATGGAGAAATCCATTGGAGAACAGGCACCCGGGCGCTGCGTGCCCGAATCGAAAGCGCCCGGATTGCCATCGATCCGGCGTGCTGCGACCGGCGCGAAATCGAAACATTGCCCGCGCCGGTCCAACGCTATTTTCTCGCCGTACTGCGGGAAGGACAGCCGATCGTGGCCGCTGTCGACTTGGAGCACAGCGGAACCTTCAACAGCAGTGGGACCGCCGAGCAATGGAAGCCTTTCACCTCGCGCCAGCGCGTAGTCACACGCCGTCCCGGCTTCGACTGGGACGGGCGTATCGCGATGATGCCCGGCCTGTCGATGCGCGTGCATGACGCCTATGTTGCTGGCGAAGGCATCCTGCATGCGGCCGTACAGGGACTGTTTTCCATTGCCAATGTGCGCGGCACGGGTGATATGGCGCGGGGCGAAATGATGCGGTTCCTTGCCGAAGCCGCGTGGTATCCGACCGCGCTCTTGCCAAGCCAGGGCATCGTCTGGGAGCACGTGGACGAATACGCTGCGCGCGCGACGCTGCGGGACGGCGATATTGCCGTCACCTTGTTGTTCCATTTCGATGAAGACGGCCTGATCGACACGGTGCGCGCCGATGCGCGCGGACGGACGATCGCCGGTGTTGTCGTGCCTACTCCGTGGCACTGCCGGCTCTGGAGCTATGCGATTTGGGAGGGGATGCGGGTGCCGCTGGAAGCTGAAGCAGCATGGGTGATGCCGGAGGCGACGAAACCTTATTTCCGGGGACGCATCACCGGGTTGCGCTATCAATTCGCGCGATGATGAGAATCCATCGTCTGGCTACTGACTTTCCGCCCTTTCATCCCATGAGGTGAACTATGGTCACTCGGCGCCAGTTCGTCGCTTCGGCTTCGGTCGCGGTCGGCATGCCCTTCCTGCTGGCGTCATGTTCGGGCGCCAGCGATGCAACTTACGAAGCGGCTGTGCGCAAGACCTGGCGCCTTGCCGAAGGGCGTCTCGACGACGCTGCATTGATCCGGCGCGAACTCGTTCGCTGCGCGACCCTCGCGCCGTCGAGCCACAACACGCAGTGCTGGAAGTTCCGCGTCGAATCCGATGCAATCACCCTGCTGCCCGACCTCGCGCGGCGATGCCCGGCGGTCGATCCCGACGATCATCATCTGTACGCCTCGTTGGGTTGCGCCGCCGAGAATCTGGCGCAGGCGGCGCTGGCTTATGGCTTGAAGAGCGAGGTGCGTTTCGACGCCGAAACCGGGGTAAGAATTTCGCTGGAACCTGCCAAGGCGTTGGTATCGCCGCTGTTCCAGGCCATAGCCGAACGTCAATGCACGCGCGCGGAGTTCGACGGCAAGCCTTTGTCCGGCGAGGAGCTGCGGCTGCTGGGGCATGCGGGCACGGGAGCGGGAGTCCGCATTCTGCTTCTCACCGCAAAGTCGGCGGTGGAAAACATCCTCGACTACGTAGTGGCAGGCAACACGGCCCAGATGAACGACCCGGCGTTCGTCGAGGAGCTGAAAAAGTGGATCCGCTTCAGCAGCGACGAAGCGGTTCGGACCGGCGATGGCTTGTTCTCCGGCGCGTCGGGGAGTCCGGTCGTGCCGCGCTGGCTCGGCAGCCGTCTCTTCGGCATGTTCTTCACGCCCAAGAACGAGAACGACAAGTACGCCAAGCAGTTGCGCAGTTCGGCCGGCGTGGCGGTATTCGTTTCGGAGGTCAATGACCGTGCCCACTGGGTCGAGGCGGGACGCTGCTACGAGCGTTTCGCGCTGCAGGCGACAGCGCTGGGCATTCGCAACGCATTGGTCAATCAGCCGGTGGAAGTGGCCACGCTACGGCCGCAGTTCGCGGATTTTCTGACCGTCGGCAATCGCAGACCCGACCTGGTCGCGCGTTTCGGACGAGGCCCCATGATGCCTAGGTCGCTGCGCCGTTCATTGCAGGCGGTAATCGCATGAATCCTGTCGATTGTTCGCGTCCGCACCACGTTTTGCCGCGTTCCAGAATGGCACGCGCTTTCTGCTTGGTCGCCCTTTGAGAAGTTCCATCCAGATCCCGCCCTGGTCTTTTGACGGACCTTCATTGCGCGGTTTGAGCAGGTGGCGGATCGCCGGGATCTGCTTCGTATTCGTGTGGTTCTTCATCGGCGGCATAGCGCATTTCTTGTTTACCGAAATCGAGATGCGCATCGTGCCGCCGTATATCCCTTGGCCGCGCGCGGTGGTGCTGTTGAGCGGCGTGTTCGAGCTGCTCGGCGCACTTGGTTTGCTCTGGCACAGGACGCGGCGCGCGGCAGGAACCGGCTTGTTCCTGCTGACGCTCGCAGTGACGCCATGCCATATCTACATGCTGCAGCGGCCGGAACTGTTCGGCGTGCCGTACTGGATGCTAGTGCTACGTTTGCCGGTGCAGGCAGCCTTGCTGGCTTTGATCGCCTGGAGCACGGCATTGGCGATGGGCCGTTACGGCCGATAGCGAATCGCGCGCAACGCCGACGGATTCAGGCTTCGCCTACCGCCAGCGCATCCACAGACCCGTCGATACAAATCCGATTGCGGCCGCCGGCTTTCGCGCGGTACACCGCGCTGTCGGCGGCGTGATACAGCGCGTCGTCGTCGTCGTGGCGCGCGGGGTCGAATTCGGCGACGCCGATGCTGGCGGTCATGGACAGCGCGACGCCTTCCAGAGCCACGGGATGTTCCATCAGGCTCATGCGGAAACGCTCCGCGCGCTGCGTGGCGGCCGCAAGACTTTGCCCGTCCAGCACCACGCCGAACTCCTCGCCGCCCACGCGCGCGGGCAGTTCGCCGTTGCCGTTGAAGGCGGCGTTCAAGCGCGCGCCGATGGCTACCAGGCAAGCGTCGCCGATCGCGTGGCCGTGAGTGTCGTTGATGCGCTTGAAGTGATCGATGTCCAGCAGCAGCAGGGTCAGCGGTTCGCCGCTGCGCCTGGCGTGGTCGGCCGCGGTTTCCAGCACATCTGCGAACTGACGGCGGTTGGCGAGCTCGGTCAGCGGATCGATGCGGCTTTGCCGCGAGTACAGATCGCGCTGGTTGCGCAGCTCCTGATCCAGATCCAGGCGCTGCTGGTATTCGGCATAAGCGCGCAGCAGCGAGATCACCACGTACACCAGGTAGATCGCCATCATCAGGCCGTTGGCGCGATCGGCCGGATCGCTCCAAAGCAGCAGCAGCCCGGGCACGGTCAGCAGCGCGATGCCGGCGAAGGCGAAGCCGCGGCGCATGCTGAAGGCATGCGCGATGGCGGTGGCCAGGCCCAGCGTAAACAGCAGCGCGGTAATGCGCGCGGGGCCGAATGCGGGGTCGAGCGTGGCCCATAAGAACAGTCCACCCCACAGCGCGGTGGTAAGCAAGACGATGCCCCAATGGATACGCAGCCAGCGTTTGAGCGCGGTTTCTTCCGCGTCCTGCAGCGGGCGATGCGCGAAGCGCTGCATCGCCAGCCCGACGAACGCGATCAGCAGCGCCCAACTGGCCAGCGGCGCATGGGTGAACGCATTGCCGTAAATTCCCACCAGCAGCCAAGCCGCAGCGTAGAACGGTCCACCGGTCAACGCGCGTTGATAAGTGTCCGCCATCTCCTGCGTGAGGCGGCGCGTGCGTACCAGATTCATTCCCCGTTCCCCTGCAAGACAGGTGCGCGAAACGCCGCCCATCAAGTCCCCGTGATACCAAAGTCAGCAACTTGGGTGCCAACTGTAAGTATTTGAATATAAACGCAGTGACGTGCCGAACACCATAAAAATCGTGGCCTGGGTCACTTTCTGACCCGGGCCGTCGCAGATAAGGGCCCGGCCTATGGAATGAGCCGCACGCTGCGGCGGCATGCACGCGGTTGGGCCTGATCCGCATCGGCTGCGGGCGATCCGCGCCTGGTCGATGCCTCGCTGCAGTCGCTTGCCGCAGTGCGCGTCACCCGCTGTGAACCTGCGCCGTGAAAAGCTGCCGCGCACTTCATCGAGCGGGAGCCAAAGTCATGGTGGACACCAAACAGAACCACAAACCCGGTCCGCAAAGCGGCTATCGCGAACAGCAGGATCCTCGCGGCCAGCCCGGAGCAGATCAGAAACAGGATGGCAAGCGGATTCCCGAAGACCTGGACAAGGACAAACCCAAGCCGCGCGAGCCGTGATGCGGAAAGCGCGACGAAGCGGCTAGGCGCAGGCCGGAATGGCCGAGGACGCCGTTGCGCACGAAAAACGCGGCACCCGGGTGCCGGGTCATGTGCCTGGTCGTAGCCGCAAGCCCGGTGCGGATCGTTCAGTGCAGATCGACCTCGGCTACTTTGTCCTTGTAATCCTGCTTGGGATCGACGCCGAGCAGCAGCTTGACGCCGGCCAGCAGGCTGGAGGCGTTGAGCCAGATTTCGGCGTGTTCCGCATCCAGCCGCAGCAGGGTGAGCTTGGGATCGTCCTTGCCGCCTTCGTACCAGGCGGCGACGAACGGGTTCCACAAGCGGTCGATCACCGCGCGGTCGTTGTCCACCACCAGGTTGCCTTTGATGCTCGCGAAAAGTTCGTGATTCTTCGAACTGAAAGCCGCGATCGCGCGATGGCTTTGGTTCAACTTCTTCACCATCGCGTTGTCGCTGGAAGTGAAGAACCAGATCGGGCTGCGGTCTTCCTCGGCCTGCGCCGTCATCGGGCGCGAGTGCCCGTCTTCCACGCCGTCGAGGCCGAGCATCAGGGTGCGGTCGGATTTCAGCGCTTTCCAGAATTTCTTTTCGAGTTCCTGCGGGGTGGTCATGATGATCTCCGATAAGGACAGGCGCGCGCCTAAGGTGCGCTACGACGGGTCGGAGTATGGGTTGGCGTAAAGATCGATCCTGTGAAGCGTAATTGCACAGCGCGTTAACGCGCGATGGGCGTGCGGCCGCGCGTAGCGCGCGGCACCTGTCCAGGGATCAGGGAGCGAGCAGCGGATCGCCGAGTCCGAAAAAGCGCACTATCGCATCGCTCGCGCATGGCCCCGCGACGTCGGTGTAAGTGCCGCGTTCGTCGCCACCCGACCAAGCATGTCCGCCGCCGGCGACCAGCCAATGTTCGGCTACCGGCCGGCCCTGATCGTCCGTGTACACGGTTCTACGCGCTGCCTTGCGGCCGACGGAGGACACCGTAGTGCTGTCCGTCCGTATGCGCAGGCCCGCGCGCGCCGCGCTGCTCAGCACATCCTCGATGATCGCCGTCGCGTTCTTCGCCGACACGGTGCGGTCGGCGTCTCCCTGGAAAACCAGGGTCGGCGTCAGGCGCGAGGAAGCGGTGCGCGCCGCGTCTACCGGGCCGCACTTCATGGCGGTGAAGGCGGACGCGACGTCGTGCGCCGCGCCCAGACGCAATCCGCTGTGCGCGGCCACTGCTGCGAAGACGTCGGGATAGGCATCGCCCACCACTACCGCCATGGCGCCGCCTGCGGATAGCCCTGCCACGAACACGCGCTGCGGGTCGCCGCGATAGCGGGCGCACACTTCCTGCGCGATACCCGCAATGAGGGAGGGCTCGCCCTGGCCGCGTTTCTGGTCGGCAGTCCTGAACCAGTTCCAGCAGCGCGAAGCATTGGCGCTGCCGGGTTGCTCGGGGTAAACGACGATGAAACCCAGCCGTTCGGCCAAGGCATTCATCTGCGTGCCCACGGCGAAGTCCGCTATCGATTGCGTGCAGCCGTGCAGCATGACCAGCAAGGGAAATTTCGCGTCCGTTTCGCGGTCGTAAGCTGAAGGCAAGTGCACTGCGTAAGTGCGCGTACCGGCGTCGTTGGCGAATCGATGGATCAGGCCGTGGCCGTCGGCGACCCCCTCTGCCTGCGCCACCCGCTTGGCCTGCGCCGGCCGGGCGACGGGCGCGAGCACGGACACGGTGGCGACGCCGGGCGGTGTATCTGCGGAACTGCGCGCATCGGCTGGCGGGCCCTGCAAGCCGGCCGCGGTCAATGCGTCGTTGATCGTTTTACCGATATCGATACCCGATGCACGCGCGGACGCGGCATGCGCCTGATCCGAGGAGGCAAGCCGCTGCAGCCAATTCTTCAGTTTGTTCATGTGTAAGGAAGTTCTAAAAGAAGGATTAAACCGAAGCAAGTATGGCGGTGTGCGCCGCAGTAACCGTGAACGCTGTGCGTGCGGCGCGCACGGCGCGACGCTGGCGTGAAGATGACGACGGACATCCCGATCACAAGCCGCTCACGCGCCAACGGGCATAGAGCAAGTACGGCAACCCACTTCCTGCAGGGCGCATGAAATCCTTGAGGTCCGCGTTTTTCATCTGCCTGGGATTGCTGCTCGGCTTCGGCCTGTCTGCGCTGCGATGAAAGCCAAGGCGTGTGCCATCGCATAAGCCGGCGTGTCGCGCGCGGCGGCCGCGCGCGCGAATCGTTATCGGAGGCTGGTAGCGCCGCTCACGATGTTCGCGCAACCCATCGTTTCACGCCTCCACGGCGATAGGCGTGAAAAGGCCCCGCATGCGGGGCCTTCGTCTGGCGGCATGCCGGCAAGCAGCACGTGGACACGGCACGCTCATCCCATTCTGCGTGCAGGCGACTCTTCCTGGTTTTGCGCTGGCGCCGCAGCCAGCTCGCGCTGCGCGGCGACGTTCCGGGTGCGCGACTGCTGCACCGCTTCCAGCTGTTGCAGCGTTTCGGAGACCGGCGTCGCCAGCGCCAGTTCGGTGCGCATGCGCACGCGCTGGTGCGTCGGGTCGTCCAGCGCGCCCTGTACCACGAACAGATTTCCCCCCGCGGGGAAGCTGTTGTTGGCCTGACTCAGTACAACGTGATCGATGCGGATGAAGCCGTTCTCGGCGGCGAGCAGCGTGGCGCTGTGCGCCATCCGGCTGGATTGGTCCGGGGTGCGGCCGGTGCCTTCATGCAGGCGCTGCACCGCAGCCACACTCTGCGCGTGCAGCGCATGGAAAGGCTGGCCGGGCGCGATCGGCGAGCCGTCCACGCTGCCGAACGGGCTGGAGCGGTTTCTGGGCGGTTCGTCGGGCGCGAGGGGATCGGCCGCGCTGGTGGGGTGCTGCCGTTCCAGCCGGCGTATTTCCTCGATCAGCTGGCGCGGGGTTTCGACAGAGAGCAGTTCGGTCGCTTCGATGCGCTGGCCGGTCACCAGGCTCACGGTTTCGCTGGCCCACGACGCGCAGGTGTTGGTGCAGTCCCAGGTCACGTTCTGCCGCAGTTCCAACTGTAGCCGGTTGGCCTGCTCGGGAGTGAGTTCGTAGTAACGGCTGGCGCTGGGCGGATAGTGGGCTTCGCGCCCGACGCGGAGGTCGCTGGCCGCGCCGTGGTCGGGCACGTCGGGATGGCTGTCGGGCCACAGCCCGTAGTACTGGGTACGGCCGTTGCGGGTGACCGATATCCAGGCGTGGCCATCGACGGATTGGTTGAACGAGCCCTGCGTATCCGGGTTGACCGTGCTGTGTAATCCGACAACGACTCTGTCGTTCATGCGCCCGGCCCCTTAGGGAAAGACCTGTTCTTCGCCATCGGGGTACAGCACGGTGACCATCTGCCTGGCGTAGGGCGGGCGGACCCGCGCCACGCGATACTCGGGCAGCGGCGTGGAGCGCTTGACCATGATCTCGCAGGCGCTGTCGATCGCGCAGCGGTCCATCACCACCCGCAGCGTGTCCGCGGTGGCCTCGTAGTTGACGCCAGAGGCGTAATACATGCTTTCCGGCGGCACCAGATAGCCGATGCCCAGCTCGCCTTCAGAAAGGTTCTGCACCGTGACCGGCTGCAGCGACGACTTCGGGTAATAGGCCTTCATGTTGTTTCCTGCGCAGGAAGTGAGTCCTAGGAAGAAGAGCAGGAACAAGCCGACGGCGGACGTCTTTCGAAAATTGCGCATGGTCGATCCGTTCCCCGGTCCATCGTCCGAACCGCGCGTGGCCACGGATTCCGGCTTGCCGCCGTGGGCCGGCATTCGTGGCCGGAGTCTAGAGTAGCCTTGCGCGGCCCCGCAACCGCGCCGGCTACCGCCAATCGGCGCCGCAGGCAAGACCGGCGATCCGGCATAGGCGCAGCGCAGGCCAAACCGACGCGTTGGCGCGATGCTGGTCCTTGCCGATCGTCAAGGCCTCATCGGCGCGCAGCAACGCGTACCGAGTAGGCGCGCCAGCGCTGGCCGCGGAAGCGGCGCCGACCAGCAGCCGGCCGCCGTTGCGGTGGTCGTGGCGCGCGGCCGCTGCGTGCGAATTCGTCGTGGGAAGCGGCCGCGTTATCTTCATGGCGCATCAACTCTTTGGTAAGCGGAGGGACGGAATGCGGACGCATCAGCCGCCATTGCTACAGGCTCTGCCGACGCGCGCGTAAAACGCTGTACCGGCAGACCGGCGCGGCGAAGACAAAGCCGCGTGAACGCGCCGCATTTTCCCGCCGTCTATTCCGGCTTCCAGAACTCCATCGCACCGTATTCCCATTGCCAGGGCGCATTCGTTTCGCCCAGCACGAACCGCACCAGCTGCGGAAACGCGGCTTCGGCGCGCACGTCGTTGGCCAGAATGACCACGCAGCGGCGGCCGCGTCGCACGCATACCCAAGTGTTGCCGGTGCTGTCGTTGTGCCCGCCCTTGTAGAAGCCGCGGCCTTGCGGGCCATCGAACACCACTACGCCCAGCCCCGCCGCCAGGTCGGCGCGCCGCTGTTCGGCCGGCAGCTCGGGCTGCAAACTGGGAAACTGGCTGGCGCTGCCGATCGCCAGCTGCGGTTTCACCACTTCGGCGAAACCCGGCGCGGACAAACCATCGCCGCGGACGTAGCCGGCGGCGAACTTCGCCATGTCGGCGATGGTGGTATCCATGGAGCCCGCCGCGCGCACTTTGCTGCGTTCGTCGTGCGGCTCGACGCTGCCGTCCGCGCGCCAGCCGTCGGCAAGGTTCGTAGCGAAATCCGGCCGCCAGATCATGCTCGTGTTGCTCATTCCAAAACGGTCAAACACCCGCGCCTGCATCTGCGCGCCCACGTCCAGACCCAGCCCGCGTTCCAGCACGAATTGCAGCAGGATCATGCCTTCGCCCGAATACGCATAGCGGCTGCCGGGCGCGAAATGGAGACGCAGTTTGCCATCGGGTTCGACGAAGGCGAAGTTGGCGAAGCCGGCGCTGTGAGTCAGCAGGATGCGCGGCGTGATCGCGCGCCAGCGCGGATCGTCGGCCAGATCCTGCCACGGCGCGTATTTGTCTTCGGTCGGATAATCCGGCAAAGGCTTGGGCAAATAGCCGGCGATCGATTTGTCGAGATCCAGCTTTCCTTCTTCCACCAGCTGCATCACGGCGTAGGCGAACGCGGCCTTGGTCAAGGAAGCGCCGTACATCACGGTGTCGGTCCGCAGCGGATCGCCTGCGGCATTGCGCGCGCCGTAGCTGCGGACATGGACTATCTGACCATCGTCGATCACTGCGATCGCCAAGCCCCTGGCCTGGGTGGCGGCCAGGGCTCGAATGGCTTCGGCATCGAGGGCGGCTTCGCTAGGCAACACCGCGGCGGCCACGGGCAAGCATCCCAATATCGACACGCATGCGATCCAGCTGATCCGGCGCATAGTCAAGGTCTCCTCAGGTGACGTTCCGAAGCAGTATGGCCCCAAGATTGACGGCACAGCATGCAGATGGTGGAGGCGGGCAAGTCTTGTGCCGGCCGGGCCGTTACTGCGATTCTTTCAACCGCGCGACGATTTCTTCCGCATGCTTGCCGATCAGTCCGCCCGAAGTGCCCCACGCGGTCGCGTTGGTGGATTCGATGTCGAAGCTGGCCAGGGTTTCGCCATTGTCGCCCTTGACCTGCACCGCGCTTTTGACCTTGTCGCGCCCGGCCATGATCCCGGCCAGGATGCGGGTGGCGTTGCCGCGCAGGTAGTAATGGGTGATCGCGATCTCGACCCGCCGCGAGCCGGCCACATTCGTGCCGCCGGCCAGTCGCGCCTCCGCCAGTTGGGCGTCCAGCTGCGCGCGCAGCTGGGCGAGCGCGGTTTCGTCGGTATCGGCGTTGCCCTTGAGTTCGTACCAGAACGTTTCCGGCGCCGCGGCTTTGTAGCCCTTGTGCACCACGCTGTTGGTGGAGCAGCCGGCCAGCAGCAAGGCGACCGCGATGGCGAATGTGATCATCGGCCTGTGCATGGTGTACTCCTGTGGGCGGCGGTCATTGCGCTACCTCGCGGCTGCTCAGGCCCGCTGATGCGGCGCTTCGGGCTCGGCCGTTTGCTGCTGCGCGACCGCGATGGACGCGCGCGGGGGTTGCTGCGAACGGCGGTGTTCCAGTTCGGCCATGCGCTCGAACGCTTTTTCCGGCGGCGTGGTCGTCGCCAAGGCGGTGCTGGTATGCGCGCGCAAGTGCGCGGGGTCGTTCATCGCGCCCTGCACCACGAACACATTCTCGCCCTGCTTCACGTAATCGGTCTTGACGCTCAGGACCACGTGATCGACCTGGGTCAAGCCGTTCTCCTTGGCCACGCGCGTCAGATTGGCCGCCATGCGCAGGCTGCTTTCGTCCGGCGTACGCCCCAGGCTAGCATCGAGCCGATGCACGCCGGCCAGGCACTGTTGATAGAGCGCGTGGTCGGGGTGGCCGGATTGGGTGGGGTCGGAAGGCCGCGATGCCGCGAGCCGGGTTTCGGCGCTGTCCTGCATCGGCGCCGTGCCGTCCGCATCGGAAATAAGCCAAGGGCTTTTCATGATGCCTCTCTCCCGGTTGGGATCCAGTGGGTGGAATTGCGTCTGCTGTTCCTTCCGTTCAAGACGCAGCGCGCGCGTGTCTTCGAGCTCGGCGATGAGTTTGGGATCGGTCACTGGCCGTATCGCACCCAATCCTTCGGCAGCGGTATTCACCGTGGTCCACTGCCTCGATCTTTCGTCGTAATGGTGATAATAATTCACTGCCCCGACGGTGTCGGGATCGGCGCTGGAACGGCTGACCGCGGCCTCGGCCCGGGCCATCGTCATTCTGCCGACGTAAGCCCAAGAATCAATCTTGTCATCGTCGTACTTCGCTACCTCCAACGGCGTGGCGATCCTGCCGACGCCCAGCGCCGCGTTGTTCAGCATGCCATCCCAGACTTTTTCCGCTTCCGCGTCCCCGCCGTGACGTTGCGCCGCTTCCAGCAATTCGCGTGGCGTCCAGGCGTTAGGGTTGATATGCGCTGCACGGAAAGATTCGTCGTGTGCCCGCTTCACGTCCATTACCGGCAAGTTGAGCGCTTGCGAGAACCGACAGCTTTCGTAGTGCGCCAGCCTTAATTCGAAATCCTCGTTCAACAGGCTCTTGCCGAAATCGTTCCATTCGCGTTCGCTGAGCATCTTGCCGTCGCGGCTTCTTGCGTAGTTGGCCGCATAAACATTCGCGGTAGCACCGGGCGCGTTGTCGTTACGGACTACCCCCAGCGCAAGCAAGCCGTATCCATCGTTGCCGGGGTGCTGCGCAAGATAGTTCCAGTAAAGCTCGCGATTTCCATTCGCCGCATAGAACTTGAGTATGTCTACATCTTTTTTGTTCAGTTCCGACATGGTTGGCTCCATCCTGGATCAGGGATTGCTGGTGTTGGGCGAAGAGACCATGAATCGGTGGATGAGCTGTCGCGTACGATCCTCTATGGCTTTCCAGTCTTTCAGGAACGCTCGCAGATAGCGTATTTCCACTCCGATGCCATGGTCGGGAAGAACGATGGAGTGGGTGCATGAGGGAATATAGGTATTCGATCCGTCCGATTTCACCGTGGGCCCATCAACGAATACTCCGTCTGACTGAATCCCGCGGGACGTGCACCTGATGACGGTGGACAGCTGGCCTTGCGCTGCGCGAGCCAGGTACCAGTCGTCGTTAAACGTGGATTGCTCGTCGTTGGCGGCGTTATTTTCGCCGTACTTTCGTTTGTTGAATGCAATCAACTTGGAAAAATCCGTGTAATAAGGAGTCAGTCCGTAAATAGTGTCCCCTTGGACGCGGACCCCATCTTTCTCGTCAGACCCATCATTGGGAGATAGGTGGCCCAGATTGACTCGGTCGACCTTACGATCAAGCAAGGTGTGTATATCCGTTCTCACTTCGCCCGGTGAGATATCGATTTGCCTGAGCGACACATCCAGCTTTAAACCGGACCGCGCGCCCGCCGGAAACGCCTCAAGCCGCGGCCATTCCAGGAACAGCCCGAAGCTGCCGTCGAATTCCGGGCCCATCTGGTTGTCGAAATAATGGGCCGGGATGCGGAACCGGTGCGGTCCGACCTGCGCGTCGACCAGCGGACCTTCGTCGGTCGTGGCAGCGCCGGTGCCGGTTTGCGATGTGCTGGGCGGTTCCGTCATGGCGTTCTCCTTGGACGGCGAGGTTCCGGGCGGTTGCTCAGCGCTGCGCGCGCAGGCGGAAAGCGCCAGGCAGCCCAACAGCAAAGCGGAAAAAGCGGCGAGGTCTCGCGCTTGCATCGGCATCCTCCGTTGATGCTCGGTTCGCATGCCGGCGATGATACATGCGCGGAAAAACGATGCGTCACCCGCGAACGATGGAATGCGTCGGCGGTGCGCGGTTATTCGTGTTCCGCTTGTTTGCCGCCACACGCCAGACAGCGCCGGTAGTTGCCCGCCTGTTCATGCCTGATACGGCCCAGCGGCCCGCCGCAGCCCGAGCACGCCGGCGTCTTGCCGTGCTGCCAGCGCCACATGCGCAGGGTGGCGATGCCGCCGCTGATCAGTGCCGCCAACAGCGCGAGCGGCGGAATCCATTTGATCGCCGACTCCATTCCCCTGAGCGACATGATGCTGCCTGATATCGACATCCACAGCATTGCGCCCACCGCCAGCAGCAGCGCCGCCGCCGCCGGCAGATACGCGCGAATTACCATCCAGCCGAATCGGTTCATCGTGCCTCCCTGGAGGGGTGCGAGCTTACCTAATCGCGCGCCGCAACAGCCGATCCGCGAGCGTCCTATTTGCTATTTGCCGCGGCGCCCCCGCCGCGCGCCGCGCTGCAATCATTGCGGACGAATCCGTTGCGCAGGCGTGCCTAGCCGTCCAGCGCAAGCCGCCCGTGGGTCGCCCGACCCGAATCATTCCGCGCCTGGTCCAGCGCGATTTCCAGCTCCTTCATGCGGTACGGTTTAGCCAGCACCTGCATGCCCACCGCTTCCGCTCTTAGCTTGACCGCTTCGATATGCCCGGTGGTGAGCAATACCGGCAGCCCGGGGCGGCGAAGGCGAATCTCATTCATCAGATCGATGCCGTCCAGCTTGCCGGGCATCATCACGTCGGAAAACACGATGTCGATCGCCCCGTCGTTGCCCAGCGCCAGCAGCGCCGCTTCGGCATTGTCCACATGCGTGACCTGGTAGCCGATCGTGCCGAGGACTTCCGAGGTCAGCGCGGCCACCTCATGGTCATCCTCGACCAGCAGCAGACTGCCCCGATCCGGAATTTCACTCTTGGCGGGCTCTACGCCGGCTTCTTCTTCGGCGTTGACGGCGGGCAATCCGTCCGAACGGGGAAGATAAAGAAATACGGTGGTCCCGATTCGGGGCCTGCTATCGATCCGGGCTGCGCCGCCGGACGCACGCGCGAACCCGTGCGCCTGCGCCAGACCCAGCCCGGAGCCCTTGCCGATTTCCTTGGTGGTGAAGAATGGCTCGAATACCCGCGCCAGGACCTCCGGCACCATGCCGATGCCGGTATCCACCACCGCCAGCTCCACGTAGTCGCCGTGCAGTTCCTCGTCGTCCAGCGCGGGCGCATTGCGTGCGGTGATGGTGATGGTGCCGCCGGTGGGCATGGCGTCGCGCGCGTTGACGGCCAGGTTCAGCACCACCAGCTCCAGTTGGCCGGGGTCGACTTCGACCGGCCACAACCCTGGGTCGAAACGCACCTGCACCTGGATATCGCCGCGCAGGCTCCGTTCCAGCATTTCGCGCATGCCGCCGATGTTCCGCGCCAGATTCACCGGTTGCGGACACAGCGGTTGGCGGCGCGAAAACGCCAGCAGCTGCCGGCTCAGACCGGCGCCGCGTTCCACTGCCTGGCGCATGCCGGCGATGACTTTCTCGCGGCGCGCCGGCGCCAGCGTGTCCATCACCTCGATGCCGCCGGAGATGACCATCAGCAGATTGTTGAAATCATGCGCCACGCCGCCGGTGAGCTGGCCGATGGCCTCTATTTTCTGCGTCTGGCGCACGCGCTCCTCGGCTTCCCTCAGGCGCGCCTGCTCGCTGGACCGTTCGGTCACATCGGACACCATCACGAATGCGCCGACCTGGCGGCCGCTGCGATCCTTCAAGGGGCTGAAGCGCGCGTCGTAGTGGCTCAGGCCGCCGTCCGGCGCTTCGAACGTTTGCGGGGAGTGGAAATAATCGCCGCTTATCGCGCGGTTCCACAAAGCGCGGACATGCTCTGCGCGCGCCTCGTCTCCTTTCAGCAGATCGAGCAGATTGTCGCCCACCCTGGGGCGGCGGCCATATACCTGCTGGAACTGGTCGGCATAGGACTTGTTCACCGCCAAGACGTAGTAAAGCAGATCGACCACCATGATGTGCGCGTCGGAAAATTCCACTACGTCCGCCAGGATGTTGCGCTCGGCCACCGCGTCGGCGACGCGTCGCTCCAGGGTTTCGTAGAGTTCGCGCACGGCTTCGGCATCGGAATGCGCGTTGGTCACGTCGAAGCCTTCGACGAAAATGCCGGTCACTTCGCCCGCGTCGTCGATGATCGGCTGATAGACGAAATCCACGTAGCGCTTGACCCGCTGCAGGCCATCGGCGCCGGACATCTCGAAGCGCGCGCCGCTGCTGGTAAAAGCTTCGCCGCTGCTGTAGACCTTGTCCAACAGGTCCACGTAGCCTTGCGTCACCATCTCGGGCAGCGCTTGGGCTACCGCCTTCCCCAGAACATCGCGATTTCCTATCAGGACCAGATAGGCGGGGTTGGCCATTTCGAACACATGCTGCGGTCCGCGCAGCATGGCCATGAACCCGGGGGCTTGGTGGAATAATCGCTGCAGGCGGTCGCGGTCGTCGCGATGCTTGCGCTCCGCGGTGACGCGCTCGCTGGTTTCCGAACACAGCACCAGCACGCCGCCCACGCCGTGCTCGGCTTCGGGCATGTCGATCGGACTGTAGCTGTAGGTCCAGTACACGTCCTCGCGCCTGCCGTTGCGCGTGGTGGGTACCAACTGGTTTTCGTGCCAGGTCGCGCCGCGGCCTTCCATCACCAACTCTATCTGCGGACCGATGATGTCCCAGATCTCATCCCAGCATTCGCGGCCGGTTTGACCCAGTGCGCTGGGGTGGCGCTCTACGCCCAGCGAGCGACGGTAGGCATCGTTGTAGAACTGGATCAGATGCGGGCCCCAGAAGATGAAGATCGGATGCTGAGTGGTCAGCATCAATCGCACGGCCGTTTTCAGCTGCGAGGGCCAGAGGCGTGGTTCGCCTAGGGGCGTCGCGCTCCAATCGAAAGCGCGTATGAGCTTGCCCATTTCGCCGCCGCCTTTTAGGAAGGAGGGAGACTGTTTGTTGCGGGCCGACGCGATCATGCGGATTCTCGAAGGATAAAACTCAGCCCTTATATGCCTTAAGACTGTAAAGGCAACGTGTGCGGGTCATCCGGGACTCGTAGGAGGTCAGCCGTTGAGCGAAAACCGCAGTCAGGCATCCGCCATCGGCCTGTCTGGTCCCGTCTGCCCTGTCCCGGTGGCAGGCGCGGTCGCAATAGCCACCAACGGCTCGCGATCGACTCCGCCTGCACGCAGATAGGGTGGATGTCGCGATGCCATCAAGTCCTACCGAATTTTCGCGGCCTGCCGTTCCACGGGCAAGCAGCCTCGACTCAGGGGGCCGCGTTGGGCCCAACGCGCGGCGGCTGATCTGGTCAGCCCAGCGCCATCCAGCTGTTCGTTGCACGCCACCTCGGCGCCCTACCGCACACGCAATTCCAGAAGCTTCTAGGCCAAGGCTGCGCCGCGAAGCAGCGGATAGCGGTCGCGGCCGGACTTGATGGCAGCAACGGAACGATAAGGACACCGAATCGAATTCCAAATGCGCCAGGGAGCTGCGCCAGCATTCCAACTCGCTTTCAATATTCAGCAGAACGACCTGCGCTCGCTCAGCGCTTTATCTTCTGGTCAAGGGAATCTGTCTGCGATGCCCAGCACTCGCAGCGCGGCGCGCGCGCCCAGCGTGGTCGCGGCGCTTATCAGGTTCAAGAATCCGCCATGAATACTGCGCTTGAGTGTGTCCACGAGCCACCTTCGAAATGTGCAATGCGTGTGCAGCCGGATTGACCGAGCCTGCGATTGTGCGGCGCAGCATGATCGGGACGCTGTTGAGTCCGCGTGAACGATCCGACAGGCAGTACCGCGGTAAAGGCGCCGCTGCGAACTAGCCGATGGCGCCGGCGCGGGGTCTTTGCCTTCCTCGCCTTTGCCTCGCGCGCGGCTCACTGGATTGGATACGCGATCTCTCTTCGGGCTTGCTCACACCTGGCTGAAGGCGGGCGGCGCGCGCAGCTTTCATTACGCGTCCGGCTTCAACACCACTTTGGTCCAGCCATCCTTGCGCGCGCCGAAGTGTTGGTAGCCTTCCGGCGCTTGCGCCAGCGGCAGTTCGTGCGAAACCAGAAACGAAGGCTTGGCCTTGCCGGCTTCGATCAGGTTGCATAGCCGCCGGTTGTAGGCCTTGACGTTGGCCTGCCCGGTCTTGATCTGCTGGCCCTTGAACCAGAACTCGCCGAAGTTGAAGGACAAGTGACCTTGCTTGGCCAGCGCGTCCTTCGCGCCCGGATCCTCGGGAATGAATACGCCGACCACGCCGATGCCGCCGGTGGCCTTCACCGTCTTCACCAGATTGTTCATGGTCTGGTTGGGCACTTCATGGCCCTTGTTGTTGCAACACTGGTAGCCGACGCATTCGCAGCCACGGTCGGCGCCGTCGCCCTTGGTCAGTTCCAGCACCTGTTCGACGCCGCTGCCTTCCACGTCGTGGATGGCGATCGCGCCAATCCGCTCGGCAAGCGCCAGCCGGTCCCGATGCGTGTCCACCACCATCACCTTGCTGGCGCCCTTGATCATCGACGAGTACGCCGCCATCAGGCCTACCGGGCCGGCGCCGTAGATGACCACGGTTTCGCCTGGCATCACCCCGGCCAGTTCGGTGGCGTGATAGCCGGTGGGGAAAATATCGGACAGCATGACGTAGTCGTTTTCTTTCTCCTGCGAATCCTCCGGCAGCACCAGGCAGTTGAAGTCGGCGTAGGGCACGCGCAGATATTCGGCCTGGCCGCCTTCGTAGGGGCCCATGCCGGCAAAGCCGTAAGCGCCGCCGGCCGTGCCCGGATTCACCGTGAGGCAGTAACCGGTGCGCCCACGCTCGCAGTTGGCGCAGAAACCGCAGCCGATGTTGAACGGCAGGCACACGCGGTCCCCCACCTTGACCCGGTCCACGGCCTCGCCGATCTCGATCACCTCGCCCAGGTTTTCGTGGCCCAGGATGCGGCCCGCCTGCATGTCGGTGCGGCCCTCATACATGTGCAGGTCCGAACCGCAGATGTTGGTGGTGGTGATACGCACCAGCGCATCGGTGGATTTTTCCACCTTGGCGTCCGGCGCATCGATCACGGCGACGTCGTAAGGGCCGTTATAGACGAGAGCTTTCATGCGAATCCTTTGTTTGTTTGTGTGTGGGGGGGGGCAATACGATGACCATCGCGCGGACTGCCTGATGCGCGCCAGGCGACGTGGCAAGCGCACGCATGCAAGGCTATGCCGGCCTGCGTGTGCGTTGCGGCAAGAGCGCGTGAGCGGCGAGTTATGTGCGCATGGCCCGCGCGTGCACGCAGAGGCAGCACCCGCCAGCGCCGGCGGCCATCCCGCCGCCGCGTCTTGAGATAGGAAAACGCGCGCCCGCGTCCGCGTGGCGCGGTTACGGCGCAGGGTAGGGCGTGTTCTTCAGCAGTCCGCCAGATGCACTGCGTTGCTGGCAATGGTCTTGATGGTGTCGTCCACTTTCTTGGGCGTGCGCGGCAAGTCGTTGCAATCGACGCCGCCCATGGCTTCCCTCACCCAGTAAGGCGGACTGCCGGCGGGAATGGTGAAGCCCACATCGGTCAACGCCTGGTAGAACTCGGCGCAGACGTGATGGGCGCCGTCTTCGTTGCCGACGACCGCGGCGATGGCGACCCGGCCGAACGTGGGATAGCGGCCCTGCGTGTCGCTTTCGCTCAAGAAAGCGTCCATGCGCTCGAGCACGCGCTTGGACACGCTGCTCGGTTGGCCCATCCAGATCGGCGTGGCCAGCACCAGGATGTCGGCATCGAGTATGCGCTTGCGCAACGCCGGCGATTCGCCGCAATCGCCTTCGTCGGCTTTGACGCCTGGTCTGACGTCGAAATCCACGACTCGTTCGTACGCGGTTTCCACCCCGTGCTTGGCGATGGCCTTGAGCACCTGATCGAGCAGCTTTTGCGTCGAGGACCGCGCCGGGCCGGCCTTCAGGGTGCAGTTCAGCCCGAAAGCACTCAGGCTCATGGCGATGCCATCATGGGCGGCTATCGATGCTGCCTCCGGTCGCGTGCGGGGCGCATTTTCGCATCGACCGAACAGTGCGCGGCCCGAAGACAAGCTCGCATCACCCGACCTTCACGCCTTTCCAGAAAGCCACGCGTCCGCGGATGCTGGCGGCTGCTTCCTTCGGCTCAGGGTAGTACCAGGCGGCGTTGGGGTTCACCGCATCTTCCACCACCACGTCGTAGTAATTCGCCGTGCCTTTCCACGGGCACTCGCTGGTATGTTCGGAGGCGCGGAAATAATCGCGGTTCAACGATTCAGCCGGGAAATAGTGATTGTTCTCGACCACCACGGTGTCGCTGCTCTGGGCCAGGGTGGCGCTATGCCAGCTTGCTTGGGTCATGACTTTGCTGATCGAGTAAGGGATCCCGATGATGCGCTCCGGTCCGTTAACCCGAGCTCACGGCAGCGATCGCATCGCCGCGCAGAACGGCGCGTCGAGGTTGCCGGTGCGCAAGCTGCGGCTGGCCATTTTTGCGGCGCGCGTTAAGCAGTGCGCGCGCCGTGCCGCGCGCGACAGCGACCCGTTGCCTCGCTCTGCACTCACTTCGTTGGCAATCGGTGAAGAAACCGGGCGGAGTGCAGAGGCGGGCGTGCACGCCGCGCGCACAGCGTCTTAACCGGCCCTGGTGGACTTTCGATGCACGCGCCACGGACGGACCAGCAAACGTATGCGCGCCCCCCCACCCAACGGAGAATGCAGCAATGAGTAATTCCAATGAAGTACGCGACCTCAACCGCGATCCGATCACCGGCGCGCCGGGATCGCATCCTGTCGGCGTTGGCGTGGGCGGCGTAGCGGGCGGTGCGGCCGCAGGCGCGATAGCCGGGACTTTCTTCGGGCCCATCGGCACATTGATAGGCGCGGCGGTCGGCGTGGTGGCGGGCGCGGCGGCGGGCAAGGGCGTGGCCGAGCGCATCGACCCGACCGGCGAGATCGAATACTGGCGCCAGGAATCCCGCAGCCGCGATTACGTGGACACCACGCGCGATTTCGACAAGGAATACGCTGCGGCCTACGGTTATGGTCTGCAGGGCCGCGAGAAGTACGCCGGCCGCACCTGGGACGAGACCGAGCAGGAACTGCAGCGCGACTGGAGCAGCGCGCGCGGCAGCTCCAGCCTGGAGTGGAATGAGGCGCGCGAGGCGGTGCGCGATTCCTGGGACCGGGCGGACCGCACCTACAGCACCTACGAAAACACTGATCGCCACTTCGCTTCGCGTTTCGATTCGGCGGACTACCGTGCGGGCGACGAAACGTTCGAAGACTATCGCCCCGCCTACCGCTACGGCACGCAAACGCGCGCGAACTACGGCGATCGCGACTGGGACGACAAGCTCGAGAACCAACTCAGGGACGGTTGGGAAAAAACCAAGGGCACGTCGCGACTGACGTGGGAGCGCGCCAAGGCCGCGGTCAAGGATGCTTTCAATTCGGACGACAACCACTCACGCCGCAGCTGAGTCACTCCGGGCCGAGTAAACCGATCCGGCGGAATCGTTCGCGATTCCGCCGGATTTTTTTGTGCGTCGCTTGAAGACACGCACCGGCGACGCATCGCTCCATACACCACCGACTTGCTGCAAAGCACAACGATCCATCGCGCGTCGAATCGTCGCAAACCCGCGCAGCATACGTATGCAGCGCGGGTTTTCCGTCTTGTGAGCCTTGCGGAAATGGCGGAGAGTGCAGCGCATCGCAAGACGCGACCGTGCGCCGTTCTCCACTGGCGCAGCGAAGACAACCTTCCCCCGCTACGCCGAGTCGGAGAACGCAATGGATGTGTGCGCGAACGTGTTACGTGCGACGCTGCTGCTGGTTCTAAGCCTGTTCCTCTCCGCCTGCGACGACGACCTGAGCGCCGATGCTTCCGCCACTGCTGCGTGGCAGAACGGCGCCATCGCGCAGGACTACATCGCGCAGGCGGCCGGCGGCGCGGCATCGGAAATCTGCGACGCGGCCACGCTCAGCACGGTGCTGATGCCGTTGCCGTCGACCGGCGGCGGCGCCACGCCGATCAATGTGCGCGTGCACTACAACCGGCCCGACGGCGCCTACGGCGACTGGGGCCTGCACGTGTGGCAGATCGACGAGGCTGGACAATACGTGGCCGACTATCCGGGCGTGTCCTGGCCTGCGCCGCTGATGCGCAGCGGGGTGGACCAGTACGGCGCGTACTTCGAAATCGAAGCGGCCAAGTTCACCCATCCTGCGGCGGCCGGCTTCGGCTTCATCGTGCATCCGCCCGGGCAGGGCGGCGATCCGGGCGTGGACCGCACCTGGAAATTCACCGACGGCGGCGAGTTCTGGCTGAAATCCGGCGACGCCACCATCTATCGCAGCAATCCGCTGGCGGGCACGCCGGACCTGGACACGGTGCGCGTGCACTACAAGCGCTACGACAACGCCTACGACCAGTGGGGCCTGCACCTGTGGCCCACCAACGGCATCGACGTGAGCCGTCTGCCGGGCCTGGCCATCGACCAGTACAGCGATCCGGTGCCGCTGTCGGCGATGCCCAACTACGCGGCCGCCGCCGACGGTTCGGAAGTGTCGTTCGACCTGCCGGTGCTTAATCCCAGCGACGATCCGGGCCGCAGCGCCGTGGAGTTCATCGTGCATGGCATGCCGTCCAACCCCAACGGTGGCGTGAACAACAAGGACGGCTGGAACGACAACATCCGCGTGAACTATGCGTCGCTGTCGGTCAGCGACGGCGTCGGCCAGGTGTGGCTGGTGCAGGAAGAGCCGACCGTGTTCACCGCGGTGCCGGATACGCGCCGCGTCTCCACCGTCGATGCGCGCGCGGTGTGGCTGACCCGCAGCCTGATCCGCTGGCCGAAGAACGACACCGCGGGCGTGTTCAAGCTGTATCACTCCGCCACCGGGCAGCTGGTCGCCAAGCGCGGCGCGGCGGTGACCGGCGCCGATGGGGCGCTCACGCTTCAGGTGGCGAGCGAAGTGCCGGCGGACGCGGCGGAGCGCTTCAAGTATGTCGGAGCCGGCGCGCTGCTGGCGGTGAATGCGGCCGACGACGCGCGACTGGGCGATGCGCTGCGCCAACAGCTGCTGCTGGTGCAGGAAGACGCCCAAGGCGAGGTGCTGGGCGCGACCACCACGCAGCTGGCCGGACAGCTGGACGAACGTTACCGCGCCGCGCAGGACGTGGCCGATCTGGGCGCGACGGTGCAGCGTGGGCGCACCGGCTTCAAGCTGTGGGCGCCGACCGCGCAGCGCGTGACCCTGTGCAGCTACGCGGCCCAGGGCGCCGCGCTGGGCCAGGACGAGATGCGCTTCGACCCGGCCACCGGCGTCTGGAGTTTCGTGCAGCCGGGCAAGCGTCCGGGCCGCTATTACCGCTATGCGGTGCAGGTGTTCGTGCGCGGCGTGGGCCTGGTGCGCAACCTGGTGACCGACCCGTATTCGCTCAGCCTCAACGCCGACTCGCAGCGCAGCTACATCGCCGACATGGACTCGCCGCTGCTGGCGCCGCTGGGCTGGCGCTTCGACCGTACGCCCGACAGCGTGCGCGCGCAGGAGGACATGTCGATCTACGAGCTGCACGTGCGTGATTTCTCGCTGGGCGACGCCACCGTGCAGGCGCGCCACCGCGGCAAATACCTGGCCTTCACCGAATCCAATTCCAACGGCATGCGCCACCTGCGCCAGCTCGCGCAGGCCGGCCTGACCGACGTGCACCTGCTGCCGGTATTCGACATCGCCAGCGTGCCGGAAAAGAACTGCGTGAATCCCGCGATTCCGGATGCCGCGCCGGATTCGGACCAGCAGCAGGCCGCGATCAACGCGGTCCGCGACGCCGACTGCTTCAACTGGGGTTACGACCCCTGGCACTACACCGCGCCGGAAGGCAGCTACGCCAGCGACGCCGACGACGGGGCCGCGCGCATCCGCGAATTCCGGGCGATGGTGCTGGCGCTGCACAAGGCCGGGCTGCGCGTGGGCATGGACGTGGTTTACAACCACACCAGCGCCTCGGGCCAGGGCGACCGCTCGGTGCTGGACCGCGTGGTGCCCGGCTATTACCACCGCCTCAACGCGGCCGGCGACGTGGAGCGCTCCACCTGCTGCGACAACACCGCCACCGAGAACCTGATGATGGGCCGGCTGATGATCGATTCGGTCAAGGCCTGGGCGGTGCAGTTCGGCGTGGATTCGTTCCGTTTCGACCTGATGGGCCACCAGCCGCGCGCGGTGATGGAACAGCTGCGCGACGAGGTCAGCGCCGCCGCCGGCCGTCCGATCCAGCTGATCGGCGAAGGCTGGAATTTCGGCGAGGTGGCCAACGGCGCGCGCTTCGTGCAGGCCACGCAGCTGTCCTTGAACGGCAGCGGCATCGGTACCTTCAGCGACCGCGCGCGCGACCATGTGCGCGGGGGCGCGCCGTTCGACGGCGGCCAGGACCTGGTCAGGAACCAGGGCTATATCAACGGCCTGCACTACGACGACAACGGCAGCGGCGCCAACAAGTCCAGCGGCGACCTGATGTGGTCGGCCGATATCATCAAGGTCGGGCTGGCGGGGTCGTTGCGCGACTACGTGATGACCACGCACTGGGACGCGACCCTGCCGCTGCAGCAGATCGACTACAACGGCCAGCCCGCCGGCTACGTGACCGATCCGCAGGAAGTGGTGAACTACGTGGAGAACCACGACAACCAGACCCTGTTCGACAACAACGCCTACAAGCTGCCGCTGGCGACCACGCGCGAGGACCGCGCACGGGTGCAAATGCTGGGCGCGGCGATCAACAGCTTCAGCCAGGGCGTGGCCTATTTCCACGCCGGCATCGACACGCTGCGCAGCAAGTCGATGGACCGCAACAGCTACAACAGCGGCGACTGGTTCAACCGCTTGGACTGGACCTATCGCGACAATTATTTCGGCACCGGGCTGCCGCCGCAGGGCGACAACGGCGGCAACTGGTCGGTGATCCAGCCGCGCCTGGCCAATCCGGACATCAAGCCGATGGGCGCCGACATCCAGTGGACCCGCAACGCGTTCCGCGACCTGATGAAGATCCGCGCCAGCTCGCGCCTGTTCCGCATGCGCAGCGCCGCCGAAGTGAAGCAGCGCCTGAAGTTCTACAACACCGGCAGCGCGCAGGTGCCGACGGTGCTGGCCGGACACCTGGACGGGCGCGGCTATGCCAGCGCGGGCTACAGCGAGGTGCTGTATTTCGTCAACGTCGACAAGACCGCGCAGACGCTGACCCTGGACGCGGAAAAAGCCAAGCAGTACCGGCTGCATCCGGTGCACACCGCTGCCGATGCGGCCGACCTGCGCGCGCGCAGCGCGCGCTACGACGCGGCGACCGGCCGGTTCACGCTGCCCGCACGCACGGCGGTGGTGTTCGTGGCGCAGTAAGCGGACAAGGCGCGAAAGACAACGACGAAACACATGGGCGTGGGAGCGGCGTCCTGCCGCGAGCTCTTGCACTGGCTGGTCTGTGAAAAGCTCGCGGCGGGACGCCGCTCCCACGATTCAATGATCGGATGACCGATTCAATAATCTAGCGCGACCGACATCAGGCGCAGTCCGCCGGCGAAGCTGCCGCCGCGCGTGATCTCCAGATACCACCAGTCGCCGTTTGGATTCCAGCCGTTGCCGGGTTCGATGATCGCCGTTTGCTGCAACAGTATGGTCGGGTTTTCCGGCGCCGCCACGGTGTTGGTGCTTTCCCCGCCGTAGGTCTCGAAACTGTTGCCGTGGTTGAGCGTCACCCGGGTGATGTTGAACCTCAGGTCGCCGGCGCTGTCGTCCAGGATCTGATGGAACAGGGTCAGCCTGACCCTGCCGCCCGCGTAGTCCAGCGGACGGCGCAGGGTGAGGGTCATCGCGCCGGTGTTGCTGGGCCAGTTGACCCCACGCGGATGCAGCACGAACGGCGCGTTGCCGAACGACAGCGCATGCGCCGGATAGGTCAGCCGGTGCTTGTATTTGGCGCAGGCCGGCGTGCCGGGCAAGCAGGGCGGGTGGATTTTCCGCAGCTGCTGGTCCGGCGCGGCTTTGTCTTGCGCGCCGGCGGCGAAGGCCAGGCCCAGGGCCAGGGCGAATAGCGGAACGATGCTCGGTTTCATGGCGATTCCTTCAGCGGGACAGGATGCCGCGCAGCATGGAGCGAGCGCGTGCGAAGCATCGCCGTCTCGATGGGCCGATGCCGTATGGATCAATACGCAGGATCGAGCACCGAACCGGACATCGGGGACGGCGCGCGGTGTTTCAGCTCAGACCCCCCGCTGCCTTCAGCACCCGTGCCCGCAGCCACATGCTGGCCGGATCGGTGCGCGTGGCCGGATTCCACAGCATTTCTATCCGCCATTCCGGAAGATTCAGTGGCAGTTCGAAGACGGTGAGCGCCTTGCCCGCTGCGCGCATAGCCATCCGGCGCGGCAGCGCGGCGACCAGATCGCTGCACGCCAGGAGATCGGGTAGCGCAAGCATGTGCGGCAGCGTCAGCGCGATGCGCCGCGACAATCCCTGCGCCGCCAGCGCCTTGTCGATTTCGCCGCGCGCGTCGCGCTGCACCGAGACCAGAGCATGTCGAAGGCCCGCATAGGTTGCCAGCGACATCTCCCCTGCGGCCAGCGCGGGATGCCCGCGCCTGGCCAGTCCGACGAAACGCTCCGGACACAGCAGGCGCCGCACCACGCGCTCGGGCGGCGGACTGAATACGCCGAGCGCCAGATCTATGTCGCCGCGATCCAGCAGTTCGGGAATATTGTCCTTGTCGTAGCCGAGGATGCGCAGGTCGATCCCGGGCGCGGCCATGGCCACATCGGCGTACAGCGCAGGGCCCAACACGCAGGTGGTGTAGTCGGTGCTGGCGAGCGTGAAAGTGCGCTTGGCATCGCGCGGCGCGAACGCTGCGCCGTCGCCCAGCGTGGCGCGCAGTTGCGCCAATGCCGGCTCGATGCCCTGTGCCAACCGCAGCGCCTTCGGCGTCGGCTGCATCGCGCCGGCGACGCGCACGAACAATGCATCGCCCATCAAGGTCCGCAAGCGGCCCAAGGCGGCGCTCATCGCGGGCTGACGGATGCCGAGACGTGTGGCCGCTTTCGACACGCTTTTGGTCTGGCACAGCGCTTCGAACGCCAGCAGCAGGTTCAGATCCATTCGGTCGAGTTTCATCGATCAAACCAATACTGATCATCGGAGCCACAAGATACACCTGTCGCCTCAAACGCCTATGCTGGGCCAAGCAAGAAAGGAGCCCATATGAGCGTTTCGATATCGTTCGCCGCTTCACGCTCGAATTCCTGGGGCGCGGCGATGCCGCAGCGGCCGATGCGACGCTGCATGACCGGGTCCAGGCATTCACTGGCCTCAAGCCCTCGGGGCCGATCGACGGCCGTGCGGAATACAAGGCGATCGTCGCTGCATTCGTGGATGCGTTTCCTGCCGAAGGACCGCTTGAAATCATCGATCAGTTCGCCGCCGGCGAGCGTGTCGTCACCCGTTTCCATTCGCGTCAGCGCCATGCCAAGGGATTCTTCGGAGTCGAGGCGACCGGCCGCGTCATTCTGTTCGACGAAACCCACGTCGCCCGCGTGCGCGACGGCAGGATCGTCGAAAACATCGTGTCCGCCACCAATCTCGAATTCGAGATGCTGATGGCGCCGGTACTTGCACCCATGATCCTGAAATAAGGAAAGCCGAGCATGCGTATCTTCGCCACCAGCCGGCCTACCGCCCGGGCTACCGAACAGGAACTAATGCTGGAGATGCAGGCGGAGGTCGCCGCAGGCCGCGCCTTCTATCGCGAAGGGCTGATCGTGCAGGCGTATATGGACGGGTTACGCCCGCACTTTCATGATTCTGGAAGCGCCGAGCGTGGAAGCGGCAAAGGCGCGTTTCGACACGTATCCGCAGGTGCAGGCCGGAGTTATCGAATTCGAATACGTGCCCCTGATCGGCATGCCCGCCATCGCACAGGTGCATGAGCAGGACGGAACCGTATTGCCCGGCTGGTGGCCGCCCACCTGACCGCAAGACGCAAGCCAGGCCGCAGGCCCAGCAACGCTATCAGCGCGAACGCGGCCGCGCGGTCGGCTGGGATTTCTCCACTTCGCTGCTCTTGGCCGGGGCCACGTGCTGCAGCACCCGGGTCACCCCGAGTTTCTCGACCTTGCCGCCGGATTTCTCGTAATCGGCGATATCGCTGGCGATACGCTCGCTTTCCAGACGCTTGTGCGGATTACCGTCGCTGCCCGCGGGCGGCCCCTTGACGGTAGTGCCCTTGCCTGTGCTTTTCTTGGCTGCCATGCAAACCCTCCTGCGAGGGCGTATGCACCTCGTGATCGGCCCCGCAGGGTGCGGCACCTTGCCGCGTACTATGCGCGCTTACAGGGTAGGAAAGCGTGATCGCCACGGCGCTGGCCGGTCGATTCCGCCGTGGCCATGCGATTTTTCGGCCGGTCGAGGCGTTTTCCGCCCATGGTTCCATCTCACGGATTGAGACGGGCGGCTGGCATGCTGCCTCGGTGAAAATTCTCGACAAGCTCGCCATCCTGGCCGATGCCGCCAAATACGACGCCTCCTGCGCGTCCAGCGGCGCCGACAAGCGCAATTCCGTGGGCACTGGCGGCATCGGCAGCACCGAGGGCATGGGCATCTGCCATTCGTACACGCCGGACGGGCGCTGCGTGTCGCTGCTGAAGATCCTGCTGACCAACTTCTGCACCTTCGACTGCGTGTACTGCGTCAACCGCGTGTCCAGCAACGTGCGCCGCGCGCGCTTCACTCCCGAGGAGGTGGTGCGGCTGACCCTGGATTTCTACAAGCGCAACTACATCGAAGGCCTGTTTCTTTCCAGCGGCATCATCCGCGACAGCGACTACACCATGGAGCAGCTGGTGGAAGTGGCGCGAGCCTTGCGCGAAGACCACAAGTTCGCCGGCTACATTCACCTGAAGACCATTCCCGACGCCACGCCCGAACTGCTGGCCGCCGCCGGCAAATACGCCGACCGCCTGAGCATCAACGTGGAGTTGCCCACCGAATCGGGCCTGGCGCAGCTGGCGCCGGAAAAAAGCCAGCCGCGCATCCGCGCCGCGATGGGCGACCTGCGCTGGCGCATCGAGGAAGGCAAGGAAGCGCGCAAGGCGGTCACCCGCGCCAAGCCGCCGCGCTTCGCCCCGGCCGGGCAGAGCACGCAGATGATCGTCGGCGCCGACGCGGCCGACGACCGCGCCATCCTCACCACCACCGAAAACCTGTACGGCAACTACCGGCTGCGGCGCGTGTACTACTCCGCCTTCAGCCCGATTCCCGATGCTTCGGCCAAACTGCCGCTGCTGGCGCCGCCGCTGCAGCGCGAAAACCGCCTGTACCAGGCCGACTGGCTGCTGCGCTTCTACGGTTTCGACGTGGACGAGATCGCGCCGCTCGAGGCCGGCGGCATGCTCGATCTGGATATCGATCCGAAACTGGCGTGGGCGCTGCGCAATCCGGAGCAATTCCCGGTCGACGTCAACACGGCGCCCAAGGAAATGCTGCTGCGGGTGCCGGGCATGGGCACGCGCAACGTGGCGCGGGTGGTGACCTCGCGCCGCCACGGCGCGCTGCGCGTGGCCGACCTGGCGCGGCTGCGCGTGCCGATGAAGAAAGTGCTGCCGTTCGTGTCGCTGCTGGACCACCACCCGCGCAAGCGTCTGGACGATCCGCTGCGCCTGCGCGCGCAGCTGGCGCCCAAGCCGCGGCAGATCGGGCTGTTCGATTGAAAATCCGCATGGATGCTGCGGAGGCGGCCGAGGTGTGTTGTGGGAGGAGCTTCCATTGTGGGAGGGGCTTCAGCCCCGACGAGCGCAGTCAGCAAAGCGTCGTGGCTGAAGCCCCTCCCACACGCGCTCCCCGTGATGCTGTGCTCAGTCAAGCGCGCGCGGCGGGACGCCGCTCCCGCGGGTACTGACCGCGGACATGATCGTCGCCGACGTGCAGCCGCCGTGGGACAGCGACGCTTGGCGGCAGCTGGCGCGCGCGGCGCTGTGCGCGGAGGTGCCGCCGGAGCGCATCGCCTGGGAAGGCGATGCGCAGGGCGGTCTGATCGCAGGTGCTGACGTTTTCTCGCTGCCGCCGCTGCGCGCCGCGCCGCGGGTGTCAGCCGATTTCCTGGCGCTCGCCAACGCCGTGCTGTGCCACCGCGACGCGCAGCGCCACGCGCTGCTGTACCGCATGCTGTGGCGCATCGCCCACGGCGAAACCCGGCTGCTGGAGCGCGCTACCGACCCGGACGTGCATCGCGCCGGCGTGCTGGCGAAATCGGTAAGCCGCGACAGCCACAAGATGAAGGCGTTCGTGCGTTTCCGCGAGGTGCCGGGCGAGGACAACGCGTTCGTCGCCTGGTTCGAACCGCAGCACTGCATCGTCGACCGGGTGGCGCCTTTCTTCGCGCGCCGTTTCGCCGGCATGCGCTGGGCCATCCTCACCCCGTACCGCAGCGCGCACTGGGACGGCGCCGCGCTGAGCTTCGGTCCAGGCGGCGTGCGCGCCGATGCGCCCGCCGACGATGCGCAGGAAACGCTGTGGCGCACCTACTACGCCAATATCTTCAATCCGGCACGGCTCAACCCGCGGATGATGCGCCAGGAGATGCCGCAGAAATACTGGAAAGGACTGCCCGAAGCCGAGCTGCTGCCCGGCCTGATCCGCGACGCCGGCGCGCGCGTGCGCGACATGGCGCAGCGCGCGCCGCAGCCGCCGACGCGGCGCATTCCGCAGCCGCCGGCGCCGGCGCCCGATCCGGTCGACGACAGCTTGGCCGCCCTGAAAGCAGCCGCGCGCGACTGCCGCGGCTGCCCGCTGTGGCAGCCGGCCACGCAGACCGTGTTCGGCGAAGGACCGGACGATGCGAAGGTGATGTTCGTCGGCGAACAGCCCGGCGATGAGGAGGACCTGACCGGGCGCCCGTTCGTGGGTCCGGCCGGCAAGCTGTTCGACCGCGCCCTGGCCGAACTCCGACTCGACCGCGGCGCGTTCTACATCACCAACGCGGTCAAGCATTTCCGCTTCGAACAGCGCGGACGTTTCCGCTTGCACCGCAATCCGGAACCGTCGCACGTGCAGGCCTGCCGTACGTGGCTGGCGCGCGAACTGGCCACGGTACGCCCGGACATCGTGGTGTGCCTGGGTGCGACCGCCGCGCGCGCGGTGTTCGGCGCCGGCTTCCGGCTGATGGAGGAACGCGGCGTGTGGCGGACGCTGCCCGACGGCACGCGCGCGTTCGCCACCGTGCATCCGTCGTGGGTGCTGCGCCAGCGCAACCCGGCCGAACGCGAAAGCGCCTACCGCAATTTCGTCGACGACTTGCGGCTGCTCTAGCGCCGCGCCGGCGCATGAGGATGCCGCGCGCAGCGGCCACACGCCGGGTTTATGCGCAGCGTGGCAAAGTTGCTTCTCTTTTCGGAAGCGGCGCGATGGATCCCTACAAACTCGTGCTGACGCTGATCGGGCTGGCGCTGCTGGGCGCGGCGTGGCTGCCGCATCTGCTCAAGCGCAATCCGCTCACCTTCCCGATACTCTACGTTTCGCTGGGCGCGTTGCTGTATTCGCTGCCGTGGCCGCTGCCGGCAGCCGATCCGGTGGCCCACCCCGATATCGCCGAGCGCCTGACCGAACTCACCGTGCTGGTGGCCCTGGTGGGCGCGGGGCTGCGTATCGACACGCCGTTCGGCTGGCGGCGCTGGCGCCTGACCTGGCGGCTGCTGGCCATCGCCATGCCGCTCACCATCGTCGCCGGCGTGCTGCTGGGTCAGCATCTGCTGGGCTACGGGCTGGCGGCGGCGATGCTGCTCGGCGCGGTGCTGGCGCCGACCGATCCAGTGCTGGCTTCCGATGTGCAGGTGTCGCCGCCGGGCCAAGGCGGCGAGGATCCGGTGCGCTTCGCGCTGACTTCCGAAGCCGGCTTGAACGACGGGCTGGCGTTTCCGTTCGTGTGGCTGGCGGTGGCGTTTTCACTGGCCGCCGACGGCGTGCCGATGGACTGGCCGCACTGGCTGGCCGTGGACGTGGCGTGGCGCGTGCTGGGCGGCTGCATGATCGGCGCAGCCATGGGCTACGGGCTGATGCGCCTGATCTTCCGCGGCGACCGCGACCATTCCCTGTCCTCGACCAGCGACGGGCTGACCGCGCTGGCGATCATGCTGCTGGTCTACGGCGTGGCCGAGCTGTGCCACGCCTACGGCTTTCTGGCGGTGTTCGTGGCCGCCGTGGTGGTGCGCCAGAGCGAGCGCGACCACGACTACCACGTCACCCTGAACCTGTTCGCCGAACAGTGCGAACGCCTGCTCACCACGGTGGTGCTGATCCTGTTCGGCGGCACCCTGGCGTCGGGCATCCTGCGCGGCCTGACCTGGCGCGAAGCCGCCGCGGCGCTGGCGCTGGTGCTGCTGGTGCGGCCGCTGGCCGGCTGGCTGTCGATGCTGGGCACGAAGCTGCGCCAGCGTGAGCGCTGGGCCATCGCGGTGTTCGGGGTGCGCGGCATCGGTTCGTTCTACTACCTGGCGTTCGCGTTCAACCACTCGACCTTCGCCGGCGAAAAATCCCTGTGGCGGCTCATCGCGCTGGTGGTGCTGCTGTCTATCCTGCTGCACGGCTTGAGCGCCAAGCACGTGATGGCGTGGCTGGATCGCTGGCGGGGACATCGCGCCCAGACCTAGGGTCCGGGCTCAGCGCGGTCCATCGCGGCGTTTGCCGTACCAGAGTTCCAGACCCTGCCGCGAACGCAGCATGCGGCGTCCGCGGCGGGCGAAGCGCAGCAGGAAGCGCAGGTGTTCCCAGAGCGAGAACGTACGCAGCTTGCGCCCGGAAGTGCGCACGGCCTCGCGCAGGATGACGAAGCGGCCCTGCCTGGCGAGCGCGCGGCTCAGGGCCACGTCTTCGCCGGCGTAGTAGGTTTCATCGAAGCCGCCGGCTGCGTCGAATGCGGCCCGGGTGCAGAACAGGAAGCAGCCCGGCGCGATACGCGTCACCCGGAACAGCCACACGAACCAGGCCACGCCCGCGCGCTCATGCCAAGCCAGATCGCCGCGCAGCCTGACCGCCGCGCCACCGCCCACCGCGCCGCTTTCCAGCGCGGCCAGCGCGGCCCGCGCCACGCGCGCATCGACCAGGGTGTCGGCATCGACGAACACCAGCATTTCGCCGCGCGCCGCGCGCGCGCCGGCGTTGCGGGTCGCGGCGATGTGGCGGTATTGCACCGCGACGATGCGCGCGCCGTGGCTGGCGGCGATCTGCGCGGTGGCGTCGGCGGACGCATCGTCCACCACCACGATCTCGTAGCCGCCCGGCAATCCGCGCGCCGCCTCGTGCAGCGCCGCCAGCGTGTCGCCGATCAGCTGCGCCTCGTCGTGCGCGGGAACGATGAAGGAAATCATGCGGCGATCATGGCAGCTTTCCGCTGCAACGCACGCAGCGGCGCGCGCGCCGGCGACGTCGGAAGGCGCCACGCGCTTCCGGAATTGGCTTTTTGCGACCGGACACTACCCGCGACCGGGCCCCCTGCGGTTTAATCCGCACGGGGAGTCTAGGGATAGAAGAAAATGAGGGGAATCCATGCGGTCATCATGCTGGGGCTGTGCCTCCTGGCGCCCGCGGCGCATGCGCAGGTCGATCTGGAGCCGTTCCTCAAGCAGGACATGATCGGCACGCTGAAAATTTCGCCCGGCGGCGAGTACTACGCCGTCACCGTGCCGCAGGAAGACCGCACCATCCTCACCATCGTGCGGCGCAGCGACAAGCGGGCGACGGCGCAGGTCGTCGGCATCAAGCACTCGCTGGTCAGCGATTTCTGGTGGGTGAATCCCGAACGCGTCGTGGTCAGCATGGCCGAGAAGTCCGGCAGCGAGGACCAGCCGTACGCGACCGGCGAACTGCACGCGGTCAACGCCGACGCCAGCGGCGCGAAAATGCTGTTCGGCCGCTATGGCCTGCACGGCGAAGGCGACGTCCCGCAGCTCGCCTTCATGGTGGATGCGCTGGCCGAAGACGACCGCCACATCCTGGTCAGCACCATGGTGGCGGGGTACAACCCGTTGACCCGCGTCGAAAAGATCGACGTCTACACCAGGAAGCGCACGACGGTGGCCATGGCGCCGGTGCACAGGGCGCGCTTCGCCACCGACGCCGCCGGCGTGGTCCGTTTCGCCCAGGGTTGGGATGTCGCCAACCGCAGCAAACTGTATTACCGCGAAAACGACGCGGCCGAATGGCGGCTGCTGAACGACGAGACGGTCAGCGGCCGCGTCGAATGGCCGCTGGGTTTTTCGGAGGACGCAAAAACGGCGTACCTGCAGAGCGAAATGGCCTCCGGTCCGGATGCGATCATCGGCATGGAGCTGGCGACCGGTGCGCGGCAGGAACGCTTGCGCGACAAGACCGTCGATCCGCTGGCCATCATCTACCGCAGCGGCGATCGCGTGCCGGAAGGCAGCTTCTTGATGCACGAGCGCGTGCGCACGCAGTTCTTCGATGCGCAGTCCGCGACCGCGCGTCTGTACCGGAAGCTGGAAAAGGCGTTCCCGAACGAGGCGGTGCGGGTGACTTCCGCGACCGCCGATGGCCGTCTGCTGGTCGTACAGCGATGGAGCGACCGCAATCCCGGCGATTTCTACCTGTTCGACACCACCAGCAACCGGGCCGATCTGATCTTCAGCCAGCGCGGCTGGTTCGAGCCGGAGCGCATGGCGCCGACGCGCGCGATCGCTTTCAAGGCGCGCGACGGCTTGCCTTTGCACGGTTATCTCACCGTGCCGCAGGGAGCGAAAACCGAGCACCTGCCGCTGGTGGTGATACCGCACGGCGGGCCGTTCGGGGTTTTCGACGAATGGGGATTCGATGGCGAAACGCAGCTGCTTACCGAGGCGGGGTATGCGGTGCTGCGCGTGAACTTCCGCGGCTCGGGCAACTACGGACGCGCGTTCCTGCAGGCCGGCGCGCGCCAATGGGGCCGGGCGATGCAGGACGACCTGACCGATGCCACCCACTGGGCCGTCGCGCAGAAGGTCGCCGACCCGAACCGCATCTGTCTGTACGGCGCGAGCTACGGCGGCTACGCGTCGCTGATGGGCGTGGCGCGCGAACCGGCGCTGTATCGCTGCGCGGTCGGCTATGTAGGCGTGTACGATTTGCCCTTGATGCACAAGCAGGATTCCGCCACCGCAAAATGGATGCGCAACTGGGCCGCGGACTGGCTGGGCGAACGCGACGCGCTGGACGAAGTGTCGCCAACCACGCTGGCGGCGCAGATCAGGGCGCCGATATTTCTGGCCGCGGGCGGCGAAGACAGCACTGCGCCCATCGCACACAGCAAACGCATGGAGAAATCCTTGAAAGCGGCCGGTGTGCCGGTGGAAACCCTGTACTACGATACCGAGGGGCACGGCTTCTACACGGTTCCGCACCGTCGCGAGTTCTACACCAGGCTGCTGGATTTCCTAAGCAGACATATCGGCGGGCAGAAGGCCAGGTAGTCGCGCCCGGCAATGCGCCTGCAAGGATGCCGGGCGGTGCAGGCGCGCGTTTAGGAGCGACGGCCGCCTCGCCTTGGAGATCGACGCGCGCATCCACCGGCACGGACGCACGCTTGCGGAGGTCGTTGACCGAGCGCAGGCCGGTCCGCCGATAACGCCTCGTCGTGCGCGGGAACGGTGAAGGAAATCATGCGGCGATCACTGCAGGCCGCAGCTCAGGTCGCGTGAGCCTGGTTCCAGTCCGTCACCGGCAAGAACAGGCGCAGGGTGGTGCCGGCGCCCGGCGCGCTGATCATTTCGATGCGTCCACCCGCGGCCCGCACGGCGGCCTGCGCGATCGACAGCCCCAGGCCGCTGCCTTCCACGGTTTGCGCGCTGGCGCCGCGGTAGTAACGCTCGAAGGCCAGCGCGTTGTCGTCGGCATCCATGCCGGGGCCGTGGTCGCGCACGCTGATCAGGGCCTGCGCTCCCGCGCGCGCAGCGCCGAGCTCCAGTTTGGCGCCGGGCGCGTACTTGCATGCGTTGTCGATCAGGTTGCGGAGCGCCTCGCGCAGCGCGATCGGATCGGCGCGCACGCGCGCACCGCTGCGCGCGTCGAGCTGCAGATCCAGGCCGGGCGCGACCTGGCGCGCTTCCCGCGCCAGCTCCGCCAGCATCGCGTCCAGGTCGATGAGCACTTCGGATGAACTGCGCCGCGCCACGTCCAGCCGCGCCAGCAGCAGCACATCGCGGACCAGCGCCGACATGCGCGCCACTTCGTGCTGCAGGCCATCCAGCAAGGTGTGTCCAGCGGCATCGGCCGGCGGCGCGGTGCGGCGCAGCGCATCGATCGAAGCGGCCATCACCGCCAGCGGCGTGCGCAGGCCGTGGCCGGTTTCGCTCAGGTACCGACGCAGGCGCGCCTCGTCGCGCGCGGCCGTGCGCGTCGACAGGGCGAGCGCGTAGCGCGCCATCACGTAGCCCACCAGCACGGCTACCGCCAGCGCCACCGCCAGGACCAAGTTGTAGCGCCGCAGCAGCGACCAGCTGGCGCGCGGATAGCAGAGGAACGCCATGCCCAGCACCGCCAGCACCAGCGCGCAGCATGCGGCGATGCAGACCAGCACCACCTGCCGCCGTTCGCGGTTCATGCCGCCTGCTCCGTGCGCAGCACATAGCCGACGCCGCGCACGGTCTGGATCAGGCGCGGCCGTCCGTCCGCCTCCAGTTTGGCGCGCAGCAGCGACACGAAACGGTCCACGGTTTCGCAGCCCACATCGGCGTCCACGCTCCACACGCGGTCCAGCAGCTGGGTCTTGCGGAACACGCGGCCCTGTTCCTCCAGCAGCGCCACCAGAAGATCGAATTCGCGAGGCGACAGCGCGACCGAGACGCGCCCGTGAAGCACCTGCCGGGAAGCCAGATCCACTTGCAACTCGCCATAGGCCAGCAATGCGTCGCGCCGTGGGCGCCGCCGCAAATGCGCAAGCAGGCGTGCGCGCAGCTCGTCCATCTCGAATGGCTTGGTCAGGTAGTCGTCGGCGCCGGCGTGCAGCGCGTCCAGTTTGTCCTCCAGATCGGCGCGCGCGGTCAGCATCAGCACTGGCGCGTCGCTGCGCTGCCGCAGCAGCGGCAGCAGGCCCAGGCCGTCCATGCCGGGCAGCCCGATATCCAGCACGATCGCATCGGGCTGGCGTGCGGCGATGCGGGTCAGCGCTTCGCGCGCATCGCCGGCGCAATCCACGGCGAATCCGCTCAAGCGCAGGCCCGCTTCCAGCGCGCGTCGCAGGTTGCTTTCGTCATCGACCACCAGGATGCGGCGCTGCGAAGCGGACATGCGGGTGCTTCCCGAAAAGGATTAACCGCCTACAACGTTCATCCGTGGTTCGCGTTGACTTCCGGGTTCCTTCCGGAACCGTCCGCACACTGGCTGCGTTCCATTCGTAGTCCACCCCAGAGGAGAACGACATGAACAAGACGCACGTGAAAGTCGCAGCACTGGCCCTGTGCCTGGCTTCGCTGCCGGCGCTGGCGCAGCAAAACGGATCCGTCGGCGGCAGCGGCGCGGCCATAGGCAACGGCACCGCTAATGGAGAAGGCCGGACCATCGGCCAGGGCACCGCCTCCGGTACCGGCACCGTGTACTACCGCGGTGCGGATGGGCGTATTCATCGCAAGTCGGGCACCGGTGAAGTCAGCGGCCGCGGCATCGCCGTCGGCACGGGCACGGCACAAGGGCGTGCGGCGGTGCGCGGTACCGGCAGCGCGCAGGGCAGCGGCCAGGCCTACTCCGCGCCGCAAAGCGCGGTCGACGGCGCCGCTGCCGGCCATGGTCAGGCAATCGGAGACGGCACTGTCGCCGGCCGCGGCACGGCGTCGGGCACCGGCACGGTGTATTACCGCGGCGCGGACGGGCGCGTGCACCGCAAACAGGGCACGGGCGAAGTGAGTGGACGCGGCGTGGCGATCGGCGAAGGCCACGCCGCCGGGCGTGGGCTGGCGGCGGGCGAAGGCAAGGTGCGGGGCGCCGGCGAGATCCGCCGCAAGCGCTAGCCGGGGGTTATCCGGGCTTCGAAGCGGAACAAACGCCGCGTCGCCCGGATTTCCGAACGACGCGATGCGCGTACGCGTTCCCGATCAGCTGCGGTGCACCGCTCAGAAATCGAAGCGCACGCCTACCGACACCGGCACCGACACGCGCTTGCCGGTGTCGTTGATCGAACCCAGGCCGAGCCCACCGATGGCGCTATCGTCGCCTTCCAGGTCGGCGACGTAGCGCACGCCGGTCTGCGCGATGAAGCTGAAGTTCCCGCCGACCGGCACCAGCACGCCGATGTCCAGGCCCGCGCTGCCGGCCCATTTCTTTTCGGTGAAGGGCGCGTCCAGGATCGCGATGTTTGCATCGGGAATCCTGAAGTCGGCATCGATATCGTCGGTCTGGGTGGCGCCCAGGCGGCCGGCGATGAACGGCCGCGCGCCGCCCGGCTCCAGGAAGTAATAGCGGTAGCCCACCTCCAGGGTCAGCGCCTTGTAGTCGCTGAAGGTGCCGAACACCGGCAGCTCCGTGTTCAATGCTGGCACGAACGCGCCGCCGACCTGCACCCGGCCTTCGTCGGCGCGGGTGTAGCGCACCTGGCCGAACAGTTCGGCGCGGTCGCTGAAGCCGTAGCCGAATTCGGCGCCGTAGCCTATGGCGTTGTCGTAGATGCGGTCGTGCTCGCGCGTGCCGATGCGCAGTTCCGCATCCACTCCGGCCAGATCGGGATTCAGCGGCCCCAGGTCCGGCACTACCGCGACCGCGCCGTCGTGCACGTCGCCGCTGATCGGCGCATCGACGCCGCCGAAAAACGACAGGGAGAACCGGCCTTGTTCGGGGCCGGCGGCGAACGCCGGTGTGGAGACTGCGAGCGACAAGCAGGCGGCGAGCGTGAGTTTCTTCATTGGCGTTTCCTCGGGGGCTGGAATGAACGATGCGGGGGCATCGACTTGCGCCGGAAGGATACGGAGGCGTGGTCGGGAGCGAATGAGTAAATTTACGGTGATCCGGCGCGGCCGGATGAGGAATTTCCATCAGCGCACGCATAGAGTGATAAGCATCATGTGCACGTGATCGTCGCGTCGCCTGTGGGCGTGGTTATTCGAGCTCCGCGGTTCCGCCGGTGTTTTCGCTGCGCAATCGGCCGATCACGACCAGCTTTTTCGCCTCCGAGCGAAGCACCAGCATTTCTCCCGGATCGGGCACGACGCCGGTCAGTGCGGTGATGTTGACCTGATGCGTCACCAGAATCGCGCTGGGTCCCGGCGCCAGCCGCTCGATCAGCGCCAGCACTTGCGCGGTTTGCGTTGCTTTGCGGTCGGGCGCGTCGAAAAAAGAGTTGAGAGCCGGCAGCGGGCGAACCTCGCCGAGGCCCAACAGGCGCGCCGTTTCGAGGCAGCGGCACCACTGGCTCGAATACACCCGCGCCTGGTTTATGCCCCCACTGCGGATGCGCGAGCCGATGGCCAGCGCCTGCCTGCGGCCTTGCGGCGACAGATTGCGCTGCGTCGCGCAGTCTTCGAGCGCGAAGCCGGCGGGATCTCCGGTGCCGGGAGCCAGCGCGTGGCGCATCAGCAGCACGTGTCCGCCGCGCGCGATGGCCTTCCACAAGGCGGCTTCTTCCCGATCGCCGCCGGCTTGCGCAACCACCGGGTGAGGGACGGCTGCGAACAGCAGCAAGGCGATGGCCGACAACCAAGGACGACGTTGCAAAAAATTCATGGGGCGCGGACCCGATGGAGTGAGCAGCAGATCTGAAGTGCCGGAAACGGTAACCCATGGCGCCGTGGTTTGTTGTAGTTTGATCCTCCCTGCAGCGCCAGTCATCGGCCGTTGCGGCTTGTGGAGATTCCGATGCATCGCCCTCATCCAGCCCGTCGCTTGTTCGCTGCTGCGTGGTTGCTGTGCGCCGTGGCGTGCCTACCCGCCTGGGCCGAGCAGCCGGCCGCGCGCTACCGCAGCGTCGCGCCCAGCGCCGACGGCATCGGCAAAACTCACGAAGGCCGCGAGATTGCCGGCATCATGGGTTGGCAGGGCGCGGCGTGGCTGGAGCGCGAGGAGCGAGAACGCGAGGAGCGCGGCAGCGTGCTGCTGCGCGAACTGGCGCTGAAGCCGGGCATGGCGGTGGCCGACATCGGCGCGGGCACCGGCTATTACGCGCGTCGCATCGCGCCGTTGGTCGGCGCCCAGGGCGAGGTGTTCGCGGTGGACGTGCAGCCGCAGATGGTGGCGATGCTGCAGGCCGCGGCCAAGCGTCCGGGCCTGGGCAACCTGGTGCCGGTGCTGGGCACGGCCACGGATCCGAAACTCAAACCGGGCTCCATCGACCTGGCGCTGATGGTCGACGTGTACCACGAGCTCGAATTCCCCTACGAGATGCTGCAGAACATCGTGCGCGCACTGAAGCCGGGCGGGCGCGTGGTATTCGTCGAATACCGCGCCGAGGACGCGCGCGTGCCGATCAAGCCGCTGCACAAGATGAGCCAGGCCCAGATCAAGCGCGAAGCGTTGCGCCATGCGCTGGTCTGGGAACGCACCGCCGACACGCTGCCGTGGCAGCACGTGGTGGTGTTCCGCAAACGCTAGCGCAGCTCCGCGGCCGCGCGATCGGTCTGCGCACGCGGCCGGATCATCCTAAACTCCGCCGATGATACGTTTCGGTTCCTGGAGCACCACGCTCGGCCTGGGCGCGCTGTTCGGCCTGGTGGTCGCGGCGCTGCTGGCGATGAGCCGCAGCAACCGCACCGCCAACCGGCTGCTGGCCGCGTTGATCGTGCTGATCGTGCTCAAGCTGTGTCCCTACATCCTGGGTTTCGCCGGTTACTACGACGCCTACCCGTGGCTGTCGTTCGCGCCGTTCGGCGCCGGGCTGGCGCTGGGGCCGCTGCTGTACCTGCACGTGCGCCGGCTCACTGAGGCGGCGCTGCCGGACGGCTGGTATTTGCACTTACTGCCCGGTGCGCTGCAGCTCGGCTACCGTTTGGTGATGTTTTTGCAGCCGATGGCGGTGAAGAACGCCTGGGACGAGCGCGTGCATGCGCCCTGGATCGACCCACTGGAAACGGCGTTCGAACTGATCTCGCTGACGATTTATCTGGCGCTCGCCTTGCGCGCATACCGCCGCTATCAGGCCTGGCTGGAAAGCCACGTCAGCAACCGTGAAGAGTTCCGCATCGAGTGGCTGCGCAATGTATTGATGCTGTTCGCGGCGCTGCTGCCGCTGTGGGCGGTGTACGAAGCGCTCAGCTATGCCACCGATTTCAACTACTTCCAGCGTTTCCCCCTGTATCTGGCGTTCACCGCACTGGTGTTCTACCTGGGGCTGGAAGGCTGGCGGCATGCGCAGCTGCGCTATCCGCTGCCTGTCGCGGACACGCCGCCACTGGCAGGGGCTGCCGAACCCAGCGCACGCGATTGGCCCAGCCAGGGTCGGCGCTGGTTGCAGCAATTGGACGATGCAGGATGGTGGCGCGATCCGGAACTGGGTCTGGATCGCCTTGCCCGCCATCTGGGCACCAACACCGCGTATCTGTCGCGTGCGTTCAACGAAGGGTTGGGCCTGAGCTTCAACGAAGCCATCAACCGGCTGCGCGTGGCCGAGGTGCAGCGACAGCTCGCATCGGAGCCGGACGCCGGCGACCTGCTGGAGATCGCCTACGCCGCGGGGTTCAGCTCCAAGAGCAGCTTCAACCGCGTGTTCAAGGCGCAGACCGGGCAGACGCCGTCCCATTTCCGCGAATCGCTGAAGCAAGCGAGTGCCAAAAGCGCTAAAAACCAAGCAATTTAAGCGTTGGAACGACTGTCCAGGCGTCGCCGGTCAGGGTAACGGCTCCGCCTCGCTCTGGATTTCCTCATGCGCCGCCTTATCTCTGCCGCACTTTCGATTCTGCTGCTGCTGACCCCTGTTTTCGCAAGCGCGTCGCCTACGCCGCTCACTGCGCAACAGGCCAGCCGCGAACTGCGCATCCTCAAGCAGGCGTTGATCGACCTGCATCCCGGGCTGTACCGCTATCAGACCCAAGCGGAACTGGAGGCCGAATTCGCGCGTGCCGAGGCCGAAGTCGCGCAGGGCAGCGATGCGCTGCGCATGCATCTGCTGGCGACACGTCTGGCCGCGTCGGTCCGCTGCGGCCACACCTGGACCAATCCGCTCAACCAAAGCCAGGCGCTGCAGGAGGCGCTGGGTCTGCTGCCGGCTCTGCCGCTGCGCGTGCGTCTGCTGGAAGGCCGGCTACTGGTCACCGCCAGTGCCGATCCCTTGGTGTTCGCCAATGATGAGGTGCTCGCCATCGACGGCGCATCGCCGCGCGCCTTGGCCATCGAGTTCATGCCGTACCTGCGCGCCGACGGCAGCAGCGACGGCAAGCGTCTTTCGCAGATCGACAGCACGGTGAACGGCGGCGCGATGGATCGCCTGCTGCCGCTGCTGCACCCGCCGCGCGACGGGCGCTATGCGCTGCGTCTGCGCAATCCGGCCGGCCAAGTGCGCGAGGTCGCCATAGCGGCGATGCAGGCGGGCGAACGGGAACGTGCGCTGACCGCACGCGGGCAGCTGCCCGAAAGCGAGGAATGGCGGCTGGACATCGACGGCGATACCGCCACGCTGACGCTGCCGACCTTCGCTTTCTGGCGCTCGGAATTCGACTGGCGCGGCTTCCTGCAGCGCGGTTTCGATGCGCTTGAAACGCACGGCATTCCCCACCTGATCATCGACCTGCGCCAGAACGAGGGCGGCGACAGTGCGATCGGCGACGCGCTGCTAGGCTATTTGATCGCCAAGCCGCACCACGTGCCCGCGAGCCGCGTCGAATCGGCTTACGAGCGCGCGCCCTACGAACTGGCGCGATTCCTGGACACCTGGGATTACGGCTTCTTTGATCGTACCGGCAAGGTGCGGCGCGGCGAAGGCCGCAACTGGGTGCTGCGCGACCAGCCGACGGACAAAACCATCGCGCCTGCGGCCAAGCCCTATCGCGGTCGCGTCGCGGCGCTGACCGGTCCGCGCATGAGTTCGGCCGGTTATCTGATCGCGCGCGAGCTGCAGGCCAGCGCCGCGGCGACGCTGATCGGCCAGCCCACCGGCGGCAATCTGCGCGGGCTCAATGGCGGTGAGCTGGCGTGGATCACGCTGCCGCATTCCGGCGTGGCGGTGGACATTCCGCTGATCGCGTCGTTCCCGACATCGCCGCAGCCCGACCGCGGCGTGCTTCCCGATATCGCGGTGCGCACGCGCGTGGAAGACGCGATCGCCAAGAGCGATCCGGACCGCGCGGCCGCGCTGCGCTGGCTGCGCGACGCGCGTGCTACTCCTTGAGCGGCGCGGCAGGCGCTGCCGCGGATCCGCTGAAGGCGGATCCGGAGACTTCGTCCGGCGTCCAGCCGCGATCCAGATCGATGCCGGTGGTGTGCCAGCTGTGCGCATCGATGCGTAGCGGTCCGCGCACGCGTTCGTGGAAGCGGTCCGGCAGCAGGTACGGGCCGACTCGGCGGTATGACAGGAAGGTGGTGTCCACATGCGCGCCCTGGGTGGTTTCGAAACCGTTGAGCGTCAGGTGCACGCGGAACAGGCGGTCGCTGCGCGCGTCGATCCACAGCACCACCTGGTCCTGCGGCGCCTCGCCGAAGCCCGGCGCGAGCGTGGCGAGCAGGCGCCGGTAGGTTTGGCCTCCTTCGCGCGCATCGGCGAGGCGCTCCATGCCGCTGGCGCGTTCCTTGATGAAGGAAGGGCCGAAGTGGAACAGGCGGAAGGCGTCGTTGGTCATCGCGGTGGCGCGCAGTTTGACCGGGTCGGTTTCGCGCACGCCGTTGTAGTAAACGGCGATGCCGTCGCGCGTGCGGATTACCTGCTTGCTGCCCAGCGGACCCTGGTGGTGGATGGCGTACATGCCGTCGCGCGGCCGGTAGCGTTCCTGCGAAGTCACCCGGAAACCGGCGTCGCTGACCACCGGCTGGATGCGCTGGATCAAGCCGTACCAGCGGCCGTCGGTGGACAGGTTGAGGTCGCCCGCGTACCCGCGCAGGTCGCCGCCGTGCGCGCTGAGGCAGCGTTCGAACACCTGTTCGGCGGAGAGTCCGTCCGTGAAGCGCGCGCCGCGCTCGGCCTGGGGAAAGGAGTTGCAGCCGCCCAACAGCCACAGCAGAGCGGCGAGCAGGGGAAGGCGAAAACGAGGCATGCGCAGGTCCGTTCGCAAATTCGATGAGACCAGCCTAACGTCCTGCGTGCGCCGCGAGGTTAAGTAAAACTGCCGATGCTTCAGAGTCCGTCCGGACAACGTCGACGGACGCTAGGCGCCCACGCGTCTTCGCACCGCCGCGAAATCTCGGATCGGGCGCACTTCCACGCAGCCGGTCGCGGTCCAGGGGAACTCGGTGGCCATGCGCACCGCTTCGTCCATGTCCGCGGCTTCGATCAGGTTGAAGCCGGCCAGCATTTCCTTGGTTTCGGCGAACGGCCCGTCCAGCACCGTGGTGCGGCCGTTGCGCACGCGCACCGATTTGGCCGTGGACGGCGCTTCCAGCTGCTGCGATTCCAGCAGTTTTCCGTCCGCACGCAGCTCGTCGGCGTGCACGATGCAGCTGCGCATCATGCTGTCGAACTCGGCTTCGGGCCGGGCTTCGAGCAGGGTGGCGTCGTTGTAGATCAGCAGCAGGAATTGCATGGCGGTCTCCATGGCGAAGGCGGCCACAAGTACCGGCTGCCGCGCGGCGGGTCAAGTGCGGGCGTGCGCGGGTTTCAGCCGGCCGCGTCGGCGCGCACGAAATCGATGAGCGCGCGCAGCGTGGACGGCATCTGCCGGCGGCTGGCGTAATACAGCGAAGGCCCGGGGAAGGGCGGCAGCCAGTCTTCCAGCACCGGTTCCAATTGGCCGGCCTGCAGCGCGGGGCGCAGGAACTCCTCGAACGTGCAGACCATGCCTAGCCCTCGAATCGCGGCCTGGATCGCCATTTCCACTGCCGAGGTCAGCACGCGCCCGGCCGGTGCGATGCGGATGATCTCGGCGCCGCGCTCGAACTCCCACGCCGGCACCAGACCGCTGGCGAAGCGATGGCCGATGCACTCGCTTGCCGCCAGATCGTCGGGATGCTGCGGGCGGCCGTGCGCGACGAACCAGGCCGGCGACGCGGCGGCGACGAAGCGCTGCGTGCGCGGGCCGATCGGCACCGCGATCATGTCGCGCTCCAGGCGCTCGTCGTAGCGGATGCCGGCATCGAAACCGGCGCCGAGCACGTCGATGAAGGTGTCGTCGGCCACCACTTCCACCCGCACCTGCGGATGCGCCTGCAGGAAACGCGCCAGCAGCTCCGGCAGCAGCAGACGCGCGGCGATCGACGGCACGTTCAATCGCAGCGTGCCGGCCACCACGTCGGCATCGGCATGCACCGCGTCGAGTGCGGCGGCGACTTCGCCCAGCGCCGGGGTCAGGCGCTCGAGCAAACGCTGGCCGGCGTCGGTCGGGGTGACGCTGCGCGTGGTGCGGTTGAGCAGGCGCACGCCCAGGCGCGCTTCCAGCCGGCGCACCGCATCGCTGAGCGAGGACGGCGCCACCCCGCGCACATAGGCCGCTGCGCGGAAGCTGCGCAGGCGCGCGACTTCGGCGAAGGCGTCCAGGTCGGCGAGATTGGCGGCGCGCATGGGCGTTGATTGTACGGCTCGGTGGACAGCCCGTTCGGCGTTGCACGGATTATCGTACGCGCCGCGCGGCCCTAAGCTCTTCCCTCCCGCCATCCGGCCACCGTCGATCCAAGGAGTTCCGCCATGCAATACCGTTCCCTGGGCGCCACTGGCCCCCGCGTTTCCGCCCTCGGCCTCGGCTGCATGGGCATGTCCGGCATGTACGGCCCGTCCGACCGCGCCGAAAGCATCGCCACCATCCACGCCGCGTTCGAAGCCGGGGTGACCCTGCTCGACACCGGCGATTTCTACGGCATGGGCCACAACGAACTGCTGATAAGCGAAGCGTTGCGAGGGCGCGACCGCAGCCAGGCGATTTTGAGCGTCAAGTTCGGCGCGCTGCGCGACCCGGCCGGCGGCTGGTCCGGCTACGACGCGCGTCCGGCCGCGATCAAGAATTTCCTGGCCTACACCCTGCAGCGCCTGGGCGTGGATCACATCGACCTCTACCGGCCGGCGCGGCTGGATCCCGCCGTGCCGATCGAAGACACCGTCGGCGCCATCGCCGATTTGGTCCAGGCCGGCTACGTGCGTCATATCGGCCTGTCGGAAATGGGCGCCGACACGATCCGCCGCGCCGCCGCCGTGCATCCGATCTGCGATATGCAGATCGAGTACTCGCTGATTTCGCGCGGCATCGAAGACGAAATCCTGCCGGCCTGCCGTGCGCTCGGCATCGGCATCACCGCCTACGGGGTGCTGTCGCGCGGATTGATCAGCGGCCATTGGCGCAAGGGCGAGACTTCGGCCGGCGATTTCCGTGCGTATTCGCCGCGCTTCAGCGAAGGCAATGTCGAACAGAACCTGGCCTTGGTGGACGCCCTGCGCGCAATCGCCGCGCAGCGCGGCGTCAGCGTCGCCCAGATCGCCATCGCCTGGGTCGCCGCGCAGGGCGACGATGTCGTGCCGCTGATCGGCGCCCGCCGTCGCGACCGCCTGGCCGAATCGCTCGGTGCGCTGGAGGTAACGCTCGGCGCCGAAGATCTGCAGGCGATCGAACGCGCCGTGCCGAGAAACGCCGCCGCCGGCGAGCGTTATCCCACTGCGGCGATGGCGCACCTGGACAGCGAGCGCGCGGCGCATTGAGCGCTGCGTCTTGCCTTGTCCACCGCGCGTGCCGCAGCATGCGCATATGCACGCACTGACGTTTTCCCGCTTCGGCGGTCCCGAGGTTCTGGAATGGACCGCTCTACCCGATTCGCAGCCCGCGCCGGGCGTGGCGGTGGTGCGCACGCGCGCGATCGGGCTGAACTTCGCCGATATCTATCGGCGCCAGGGCCGCTATCACCTGGCCGGCGCGCCGCCGTGGATCGCCGGATACGAAGCTTCGGGCGAAATTTCCGCGCTGCACGCCGACGATGCGGGCGGCGCGTTCCGCGTCGGTCAGCGCGTGGCGTTCGCAGACAGCGCGTTCGCCAATGCGGAGCAGGTGGCGGTGCCGCTGGACCGGCTGATCGTACTGCCCGACGACATCGCCCACGACACCGCCGCGGCGCTGTTGCTGCAGGGCCTGACCGCGCAGTTCCTGCTCGAGGACAGCCATGCGGTGCAGGCCGGCGAACGCCTGCTGGTGCATGCAGCCGGCGGTGGCGTCGGCCAGCTGCTGGTGCAGCTGGCGCACGCGCGCGGCGCGCAGGTGATCGCGCTGGCTTCATCGAAGGAAAAACGCGACGCCGCACGCGCGGCCGGTGCGATGGCGGCCGTGGATTCCGGCGACGGTTGGCAGACGCGCGTGCGCGAACTCGCCGCCGATGGGGTAGATGTAGTCTACGACTCGATCGGCCGTACGCTGGGCGACAGCCTGGCGCTGGCGCGCATCGGCGGCACGGTGGTGTTTTACGGCATGGCCGCGGGCGATCCGGATCCGGTGGATCCGCGCGTGCTGATGGACCGTTCGCTGCGCCTGATTGGCGGCGACCTGTGGAATGTGTTGACCACTGCGCACGCGCGCCAGCAGCGCGCCGACCGCCTGTTCGCCGCGGTGCGTAAAGGCGATCTGCGCGTGTCCATCGCCGCGCGCGTGCCGCTGCGCGACGGCGCGCGGGCGCATGCCCTGCTGGAAGGACGCGGCAGCGCGGGCAAGGTGCTGCTGATTCCGTAGCGGGATCGCGCAACGCGCATCGCATGGCGTTCGCGGGATAGTGTTTCCCGCAGAAAAAGCGGCGGAGTAGCGGACGTAGCCGGGGTCGCGGGTTAGGATTGCGGCTCTTTCGCGGTCGCCCAGACACCATGCCGCCCATCATTACCATCGACAAGCTCAGCAAGACCTACGCCGGCGGTTTCCAGGCGTTGAAATCGGTCGACCTGCAGATCCGCCGCGGCGAGATCTTCGCCCTGCTCGGTCCCAACGGCGCCGGCAAGACCACGCTGATCAGCATCGTCTGCGGCATCGTCAACGCCAGCAGCGGCAGCGTGTCCGCGGACGGCCACGACATCGTGCGCGACTACCGCGCCGCGCGCAGCAAGATCGGACTGGTGCCGCAGGAGCTGTCCACCGATGCGTTCGAAACGGTGTGGGCCACGGTCAAGTTCAGCCGCGGCCTGTTCGGCAAGCCGCCGAATCCGGCGCATCTGGAAAAAGTGCTGCGCGACCTGTCGCTGTGGGACAAGAAGGACAGCAAGATCATGGCCCTGTCCGGCGGCATGAAGCGCCGCGTGCTGATCGCCAAGGCGCTGTCGCACGAGCCGCAGATCCTGTTCCTGGACGAACCCACCGCCGGCGTCGATGTCGAACTGCGCCGCGACATGTGGCAGATGGTCCGCGCGCTGCGCGAAAGCGGCGTCACCATCATCCTGACCACGCACTACATCGAGGAGGCCGAGGAAATGGCCGACCGCATCGGCGTGATGAGCAAGGGCGAGCTGATCCTGGTGGAAGACAAGCACGTGCTGATGCGCAAGCTGGGCAAGAAGCAGCTGACCCTGGCGCTGCAGCATCCGCTGGCCGTGATTCCCGATGCGCTGGCGGCGCTTCCGCTGGAGCTGGCCGATGACGGCCATGCATTGGTCTACACCTTCGACGCGCAGAGCGAGGAAACCGGCATCGCCGCGCTGCTGAAACGGCTGGGCGAACTGGGCATCGACTTCAAGGACCTGCATTCCAGCGAGAGTTCGCTGGAGGAGATTTTCGTGAGCCTGGTGCATTCGAGCAACAACGGAGGCAAGACATGATCTCGCGAGAAGCAAAGCTCCCCGGGCCCCTCTTTTCCAAAGAGAGGAGAACCGCGGAGGCGCCCACCTTGCGCCGCCCATTCCGGTTAGTGACCTCCCCCTTTGGAGAAGGGGGATCGAGCGGGATTTGCTTTTCGGTGAGGCCCACATGTCTTTGAACCTGCACGCGATCCGCGCCATCTACCGCTTCGAAATGGCGCGCACCTTCCGCACCATCACCCAGTCCATCGCCTCGCCGGTGCTGTCCACGTCGCTGTACTTCGTCGTGTTCGGCGCGGCTATCGGCTCGCGCATGGGCGACATCGACGGCATCAGCTACGGCGCCTTCATCATTCCGGGCCTGATCATGCTGTCGCTGTTGAACGAAAGCATTTCCAACGCCTCGTTCGGCATCTACATGCCCAAATGGGCCGGCACCATCTACGAACTGCTGTCCGCGCCGGTGTCGTATGTGGAAGTCGTGATCGGCTAC
>JAESGX010000118.1_pt1 | contig 80379 bp, 76 predicted proteins | sample 9269801 | NCBI WGS metagenome assembly JAESGX01 (sample SAMN16773122, study PRJNA677054) | algae metagenome | isolation source: Pleurocapsa minor GSE-CHR-MK-17-07R and co-occurring heterotrophs from wet... | place: USA: Lower Calf Creek Falls, Grand Staircase Escalante National Monument, UT ... | reverse complement strand
TCACCGGCACCCAGATCACCTGGATGCTGATCGGCTACGGTTTCGTGGCCGCGGTGCTGCCGGTGTGGCTGATCCTGGCGCCGCGCGACTACCTGTCCACCTTCCTCAAGATCGGCACCATCATCGCCCTGGCGATCGGCATCCTGATCGTGATGCCGGAACTGAAGATGCCGGCGCTCACCCAGTTCACCGACGGCACCGGCCCGGTGTGGAAAGGCACGCTGTTCCCGTTCCTGTTCATCACCATCGCCTGCGGCGCGGTGTCCGGTTTCCACGCGCTGATCGCCTCGGGCACCACGCCCAAGCTGCTGGCCAGCGAAGGCCACATCCGCTACATCGGCTACGGCGGCATGCTGATGGAATCGTTCGTGGCGATCATGGCCCTGGTCGCGGCCTCGGTGATCGAACCGGGTGTGTACTTCGCGATGAACAGTCCGCCTGCGGTCGTGGGCACGGACGTGGTGGCGGTGGCGGCGAAGATCAGCGAGTGGGGTTTCGCGGTCACGCCTGAGATGCTGACCGCGACCGCAAAAGATATCGGCGAAAACACCATTCTGGCCCGTGCGGGCGGTGCGCCTACGCTGGCGGTAGGCATCGCGCAGATCCTGCACAGCGTGCTGCCGGGCGAGAACACCATGGCGTTCTGGTACCACTTCGCGATTCTGTTCGAGGCGCTGTTCATCCTCACCGCCGTCGACGCCGGCACGCGCGCAGGCCGCTTCATGCTGCAGGATCTGCTGGGCACGTTCGCACCGGCGCTGCGCCGCACCGAATCGTGGGGCGCGAACGTGGTCGCCACCGCAGGCTGCGTGGCGCTGTGGGGCTACTTTTTGTATCAGGGCGTGCAGGATCCGCTGGGCGGCATCAACACGCTGTGGCCGCTGTTCGGCATCGCCAACCAGATGCTGGCCGGCATCGCGCTGATGCTGTGCACGGTGGTGCTGTTCAAGATGAAGCGCGACCGCTACGTGTGGGTGACCCTGCTGCCGGCGGTGTGGCTGTTGATCTGCACCACCACGGCCGGGCTGATCAAGATCTTCGATTCCAACCCGGCGGTCGGCTTCCTGGCACAGGCGGCGAAATACCGCAACGGCATCGCTTCCGGCGAGATCGTGGCGCCGGCCAAGAGCATTGACCAGATGCAGCAGATCATGGTCAACAGCTACGTCAACACCGGGCTCACCGTGCTGTTCCTGTTCGTGGTGCTGAGCGTGCTGGTGTATGCGGTGGGCGCGGTGCGCAAGGCGCGCGCCAACCCGCAGCGCAGCGATAGGGAGACACCCTATGTTGCGGTGGATCCGGCGCTGGCGGCCAACCTCTGATGGGCACCGCGCTGGTTCCCGTCAGTCAGTACCGGAAGCATCGTCTGGTGTGGCGGCGTCTGGTGCAGACCGCACGCCTGTGCTGCGGCGTGCCGGACTACGATAACTACGTGCGGCACATGCGCGAGCGCCACCCCGAACGCGAGGTGATGGACTACAAGACCTTCTTCCGGGAACGCCAGGAGGCGCGTTTCGGCGGGCGCAACGGGTTTCGCTGCTGCTGAGCGAGCTAAACTCGAGCCGCCTACGTCGCCATCGCGCGCAGCACCAACCCGGTGAGGTAGGCGCAGTAGGTGCCCAGCGCATAGCCCAGCACCGCCAGCAGCACGCCCACCGGCGCCAATGCGGGATGAAAAGCGCTAGCCACCACCGGCGCGCTGGCGGCGCCGCCGATGTTGGCCTGCGAGCCCACCGCCAGGAAGAACAGCGGCGCGCGGATCAGCTTGGCGACCAGCAGCATCAGCCCGCCGTGCACCGCGACCCAGATCAGCCCCAGCAGGAACAGCCACGGCCGGTCGAGCAGCGCGCCCAGGTGCATCTGCATGCCGATAGTCGCGATCAGCACGTAGAGCATCGCCGAACCGATCTTCGACGCGCCGGCGCCCTCGAGCGAACGCGCGCGGGTGAAGCTGAGCAGCAGCCCGATGGTGGTGGCGAACACGGTGATCCAGAAGAACCTCGCGGTCAGGCTGTAGTTCTGCAGGTTCCATTCCGCCGGCAGCGTCGCGATCCACGCCACCAGCGGGTCGGTAAGCAGGTGGGCAAGGCCGGTGGCGCCCAGCGCGACCGCCAGGATCACCATCAGGTCGGCCAGCGAGGGGTTGCGCGAATGCTCCGCCTGATAGGCCTCGATGCGGCGCTTGAGGTTCTCGATCGCCGAGGTATCCGCGCGCGTCCAGCGGTCGAAGGCCTGCGCGCGCGCGGCCAGGAACAGCAGCACCGCCATCCACAGGTTGGCGACCAGCACGTCGACCGCGACGAACTGTCCGAACATCGTCGCTTCCACCGCGAACACTTCCTTCATCGCCGCCTGGTTGGCGCCGCCGCCGATCCAGCTGCCGGCCACCGTGGTCATGCCGCGCCAGGTGTCGCCGGCCACGGTCTCGGGGTGGATCAGCCCCATCGCCAGCAGCGCGACCACCGCGCCCAGCATCACGCCCACCGTGCCGGTGAGGAACATGATCACCGCCTTCGGCCCCAGCCGCACGATGGCGGCGAAGTCGATCGCCACGCACAGCAGCACCAGCGAACTCGGCAGCAGATAGTCGCGCGCCATCGGGTACAACCCGGACACGGCGCCGTCGATCAGGCCGACGCTGTTGAGGATCGCGGGAATCAGGTAGCACAGCAGCAGCGCCGGGACCACGCCGTAGAACTTCTTCCAGAAGCCGTCGGCGCGGGAGGATGTCCAGAACACCAGGCCCAGCACCACGGCCAGGACGCCCAGCACCGAAGCGTCGTTGGTGATCAGGGCCGTGGACGGCCCGGCGGCTTCGAGCGCCATGCCGCTCAGGCCCCGCTGCCGGAGCGCGCCGTCGCAAGCAGCCTCATGGCGCGAGGTGCTGCTTCAGCCACGCATTGACCGTGTCGTGCCAGAGCACGCTGTTCTGCGGCTTCAGCACCCAGTGGTTCTCGTCCGGGAAATACAGCAGCTTGGATTCGATGCCCTTGCGCTGCAGCGCGGTGAACGCGGACAGGCCCTGGTCCACCGGTACGCGATAGTCCTTCTCGCTCTGCACCACCAGCATCGGCACTTTCCACTTGGACACGTGGTTGACCGGGTTGAACTTCTCGTACGCCTTCGGGTTGTCGTACGGCGTGCCGCCGTTTTCCCATTCGGTGAACCACAGCTCCTCGGTGACGTAGCCCATCGAGCGCGTGTCGAACACGCCGTCGTGGTTGACCAGGCACTTGAAGGGCGCGTCACCCTTGCGGTCGAACCAGTTGCCGGCGATCCAGTTGATCATGTAGCCGCCGTAGCTGGCGCCGAGCGCACAGGCGTTGCCGCCATCGAGGAACGGGTACTGTTCCTGCGCCGCCGCCCAGCCCTTCTGCAGGTCTTCCAGCGGCTTGCCGCCCCAGTCCTGGCTGATCGAATCGGTGAACGCCTGGCCGTAGCCGGTGGAACCATGGAAATCGATCATCACCACCGCATAGCCCTGCCCCGCGTAAGTCTGGGGATTCCAGCGGTAGCTCCAGCCGTTGCCGAAGCTGCCCTGCGGGCCGCCGTGGATCAGGAACGCCACCGGATATTTCTTGCCTTCCACATAGTTCCAGGGTTTCACCACGTAGCCGTGCACGGTAGCGCCGGCGGCGCCCTTGAACTGGAACTGCTCGAAATCGCCGAAGGCCACGTCCGGCAGTCGTTCCTCCGCGCTCGGCGTGAGCGCGCGCAGCGGCGCGCCTGCAGCCGTGGTGCTGGTGAACAGCTGGTCGCCGGTCTTGATGCCGTTGCGGGTGAAGGCGAGCGTGTCGCCGGCGATATCGAACGCGGAGATAGAGCCCTCGGCCACGATTTCCCGCACCTTGCCGCTCGCGATATCGACGGCGAACAGCGGCAGTTCGCCCACGTCTTGGGCGGTCGTGTAGATCGTGGCGCCGTCCTGCGACAGCGCGATGCCGTCGGCGGAACGGTCCCACTGCGGGGCGATCTCGCGGGTCTGACCGTTGCCCAGATCCATGCGCATCAATGCGAGCCGATCGGCTTCGAATCCCGGGCGCTTCATGGCGCGGTAGAACAAGGTCTTGCCGTCCGCGCTGAACACCGGGCCGGTGTCCCAGGCGGGATTGGCCGCGGTCAGGTTGACCGGCGCGCCGCTGCCGTCGGCGTTCATGCGGTACAGATCGAAATTGGTGGACCAGGCCTCGCGCTTGCCGGCCACGCGGAGGCCGGCGACCAGCGATTTTCCGTCCGGCGACCAGGCGTATTCGCTGGCATCGCCGAACGGCTTGGACGGCGCGTCGCCATCCAGCGAGTCGGTCAGCGAGACGGCGCTCGCCACAGGCTTGGCCTGGCCGGTGGGCAGCTCGGCCACGAACAGACGGCTGCGGCGGCCATCTGCCCATGTATCCCAATGGCGCACGAACAGCTGTTCGTAGACCACGCCGCTGCTCTTCTTGGCCTTGGTGTCGTCGAGTTTTTTCTGCGTGCAGGCCAGGTCGGCCCTGCACTCGGCGAACGTGTCCGCGCTGAACGCGATGCGCGCGCCGTCCGGCGACAGCTGGTAGCTGCCGATATCCAGCGCGAAGGCGGTCAGCTGTTTCGGCGCGCCGCCGCCCAGGACGATCGAATACAGCTGCTGCGTGCCGGATTTGGCGCTGAGGAAATACACCGTCTTGCCGTCCGGCGAAAACGAAGGCGAGCTGACGTTCCACCCCTCTGGGGTCAGCGGCTTGGGTGGCGCCATGTCGCGCGTCAGCAGGTTGCGCACCCACAGGCCGGTGCTGGCCTTGACCACGTCCTTGTCTATCTTGCGCTGGGCGAACACGACCGTGCCGCCGTCCGGCGAGAGCACCGGCGAGGACACGCGATCCAGCGCGACCAGGTCGCGCGCTTCGAAACCGCGCGTGGCGGCCAGGGCCGGTAGCGAGGCGAGCAGGCACAACGGCAACAGGGCTAATCGCAGCTTCATGCGGGGCTCCAAAGGTGGCAAACCCCGATGTTAGGCGCTAACGCGCGCACTGTGCAAAGGCTTCAAGTCAGATGCCAGCGGCCCGCCGGATGGAACTGGCGCGCGCGCGCCTAGTAAATCCGGATTCTGCTGTTTGAAACCCCTTCGGCGCTGAAGTCGGAGAACGACCAACCGCGGTGCTTTTCGAAATACGGGCCTGCTGCGTAATAAATGTTTAAGCATCCGCGCCCAGCATGCGCACTGTCGGCGCCGGCGCCGCTTCATGCATGCGGGCTGTGCATGCCTACTCCCCCGCAGTTCAATCGAGAGTTCCCCGCATGAATCAAGCTCACGACGCGCTCCGGCGCGCCATCCGTATCGCCTTGGCCGTCGCCGCGGCTGCCAGCCCAATCGCCCAGGCGCAGGATGCCAGTCCCAGCGAAGTCGCGGCCACCGACGCGGTCGAGCTGGATGCCATAGTGGTCACTGGCCGTTCCGGCACCACCCAGCGCAGCAAGGCCGAAACGAGCTATTCGATCACCCGCATCGAAGAAGAACGCCTGCGTCTGCAGGCCCCGACTTCGGTCACCGAAGCGCTTAAATCCGTTCCCGGATTCTGGGTGGAAGCCTCCGGCGGCGAAGGCAGCGGCAATATCCGCGCGCGCGGCATCCCGGTGGACGGATTCGGGTCGGTGACCTTGCTGGAGGATGGGGTGCCGGTGCAGCACGATCCGGCGTTGGGCTTCCTCAATGCCGACCAGGCGTTCCGACTGGACGAAACCATCGAACGGATCGAGGTGGTGCGCGGCGGGCCTTCGTCCGTGTTCTATTCCAACGCGCCGGCGGGCGCGATCAACTTCATCCCGCGCGTGGTCGGCGACAGCGCCGAGGGTGTGGTCAAGTACACGGTCGGCGACTATGGCCTCAATCGCTACGATCTGTTTTTCGGGACCCCGCTCGGCGGCGGCTGGAAGCTGGGCGTCGGCGGCTTCTACCGCTCCGACAACGGCATCCGGGAACCCGGCTTCAAGGCCAACGATGGCGGCCAGTTCCGGGTCAATCTCAGCAAGGAATTCGAGCGCGGCACCCTCAGTTTCGATTTCAAGCGGGTCCAGGACAACGTCGCGCTGTATCTCGGCATTCCGATGCGCACCTACGAAGACGGCGAGATCCGCGCGGTGCCGGGATTCGACGGCAACTACGGCACCATCGCCGGCCCGGAGACGCGCAGCGTGCAGATGCTGCAGGGCGATGGCACGCGCTACGACTTCGACAACAGCCGCGGCACCGAGATCGATCGCAACCAGTACACGCTCAAGTTCGATTACGCACTCGGCGCAGGCATCAAACTGGCTCAGGCATTGCGCTATAGCGATACTCAGACCCAGCGCAATGGCGTGTTTCCGCTGCAGCTGCTGAGTGCCGCTGCGTTCCTGCGTCAGCCTTCGGTGGCTTCCCAGATCGGCAACATCCCGGGTGCGACCGGAGGGCAATTCCGCTATGTCACTTCGCCGGAGCAGTCCTACGACCTAGCCAACCAGAACGGCAACGGCCTGATCGCCATCGGCGGGCTGCGCGGCGTCACCGCGCCGGTGAAAGAACTGATCAGCGATACCCGCCTGCTGCGCAATTTCGAATTCGGCGACCAGAGCCACGACGTGACCCTGGGCTACTACCACGCGCGCTTCGATCAGGATTTCGACCGCTATTCCTCGCAAGTCCTGCTCGACGTGCAGGACAACGCGCGCCTGCTCGATCTGGTCGCGATCGACGCCAATGGGCAACCGCTGGCCACGCTGACCGAAGACGGCATTTACCGTTACGGCTACGAGTGGGAAAACGCCAGCGGCCGATCTACCACGCATGCGCTTTACCTGTCCGACGAGTGGCAGGCGACCGAGCGGCTGCGCATCGACGCCGGCGTGCGCTGGGAGGAAGTCAGCACCGAAGGCTGGACCGAAATACGCACAACCGCCAATCGCGGTACACCAGCGTCGTCGCAGATCCTGACCGGGTCGGATCGCTACGTCTTCTACGATCGCAGCTTCGACAAAACCGGCTGGACCATCGGTGCCAACTGGCAGTTCGACGCCTATTCCGGCGTCTTCGGCCGCTGGACTTCCGCGTTCCGCTTGCCCAACCTGTCGAGCTTCATCACCCGTTATTCCAGCTGCACGCAGGCCTTAGCGCAGGATTGCGTGACCCGGGATACGGCCGCGCAGCCGGTCACCCAGACCATGGACCTGGCCGAAGTCGGCTACAAGTTCAGCAACGAGAAGTTCGATCTCTTCGCCACGGCGTTCTATACGAAGTACGACAACGTGGGCTTCAGCAACGCCGTGTTCGCCATAGGCGCTGCGCCCAGGCTGGAACAGGGTTTCGCCAGCACCCGCACCTACGGCCTGGAGTTGGAGGGCACCTGGATGCCGAGCGACTGGTTCGATCTGCAGCTCACCGCCACGCTCCAGGAACCCGAGTACGAAGACCTGCGCTATACCGAAGTGGTCAGCGGCGCGCCGGTGCTGCGCGACTTCGTCGGCAACCAGCTGATCCGCGTGCCGAAACAGAGCGCGCGTGTGGTGCCCGGCCTGAACCTGCTGGACAACAGGCTGCGCCTGCAGGCGGCTTACGAATACCAGGGCGAACGTTTCGTCGACACCGCCAACTCGGTCCGGTTGCCGTCGTACTACGCCGTCAACGCCAGCGCCAGCTACCAGGTGACGCCGGAGCTGTCGCTATTCCTGTACGGCGACAACCTCACCAACTCGCTTGGCCTGACCGAAGGCAATCCACGTGCCGGCGAACTGCAGAGCGGCGATGCGGGCGCCAATACGTTCCTGGCCCGGCCGCTGCTGGGTCGCGCTTATCGTCTCGCGATCATGTTCCGCTTCTGAATGGGCAGGAGACGTCCGTACGCGCTCACCATGGTCGCGGCGGTGGCGGCAGGCATTTGGCGCGCCGCACTGGGGAGCGAAGTGGCCACCGCATCGCTAGACCGGCGCTGCAGTCCGGACTGGATGGACAGCCACCTGCGGATGAACCAGCTGCAGGTCATCGGCACTCACAACAGCTACAAGCTGGCGCTGCCCAGGGACGAACTGGCCGCGCATCGGGCCGTCGATAAGGCTGGGGCCGAGTCGATCGACTACGCGCATCCGCCGCTGGCCGAGCAACTCGATCGTGGCTTGCGCGGACTGGAGCTCGACGTTTATCACGACCCGCGGGGCGGCCATTATCTGCAGCCACCAGGCGCCCACCGACGCGGCTATGCGCAGTCGCCGTGGGGCCGCGAGGACCGGCGGAAGATGCAGCGCCCCGGTTTCAAGGTCATGCGCCTGGCCGATATCGATTTCCGCAGCAGCTGTCTGACCCTGCAAGATTGCCTGGAAACCGTTCGCGTTTGGTCCCAGGCGCATCCACGGCACCTGCCGATCCTGCTGACCCTCAACGCCAAGGACGGCAGCGGCGGTGCGGGCGCGGTACAGCCGCTGCCGTTCGACAAAGCGGCTTTCGACGCCCTGGATGCCGAAATCCGTGCGGCGCTGCCCGCAAGCCAGCTCATCACTCCAGACGACGTGCAGGGCGCATATCCGACCCTGCGCGATGCGGTGCGCGCAGGCGCCTGGCCGCTGCTGGGCAAGGCGCGCGGCAAGGTACTGCTGGCATTGGATGAGGGCGCCGAGAAAGTAGCGCTGTACCGCGGAGCGCGCCGCACGCTGGAAGGGCGCGCCATGTTCGTCAACACCGACGAAGCCTCGTCGACCGCTGCTTACCTCACTCTCAACGATCCATCCGGCGACGGAACACGCATCGCCCGCGCTGTTGCCGCCGGCTATCTGGTGCGCACCCGCGCCGATGCCGACACCCGCGAAGCCCGCGAAAACGCGACGCAGCGAAGAGAAGCGGCGTTCGGCAGTGGCGCCCAGTACGTATCCACCGACTATCCGTGGCCCGATCCGCGCTGGGGCGAATATCGGGTGGAATTCACACCGAATGCGTACGCGCGCCTCAATCCTGCGGCCCAGAATCCGCAATGCCCATCGTTGGAACTGGAGTAGCGACCATGCAACCGCACTTCTTGTCACGGCTACGCGCTATAGCGATGCTCGCAACGCTGCTTCTATGTAGCGCCGTCCCGGCGAGTGCAGCCGGACAGCAGCCCGACCTGACGCTGCGCGGTGAAATCACCGGGCAGGATCACCAGACCTATCGCGAAGTGCCGTTCGCCGTGCCGGCGGGTACCACGCGCATCACCGTGCAGTTCGATTACACCGGCAGGGACCGCAAGACCACTCTCGATCTGGGACTGTTGGACCCGGACGGCTTCCGCGGCTGGAGCGGCGGCAACAAGTCGGTGTTCACCGTGTCGGCCAGCGACGCCACGCCGTCCTATCTGCCCGGCGCGATCCGGCCCGGCGAATGGGCTCTGCTGCTTGGCATTCCCAACATCCGCAAGGACACACGCGCCGAGTTCACCGCACGCATCTGGCTGGGCCGCGAGGACGACCCATATTGGCAGCCGGCCATCGCCAATCCGCCTTTGCTGGAAGAACCGGGCTGGTACCGCGGCGATCTGCACCTGCACGATGCGCACAGCGACGGCAGCTGCAAAAGCAGGAAAGGCGCGAAAGCGCCGTGTCCCATGTTCCTGACTGCGCGGGCGGCAGCGGAACGCGGGCTGGATTTCATCGCCATCACCGATCACAACACGACTTCGCAGGCCAACGCGATACGCGAGCTGCAGCCTTATTTCGACGACCTGCTGCTTATGCCTGGCCGGGAAATCACCACGTTCAGCGGCCACGCTAATCTTATCGGCACCGTGGCGCCGCTGGATTTTCGCGTGGGCGGTAACCGCGACTGGAATGCGCTGCTGCGCGATGCAGCGCGGCTGCAGGGCATGGTTTCGATCAACCACCCGGTGCGGCCATCGGGTGAGATCTGCATGGGCTGCGGCTGGACCGCGCCGAACGCGGACCTGTCGTTGCTGCAGGCGGTTGAGGTTGTGAACGGCATGGATGCGGATACGCCCTATTCGGGCATTCCATTCTGGGAATCGCTGCTGACGGCCGGCTACAGGCCGACCGCCATCGGTGGCAGCGACAATCACGATGCCTCGCAAACGCTGCCGGGACTCGGCGGCGGTCCGGTCGGCATGCCGACCACGGTCGTGCAGGCGCAAGCGCTGTCGATGCCGGCAATTCTCGCGGGGCTGCGTGCGGGACATGCGTTCGTGGACGTGCAGGGCAGCCGTGATCGGACGCTGGGTTTCAGCGCGCGCAGCGGCGTATCCCAAGCGCAGATGGGCGACGTCCTGCTGGCTCCCGCTGCGGGCATGGTCGAATTCGATGCGCGCGCGGAAAATGTCGCGGGCGCGCGGATGGAGGTGATTCAGGACGGCAAAGTCATTCACCCGCAGGCCGATCTTTCGATCAACCACCCGGTCCAGACCGTGCGCTTCTCCTGGCGCAGCGACGGCCAGCGGCATTGGTTTCGGGTCAACGTGCGCGGCGCCGACGGTAAGTTGCTGCTCGTCGGCAATCCCATTTACCTCAACTGGCCGCAACCCGGCGCCAAACACTCCGCTGCCGGGCAGCGGTAGTCACATCGGCCCGGGTTCGACATCGCCCAGTACCCGCTTGGATTGCGCGCCGGTGCGGTACAGCAGCCAACCGACCACGGCCAGCACCAGCAGACCGATCCACTGGTTGAAATGCCAGGCTTCCGGCAGGGCCAGCACGTCGGCGCTGCCCGACACCACGATAGGCACGGCGATAGCGATGCCCATCAGCGCCTCGCCGGTGATCAGGCCCGCGGAGAACAGCGTGCCCGGGCGATGGATGCGGTCCTTTTCCTCTTCGTTGTCGTCTCCCACCTTGTGCTTGCGCTGCACCAGATGCGAGAGCAGGCCGCCGAGGAAAATCGGCACCATCAGCTCCAACGGCAGATAGATGCCGATGGCCGCGGCCAGCACCGGCACGCGGAACTTCGCGCCGCGCGATTTCAGCCATTCGTCCAGCGCGATGATGGCCGCGCCGATACCCGCGCCGATCGCGATCATGCCCCAGGGCAGCACGCCGCCGAACATGCCCTTGGCCACGGACGCCATCAGGGTGGCCTGCGGCGCGGACAGCGAATTGGGATGCTCCGGCGTGGGCGCGCCGATGCCGTAGGCCGCGGCCAGCAGATTCAGCACCGGCGCCATGATCAATGCGCACGAGAACGCGCCGATCGCCAGCATCAGCTGCTGCTTCCACGGCGTGGCGCCGACGATGTAACCGGCCTTCAGATCCTGCAGGTTGTCGCCGCCGACCGCCGCCGCGCAGCACACCACCGCGCCGATCATGATCGCGGCCACCGCGCCGATGGGCGAATCGCGGCCGAGCAAGAACACCAGGATCACCGAAGCGAACAGGATGGTGGCGATGGTGATGCCGGACACCGGATTGTTGGACGAGCCGACCAGACCGGCGAGATACGCCGACACCGACACGAACAGGAAACCGGCGACGATCATGATGATGGTCATCGGAATGCTGACCGTCCATTGCCCCACGATAGCCTGGTACAACAGCGCCAGCGGAATCACGAAGATCACCAGCGCCACCAGCATCCACTTCATCGGCAGGTCGCGGTCGGTTTCGGCCACCACTTCGCCCTTGGCCTTGCGCGCCGCGGCGAAACCGCTGCGTATGCCCGACAACAGCGACTTGCGCAGCGAGAACAAGGTCCATACGCCGCCGATGAGCATGGCGCCCACGCCGAGGTAGCGCACCTTGGTGGACCAGATGGCGAAGGCGGTATCCACCGCGCCGGCGCCGGCGATCCGCGTCGCGAGCGCAGGGTCGCTGCCCAGGAAAAAAGCGTTGTAGATCGGGATGGCGATATGCCACGACAGCACCGCGCCGGACAGCACCACGATGCCGATGTTCAAGCCCACGATGTAGCCCACGCCCAACAGCGCCGGCGAAAGATTGGTACCCAGATACGCAAGCCCCTTGCCGTTGGCGAAGAAGCCCGCCTGCGCCCAGGCGTCCGGAATCATGCGCAGGCCGCTGGCCGCGGCCAGCTTCACGGCCGCGCCCACCACGGCGGATAGCGCAAGAATCTTAAGGCCCGGGCCGGGATTGTCGCCGGCCTTCAGCACTTCGGCCGCGGCCTTGCCTTCCGGAAAAGGCAGCGGATCCTCGACGATCATGGTGCGGCGCAGCGGCACCGAAAACAGCACGCCCAGCAGACCGCCCAAGCCGGCAATCGCGAGCACCCACGAATAACGGAAGTCCTGCCAATAACCCAGGATGATCAGCGCGGGAATGGTGAAGATCACGCCCGCCGCGATCGACGAACCGGCCGACGCGCCGGTCTGCACGATATTGTTTTCCAGAATGGTGCCGCCGCCCAGCAGGCGCAGCACACCCATCGACACGACCGCAGCGGGAATCGCCGTGGCGATGGTCAGCCCAGCGAACAAGCCCAGGTAGGCGTTGGCCGCCGACAGGATCATCGCCAGCACGATCGCCAATATCACGGCACGGAAGGTGAGTTGCGGCGTCTGCGCGCTATTCATGCGAATCCCTGAGCTTCGAAGTGCCGACAACCTATAAGGAAGCCCCGGGCAAGTCCAGCGCCGCCGCTATACTCCGGCTTTCCGCCCGGGGCCCGCCCTTGTCCGCTTCCCCCCTGCCCGCGATCCCGGCTCGCGAGGATTTCCTCGGCCATCCCAAGGGCGTCTACGTCTGTTTCTTCACCGAGATGTGGGAGCGGTTTTCGTTCTACGGAATGAAGGCGCTGCTGCTGCTGTACCTGACCAAATACCACCTGTTCGGCGACAAGGCCGGGCTGGATCTGCTGGGCGCGTACGGCGGCCTGGTGTACTGCATCCCGGTGATCGGCGGGCTGCTGGCGGACCGTTGGCTGGGCATGCGCAAGGCGGTGGTGTTCGGCGGCATCCTGCTGGTGCTGGGGCATATCGGCATGGCCTTCGAAGGCACCGCGGCGGTAGTCGCCAACGGCGTGGCGGTGCGCGATGAAGGCGCGCTGCGCACCACCTATCTGTCGCTGGCGCTGATCATCATGGGCGTGGGATTTCTGAAGCCCAACATCTCCACCATCGTCGGCAAGCTGTACACCGACGACGATCCGCGCCGCGATTCCGGCTTCAGCCTGTTTTACGCCGGGATCAATCTGGGCGCGCTGTTCGCTTCGCTGGTGTGCGGTTATCTGGGCGAAACCTATGGTTGGAAATATGGCTTCGGCGCCGCCGGCGCCGGCATGGTGCTTGGCCTGGGCTTGTTCCTGTGGGGCCAGAAATACCTGCACGGGCATGCCGAGCCCTCTGCTCCGGAAACACTGCGCGAGCGCGTCCTGGGCGTGCCGCGCGAATGGCTCATCTATGCCGGCGCGGTCATCGGCGTGTTGCCGGTGGCATGGCTGATGTGGGCGGCCGCCAACGGTGCATTCTCCCTTGGCGGTGAAATCTCGCTGGCGTTGATGCTCATGCTGGTGGTGCTGGGCATCGTGCTTGCGTGGTTCGCCTGGTTCGTACTCAGGCATTGCACTCCGGTGCAGCGCCAACAGATGCTGGCGCTGATGGCGATGATCTTCATGGCGCTGGTGTTTTTCACCCTGTACGAGCAGACCTACGGTTCGTGGGTGACTTTCACCGACCGCCTGCTGACCAAGGATCTTGCGCCGTCGATGGTGATCCGCGAAGGCACACCGTTGCCGTGGTCGATACTCTCGCTGCTGCTGGCGCCGCTGTCGTTCGTGCTGGCCGCGAAGCTGTCCGATCGCGATCCCGAATCAAGCGCACCTCGGCTGCTGTTCATCGCGGTAGTGATTGCGATGCTGGTGTTTCTGGTGCGCGATTCGCTGGTGTTGCAGCAGACGGCAGGTTCGCTGACTTATCTGGGCGCGCTGTTCCTGGTGCTGCTGGCGCCGCTGTTCGCAATGCTGTGGGCCGCGTTGGGCAAACGCGGGCTGGATCCTTCGAAGCCGTCCAAATCGGCGCTGGGCCTGGTTTTCGCCGGGCTGTCGTTCGTTCCGCTCGCCTGGGCCGCGCAGCAGGTCGGCGCCACCGGGCATCTGGCCAGCGTGTGGTGGCTGGTGCTGGCCTACCTGATCCTGGAAATCGGCGAAATGTGCCTGTCGCCGGTCGGCCTGTCCGCCGTGACCCAGCTGTCCGTGCCGCGCGTGGTCAGCCTGATGATGGGCACCTGGTTCCTGGCCACCGCCTTCTCCGAAACACTCGCTGCGTTGTTCGGCAAGCTAGCAGCGATCGAGGTTCCGGAAGGCGAAGTCATCAACCTGGCCGGAGCCGCCAGCCGATACGCCGACCTGTTCTGGCTGATGATGTGGATAGGGCTGGGCTGCGCGCTGCTGGCCTTCGTCGTCTCGCCGATTTTGCGGCGGATGATGCATGGTGTGCGGTAATCGAGACGCTTCCGGCATTTCCGACAACAACATCGAGAGATGCCGTTGTCGGTTATACCTGAAACGCCCCCAACGTTGCTTCATTTCGTTACTGCGGCGCTAGTCGTGGCTGTGGCGCCACCTAGATAGCGTGCAAGAAAGGCCAAGAGCTTGGCGTAATACTCCATGCGATGGGCTTCGGTGTAGAAGCCATGACCTTCGGTATCGTAGTACAGCGTCTCTACCGGAACACCAGCACTGCGCAAGGCCTTTTCCATAGATCTGGTATGCGAGATCGGAGCGATCTTGTCCTCTCCGCCGGCAGCCAAGAATACCGGCACCTTGATGCGTGAAGCCGTGCGTGTCGGGGAGATGGCGTCCAATTGATCACGATTGCCGACCCATTCACGCAAATAGGTTTCTCTGGACGTTCCTTGTACTCCCTGCTCGGTATACATCGCCTGCAAGTCGTAAACGCCCACGTAGCCGACAGCACACTTGTACAATGACGGCTCTTTCGCGACGCCCATAAGTGCAGCATAGCCGCCGTAGCTTGCGCCATAGATGCAGATTCGGTCCGAATCGGCGAACCCTTGCTGGACAGCCCAATGCGTGGCGTCGGTAAGGTCGTCCTGCATCTTGCCACCCCATTCGCGCGCACCTGCTTGCGTATGCGCACGCCCGTACCCTGATGAGCCACGGAAATTCACCTGCAAGACTGCGTAGCCCGCGGCCGCCAGCATCTGTAGTTCATCATCGAATCCCCAAGTGTCCTGGACTTGGATTGGCCCGCCATGCGGTAGCACCACCATTGGCAGGTTCTTCGCCTCGGCGCCGCGAGGTAGCGTTAGATAACCCTTCAATGGAAGACCGTCTCTTGCGGTCAGCGTTACCGGCCTGGTTTCAGACATCTGCTCTGGATCAAGCCAGTTGCGACGGCTGATCAGATGGTCGGCCTTCTTCGCGACCGTGTCGAATATATAGAAATCGCCCGGATTACGATCACTATATGTCTGTATCAGCGCATAGCGGGCATCGTTTGTGGAAGAAGTAATGAATACCGATTCGCCAGGGAACGCAGCCTCCAGGCTCTTATACAACCGTGCCTTGGACGAAGCGTTTTCAAAGAAGCCCGTACGCGGCTTTCCGTCGATGAAAAACGCACCTACCGGCTCAGAGCTTCCAGTAGCGCGGATGATCTGCGACGGATCGGTATCGTCGTCGCTCAACACCTGCTTCCGAATCCCGCTGGCGACATCCATCGCAACTATGGCGTTTGGGCCTTTTGATTGCTCGACCTCGAGAAACGCGGTCTTCCCGTCGGCTGAGAAACCTAGAGCTCTTTCAACATAACCGCTGACGGTCTCGTCATTAATGAGCCTCCATTCGGATTTCTCGCTGGCGCGATAATAAAGTTTACTTACGTTATCGATCCCAGAGCCGCGCGCAAACCTGACAACTCCCTCTATGTCAGTCGTGAATGTAGCCCTGCGCACTGGCGCTCGTGCAACTTCATTGCGCCTTCCGGTATAAACATCCATTTTTTCCGCCCGGGTATACGCGTCGGCAGAGAATGGCGAAACCGAAATGATCACATTCCTGTCGTCCCCAGGCAAAGTATCGACGATCTCGGCGTACACGGTCTCGACTTTCTTCGGCTGAATTCTTGTGCCAGGCCCGCGTCCTTCCACGCGATATCCGATAAGATTCTCGGCCTTGCTACCGTCCGCATTTATCGCGTAGAGCTCGCCGGTCGGAACCGGCTCCTCAAGTTCGCCGAATGCATCAGCCATACCAATTACGACGCGTTCCGCATTCACCCATTCAATATCGACGATGCCTGTATCCTTGCCAAACTGTACGGAGGCAGTGGTCGTCATGTCAGCGCGGCGTCCGATCATCAATGCTGTCCTGTCTTCCATCGGAACCGTCGCAGCGAAATACTCCCCCGTCGGAGAAATAATAATTGTCTCGAAACGATCCCTCTTAATGAAGGCGCCAACGTCCACTGCTCCTGCCGACGCTGATGCGCCCACGAATAGAACAGCGACGCATACTGCATTTATCTTCCCACTCAGCATTGGAATCCCCCTCGTTTGACCCGACCTACGTCAGTAGAGAATTGTGACGGCAATCTAAAGATTGGCTGTATCGAACACCTGTGCCAAAGCTTGCCGCCAATCAGGTAACTCGACCCCGAAATCAGCCTGCAATCGCGAAGTATCTAAGCATGAGTATGCTGGACGTCTGGCTAGTGTCGGATATTCTGCGGCGGTAATGGGCAGCACCTCTGGTGACTTATCTGGCATTCCGCGCGCTGACGCTTGCAAGAAGATCTCGCGGGCGAAGGAGTGCCAGTTTGTTTCCCCGGCAGACGTCAGATGCCAAAGCCCTGAAAGAAAGGTCTTGCGCTCAAGCACCGATGCGGTCACGTCGGCGATCAGGAATGCTGGGGTAGGCGTTCCGAACTGGTCCGCGACTACGCGCAATTCGTCGCGCTCGGTGGCGAGCCGCAGCATGGTGCGCATGAAGTTGTTGCCATGACTGCCGTAGACCCAGGCGGTGCGGAAGATCATGTGGCGGCAGCGGGAAGCGGCGATGGCTTGTTCGCCGGCGAGTTTGCTCGCGCCGTAGACGCCGAGCGGAGCAGTGGGATCGTCTTCGCGGTAGGGACGGGTGGCGTTGCCGTCGAAAACGTAATCGGTGGAGTAATGCACCAGCAGCGCGTCGCGTCGCGCGCAGGCGGCGGCGAGTACGCCTGGCGCTAGCGCATTGGCGCGGTACGCGGCTTCGGGCTCGTCCTCGGCGCGGTCCACGGCGGTGTAGGCCGCGGCGTTGATCACGATGTCCGGGGCGATGCGTTGAACCAATGCGTCGAGCGAGTCGGGCTGGTCGAAATCGGCGACTTCGCAGCGTCCGCCATTCGGCAGTTCGCCGCTGCGCGTGGTGGCCACGATTTCGCCCAGCGGCGCCAGGCTGCGGCGCAGCTCGTGGCCCACCTGACCATTGGCGCCCAGCAACAGGAACTTCATTCCGGCAACGCAGGCAGGCGTTCCGGCGCGACGTCCGCCAACAGCGGCGCTTTGGCGTCCTTGTCGGAGAGGAGCGGCGCGCTGATCGGCCAGTCGACGCCGATCGCGGCATCGTCCCAGCGCACGCCGGCGTCCGCCGCCTTGTCGTACTGCGCCGTGCACAGGTAGCTGAAGATCGCGCGCTCGGAGAGCACGGCGAAACCGTGGGCAAAGCCTTCCGGTATCCAGAACTGGCGCTTGTTTTCGGCGCTCAACATCACCGCGGCCCAGCGCCCGAAGTACGGCGAACCGCGGCGGATGTCCACCGCCACGTCGTAGACCTCGCCTTCCAGCACGCTCACCAGCTTGCCTTGCGGATTAGGCCACTGGTAATGCAGGCCACGCAGTACGCCGCGCGCGGAAGCAGACACGTTGCTTTGCACGAAGCGAGTCGGCAGGCCTTGCTCACCGTAGCGGTCCGCATTCCAGGTTTCGAAGAAGAAACCGCGTTCGTCGCCGAATACGGCCGGTTCGATGGTAACGCAGCCCGGCAGGTCGGTTTCGATCACTTTCATCGCACGATGCCGCGCGTGGCCAGCGTGAGCAGGTACTGGCCGTAACCGTTCTTGGCCAGCGGCGCCGCCAGTTTTTCCAGCTGCGCAACGTCGATCCAGCCGTTGCCGAAGGCGATTTCCTCCGGGCAGCATACCCGCAGGCCCTGACGCGCTTCGATGGTCTCGATGAAATTGGAAGCCTCCAGCAGCGACTGGTGGGTACCCGTATCCAGCCAGGCGAACCCGCGGCCCAGCGGTTCCAGATGCAGCGAACCGTCTTCCAGATAACAGCGATTGAGATCGGTGATTTCCAGCTCGCCGCGCGCAGAGGGCTTGAGCGAAGCGGCGTAATCGCTGGCGCGTCCGTCGTAGAAATAAAGGCCGGTGACGGCGTAATTGGAACGCGGTTTCGCCGGCTTTTCCTCCAGCCCCACCACGCGCCCGCCAGTATCGAACTCGGCCACGCCATAACGCTCCGGATCACTCACCCAGTAACCGAACACGGTGGCGCCATGTTCGCGCGTATCGGCACGCTTCAACGTGTCGGTCAGGCCGTGTCCGTGGAAAATGTTGTCGCCCAGCACCAGGCAGCTGGGTTGGCCGGCGACGAACTCCTTGCCGATCAAATACGCCTGGGCCAGGCCGTCCGGGCTGGGCTGCGGCGCGTATTCGATGCGCATGCCCCACTGCGATCCGTCGCCGAGCAGCTGCTTGAACAAGGCCTGCTCATGCGGCGTGTTGATGATCAGCACTTCGCGGATCCCCGCCAGCATCAGCACGCTCAGCGGGTAGTAGATCATCGGCTTGTCGTACACCGGCAGCAGCTGCTTGCTGACGGTCTGCGTGATCGGGTACAGGCGCGTGCCGGAGCCGCCGGCCAGGATGATGCCTTTGCGTTGGGTCATGGTGCGTTCCTTGTCGGTCAGGCGGCGGTGCCGATGCGTTCCAGACGGTAGCTGCCGTCGAGCACGCGCTGCACCCAATCCTGGTGCTGCAGATACCAATCGACCGTGTCGGCGATGCCCTGCTCGAACGTGTGCTGCGGTTTCCAGCCCAGTTCGGCCTGCAGTTTGGACGCATCGATCGCGTAGCGCCGGTCGTGCCCGGGACGATCGGTCACATAGGTGATCTGGCTCGCGCGCGGTTTGCCGTCGGCGCGGGGGCGACGCTCATCCAGCAGGCGGCAGATGGTTTCCACCACCTCGATATTCTGGCGCTCCGCATCGCCGCCCACGTTGTAGGTTTCGCCAACGCGGCCTTTTTCCAGCACCGTGCGGATCGCGGCGCAGTGATCGCCCACGTACAGCCAGTCGCGTACGTTCTTGCCGTCGCCATAGACCGGCAGCGGTTCTCCAGCCAGTGCGCGGGCGATGATCAGCGGGATGAGCTTTTCCGGGAAATGGTACGGACCGTAGTTGTTGGAGCAGTTCGTGGTCAGCACCGGCAGGCCGTAGGTGTGGTAGAACGCGCGCACCAGATGGTCGGAAGCGGCCTTCGACGCCGAATAAGGCGAATTGGGCGCATACGGCGTGGTTTCGCTGAACTTGCCGGTGTCGCCCAGCGAGCCGTAGACCTCGTCGGTGGAGACGTGCAGGAAGCGGAAGGCCTCGCGCCTGCCGCCTTCCAGACTGCGCCAGTAGTCGCGCACACTTTCCAGCAGCGCCAGAGTGCCGACCACGTTGGTCTGGATGAAGGCGCCAGGACCGTCGATGGAGCGGTCCACATGGCTTTCGGCGGCGAAGTTCAGCACCGCATCTGGCTGGTGCTCGCCCAGCAGTCGCGCGACCAGCGCATGGTCGCCGATGTCGCCATGCGCGAAGACGTGCTTGGGGTTGCCTTCCAGCGCCGTCAGCGTGTCCAGATTGCCCGCATAAGTCAGCGCATCCAGATTGACGATGCGGATGCCCTTGGCCACCGCTTCCAGCACGAAATTACCGCCAATGAATCCGGCACCGCCGGTGACGAGCCATGTCGGCACAGTGTTCTCCGAAGATCAAAGGTAAATAAAAACCAAACCTGCGGTCAGGTTCAGAACGGAATATCGTCGTCGGCGAAGTCGTCCATCGGCGCCTGCTGCGCAGCCGCCGGCTGGCGGCGCGGCGCCGAGGAATCCTGGCGCGCAGCCGGAGCGCTGCGCTGCGGTCGGTCGCCGCCCATGGCGCTGCCACCTTCGCTGCGGCCGCCGAGCATCTGCATTTCGTCGGCGATGATGTCGGTGGTGTAGTTCTTCACCCCGTCCTTTTCGTAGGAGCCGTACTCGATCCGGCCCTCGATGTAGCAGGAGCTGCCTTTGCGCAGGTACTCGCCGGCGATCTCGCCCAGCTTGCCGAACAGCTTGACCCGATGCCATTCGGTTTTTTCGACCTGCTGGCCTTCCTTGTCCTTGCGCACGCTGGTGGTGGCCAGGCTGATGGTGGTGATGGCCATGCCGCCCTGCGTGTATTTGACGTCCGGGTCGTTGCCCAGGTTGCCCACCAGGATCACTTTGTTGACGCCGCGTGCCATATCGTCTTCCGTTCGGTCATGCCCGCCGGTTGCGGGCGCAGTGCATTTAAGTATAACCGGGGCTCCCGGGGTATCCGTGTTCGACGCATGAACGTGTCAGGGTTATCCGAACCTGCAGCCCTTATAATTTAGCCACTTCCCCAGCCCGATCCGCATGACTGCCGTCGAAACCGCCCGGCCCGCGCTGGCCCTGCCCCAGATCCAGACCCTCGCCGCCGCGGACATGGGCGCTGTCGATGCGCTGATCCGTCGCCGCCTGGCGTCGGACGTGGTGCTGATCAACCAGATCGCCGACCACATCGTCTCGGCCGGCGGCAAGCGCCTGCGGCCGATGCTGGTGGTGCTGGCCGGGCGCGCCTGCGGGGCGATCTCGCCGGATCACCATCAGCTGGCTGCGATCATCGAGTTCATCCACACCTCCACCCTGCTGCACGACGATGTGGTGGACGAATCCGACCTGCGCCGCGGCCGCAGCACCGCCAATGCGCTGTGGGGCAACGCGCCCAGCGTGCTGGTCGGGGATTTCCTGTATTCGCGCAGTTTCCAGCTGATGGTGGAACTGGACCGCATGCAGGTGATGCGGATCCTGGCCGACACCACCAACCGCATCGCCGAAGGCGAGGTACTGCAGCTGCTCCACGTGCACAACCCGGATACCGACGAAGCCGCCTACCTGCGCGTGATCGAACGCAAGACCGCGGTGCTGTTCGCGGCCGGTGCGCAGCTGGGCGCGCTGGCATCGGGCGCGGATGCGATCGTCCAGCAGAAGCTCTACGACTACGGTATGAATCTGGGCTACGCCTTCCAGATCGCCGATGACGTGCTGGACTACACCGCCGATGCCGCCGACCTGGGCAAGAATTTGGGCGACGATCTGGCCGAAGGCAAGGCCACGCTGCCGCTGATCCATGCGATGGCGCATTCGGGTGCGGCGACGCGCACGCGCCTGCGCGAAGTCGTCGAGAATGGAGACGACAGCGCCATGCCGGACGTAATGGCGGCGATCAACGCCAGCGGCGGCCTGGAATACAGTCGGCGCCGCGCTGTGGAATATGCGCAGGCGGCGGAACGCGCGCTGGAAGGGCTGGAAGAAAACGACGCCGTGGGCGCGTTGCGCGGTCTTGCGCGCTACGCCGTGAGCAGAAAATCCTGAGCCCTGTAGGAGCGGGGCCTTGGCCGCGATGCCTTGGTTCTATAGACGAAGAAGCATCGCGGGCAAGGCCCGCTCCTACGAATTCCCGATAGCTCAGTCGCCAAACACTTCGTCGAAGAAGGCGCCCATCATCCGGTAGGCGCGCGTGGCCGCGCGTTGGTTGTAGACGCAGCCCGGCGGGCTGTTGGCCGTTTCCAGCGCGAAGCAGTGCACCGCGTCGCTGAAATTGACGAACCGCCAGTCGGCGCCGGCTTCGTTCATTTCTTTTTCGAAACCGGCGATGTGCGGAGCCACTCCTTTGTCCAGCGCGCCGTTCAAGATCAGCAGCGGCGCTTTCACCGCACCGGGCTCGGCCGGCAGCGTGGTGTCCAGGCCGCCGTGGAAACTGACCACGCCGGAGATGTCGGCGCCGCTGCGCGCCAGCTCCAGCACCGATGAACCGCCGAAACAGAAACCCAGCGCCGCGATGCGGTCCGCATCCACCAGCACCTTGCCGGTCTTGGTGCGCAGCACTTCCAAAGCTTTGTTGACGCGCGCGCGCATCGCCGGACGGTCGGCATACATTTTCTTGACCTGGGCCAGCGCCTGCTCCGGGTTTTTCGGGCGGATCTTCTTGCCGTACATGTCCACCACCAGCACCACATAGCCCTGCCCCGCGATCTGCTTGGCCTTGTCCACCGAGGCAGGGGTCACGCCCAGCCAGTCGGGCACCATGAGCAGGCCCGGGCGCGCTTCGTTCGTCGCATCGTCGTAAACCAGAAAACCGCTGAAGCTCTGCTTGCCTACTTTCCATTCCAGTTTCCTGGCCTGCTGCGCGGCATAGGCAGGCGCGGCCAGCAGGGCGATCATCGCGACCAGGAACAACGACAGCTTGCGCATAGCGACCTTTCCTTGTGAGTGTGGGCGACGAGTGTACGACGCGACCGCTTCGGGCCAGTGACCTCGGTCTCAGGCGACGCCAATGCCCGCGATGCTGGTGATCGTGTCCGGGTCGAAGCCGGCGAGTTCCGCGAAATGGCGTCCGCGCGCGACGTAATCGCGATACGCCCCGAAGCTGGGGGCTCCAGGCGACAGCAGGATCACGCCTGTGCCTTCAAGCAGGCCGCGCGCCGTGGCCATCGCCGTCGTCAGATCGTCCGCCGCTTCCAGCACGAAGTCGCCGCCCTCGGCCAGCGGCGCCAGCAGTTCTCGAATGCGCGGCCCGTTCGCACCCAGGGTGACGATGACCCGCGGCGCTTCGCGCCGCATGGCCAGGGCGAAATCCGACCAATCGACGCCGCGGTCGTGCCCGCCCAGCAGGATCGCGACCGGCGAGCCCCGGAAGCACTCCAGTGCGGCCAGACTGGCGTGCGGCGTGGTGCTGATGGAATCGTTGACATAAGTGATGCCGTCGCGCGTACCCAGCGTCTGCAGACGGTGGGGCAAGGGGCGGAAAGTTCGCGCGTGCGCCGCCAGCGCGGCGGCGTCCAGACCCAGCGCTTCGAGGGTCGCCAACACGGCGCAAAGGTTGCCGCGATTGTGGCGTCCCGGCAGCGGCGTGCGCGTGCTGTCGAATGCGAATGCCTCGCCGCGGTACACCGCATCGCCGCGCAGGTGCCAGCCTTTCGCATGGTTGAACCAATGCACTTCGCTGTCCGGAAGCCGCAGCGCGGCCAGGCGCGGATCGGCGGCGTTGAGCACGGCGATCGCCGGCCTGGCCTCGGTGACCAGGGCGAGCTTGTCGCTCATGTAGCGCGCTTCGCTGCCGTGCCAGTCCAGATGTTCGGGAAACAGATTCAATACCACTGCGACGTACGGACGCGCTGCGGCGGCCGCCACGTCCAGCGTCTGATAGCTGGAGAGTTCGATCGCCCAGAATTCGGGCGCGGGCTGCGGGTCCATTACTTCCAGCAGCGGCAGTCCGATGTTGCCGGCCAGCGCCGTGCGATGTCCGCCCGCGCGCAGCAGATGCGCCAGCAGCGCGGTCGTGGTGCTCTTGCCCTTGGTGCCGGTGACACAGATCGTGTTGGCGGCGAACCCGTCGGCGCCGGCATGCTCGTCGAACCACAGCGTGCTGCCGCCGATGAAAACCGTGCCGCGCTGCGCCGCGCTGCGCGCCGCTTCCTGGTACGGACTGATCCCGGGCGACTTGATCACCACATCGAAGGCGGCCAGACGCGCCGCGCTGGCTTCGGTCTCGACCGTCAGCGCCGCATCGCCCAGCGCCTGCGCCTCGCCGGCTTCTTCCGCGCTGCAGAACAGCGTCAGCGGCGCTGGCGCCTGTTCCGAATCCCGAGTCCCGAGTCCCGAGTCCCGCAAAGCGCGATACGCGGCGCGGCCTTCGCGGCCCCAGCCCCACAGCGCAACGCGCCTGCCTTCAAGCTGCGAAATTCGCACGCAGCCGCTCCCACAGCGCAGGCGGCACGCGGTGCTCGCCGTCGAGTTTCAACAACGGGGCGATCCCGAGTTCCGCGGCCAGCAGCTGCGGCTGGATCTCGCGGATGAAACGCGCGACCAGCACGTCCTCCTTCCACTCCGGGCGCGCCGCCAATGTCGCCATCGCCGCGCGCGACTCCTGGCCCTCGCCCACGCATTCGAAAGGCTTATGGTCCTGGAATTCCAGGAGCGCATCGAAACCGCCGGCCTGCGACGCATCGTCCAGCAGGTTGCGGCCGAAGATGCCGACCAGGCGCGGCTTGGGCATGAACGGAGCCAGCGCCAGGAACACGAAATGGCACTTCGGGCACACCCCGCACCAGCGGTTCACCGGACGCTCGCCCAGAATATGGAAATTGCGGTTGCAGCTGGAAAAATGCGCGTCGTAGCGGTCGGTCTTCGCGAATTGGCGCGCCACCGCGAGTTCGCTGAGCGGCCGCAGCAGCGAGTAGTAATGCAGGTCGGCGGCGATATGCCGCTGCACGTGTTCGCCGAAGGCCTGCTCGAACCGCCAGCCTTTCGACCATTGGTGGTTCACTTCGCCCGTGCCCGGGATGAGGCTGCCGTAGCTGGCCGAACGCTCGTTGGAAAAAACCACCTGGTCCGCGTCCTGCAGCAGCGCCGCCAGCACCAGGATCGCCGAGTTCACCGCGGTGACCGGGATGTGCCCGTTCCACGCGCCCTGCCGGTTCAGATCGAACAGCCCCGGCGCCAACGCGCGGCCCAGGTTGAGCGTAGGCAAGTCGGTACGCGCCGCGCAGGCGGCGATCAGCTGCGAATTGCCGATCCAGGTGACGGTCTGCGCCAAGCCCGCCGAACGCAGCGCCTCGATCGAGACCAGGGAATCCTTGCCGCCGCCGATGGCGACCAGCGCGTGGTGACGCAGCCCAAGCGCAGGCGCTTCCGCTCCCTCTGCTTCAAGGGGAGCGCTGGAGTGGGGATGGTATTGGCGGGGCATTGAAATGGCTGTTGCATTGACACCATCCGCACCTACCCCTGCCCTCGAAGAGGAGGGATTTTTCAACGCCGGAAACTTGATCCGCCCATGCAAATCCAGACCGTTGCGATACGCGAATTCGCCTAATCCGTTGACATAGACGGTTTCCAGCAACGCGGCCGTGTCGGCATCGATCGCATACGAATCGATCCGGATTTCCGGCGGCACCGCGGCCTTGTAGTAGCTGACGCCTGCGATCAGGTGCAGCAAGCGCAACGCACGCGCCACCGCCGCCGCGCGCTGGCCATCGAGTGCGAAAGGCGCGCCGGGAATCGTCACCGTTTCGGCAAGCTCCGGGCCATCGTCGAAGGCATACACGAGCTCCGCAACGCCGGTTTCGACGTTGAAGTCGCAGCGCACGAAACGGAACGCCGCGACCGCGTCGCGCTGGAACTTCCACTCAGACATCCAGCACCTCTTCCGCCGGCAGCATGCGCTGGTTGTAGGCGTTGGCCATGGCGAACCCGTAGGCGCCGGCGTCGGCGATCAGCACCACATCGCCTTCCGCGGTCGCCGCAGGCAACTTGCGTCGCTTGCCGAATACGTCGCTGGATTCGCAGATCGGGCCGACCACATCGAACACGCCGTCGCTGGCTTCGTCTAGCCGGCTGAGATTGACGATGTCGTGCCAGGCGTCGTACAGCGCAGGCCGCATCAGCGCGTTCATGCCCGCGTCCAGGCCGATGCGGCGGATGCCGTCCTTCTCCACCACCTGCGTGACGGTGGTCAGCAGCACGCCGGACTCGGCCACCAGATAGCGGCCCGGCTCTATCGCCAGGCGATAGCCGGGGTAGGCGGCCTTGATTTCTTCCAAACCGATGCTCCACGCGCCCAGGTCGAAAGGCTCGTCGTCTTCGGTATAGGGAATGGGCAGGCCGCCACCGATGTCGATGGTCTGGATGCTGCCGATGCGGTCGGCGATGCCGCCCAGCTCGTCGCAGATCTGCTTCCAGTGCTGCGGCGTTTCCACGCCGCTGCCCAGATGCGCGTGCAGGCCGATCACGCGCGCATCCAGCGCGTGCGCCAGGGCGACGAAGGTCTCGACCTTGGCCACCGGCAGGCCGAATTTGGACTCCTTGCCGCCGGTGCGGACCTTTTCGTGGTGGCCGTCGCCGCGGCCCAGATCCACGCGCAGCCACAGATCGCGCTGGGCGAAGGTTTGCGGCCAGCGCTGCAGCGCTTCCAGATTGTCCACGGTGACGGTGACGCCGAGCGCGAACGCCGCTTCGTATTCCGCACGCGGGGCGAAGCTGGGGGTGAACAGCACGCGCTGCGGCGCGAGCGCGGGCAGCAGCTCGAACACGCGGCGCAGCTCCGCCAGCGAAACGCATTCCAGGCCGAAACCCTCGTCCACCAGCAGCCGCAGGATGTCGGGCTGCGCATTGGCCTTGATCGCGTAGTAGCGCTGATCGATCAGCGTAATGGCGGCCAGCGCGCGCGCGCGTTCGCGCACTTTATGCAGCTGGTACACGTAGCGCGGCGTGCCGTTTCGCGCCAGGGCGATCAGCTGCTCGCGCTGCGCGCGCCACCACGGCGTTTCGCGCCTGCGGATGCCGCCGGCGATCTCGCGCCAGCGCGGGCCGAACACGCTGGTCTCTTCCACCGGCATGGCGCCGCTGTCGATCAGCGCCGCGTGCAGCACCGGCAGCAGGCCGTCGGCGTCGGATTCGTCGATCACGAAGGTCAGATTCAGGTCGTTGGACGACTGCGAAATCATGTGCACGCGCTCGCGACCGAACGTGGCCCACACGTCGGACAATTTATGCAGCAGCGAGCGCATGCCGCGCCCGACCAGGGTGATCGCCGAGCACGGCGCGATCACCTTGACCCGGCAGATTTCGGTGAGGTCGGCCGACAAAGCGGCGAGCACGTTGGTGTTGACCAGGTTTTCGCTGGGGTCCAGCGACACGGTGACGTTGGTTTCCGACGAACCGATCAGATCCACCGACAGCCCGTGCCGCTTGAAGCGTTCGAACACGTCGGCCAGGAAGCCCACCTGCTGCCACATGCCCACCGATTCCATCGACACCAGCACGATGCCGTTGCGGCGGCTGACGGCCTTGACGCCGGGCACGGTGGCCGCGTCGCCGTCGATGCTGGTGCCGGGCAATTCAGGGCGCTCGGTGTCCAGGATCGCCATCGGCACGCCGGCGTCGCGGCACGGTTTGATCGAACGCGGATGCAGCACTTTGGCGCCGGTGGTGGCGATTTCCTGCGCTTCGGCGTAGTCCAGGCGCGTGAGCAGGCGCGCGTCCGGCACTTCGCGCGGATTGGCGCTGAACATGCCGGGCACGTCGGTCCAGATCTCCACTCGCTGCGCGCGCAGCAGCGCGCCGAAATACGCGGCCGACGTATCCGAGCCGCCGCGGCCGAGGATCGCCGTGTCGCCATCGCCATGACGCGCGATGAAACCCTGGGTCAGCAGCATGCGCGCCGGCTGCCGGCGGAAATCCGCGGTCCATTCCGCGCTCGCCGCCGGACTGCACGACACCGACAGCCGCTGCGTCCAGGCGTTCTGGTTGGGCAGCACGCTGGCCTGCAGCCAGTCGCGCGCATCCATCCAGCCGAAGTCCAGCCCGCCGGCGCGCAGATACGCGGCGCCCAGCGTGGACGAAAGCAGTTCGCCCTGGCCAAGCATTTCGGCCTGCCAGGCCAGCGTGCGCTCGCCTGCGCGCGGGTCGCTGGCGAGCGCATGCAGTGCGGAGAAGCGTTCGCCCAGGACGGCGTCGGCGTCGAGCTCCAGCTCGGCCAGGAAGTCGCGGTGCCGCTGCTCCAGCTGCGCGATGCGCGCGGCAGTGTTAGCTGCGCCATCGGCGATCGCGGTGAGTTCGTTGGTCACGCCGGACAGCGCCGATACCACCACCAGCACGCGCGCGTCCTGCCCCTCGACAGAATGTTCCTCGGCGCGCCGTTTCGCCAGCTGGCCTATGGTGTCCCAGCGATGGCGGCGCGACACCGAAGTGCCGCCGAACTTGAGGACGATCCAGCGATCGGACGCAGGCGAGGCAGGAGGCATGGACAGGACGTGGGGACTGCCCGACCATTCGGGCGCGAGCCGTCGATTCTAAACGAAGCGACCCTTCAACCCATCCCACCCTTCAACCAAGGACCGCCCGCATGACCGTGCGCCGCTATCTGCAGCTCGACGTCTTCGCCGACCGGCCCGGCGCCGGCAATCCGCTGGCCGTGATGCTGGATGCCCAGGGCATGGACGATGCCGGCATGCAGGCGTTCGCGCACTGGACCAATCTGTCCGAAACCATTTTCCTGCTGCCGGCGCACGCGGGAGCGGACTACACGGTGCGCATTTTCACCCCGCGCGAGGAGCTTCCGTTCGCCGGCCATCCCAGCGTCGGCGCGGCCTGGGCTGCGCTCGAGGCCGGACTGGCGCAGGCGCCCACGGGTGAGCTGGTACAGGGCTGCAAGGCTGGCCTGCTGCCGGTGCTGGTCGAAAACGAATCCGGCCGAAGATGTATCTACGTGCGCACGCCGACCGCCCGGCGTTACGGCGCCATCGAAGGCAGCGCGCGACTGCTGGACAAGGCGCTTGCGGGCGCCGCGCGCGGTGGTTTGCCGCCGTCGCTGTGGAACAACGGTCCGCGCTGGTGGATCGCCGAGTTGGAAAACGAATCGGCGGTGCGCGGTTTCGTCCCCGACCTGGAGGCGATCGCCGCGCTGCCGGAGGGCGGCAATCTCGCGATTTTCTCGCTTTGCGCCCAGCCCGATTACGATCTGGTGCTGAGGGCGTTCACTCCCACCCATGGCATCGCCGAGGATCCGGTCACCGGCAGCGCCAATGCCTGCGTCGCCACCCTGCTGCTGAAAGACGCCAACCTGCCGGGAAAGGAGAGTCGCTACCTCGCCAGTCAGGGGCGCGAACTGGGGCGCGACGGGCGCGTCGAAGTGCGGGTGGACGCCGATGGCGAAGTGTGGATCGGCGGACAGGTGCAGGCGGTGATCCGCGGCAGCGTGGATTGGTAGGCGCCGCCGGCAGGCTCTATGCTGCATAGCCCTCACCTACGCCTCACTCCATGACTTCACGCCGCTACGCGCAACTCGATGTGTTCGCCGACCGCCCTGGCGCGGGCAATCCGCTGGCCGTGGTGCTGGACGGTGCGGGGCTGGACGACGACGCCATGCAGGCCATCGCGCGCTGGACGCGGCTGCCGGAAACCACGTTCGTGTTCCCGGCGACCAATCCGGAAGCCAGCTACGCCATCCGCATTTTCAGCCCACGCCGCGAGGTGCCGTTCGCCGGCCATCCCAGCGTCGGCACGGCGCACGCGGTGCTGGAAGCGGGACTGGCGACGCCGCGCGGCGGCCTGCTGGTGCAGGAAGGCATTGCCGGCCTGCTGCCGCTGCGCGTGACCGGTTCCGGCCGCACGCGCACCATCGCCGTGCGCACGCCGCGCGCGAAAGTGATGGAAATCGCCACGCCCAATGACGCCCGTCTGCGCGAAGTGCTGCAGCACCTGCCGCTGGGCGCCCTGCCGCCCGCGTTGATGGACGGCGGCCGCCGCTGGTGGCTGGCCGAAGTGCGCGACGAAGCCGCATTGCGCAGCGCGACTCCGCCCTGGGAGGCGATTGGCCAACTGGCGCAGTCGACCGCAAGCATGGGCCTGTGCGTGTTCGCGCGCAGCGAGGACCCGGTGTATTTCCTGGCGGTGCGCGCCTGGGTAGGCGCGCCGGGCCAGTTCGAAGACGCCGCCTCCGGCGCCGCCAACGCCACGCTGGCCGCCTGGCTGGCTTCGCAGAACGCACTGCCCGGCCACGACGGCCGCTACCGCATCAGCCAGGGCCGCGAAGTCGGGCACGACGCCATCATCGAGCTGCATGTGGATGGCGAAGGCGAGGTGTGGTCGGGCGGACGCGTGTGCGGCGTGGTGAGTGGGCATATCGATTGGTGATGAGATCGATCGAGCGATCTTCGTGATCCCGGCACACATGCAAGAATCTTCCTCATCCCGGCGAATGCTGGGACGACGAGCAAAAAAGCGCGCAAAAAAGAACGGAGCCTTGCGGCTCCGTTCTTCCTGATGCAGTCCAGACCTCATTCCGGCCGCACATCCACGCGCACGCGGATGCGGTCGCCGGGGTGGTAATCGGTGCGGGTGCGGTAGGTGCGGTTGGCGTATTCGTAGGTGACGTCGTAGCCGGCCAGGTTTTCGTTGTCGTCGTAATAGCCGCCGCGGCTGTTGACCGGCACCGGGTCGCAGACGCGGACCGTGCCGCGGCGTTCGGCCTGGCGATTGCGCTGGGAGTTGTCGTAGATAGAACGCCCGGCCATGCCACCGACCATGGAGCCGACCGCGGTGCCCACATAGCGTCCGCTGCCGTCGCCGATCTTGCTGCCCAGCACCGCGCCGGCGATGCCGCCGATGACCGTGGCCACGGTGCGGCTGGTTTCGCTGCCGGTGGAGCTGCGATAGCCGTCGTTGCGGTCGTAGTAGCCGTCGCGGCCGTAATAATCGCCGCTGCCGCCGTTGCCGCCGTTGCCGTTGTAATAGCCGTCGCTGCCCGCGTAGACGTCGTCGGCCTGGCGGTAGTAGCACTGCGGCGAATTGCCTGAGGTGCTGCCGCGGTAGCCGGATTGGATCACCGGATCGACCCGGATCACGCGCGCATAGTCGTAGCTTGCGCCCTGCGTGGCGCCGTAGTCGCCGTCCCGCTGTCCGGAGTAATAACCGGAGGATTGCGCGGCGGCAGAACCGGCGCAGGCCAGGCCCAGGACAAGCAGACTGACGGAAAGACGTGTCATCGGATGGGCTCCCCGCGCCGGAAGTGGCGCCCGTGCATCGTCGGCACGCACGGGTGAAACGAGTCTGAATTCACCCGCTATCCGGCAAACGGTTTAGCCATGCGACAGCTTGCGCGGCGATATGCGCGGCGTTGTGGCCGAGCAACGGACCGACATGACTGCTTGCAAGCGTTTCCAGTCGCTGCGCACGCCACGCCGCGGCTATTTCTTCGCCGATCGCGCGCGGCACGTCTTCGTCCTGGACCGAGAGCACGATCAACGCGGGACATTCCGGTTTAGCCACCTCGATGCCCGCGCAGGCCTGGCGCAGCGCCGCGCCGGATTCATCGCGCCAATGGCGGAAGGCGAACAGCGCCGTGGCGTCGTCCGCATCGCCCAGCGCACGCCGCGTGCCCTGCAGGCGTGCGTGGCGTTGCCAGGGAATCACGTCCTCCCACATCCGTATGGGAAGTCGGTTATGCCAAGGCGCCGGCGGCAACGGGTTGATCAGGATCAGCGCATCGGCCCGCGCGGCGTGCGTCATCGCCAACAGGCCGCCCAGGCTGGCGCCGATCAATATCCGCGGTCGCGGCAACCCCAACAACACAGCGCACGCCTGCCGGGAATAGTCCTGCAGATCCGTCGCAGCCAATCCTAGCTCCGAAGGCTGCAGATCCGGGGCGTGCGCGGCGATGGCATGCGCTTGCAGAACGCCGCGCCACACGTTCCATTCCCATCCGCCGCCGCCCGCGCCGTGGAGCAGCAGCGCCGACTTCCATTTCGCCTTGCGCATGCTGGCGCTGATGTCTAGGCGCCAATCAACCCGCCAGCTCCGCCTCCAGGCTGATCGGCACCGCGCTCAGCGCTTTGGACACCGGGCAGTTATTTTCCGCATCCTTGGCCAGCGCCTGGAACTGGGCCGCATCGATGCCCGGCACCACGCCCTTGAGCTTGAGCCGGATTTGCGAAAACGCGGGGCCGTTTTCCATCGACAGATCCACTTCCGCACGCGTGTCCAACGAGGTTGGCGGGAAACCGGCTTCGGTGAGCTTGGCCGACAGCGCCATGGTGAAGCAGCCCGCGTGCGCGGCGGCGATGAGTTCTTCGGGGTTGGTGCCTTTTTCGTCGCCGAAGCGGCTATTGAACGCGTAGCGCGTGTTCTCCATCAGTCCGCTCTGCGGCGTGCTCAGTTGGCCCTTGCCGGTCTTCAGATCGCCTTCCCAATGCGCGGTGGCGTGACGCGAGATGCCCATGTCGTTCTCCGTGGTGGTGGAACGTGCAGGGTAAGCCGCCGCGCGTTACGGGTTTGTGCGCCGCAACGGGACGCCGCGATTGCGCACGCGCTAAGGTGAGCCCCCGCCATGACCGCCCGCCGAGCACTCGCTCGCCATCGGTCGGGATGCTCAGCCCGGACAGCCATGACGGCCCTCAACTCCACTCACGGGAGGAACGGCCTCATGCCTTATTCGACACAACAAATCCGCAACGTGGCCCTGGCGGGCCACCCCGGCGCCGGCAAAACCACCTTGTTCGAAGCCCTGCTGCATGCCGGCGGCGCCCTGCAGGCGGCAGGCTCGATCGAACGCGGCAGCACCGTGTCCGATTTCGACCCGATGGAAAAGGACCGCGGCCATTCCATCGATGCGGCCATCGCCAGCATCGACCACGGTGCGGCAGGTCAACCACTTGTCCATGTCAACCTGATCGACACGCCCGGCTATCCCGATTTCCGCGGCCCCACTTTGTCGGCGCTGGCCGCGGTGGAGACCCTGGCGATCGTGGTGGATGCCGATACCGGCATCGGCTACGGCACGCGGCGCATGATGGAGCACGCCAAGGCGCGCAACCTGTGCCGGGTGATCGTGGTCAACAAGATCGATCACCCCGGCGCCAAGCTGGGCGCGCTGCTGGACAGCCTGCGCCAAACTTTCGGCCCCGAAGTCCTGCCGCTCAACCTGCCGGCCGACGGCGGCCAGCGCGTGGTCGACTGTTTCTGGCAGTCGACCGGCACCAGCAATCTGGGCGCGGTCGCCGACTGGCATCAGAAGATCATCGACCAAGTGGTCGAAGTGAACGAAACGGTGATGGACCGTTACCTGGACCAGGGCGAATCCGGCTTGGACGGCCGGGAACTGCACGATGCTTTCGAGCAATGCCTGCGCGAGGGGCATCTGGTGCCGGTGTGCTTCGTGTCCGCGCGCAGCGGCGCCGGCGTGCGCGAACTGCTGGACGTGGCCGAGAGGCTGTTCCCGCATCCGGGTGAAGGCAACCCGCCGCCGTTCGTCAAGGGCAGCGGCGAACACGCCGCGCCCATCGAAGCGAAACCGGACCCGGATGCGCACGTCATCGCCGACGTGTTCAAGATCATCAACGATCCGTTCGTGGGCAAGCTCGGCATCTTCCGCGTGTACCAGGGCACGGTGCGCAAGGACACGCAGCTGTTCGTCGACGACGGCAAGAAGCCGTTCAAGGTGGCGCATCTGTTCAAGCTCAAGGGCAAGGACCATATCGAGATCGCGCAGGCGATCCCGGGCGATATCGCCGCCGTGGCCAAGATCGACGAACTGCATTTCGACGCGGTGCTGCACGACAGCCACGACGAGGACCAGATCCATCTCGCTCCGCTGGACTTTCCCAAGCCGATGTTCGGCTTGGCCATCGATGCGCTGCGCAAGGGGCAGGAACAGAAGCTGGCGACCGCGCTGCATCGCCTCGCCGAGGAAGATCCCTGCTTCCAAGTCGAACACGAAAACGAAACCAACGAGACCGTGATCCGCGGCCTGTCCGACCTGCACCTGCGCGTCAACCTGGAGCGGCTCAAGGAAAAGTATGGAGTGGAAGTGGCCTCGCGCCCGCCGCGCATCGCCTATCGCGAAACCATCGGCGCGCCCGCCGAAGGCCATCACCGGCACAAGAAACAGACCGGCGGCGCGGGCCAGTTCGGCGAAGTGTTCCTGCGCATCGAACCGCTGCCGCGCGGCGGTGGTTTCGAGTTCATCGACGCGGTCAAGGGCGGCACCATTCCCGGGCAGTTCCTGCCGGCGGTGGAAAAAGGCGTGCGCCAGGTGCTGCAGGCCGGCGCCATCGCCGGGTATCCGATCCAGGACGTGCGCGTGACCGTGTACGACGGCAAGCACCACGCCGTGGACAGCAAGGAGGTCGCGTTCGTCGCCGCCGGGAAAAAGGCGTTCCTGGATGCGATAGGCAAGGCCAGGCCGCAGGTGCTGGAACCCATCGTCGACCTGGACGTCAACGCGCCGGAGCACTACATGGGCGACATCAGCGGCAGCCTGGCCAGCAAACGCGCACGCATCCACGGCACCGATTCGGCGCGCGGCGGCGAGATCGTGGTCAAGGCCCAGGTACCGCTATCGGAGCTGGAAGGCTACGCCGCGGAACTGAAATCGGTGACCGCCGGCCGCGGCCGCTACTCGCTGGATTTCAGCCACTACGAACCGGTGCCGGGCAACGTGCAGCAGAAGCTGGTGGAGGCTTACAAGCCCAGGCATGAGGAGGACTAGCCTCATCATCGATTGCAGAATTGATGCTTGCGCGGCTGGCGCGCGACTCGCTTGGCTGCGTTGCGTCTGATGCAAGGCGGCGCGTCGTTGCGGATCGGCAAGCACACCCTTCGCCGCGTACGGACGGGGCCGGATACGCGAAAGATCTATCGGCCGAATCCGCCGCGCCACCAGCTAATGAAGAAAAATCCATAAAAAAAGGCGTTTTCCTGGCTTTTGGTATTGGCGTAGCGCGTTAATTGCCCTACATTGCGCATGCCGACGTGGTCGGCCCGATTACCCACCTATTGACTGTAAAACAGGACATTTATGGCAAAGAGCACGAAAAAAGCCGCGCCCAAGAAGGCCGCCCCGAAGAAAGTCGCTGCCAAACCGGCAGCCCCCAAGCCCATCAAGGAAGCCCTCAGCAAGTCCGGTCTGGTCGCGCACCTGTCCGAGGCCGCTGGCGTGGCCGCCAAAGAAGTGCGCGCCGTGCTGGCGTCGCTGGAGCATGCGGTCTCCGGTTCGGTCAGCAAGAAGGGCGCGGGTTCCTTCACCCTGCCCGGCCTGCTGAAGATCACCGTGGTCAACGTGCCGGCCAAGGCCAAGCGCAAGGGCATCAACCCGTTCACCAAGGAAGAGCAGTGGTTCGCCGCCAAGCCAGCCTCGACCAAGGTCAAGGTGCGCCCGCTGAAGAAGCTGAAGGACGCTGCGGCCTGATCGCTGCGCGCCACGCGATACCCGCTCGGGACGGCATTGCCGTCCCGAGTCATTTCTGGAGGACGGAATCCGCGCGCCCCGCGGCGCACCCGCATGAATGCGTCGACGCAACAAGCCATCGGTCATGCTTGATGCGACTTGCGGCGCCCATAGATCGAAGAGTGTCTTTTCCCGAAGCGACGGAGCAATGCGCATGAAGATTCAAGGTTTTCTAGACCATCTCCTCAAATCCGCCCAAGGCGGCGGCAATACCGGAAACACCGGCAATTCCACGGCGCCCGCGGGCGGCCTGGGCGGTTTGCTGAATGCGGATTTCGGCAAAGGCGCGCTCACCGGCGGCGCGTTGGGCCTGCTGTTGGGCAAGAACAAGACCACGCGCAAACTGGCCACCTACGGCGGCCTGGCCGCGATCGGGGTGATGGCCTACAAGGCCTATGGCGACTACAAACAGCAGCAGGGCGGCGCGAACGCGGGCGTCGAGCCGCAAACCGTCGATAGGCTGCCGCCGCCGCAGGCGGAGCTGCATAGCCAGGCGATAATGAAAGCGCTGGTGGCCGCGGCCAAGGCCGACGGCCATATCGATGCGCGCGAGCGCGGCGTGATCGAAGGCGAATTCAGCCGCGTCAACCAGGACGCCGAACTACAGCAGTGGCTGCATGCGGAACTGGAAAAACCGCTGGACCCCGCTGAAGTGGCGCGCGCGGCGACCACGCCGGAAATCGCGTCGGAAATGTACCTGGCCAGCCTGATGGCCGCCGACCAGCAGAACTTCATGGAGCGCGCCTACCTGGACGAACTGGCGCGCCAGCTGAAACTGGACGATGCGCTGAAGCTGCGCCTGGAACAGCAGCTCAAGCAGGCCTGACGCGCGCGCCATGACGGACGAACCGGTGCGGTCACGCAGCACCGCCCATACCGCCAGACGTTTGGCGGTGTGGGCTTTGACCTTGGCGTTGCTCTGGTTCGCCGGTGCCTGGGCTTGGGGACAGCCGTTCCTGGCCACGCCGCGCGCGCTGTGGGAACTGTCGCGGCTGCCGCCGCCCACCGCGCTGCCCGTGCCGGTGGAAGGCGTACGCGCCGCGCGCATCGCCGATACCTTCGGCACGCCGCGCGGCAGCGACCGCACCCATGCTGGCGTGGATATCTTCGCCAAGCGCGGCACGCCGGTGTTCAGCGCCACCCGCGGCGTGGTGGCCTCGGTGCGCGACAGCGGGCTGGGCGGCAAGCAGGTGTGGGTGGTCGGCCCGGCGCGCGAACGGCATTACTACGCGCATCTGGACGATTGGCAGGCTGGCCTGAAAATGGGAGATGTAGTCCGGCCAGGCGATCCGCTGGGCACGGTCGGCACCACCGGCAATGCGCGCGGCACCCCGCCGCATCTGCACTACGGCATCTACGGCGGCAGCGGTGCCTACGACCCGCTGCCCCTGCTGAAAGCGGCTGCACGCTAAACCCCGGATAGGGCATGTGGAACAGTGCATCGCGGTCCGGGCACTCGCAGCGTGGGCGGCGCGGACCTATCTTGGTGAAGCGCTTCCGCAGCACGAAATCCACCGCCATGTCCGCCCAGAACCACCGTTACCGCATTACCGCGACCCCCATCGAAACCGACGGCATGCCCTGCCAGGGGCGCTGCACCATCGAGTTCGAACACGCTTGCCACGACGACTGGATGCGCGTCCTGGAATCCATGCAGCGCCAGCGCGGATTCACCGGCGACGAACGCGCCGCGCTGACCGTGGCCACCAAGCTGCTCGACGGCCTCATGCTGCAGCATCGCAGCGACGCCGACGACGTATTCGCGCCGCTGCGCCCGCACATGGGCGAATTCATCAACCTCCTGAAGCAGCGCAACGGCGCCGAGTGAACATGCGCCGCGCCTCATTTAGGCTTGGCGCATGAAAAAAGCGCGCATCGCCGCCGACGTACGCCAGCTGCGGGACCTGCCGAACATCGGGCCAGCCATGGTTGGCGATTTTCTTCTTCTTGGCATCGCCCGCCCCGACCAGCTGGCGGGCCGCGATCCGCATGCCCTGTGCCTGAGGCTGTGCGAACTCACCGGCGCGCGCCACGACCCCTGCGTGCTGGATACGCTGATCAGCGCCGTGCGTTTCATGGAGGGCGCGCCGCCGCATCCGTGGTGGCATTACACCGCCGAGCGCAAAAGCCGCTATCCGGGCATATAGACTTGCCGCCTGGCCATGAAACTGAGAGACGGGGCGATGCGCGTAGCAATAGTGATGGCGATAGCGATGTTGGCGGGCGGCTGTTCCTGCAGCCGCGAACCGGAGGCTGAAACCGCACCGCCCGGCTCGGCGGAGCCAGCTGCAAGGCAAATGGCGACGGAACCCGTGCCACGCGCCGCGCCCACGCAGGGGCCTGCGGCGAAATCCACCGCTTCGTCGATGTCGAACGCCGTATCCACCACCCACGCTTATCTGGGCGCGATCGCCGGCAAGGACTGGGCCAAAGCCGATGCCTACTGGGTGGGCGGCAAGCCGCCGCCGCGGCCGGACGACTACGCCGTGCGCGGTATCGAAGACCTGCGTTCGCTGCGCATCAACAACGATCAGCCCAAGCCGCTCGACAGCGAATCGCCGCCGCGGTCGGTGGAAGTGCCGGTGACCCTGCGTGTGCGCAAGGAAAGCGGTATCTACGAAATCAGGGGCTGGTACCGGCTGCGCCGCAAAGTGGCGGGCGACGGCTGGGAAATCACTTCCGCGTCGATGCGGCCCTCGATGGATTGAGGCTGCATTCACTCCAGCCGGGTATGGTGCGTTTCACCTCGACGGAGCCGCCCATGCGCATACGCCCGCTGTTTCTTCCGCTTCTTTTGCTCGCCGGCCTGGCGCTGGCCGGCTGCACCACGCTCAATACCGTCACCGGCTGGCTGGGCAACCGCGTGTCCTTCACCGCGCCGCAGCTGCAGCGCAGTCTGGACAACAGCTTCCCGCGCGAATTCGACAAACTCGGCGGGCTGGTCGGCGCCACGCTCAGCCGCCCGCGCCTCAGCATTCCGCCCGGCGACAGCCGCCTGCGCCTGGATTTCGATGTGGCGGTGAACGCACTGGGCGCGAGCAACATCACCTCCGGCCGTTTCGCCCTGGCCAGCGGCCTGCGCTACGACCCGGCGACCCAGGGCCTGCACCTGAAGGATCCGGAGCTGTTGAGCATCGATGTGCCCAATGCCGGCACGCTGCTGAAGGGCGGCACCCGCGAACTGCTCAATGCGGTGCTGGTCGAAGTCGCCAACGACCAGCCGGTGTACCGCCTCGACAGCGACCTGCTGCGCAAGCTGCCCGCCGGCAAGCGCATCGCCACCACCGATATCGAAAACGGCCTCGTGGTCGTGCACCTGGACCGATAACCCATGACTCCTCTCCTATCCCAGGCCCTCAAGGCGGTTTCTCTCGCCCTGCTGCTGACCGTCGCGCCCGCCCGGGCCGCCGAACTGCAGGACAACGAACTGGGCGTTAGCGCCGCGCAGGTGCAGCAGTATCTGGGCGCCGAGTTCCCGCAAAGCTACGAAGCGCTGGGCGGGTTGTTCACGCTCACCGCGCGCGATCCCGAGCTTTCCATTCCCGCCACCGGCGAGCGCCTGCAGATGGCGTTCACCGCCAGCGCCTCGTCGGCCGGCGGCGCCGACACGCCGGTCGGCCGCATCCGCATGAGCAGCGGCCTGCGCTACGACCCGGCCGGGTATGCGATCTATCTCGAACAACCCACCCTGGACGACGTGCAGCCCGCCTCATCGGGCCAGCGCGTGGACGAACAGACCCGCGTGCTGCTGAATCTCTGGTTGGCCGATTATGCGCGCAAGGAGCCGCTGTACAAGCTGGATCCGGCGATGATCGCGCAGCTGGGCGGCGTGCAGGTGGAATCCACGCGCATCGAGAACGGAAGCATCGTGGTGCGCTTCAACCAGCCCGTGCGCATGCCGGATCTGAGCGGCGCGCAGGACTGAAGAGAAGACAACTGCCGGGGCTGAAGACCCTCCCGCAGTTCGCTACCACGCCGGATTTTTTTTGCGGGAGAGGCTTCAGTCCCGACGCGATTGCTCTAACAACCGTCGCAGCCCAGTGGTGGGATCAAATCTCGAAGCGATAGGACAGCTTCACCAGCAGCTGCTCGTCGTCGCGCAAATCGAAACTGTCGCCCAGCAGGCCTCCCAGCTCGTCCGAAAACGCGTTGCGCTCGAAGCCGCCGCGGCCATAGACCACATACAGATACGACAGCGGCGCCAGCTCGTAGCGATATCGGATCTGGAAGCCCAGGTTGCGCAGGCTGAAATCGCCCACCGGATCGTCGCTGGCCACGGCGTTGCCGTTTTCCACACGGTAGGCGCGCTGCAGCCGCGCATCGATGGCCAATGCCTGCAGCTTGACCCGCAGCTCCTGCCGGCTGCCGATGTTCCAGTCCAGCCCGGCATTGAGGCTCAATTCGCGGCCGGCGAAGGCGCCGATCAGATTGTCCTGCTGCCACAGCAGCCAGTCGGGTTTGCGCTCGGCGTACACGCCGGCGTACACGCTGAACGCGTCGCTGACGAAATAAGTGGGCTCTACTTCAACGGCGTAGCCGATCTTGCGGTTGCCGACCAGGCCGCCGCTGAAGACCTCGGCTTCCATCTCGTACGCCCAGGCGCCCTTGCGCGGCCGGTCGTATTCGAAGAACGCATTGAAGTTGGGCGGCAGCTTCAATATTCCGTTGCCGCGGGTCAGCAGATCGTCGGCGCCGGCGCCGTTGATATTGATCTGCGCGTACTCCGAACTGCCGTTGCGCAGGCCGCTCTGCCGGCTGATGCGCAGCTGGCGCTGCAGGCGCTGGCCGCGGTCGTTGTCGGTGCCGCTGATGCGCAGGCGCCAGTCCTTGGACGAATAGCGCGACCCGGCCGGCAGGTCGGTGAAGCGACGCTGCACCTGCCAGTTGCCGTAGTTCAGGCTGTTGCGCGACAGAAAGCCGAAATCGTTGATCTGCAGCTCGTCGCCGAAATGCATCGCCAGCCACTGCTGGCGCCAGCCATCGCGCATTTCGTAGTTGACCCACACGGTGGCGCCGCTGTCGCGCGTGCCGATGCCGGACTGGTCGATGTCGCTGCCGATCAGCCGCGTCTCCACGCTCAGATTCGCGGTGGGACGCCAGTTGTGATCGACCCCGAACGTGGTCGCCTCGCGGTCCAGGAACGGGCGCCGCACCTGGGTCAGCATGGCACCCAGGTTCTGCGTGCCGAAATCGCGCACCAGCCGCAGCGCGCCGAAGCTGCGCCCGGGCGCATCCGCTTCGTCGGCGGCGAAAATACCGTACTTGGTCGCGCCCATGCTGCCGTTGAGCTTGACCGCGGCGGTGATGTCGCCGGAACCGTTGCCGTCGTCGGCCGGGCCGCCGACGCGGCGGGTGTACAGCAGCTGGCTGAAATCGGACGGCGTGGTCAATTCGAACAGGCCCTGGTTTTCGGTGAAAAACGGCCGCTTGTCGCTGATGAAGGTTTCGGTGGCATCGAAGTTCACCACCAGGTCGTCGCTTTCCACTTGGCCGAAATCCGGATTCAGCGTGGCTGTCAGCTGGAACTGTCCATTCGGCTTCCACAGGATGTCGGCGCCGCCGTCGTAATCGCTGCGCCCGCCCACGTTGTCGTACAGGCCCGACACGTACGGCGTGACCGCCAGCAGCGACTGGCTGTACTGCGCCACTTCGACCGCGCTGAAATCGGACAGGAAGCGCGGACGCTCGAAGCTGGCGGCCGGCCACGCCGCGCGTTCGCCGCTGGAGCCGATCACCCGGTCCAGATAGATTTTCACGGTGCGCTTGCCGTTCGCACCCTGGCGCATCGGCGCGATGTACCAGGGAATCAGCATTTCCGCGGACCAGCTTTCGCTGTCCTCGCCGACCGCGTAGGTCCAGTTGCCGTCCCAGTCGTCGTTGAACTGGTTTTCGTTGCTGATCACCGCGTCGGAAATGCCGCCGGTGGAACTGAGCGTGAAGTTGTAGCCGGTGCGGCCGTCGCCGTCGAAATCCACCATCAGGTTGACCCGGTCCACCTGCTCGCTGAAATCGCGCTGCACGCGCTGTCGGGTGCGCGGCACGCTGGCCGGCTGGACACTGCGGAAGGCGATGGCCAGGCCTTCCGGCGTCGCCAGGATCCAGGCCTCGGTCGGCTGCGAGCCCGGCGCGCCGCTCAGCGGCTGGGTCTGGCGGAAATCGGTGACGCGCTGCGCGCCTTCCCATTCGGCGGCGTCGATGCGGCCGTCCACTTCCACCGCGTTCGCCGGCGAAGCCAATGCCCACGCACACAGGATCCCGCACATCGCACGCATCGGCCGCTCCTCTGACAAGGCGCGCAGTCTACTGTGCGCTTCGGCAGCGGACTTCCCCCGTTAGTCATGGCAACCTTTTCGGTGCGCCGCGCATCCGATGGCTTCGCGCCGCCGGATGCGGCGGCGTCTCAAGCCGTGGCGTCGTGGCTGACGAATACGTTCTCGCCCCGCGGCAGCTGCAGCCAGTCCGGATGCGCCAGCGCGCGGCCGATATCGGCCAGGCCCGACCGCCAGTGTTCGCGCATGGCCACGCGGCCGAACTGGTAATCCTTGAAATGCCCGAAGCGCGCGCGGTCGCGGTAGATCAGGTGGATCACGCTGTAGCGCTTGCCGCAGGCCAGCGTCTCGGCATGCTGGCACCACGGATTCTTGTGGCGCACGTCGGCGGGAATTTCCTCCAGCAGTTCGCGCAGCAGGCGCCGGTAGTGCTGGCCCACGCGCTGCATGTCGGTGATGGTGCGGGTGCGGCTGGAATAGCGGATCTCCTTCTCGCGCTCGGCCACGTCCAGCAGGTTCTGCGGCAGCTCGCCGCGCGCGTTCCACAGGTCCACCTGGAACACCAGCGAGTCCCTGCGCGGCTCCGCATCGAACACCTGCGACAGCGGCGTGTTGGACACCAGTCCGCCGTCCCAGAAATAGCGCCCGTCGATCTCCACCGCGGGAAACGCCGGCGGCAGCGCGCCCGAGGCCAGGATGTGGCGCGCGTCCAGGCGCATGCGCGCGTTGTCGAAATACTCCAGGTTGCCGCTGGCCACATCCACCGCGCCCACCGACACGCGGATGCCGCCATCGTTGAGCCGGTCGAAATCGACCATGCGCTCCAGCGTTTCCAGCATCGGCTGGGTGGTGTACAGGCTGGCGCGCGCGGGGCCGGGCGCGGACAGCAGATCCTCGCCGAACCAGCTGCGCGGCTGATAGAAACCGCGCTGGCCTTCCACCATCGCGCGCCACGCTTCCCAGGTATCCAGCCACGCGCGCGCGTTTTCGTCGATGTCGGAAAACCGCGCCTCCTGCCCCAGCGTCGTCGCCGGAAACAAGTAAGGCTGAGAGATGGTTTCCCAGAACTCGCGCAGCGCCTCCACGCGTCGCTCCGGCGCGTTGCCGGCGATCAGCGCCGCGTTGAACGCGCCGATAGAAACTCCCGCGATCCAGTCGGGCACGATGCCCGCTTCGTGCAGGCCTTGGTAAACGCCAACCTGGTACGCGCCGAGCGCGCCGCCGCCCTGCAGCACCAGCGCGATGTTTTCGGGCTGCCTCGCCTTCGGCGCCGCGGTTTCCTTGCGTGCGGCCGGACGCATGGCGGCGGACTTGCGGCTGCGCTTGGGTGCGGTGGCCATGGCCGGCGCCTACTGCATGTACCAGCCGTGGCTGACCACCACGCTCTGCCCGGTCAGCGCATTGCTGGGGAATTCGCACAGGAACTTCACCGTCTGCGCCACGTCTTCCACCGTGGTGAAGATGCCGTCCACGGTCTGGCCCAGCATCACCTTCCTGATCACCTCATCCTCGCTGATGCCCAGCTCTTTCGCCTGTTCGGGAATCTGCTTTTCCACCAGCGGCGTGCGCACGAACCCCGGGCACACCACGTTCGCGCGCACGCCATGCTTGCCGCCCTCCTTCGCCAACACCCGCGCCAGGCCCAGCAGGCCATGCTTGGCGGTGACGTAGGCCGACTTCAGCGGCGAGGCCTCGTGCGAATGCACCGATCCCATGTAGATCACCACGCCGCCGCGGTCCTTTTCATACATGTGCGGCAGCACGGCCTTGGTGGTCAGGAACGCGCCGTCCAGATGGATCGCCAGCATCTTCTTCCAGTCGGCGTAGGCGTAGTTCTGGATCGGATTGACGATCTGGATGCCGGCGTTGGAAATGAGGATGTCGACCGGGCCGAAGGCTTCCACCACCTTGGCGACGCCCGCATCGACCGCGGCCTCGTCGGTGACGTCCATGGCCACGCCGATCGCTTTGCCGCCGGTCTGGCCGATCTCATCGGCGACCGCCTGCGCGCCCTGCAGATTGAGGTCCGCGATGGCCACCTGCGCCCCGGCTTCGGCCAGCGTACGCGCGATTTCCTTGCCGATACCGCTGGCCGCGCCGGTGACGACCGCGACCTTGCCTTCGATTGGGGAACCCATGGACGACTCCTGATGATTGGGGAAGAGCCGCCATAGTGTCGCAAGCTTTGCGTTACGGCATCATGCCTGCGTCCGCTGCAGCAGAATTTCTCAACGCTTCGGCTGCAGCATCGTCCCCGTGCACTTCTTCGACCCGCACTTGCATTCCCAGACCTTCTTCAGGCGCGCGGTGTGCGGCTCGCCCAGGGTGATGCCGTAGTTGTAGGTCAGCTCTTCGCCGGGCTTGATGTTGCGGATCGCCTCGATCACCACCCGGTCCTTCCTGCGGTCCTTGCCTTCGTGCTCGTCGATCAACGCTTCGCAGTTGGGGTCGCAGCTGTGGTTGATCCAGCGCGCCTTGTTGCCCTTGTAATTGGCATCGATCACGTAGTCGTCGTTGAGCGTGAACAGGAATGTGTGGCCCGACTCCACATCGCCGGCCTCGTCCTTGTCCACCTCCGCATGGGTGCGGCGTTTGCCCTTGTACTCGACGACGTGCTCGCCTTTCTTGATGTGGGCGATGGCGAAAACGCCGTTGCCGTGGATGTCGGACTGGCGTGCTTCGATCTTGCGGGGCATGGGCGGTTCCAACTTAGGTTGCGGTCATTGTCGCTTGTGGTGGCTTTAGAGTCACCCAGAGCTAGGTTTGCGGCTGGCTTTTGCTCCCTGCGCCAGCGGGAGAAGGGAGCAACGCTGGTCCCCGCTTCACATCGGATCGCCCACGCTTGGCCTGCCCGCTCATAAAGCGTACAATTTCGGTACGCTTTTGGAGCCCGCCCCATGCTTCGCGTCACCAAGCTCACCGATTACGCCACCGTGGTCCTGACCGTGCTCGCCGCGCGGCCGGGCGAAGTGCTGAGCGCGTCCGAGCTGGCCGAACAGTCCGGGCTGGAAACGCCCACGGTCAGCAAGCTGCTCAAACCCCTGGCGCAGGCAGGTCTGGTGGAAGGCCTGCGCGGCGTGCACGGCGGCTACCGGCTGAACCGCGAGGCCGCCGACATCACCCTGATCGAGATCGTCGAAGCCATGGAAGGGCCGCTGGCGATGACCGAATGCAGCCAGCACGACAGCCAGTGCGGCATCGCCCCGCACTGCGGGGCGCGCGCCAACTGGCGGCTGATCAACGACGTGGTCGCCGACGCGCTGCGCGGCGTCACTCTGGCGCAGATGCTGCGCTCCCCCACCCTTTCCGACGACACGCGGCGGCGGCCCATCGCCCTGCGCGTCGCCTCCAGTTGATGAGCAGGCAGCCCATGGCCACCGAAGCAATCCTTAACCAGACAGTCCCCACCAAGAACGCCGAAATCGTCGAGCAGCTCGGCCGTCGCTACGACGCCGGCTTCGTCACCGACATCGAGTCCGACAGCTTCGAGCCGGGCCTGAGCGAAGACGTCGTCCGCGCGCTTTCCGCCAAAAAGGAAGAACCGCAGTGGATGACCGACTGGCGACTGGCCGCGTACCGGCACTGGCTGACCATGCCGGTGCCGCACTGGGCGAAATTGAACATCGCTCCCATCGATCTGCAGTCGGTCAGCTACTACTCCGCGCCCAAGGCCAAATACGCCTCGCTGGATGAAGTGCCCAAGGAGCTGCTGGACACCTACGACAAGCTGGGCGTGCCGCTGCACGAACGCGCCAGGCTGGCCGGCGTGGCGGTGGATGCGGTGTTCGATTCGGTGTCCGTCGGCACCACGTTCCGCAAGGAGCTCGCCCAGAAGGGCATCGTCTTCTGTTCGATGAGCGAAGCGGTGCGCGAATATCCTGAATTGGTGAAGCAGTACCTGGGCAGCGTGGTGCCCACCGGCGACAACTATTTCGCTGCGCTCAACGCGGCGGTGTTCTCCGACGGCAGCTTCGTGTTCATTCCCAAGGGCGTGCGCTGCCCCATGGAGCTGAGCACCTACTTCCGCATCAACTCCGGCCACACCGGCCAGTTCGAACGCACCCTGATCATCGCCGAGGACCAGTCCTACGTGTCCTACCTGGAGGGCTGCACCGCGCCCATGCGCGACGAAAACCAGCTGCACGCCGCGGTGGTGGAACTGGTGGCGCTGGAAGACGCGGAGATCAAGTATTCGACCGTGCAGAACTGGTACCCGGGCGACGAAAACGGCAAGGGCGGCATCTATAACTTCGTCACCAAGCGCGCCGAATGCCGCGGTGCGCGCAGCAAGGTCAGCTGGACCCAGGTGGAAACCGGTTCGGCCATCACCTGGAAGTATCCCAGCTGCGTGCTGCTGGGCGACGATTCGAGCGGTGAGTTCTATTCCGTCGCGCTCACCCACCACCGCCAGCAGGCCGACACCGGCACCAAGATGATCCACATCGGCCGCAACACCAAGTCCAAGATCGTCAGCAAGGGCATCAGCGCCGGTCGCGGCCAGAACAGCTACCGCGGCCTGGTCAAGGTGGAGAAGTCCGCCGCCGGCGCGCGCAACTACACCCAGTGCGACAGCCTGCTGATCGGCAAACAATGCGGCGCGCACACGTTTCCCTACATTGAAGTGAAGCATCCGGACGCCATCGTCGAGCATGAGGCGACCACCTCGAAGATTTCCGACGACCAGATGTTCTACTGCCGCGCGCGCGGCATCAGCCAGGAAGACGCGGTGAGCCTGATCGTCGACGGCTTCTGCAAGCAGGTGTTCCGCGAGCTGCCGATGGAATTCGCGGTGGAAGCGAAGAAGCTGCTGGAAGTGAGCCTGGAAGGATCAGTCGGATAACCCCCGTAGGAGCGCCTCTTAGGCGCGAGCTTTTGATCTTCACAGAAAGCAAGAACTCGCGCCTAAAAGGCGCTCCTACACAAAAATCTTGGAACCCAGAAATGCTGAAGATCGAAAACCTCCACGCCCGCGTCGCCGGCAAGGAAATCCTCAAGGGCCTTTCGCTGGAAGTGAAGCCGGGCGAAGTCCACGCGCTGATGGGTCCCAATGGCGCGGGCAAATCCACCCTGGGCAATATCCTGGCCGGGCGCGAAGGCTACGAAGTCACCGAAGGCTCGGTGCTTTACCAGGGCAACGACCTGCTGGAACTGGCGCCCGAAACACGCGCCGCGGCGGGCGTATTCCTGGCTTTCCAGTATCCGGTGGAAATCCCGGGCGTCAACAACACCTATTTCCTGCGCGCCGCGCTCAATGCCCAGCGCAAGGCGCGCGGCGAAGCGGAACTGGATTCCATGCAGTTCCTCAAGCGCGTGCGGGAAAAGCTGGCGGTGCTGCATTTGAAGGACGAGCTGCTGCATCGCGGCGTCAACGAAGGCTTCAGCGGCGGCGAGAAGAAGCGCAACGAGATCTTCCAGCTCGCCGTGCTCGAGCCGAAGCTGGCGATCCTGGACGAAACCGACAGCGGCCTGGACATCGATGCGCTGAAGAACGTCGCCGACGGCGTCAACGCCCTGCGCGCGCCGGACCGCGCCTTCCTGGTCATCACCCACTACCAGCGCCTGCTCGACTACATCAAACCCGACGTGGTGCATGTGCTGTCCGATGGCCGCATCGTCGAAAGCGGCGGCCCGGAACTGGCCCTGGAACTCGAAGCCCACGGCTATGCGTGGCTGAAGGATCGGGTCACGCCGGAGAAGGCAGCGTGATGAGCACCCTGCTCGATTCACTCGCCAGCAGTTTCAGCGGCGACGCATCGCGCCGCAGCGTGCTGGACGATGCCCTGCGCGACGGCCTGCCAGGCCCGCGCAGCGAAGCCTGGAAATACACCTCGCTGCGCGCGCTGGAACGCCGCAGTTTCGCCGCGGTGGATGAAGCGCCGGAGATAGATCTCGCCCTGCTGGCCCACATCCCCTCGCCGCGACTGGTGTTCGTCAACGGTCGGCATTCGTCTGCCCTGTCCGCCACCGGGAATCTCCCGCCGGGCGTCAGCCTGCAGCTGCTGTCGGAAGTATTGAACGTCGGCGACGACTCCGCGCGTTTCCTCGCGCGTCGCTTCGAACGCAACGACGAAATCTTCGCCCGCCTCAACGCCGCGCTCGCCAGCGAAGGCGTGCTGCTGCGTGCGGAAGCCGATGCCAGCAGCGATGCGCCGCTGCATCTGGTGTTCGTCAGTGCGGAAGACGGCGCCGACCGCGCCTGGCATTTGCGCAACCGCATCGAACTCCGCCAAGGCGCGAGGTTGAACGTGGTCGAGCACCAACTGGCCGTCGGCGCGCACGCCCACCTCTGCAATACGCTGACCCACGTGCATCTGGCGGGCGGTGCGCGGCTGACGCATGCGCGCGTGCAGCACGACGGGGAACGCGCGACCTCGCTGCTGCGCACCGATGCGGTGCTCGCGCGCGACGCGCACTACCATCGCATCGATCTGGAGCTGGGCAGTGCCTTGTCGCGGCATGAATTGAACGTGCGCCTGGAAGGCGACAACGCCCGCCTGGTCGCCAACGGCGTGCTGCTGGCCAGCGGCAGGCGCCATGTCGACACGCGGCTGGACATCGAGCACATCGCGCACGACACCTCGTGCGAACTGACCTGGCGGGGGCTCGGTACGGGACGCGGGCGCGCCGTGTTCCACGGCGGCATCCTGATCCGCGAAGGCGCCGACGGCAGCGACGCCATGTTGTCCAACAAGAACCTGCTGTTGTCCGAAGGCGCGGAAATCGACACGCAGCCGGTGCTGGAAATCCACGCCGACGAAGTGAAGGCCGCGCACGGCGCCACGGTCGGCCGGCTGGACGCGAACGCGCTGTTCTACCTGCGCTCGCGCGGCCTGCCGGAAAACCTGGCCCAGCAGCTGCTCACCGCCGCGTTCTGCAGAGAGCCAATCGCATCGATCGGCGACAGCCGCGTGACGCCGATGCTGATCGAGCAACTGGACGCAGCCCTCACGAATGCAGGAGTCGCCTGAGCCATGAATGCGCCGCATACCGCCGCTAGAGCAATAACTTCGGACTGGGCAAGCATCCGCGCCGATTTTCCGCTGCTCGCGCGTGAAGTCCACGGCAAGCCGCTGATCTACCTGGACAGCGCCAACACCGGGCAGAAGCCGGCGTCGGTGATCGAAGCCGTGGACGATTTCTATCGCCTGCACAACGCCAACGTCAGCCGCGCGGTGCACACGCTCGGCGCCGAAGCGACCGACGCCTACGAGGGTGCGCGCGGCAAGCTCGCCCGATTCCTCAACGTGCGCGCGGACGAGCTGGTGCTGTGCAGCGGCACCACCTTCGCGATCAATCTGGTGGCGTACTCGTGGGCGCTGCCGCGTTTGAAGGCGGGCGACACGATCCTGGTGTCGCGCATGGAGCACCACGCCAATATCGTGCCCTGGCAGCTGGTTGCCGAGCGCACCGGCGCCACAATCAAAGTGGCCGAACTGGAGCCCGACGGCAGCCTGGATCTGCCTGCGCTGTATTCGGCGATGACCGTGGACGTGAGGCTGCTGGCCCTCGCCCATGTGTCGAACGTGCTGGGCACGGTGAACCCGGTCCGCGAGATCTGCCGCGAAGCGCGTAAGCGCGGCATCGTCAGCGTGATCGACGGTTCGCAGGCCGCACCGCACCGCCCGCTCGACATCGCCGCCATCGGCTGCGATTTCTACGCGCTCACCGGCCACAAGATGTGCGGCCCCACCGGCACCGGCGCGCTGTGGGCGCGGCGCGAACACCTGCAGGCCATGCCGCCGTTCATCGGCGGCGGCGAGATGATCCGCGAAGTCAGTTTCGACGGCACCGTGTTCAACGATGCGCCGCACAAGTTCGAGGCCGGCACGCCGAACATCGCCGGGTTCATCGGTCTAGGCGCGGCCGTGGACTATCTGCAGTCCATCGGCATGGCCCAGGTCGAAGCGCGCGAAGCCGAATTGCAGGCCCATGCCACCGAAGAGCTGCTCAAGATCGACGGCCTGCGTATTTTCGGCCGCGCGCCGGACAAGGCCGCGGTGATTTCTTTCCTGATCCAAGGCGCGCATGCGCACGATCTGGCCACGCTGCTGGACCTGGAAGGCGTGGCCATCCGCTCCGGCCAGCACTGCGCGCATCCGCTGCTGCAGTCGCTGGGCGTGGCTGCCACCTGCCGCGCCTCGCTGGCCTTCTACAACACGCACGCTGAGGTGGAGCGGTTTGTCGTGGCGTTGAGGAAGGCGCGGAGTTTGCTGGGGTAGCGCTTTCCCTTCTCCCACCGCGAGAAGGGAAAACACATAAAATCCCACGCATGACCGAACTCACTTTCCGTTCCGCCAACTCCGCCGATATCGACGCTCTCGTCTTGCTGGTGACTTCCGCCTACCGCGGCGAAGTCAGCAAGCAGGGCTGGACCACGGAGGCCGAATTGCTGGATGGCCAGCGCATCGATCCAGCCGTACTGCAGCAGGACATCGAACGCCCGCGCAGCCGCGTGCTGATCGCGGAACAGGACGGCGCCCTCCTGGCCTGCGCGCATGTGGCGGAAGAGCATGGCGCGGGTTACTTCGGCATGTTCTCGGTACGGCCCGGCCGGCAGGGCGGCGGCATAGGCAAACTGCTGCTGGCCGAAGCCGAGCGCGTGGCGCGCGTGGAATGGAGCCTGCCGGCGATGCGCATGACCGTGATCGATATCCGCGAGGAACTGATCGCGTTCTACGAACGCCGCGGCTATCGGCGCACCGGCATCACCAAGCCGTTTCCTTACGGCGACGCACGCTTCGGCACCCCCAAGCGCGACGATCTGCGTTTCGAAATACTGGAAAAGATTTTCGATGGGGGCAAGCGATGAGCGATGCCTGGACTTTCGTCTGCGCCCTCTCCGAACTGCTGCCCGGCGAAATGAAGACCGTGTTCGACGAAGTCACCGGCACGCCGATCCTGGTGTGCAACCACGACGGCGATTTCTACGCGCTGGAGGACCGCTGCAGCCACGAGGAATTCGAACTCTCTTCAGGCAATTTCGATGCGGTGGAAGCGAGCATCGAATGCGTCCTGCACGGCGCGAAATTCGACGTCCGCGACGGCCGTGCCTTGTGCGCGCCGGCCTATTCGCCCGTGCCCAAGTTCCCGGTCAAGCGGGAACACGACGCCATCTGGACCCGCGACGATCGGACCTGATCGGCTTCGGCGAATGAATGGCCCAGCTTGTAACTGCGAATCGTTCTCATTATTATTGTGGGGAAGCGGCCAAGACCGCACCCCCACTATCGATCCGGGAACGCAATGTCCAAACCCTCTGCCCCAGCCATCACACCGTTGGCCGCCGCGCTGGCCGCTGTCGTATTCGGTCTGTCCGCCACCCACGCTCTAGCCGCGCCCGGCGCCACGGTGGCGGAAAAAGAAGTCGTCGAACTCGATATGGTGCGTGTCGAAGGCGTTCAGCCGGAAGGCTACGACACCAAGCGCAGCGGCACCGCCACCCGGACCGACACGCCCCTGCTGGATGTGCCGCAGTCGATCACCGTGGTGTCGCAGCAGCAGATCCGCGACCAGGCCATCCAGAGCATGGCCGACGCGGTGCGCTACGTGCCGGGCATCGGCATCACCCAGGGCGAAGGCAATCGCGACGGCCTGGTGTTCCGCGGCAACAGCTCCACCGCCGACCTGTTCATCGACGGCATGCGCGACGACGTGCAGTACTTCCGCGACACCTACAACATCGACCGCATCGAAGCGTTCAAGGGCCCGAACGCGATGATTTTCGGCCGCGGCAGTCCGGGCGGCCTGCTCAACCGGGTGACCAAGGTCGCCGACTGGGGCACGACCCGAGAGGTCGGCCTGCAGTTGGGTTCGTGGCAGAAACAACGCATCACCGCGGACGTCGGCCAAGCCGTCAGCGATACCCTGGCGCTGCGCGTCACCGGCGTGTACGAGGATTCCGAAGGCTTCCGCGACGGCTTCGAACTCGAGCGCAAGGGCATCAACCCCACCGTCGCCATCCGCGCCGGCGACAGCACGCGGATCACGCTGGGTTACGAGTACTTCCGCGACCAGCGCACCGCCGACCGCGGCATCCCGGCCTATGCGGTGCCTTTCGGCGACACGCGCTTTCCGGTCGCCACCGATCCTTCGACGTTTTTCGGCGACCCCGACCTCAGCTTCGCGGATGCCGAAGTCAATGCCTTCAACGCGCTGATCGAGCACGATTTCGGCGACGGCACGGTGCTGCGCAACCGTACGCGCTACGCCGATTACGACAAGTTCTACCAGAACGTCTACCCGAACAGCGTCGACGTCGCCGGCACCAGCGTCACCCTCGCCGCCTACGACAACGCCACGCGGCGCGAGAACTGGTTCAACCAGACCGACCTGGTGTTTTCGGCGGCCACCGGCGCGGTCGAGCACAAATTCATGGCCGGCGTGGAGATCGGCCGTCAGGAAAGCGACAACCTGCGGCAGAGCGGGCTGTTCGCGCTTGGCGCAGGCTCGCCGTGCTCGAACACCGCGCCGTCCAGCGCGACCGGCTGCGTGGTGCCGCTCGGCCGGCCGAATGTCTCGGCGAACATAGCCTTCGCCAACAACAGCGCCACCGGCGGCAGCGATGCGCACAACACCGGCGTGGCCAAGATCGCCGCGGCCTATATTCAAGACCAGATCGAGTTCTCGCCGCGGTGGCAGGCGATCGTCGGCGTGCGTTATGACCATTTCGACGTGGACTTCACCGATCTGCGCAGCAACGTGGCGCCGGAGCGGCGCGCGCTGTCCTCGACCGACGATCTGTGGTCGCCACGCGCCGGATTGATCTACAAACCGGCGCACAACGTGTCGCTGTACGCGAGCTACGGCGTGACCTACCTGCCGCGTTCCGGCGAACAGATTTCCTCGCTGGCCTTCAATGCGCAGTCGCTGGAACCGGAAGAGTTCCACAACTACGAGCTCGGGGCGAAGTGGGATTTCAGCCGCGATCTCACCGGCACCGTGGCGGTCTATCGGCTGGAGCGCAGCAACGCGGCCGTCGCCGACCCCAACGACGCGACGCGCCTGATCCTGCTCGACGGCGACAGCCAGCGCATCGATGGCGCCGAACTGTCGCTCGCCGGCAAACTCACCGAGCAATGGCAGGTGATCGGCAGCTACGCTTACCAGGACGCGAAGACCACCCGGGCCGTCAACGGCACACCCGCCGGACGCGTGCTGCCGCAGACGCCGGAACATACGGCCGGACTGTGGAATCGCTACGACTTTTCGCCGCACTGGGGCATCGGCCTCGGCGCGATCTACCGCAGCGACGGGTTCGCCGCCATCAGCAACGCGGTGACGCTGAAGAGCTACACGCGTTTCGACGGCGCGGTGTACTACACCTTGAACGAGCGGTTCTCCGCGCAGCTCAACGTCGAGAACCTGTTCGACAAGGAATACTTCCCGTCGGCGCACACCGACAACAACATCACCACCGGCGCGCCGCTCGGCGCCTACCTGACGCTCAACCTGCGCTTCTGACGCGGCGCCGCGCAGGCCGTTGCGCCCGCGCGGCGTGAAACCGCTGCGGCCGCATCGCGCGGCGGACGGCAGGACGAGGGACTTCCTTCAGGCGACGGGCTGTTGTCAATAGCGCCACGTCGCGACGTATGCCGCCTCCGCAGTCGCTACAGATGGATCAACTTGATCGCCAGCAGTTCGCCGCCGCCTTCCAGCGCATAGCGGCGCTTTTCAGCATCGTCGGTCAACTGCGCCGTATCGCCGGCCCACAGTGCGGGCAGATCGGAAGCGCGGTCGAACCGCGCCTGGCCGGCCAGCAGATGGATCGCCCAGCTAGTGCCCGGCTCGGTGAAGAACAGCATCGGCCCCACCAATGGGCGCAACAGCAGTTCGGCGGCGATCGCATCGCGCCGCCACATCAGGTTGAAATCGTGGGTGGGGCCGTCCAACAGTTCGCCGGAGACGACGCGTTCGCCGGCGAAGCGCAGGCGTTGGTGCGGCGGATTGAGCACGCGGGTTTCGCCGTCTTCGAAGCGCAGGCGCAGACCGTTGCCGCGCACTAGCACCAGTTCGCGCTCGACGCCGGGGAAAATGGAAAACGGCGCATCCTGTTCGATCTCGGCGATCGACAGGCGCCAGTCCCAATCGTCGCGGTCGGGGACGCGCACGATTTCGCGGGTCCAGCCGCGCAGATTCTTCCAGCGTTCCCGCCGGTATTCGTTGGCGGCGATTACCCGCGATGCGTCCGACATGCCTGCTTTCCCCCCTGCCTGAGACCGCGGCAAGTCTAACCGGCAAAAAAACGTCGCCCGGCCGCACTTCCTTGTGCGCGCCGGGCGACGGTGACTTCCCTGTGGGCTTCCAGCCTTAGTCTGGCGGCTTCCTGCCCTGCCCTGTTGCATGCCGGAGACGCCGTGTGATCCCAGGCAAAACAAGTACGTCCTTGTCGGCTTCCTGCCAATTCCCCCTGGCTTCCTGCCCCCTGCGTCGCGGCGGCGCGTCCTGCGCTACGACCGTACGTGAGGTGTTGCTTTCAGCGGCGCGCGACCGGCTTGGGCGGCGTCGCGGAGGTGCGCGCGGCCGGCTTCTGGGTGGCTGCGGTGCGGCCCACTTCGATGCGGCCGCGGTTCTTTTCCACGGTCTTCAGGCCGACGCCTTTGACCATGGCCAGCTCCTCGGGGCTCTTGAAGGCGCCGTTGGCCTTGCGGTATTCGACGATGGCCTTGGCCTTGGCCGGACCTATGTTGAGCAGCACTTGGTCGATGGTGGCCGCGTCGGCGGTGTTGATGTTGACCTTGTCGGCGGCGAAGGCGCTGGTGGCCAGCAGCAGCGACAGGGCAAGCGATTTGAAGATGATTGCGAACGATTTCATGGCAACGCTCCTTGTGGCGATGGGTTAGGGTTCGCCGGGGCCGGAATCAGTCCGTCCGCCGGTGTGAACAGTCTCCGCCCTCGGGCTAATCGGAAATATCGCCGAAGCCCCGAACGCGATACCGGGGAACACCGCGCCGGCGTGTAGGGGAATTCCTACCCACCGCGCCGCTTACCGATCCATGCACGAGCGCAGGAGTAGAATTCCGGCCACTTACGCATACGCTGGAGCCTGCATGGACACCGCCAAGATCGACCGCTACGTCGCCGAGCTGTGGGACGACGAAATCGTGCCGCAGCTGGTCGAATACATCCGCATTCCCAACAAATCGCCGATGTTCGACAAGGACTGGGTGGCGCATGGCTACATGGAAGATGCGGTGAAGCTGATGGAAAACTGGGCGCGGGCGCAGCCGATCCCGGGGATGCAGCTGGAAGTGGTGCGTTTGGAAGGCCGCACGCCGCTGATCTTCATCGAGATTCCCGCGACCGGCCCGGAGACCGGGGCGGACACCGTGCTGCTGTACGGCCATCTGGACAAGCAGCCTGAGATGACCGGCTGGGACAGCGATCTGGGCCCATGGAAACCGGTGATCAAGGGCGACCGGCTATTCGGCCGCGGCGGCGCCGACGACGGCTACGCGATTTTCGGTTCGCTGGCGGCGATCCAGGCGCTGCAGCAGCAGGGCGTGCCGCACGCGCGCTGCGTAGTGCTGATAGAAGCCTGCGAGGAATCCGGCAGCTACGACCTGCCCGCCTATGTGGATCACCTGGCCGCGCGCATCGGCAAGCCGTCGCTGGTGGTATGCCTGGATTCGGGCTGCGGCAACTACGACCAATTGTGGTGCACCACGTCGCTACGCGGCATGGCCGGCGGCAATTTCTCGGTCAAGGTGCTGTCCGAAGGCGTGCACTCCGGCGATGCGTCCGGCATCGTGCCGTCCAGTTTCCGCATCCTGCGCCAGCTGCTGTCGCGGCTGGAGGACGAAACCACCGGCAGGATCAAGGCCAAGGATCTGTTCGTCGACATTCCGCAGGAGCGCCTGGCGCAGGCGGCCAAGGTGGCCGAAGTGATGGGCAGCGAAATCCACGACAAGTTCCCGTTCCTGCCCGGGATGAAGCCGATGGCCGACGATCTGACCGAGCTGGTGCTCAACCGTACCTGGCGCCCCGCGCTGTCGGTCACCGGCGCCGACGGATTGCCGCCGCTGGATTCGGCCGGCAACGTGCTGCGCCCGCATACCGCGGTGAAACTATCGCTGCGCCTGCCGCCGACGCTGGACGGCAAGCGCGGCGGCGAAATCCTCAAAGACCTGCTGCTGCGCGACCCGCCCTACGGCGCGCAGGTGGAGCTGGCGCTGGAAAAAGCCTCGAGCGGCTGGAACGCGCCGGCGTTGTCGCCGTGGCTGTCCAGCGCCATCGAAGCCGCTTCGCAGGCCGCGTTCGGCAAGCCGGCGATGTACATGGGCGAAGGCGGCACCATTCCCTTCATGGGCATGCTGGGCGAAAAATTCCCGGGCGCGCAGTTCATGATCACCGGCGTGCTGGGCCCGCATTCCAACGCGCACGGACCCAACGAGTTCCTGCACATCCCCATGGGCAAGCGCGTCACCGCGTGCGTGGCCAAGGTCATCGCCGACCACCACGGCGCCAGCGTGCGCGGCGAAACCACCGGCGTGGCGGCCGTTGCCGGGGGCGACCAGCACGGCGGGCACGGCTGCTGCTGAGGCCAACGCCGTGAGGCGATACTAATTTTTCTTCCCGCATCGGACCCTGAGGAGAATCGCAATGCAAGGTTTGCTCGGCAGCGACAGCTGGCTCTACATCCTCTTCATCGGTTTCATCGTTGGACTGCTGGCGCGCTTTCTCAAGCCCGGCAACGACGGCATGGGCATCATCCTGACCATCCTGCTGGGCATCGGCGGCGCGATGCTGGCCAGCTACATCGGCCAGCGAATGGGCTGGTACGCACCTGGCCAGGCCGCAGGCTTCTTCGGCGCGCTGCTTGGCGCGATCGTCATCCTGGTGATCGTCAGCCTGTTCCGCGGGAAGAAGCGCACGAGCCTGCCGCCGCGCTGATTCGCGTTGAGTAACCCACTAGAACGCTCCGGAAACAGAGCGTTTTTTTGTGGAATGCGTTAGCGAGAAAAGCAGGATGCGAACGTCATGAAATGCGGCTTTTGCTTTTGGTTTTGCCTTTCGACTTTGCCTTTTGGCTTTTCGCTTTTCGCTTTTTCAACCCCCGTGAGACGCGGCAAGCGGGACGGGACAAACCCCGCAGGGGCGGCGCACAGAGCCTGCCCCCGCGAAGGCGGGGGGAGGTGCGCCGTTTCCGGAGCAGCAGGATGCTGCTTCCGGAAATTCCCGGCCTGCTTGCGAACCCCACGGCTCTATCGTGGGGCGCGCCGTAGGGCGGCTTTCTTTTGGTTACTTTTCTTTGCCGTTCAAAGAAAAGTGACTCGCGCACAGCGCGAAAGCTTTGCTCATGCTTTCACCGACAAGCAAAGCAGGGGCACTGGGTCCCGGCGTTCGCCGGGATGACGAGCAAAAGCAAAAGCAAGAGCAAGAGCAACAGCAAAAGCAACGTCAAGAGCACCCCTCCTCAATCCTCCCCTGCGCCCCGTAGGAAGTCCCCTTGGGGGGCGCTGCGCGCAAGGGAGGAGGCAAAAGCAGGATCAAGAGCACCCCTCCTCAATCCACCCGGCCCGCGGGCATAGCCCTCGAGCGTTCCTCGGGCGCAAACCTGTGGCTTGCAAACGCCCCTCCTCACCCCCTGCGCTATGCGCAAGGGATGAGGCAGAAGCAAGATCAAGATCGGCCCCAGCCTGCGGCGCTGGAATTAAGGCGAGAAAATTCAGCCGCTTCTTCCGTAGATATCCGAATACCGCACGATATCGTCCTCGCCCAGATACCCGCCGGACTGCACCTCCACCAGCTCCAGCATCTCGGTGCCGGGATTCTCCAGCCGGTGCTTGGCGCCGATCGGGATGTAAGTGGACTGGTTTTCGAACAGCTCGAACACGTCGTGGTCGCGGGTCACGCGGGCGGTGCCGCTGACCACGATCCAGTGCTCGGCGCGGTGCTGGTGCGACTGCAGCGACAGCTGCGCGCCGGGTTTGACCTTGATCCGCTTGACCTGATGCCGCGCGCCCACGTCCACCGAATCGTAGCTGCCCCACGGACGATGTACTTCGCGGTGCAGCACCGCCTGGCTGCGCTGCGCACCCTTCAGCTGCGCGACGACCTGCTTCACTTCCTGCACGCGGTCCTTGCGCGCCACCAATATCGCATCGTCGGTTTCCACCACCACGATGTCGTCCACGCCCACCAGCGCCACCAGGCGCTGCGCATAGGCGTAGCTGTTGCGCGTGTCCACCGCGATCACGTCGCCGTGATGGGCGTTGCCGTCGGCGTCGCGTTCGGCCACGTCCCACAGCGCCGACCAGTTGCCGACATCGTTCCAGCCGATATCCACCGGCAGCACCATCGCGTGATCGGTCTTTTCCATGACTGCGTAGTCGATGGAGTCGGAAGGACTGGCGGAAAAAGCTTTTTTGTCGAGACGGATGAAGTCGCCGTCGCGCTGCGCGGTGGCGAACGCGGCTTCCACCGCTTCCAGAATGTCGGCGCGGAAGCGACGCAGCTCTTGCAGATAGCGGCTGGCGCGGAACAGAAACATGCCGCTGTTCCAGTAGTAGCCGCCCGCGTCGAGGTACGACTGCGCGGTAGCGGCATCCGGCTTCTCGACGAAGCGAGACACCTTGCGCAGGCCTTCGCCCGCTTCGGCATGCAGGTAGCCGAAGCCGGTCTCCGGGGCACCCGGCACGATGCCGAAAGTGACCAGCGCGCCGGCCTCGGCCGCGGCGCTGGCGGACAGCACTGCGTTGCGGAAAGCCTGCGCGTCGCGCACCACGTGATCGGACGGCAGCACCAGCAATAGCGGATCCTGCCCGCCCGACATCGCCTGCAATGCCGCGGCGGCGATTGCCGGCGCGGTGTTGCGGCCCACCGGTTCCAGCATGATCCCCGGCACCGGCGCGCCGATCTGGCGCAGCTGTTCGGCGACCAGGAAACGATGCTCCTCGTTGGCTACCACAATGGGCGCAGCGCTGGCCAAGGGCGCCACGCGGCGCCAAGTGGCCTGCAGCATGGTGTCGTCGCCGACCAGGGGCAGGAATTGTTTGGGATAGGCTTCGCGCGACAGCGGCCAGAGCCGTGTGCCCGAACCGCCCGACAGCAGAACCGGTTGCAGAGTGAGCATGCATTTCTCGCAAGTGAGCCGCCGCGCAGTCTATCCTGTGCCCGCTCGAGGCCGCCACGATCCAGGAATTGCATGACGCCCCATCTTCAGCATGATGATGATCGTGTGGTCGCGCGCTTGAGCTGGGCCCGGAAAGCGCTTGACGACGATCACGCAATCCTGCGGCGCGCGTCGATGGATGCGGGCCACCGCAGCTACTGGCGCAGCGGAGGACACGGACCGGACCGGATCGTGATGGATTCGCCGCCATGGCTCGAGGACGTGCGCCCGTGGCTGCGCCTGCGCGATCTGCTGGAAAGCGGCGGCGTGCGCGTGCCGCAGGTGCTGGCGCGCGACACGGACGCGGGTTTCCTGCTGCTCGAAGACCTCGGCGGCCCCACCTTGGCGCAGGTGCTGGACGCAGCGAATGCCGATGCGTGGTTCGACAGCGCCATCGCCCAGTTGATCCGCCTGCAGAAGATCGCGGTGCCCGCCGACCTGGGCGAATTCGGCGTCGCGCTGCTGCAGCGCGACGCTGGTTTGTTCGAGGAATGGTTTCTAGGCCGTCATCTCGGCCTGACCCTGAATTGCGGTGAAGCCGAGCAGCTGCAGAGCGTCCAGCGCCGGCTGATGGACAACGCCCTGGCCCAGCCGCAGGTGCTGACCCATCGGGATTTCATGCCGCGCAATCTGATGCCCACCCAGCCGGATCCGGCGGTGCTGGATTTCCAGGACTGCGTGCGCGGACCGATCGCCTACGATCCGGTCAGCCTGTTCAAGGATGCGTTCCTGAGCTGGCCGCTGGCGCGGGTGGATGCATGGCTGGCGCGGTACCACGCGCGCGCTCAGCGCGCCGGATTGCCGGTGCCGCCGCTGACGCAATTCCAGCGCGACGCGGACTGGCTGGGCGTGCAGCGGCATCTGAAAATCCTGGGCATCTTCGCGCGCCTGCATTACCGCGACGGCAAATCGAAGTACCTCGCCGACGTGCCGCGCTTCATCGCTTATCTGGACGAAGTGCTGCCGCGCCATCCGCTGCTGCGGCCGCTGTCGGCGCTGCTGGAAACGCGAATCAAGACCGCGCTGCGCTCAAAGGCCGGCGCATGAAAGCCTTGATCTTCGCCGCCGGCCTGGGCGAGCGCATGCGCCCGCTCACCGACCGCACGCCGAAACCGCTGCTGCAGGCAGGTGGCAAGCCGCTGATCGTCTGGCACCTGCAAAAACTCGCCGCCATCGGGGTGCGCGAGGTGGTCATCAACACCAGCTGGCTGGCGGAACAGTTTCCGCAAACGCTAGGCGACGGCGCGCAGTGGGGACTGCGGCTTGCGTATTCGTACGAAGGCCCGACCCCGCTGGAAACCGGCGGCGGCATGCGCCATGCGCTGTCGCTGGTGGGCGAGGCGCCGTTCCTGGCGGTCAACGGCGACATCTGGACCGACTACGATTTCGCACGCCTGCCGCACGAACCCGCGGGCGATGCGCATCTGGTGCTGGTGGAAAACCCGGCGCACAACCCGCGCGGCGATTTCGCCTTGGACGAAGACGGCAACGTGCATTCCGACGGCGCATCGCGGCTCACTTTTTCCGGCGTCGGCGTCTACCGCGCGCGGCTGTTCGCGCACTGGCGTTCGATTGTTGGCGACACTGAGGGTGCGCACGCGACGCCGCCAAGATTCAAGCTGGCGCCGCTGCTGCGCGCGGCGATGAAGCGGGGAAGCGTGAGCGGCGAACATTACGCGGGACATTGGACCGATGTGGGCACGCCGGAGCGATTGCGGGAACTCGACCGGCAGCTGTTGTCCTTGTAGAGCCGAAGGAAGTCCCCTTGGGGGACAAAAACAGCGGCTCACAGCACCTGCTTGAGGAACGGCACCGTGATCCTGCGCTGCGCCGCCAGCGATTCGCGGTCCAGGCGGTCGAGCAGCGCGACCAGATTGGCCGGATCGCGGTCGGCACGCGCCAGCAGCCAGTCGATGGCGGCTTCTTCCAGCATCAGGCCGCGCCGCTGCGCGCGGTCGCGCAGCACTTCGCGCCGGCCCGTGTCGTCCAGCACCGGCAGGGCGATGCGCGCGCACTGCGACAGGCGCGAGCGCAGGTCGGGCAAGCTCAACGGCAACAGATCGGGCGCGCTGCGCGCGGCGTACAGCACGCCCAGGCCGGCGCTGCGCGCGCGGTTGTGGAAATCGAACAGCGCGATTTCGTCTTCGCGATGGCCGGCGATGGCTTCCAGCCCGTCCAGCGCGACCACGTCATTGCCTTCCAGCGCGTCGAGCGCGTCGCGCAGGCGTCCGCGCGCCGCGGCCAGCGGCAGGTAGACGGCGCGGCGCCCGGCTTGCTCCGCGGCTGCGCACAGCGCCAGCGAAAGATGGGTCTTGCCCGTCCCCGGCGGCCCGGCTAGGTACAGCCAATCCGCACCCGCTCGCGCGGCCAGCGTCCGCAGCTGGGCGATCGCGCCGGCTGGCGGGTCGACGAAGCTTTCGAGACGTTGGTCGGGCGGATAGCGCAACGCCAGCGGCAGTTGCGGAACGCTCACTTCGGGTCGGCGTCCTTGGGGTTCGCTTCGCCCAGCGCGGTCTTGTCGATATAGGAATCGAGCAGGATCGAAGGCTTCACCGCGGCGCCGGCGTACAGCGGGCTCAGCGTGTAGCGCTCGTGCGCGAAACGCAGCAGCACGTTGGCCACGGCCGCCATCGGCAGCGCCAGCAGCATGCCCAGGAAACCGAACAGCTGCCCGCCGGCCAGCACCGCGAAGATCACCGCCACCGGATGCAGGCCGATGCGGTCGCCGACCAGCTTCGGCGTCAGCCAGTAGCTTTCGATCACCTGGCCGATACCGAACACCGCCAGCACGCCGGCGATGTGCTTCCAGTCGCCGTACTGCATCAGCGCCGCCAGCACGCCCAGAATCACGCCGCTGGCCGGGCCCAGGTACGGCACGAAGGTCAGCAGCCCGGCGATGATGCCGATCAGGATGCCCAGATCCAGCCCTACCGCCCACAGGCCCAGACCGTACATCACGCCGAGGATGATCATCACCAGGAACTGCCCGCGCAGGAATCCGCCGAGCACGTCGCTGGAAGCTTTCGCCAGGCGGCTGACGGTGTCGATATGGTCGCGCGGCACCATCATCGCCACCCGCTTCACGATTAAATCCCAGTCGCGCAGGAAGAAGAACGTGATGACCGGAATCAGCACCAGACTGGTCAGCATGCCGATCAGGGCGAAGCCCGAGCGCGATACGTAGCCCAGCACGGTCGAAGCGACGCCGCCGGCGCGCTCCCAGTTGCTGCGCACCAGTTCGACCAGATGATCCAGGTCCAGCCATGTCGCCAACTGCAGGCCGGTGCGCCCCTCAATCCACGGAATGGCCACGCCGGTGATCCACAGGCGGTAGCGCGGCAGCGAATCGATCAACGTGGCGATCTGGCTTTCGATCAGCGGCACCAGGATCACCAGCACCAGCGCCAGCAGCAGCGCCATCAGCGCGAACACCAGGATCACCGCGGTGTTGCGCGAGCGCCCGGCCAGCTGCAGCCGATCGACCAGCGGATCGCCCAGCCAGCCCAGCAGCGCGGCCACCACGAACGGGGTGAGGATCGGCGCCAGCAGCCACACCAGCCACAGCACGCCCAGCGCCACGCCCGCCCACTGCAGGCGGCGCAGGAAGCGCGCGATCTCGAATTCCGGGCTTTCGTTGAGAGGTGCGCTCATTTCAGTGGGTCATTCCGGCGGATCGTCAAGGCGGTCATTTCAGGTGATAGACGGGCGGCTGGCCTTCGCCGCCTTCGAACGGGCTGTCGTCGCCCAGCATGCGCTGGAAGCCGGACACGCCGCTGAGCAGCTCCAGGTCCAGCTCCAGCGTGCTGCCGCTGGCGCGCACCGGAGTGATCTTGCGCACCACGCTCATGCGCTGCAGCGCCGCGGACAGGCGCAGGTAATCGTCGGCGCTGTCGATGCCGGTGAAGATCACCCGGTAGGTGCCGGCCGGGCCGCCGCTGGCCCGCTTGCCGTAGCGCTTCATGAGCGCCTCGGCCGCGCCGTCGGCGCCCGAAGCCATGGCGCGGCGCGCGTCGGCGTCGCTGACGGTCCACGTGGACAGCACCTTGCCGCCGTCCACGAACACCCAGTCCGCCACCCAACCGCCCTTGCCGCGGTACAGCTTGCCCAACAGCTGCATCGGCGGCTGATATCTGGCCGAAGCGCGCGCCACCGCCGCAGTGTCCTGGCGCCAGAGCGCGCCCACCAGCGCTTGTTCGGCCGCGCTGCCTGCCGGCAGACCCAGCTTGAAGCCGCGCTCGACCGCGCGATTGAGCAGCGGCCGCGCCGCATTGGCCTGCGCCAGCGCGACCAGACGCGGGCCGCTGCCGTCGTCGATCGCCAGCCAGACCACCGGCTTGGGCCGCGGCTGCGGCCACACCGGCAGGCCCAGCGCGCCCATCAGTGCGTCCACGTCCGCCGGTTTGAAGCGCGCCACCAGGGTGCTGCGGAAAGTCGGCGCACCGCTCGGCGAAGTGCCCTGGTCCTGGCGGTAGTCGTAGCTGTCCACGTAGTTCTTGGCGTTGCGCAGCTCCGCGCCCACGCCGGGACGGCCGGTGGCGTTGCGGTCGCCGCTGAGCTTGCCCAGCACCACGCCCAGCGCGCGCGCCAGCGCGTTGTTGCGCTCGGCCTCGCCCTGGCTGTTGACCGGCACTTCGGCCTCGTACACGCCCTGCGCGCCGGCGCGGTCGCCTTCGGTACGCAGACCGCTCTGCGCCCAGGCCGAGGCGGCCAACATCAAAGACAGGCCTGCAAGCAACACAACTGCGTAGATCCGGCGCATTAGGCGTCCTTGTAGCCAGCGAATGCCGGACATGGCGTCCGGCGAACCGGGGTGAATTGTTGCCCGAATGACGCGTCCGCGCCAACGCCGGCCGTTCAGGCGCATCGTCCGCGATGCGGGTCCAGCCGCGTATCCGCGCGCGTATCCCTTAAAATCGCGGCTCCCGTTCCGCCACCGGCTTTTTCCGTGACCCAGCCCAATTCCCCGATCCCCATGACCTATCGCGACGCCGGCGTGGACATCGACGCAGGCAACGAAGTGGTCGAGCGCATCAAGCCGGCCATCCGGCGTACGCTGCGGCCGGAAGTGCTGGGCGGCGGCATCGGCGGCTTCGGCGGGCTTTTCGACCTGTCCGGCAAATACAGGGAGCCGGTGCTGGTCTCGGGCACCGATGGCGTGGGCACCAAGCTGATCCTGGCCAAGCAGCTGAACCGTCACGGCACCATCGGCATCGATCTGGTGGCGATGTGCGTCAACGACGTGCTGGTGCAGGGCGCGGAGCCGCTGTTCTTCCTGGACTATTTCGCCACCGGCAAGCTCGATGTGGCGACCACGGTGGACGTGGTGGGCGGGATTGCCCGGGGCTGCGAAATCGCGGGCTGCGCGCTGATCGGTGGCGAGACCGCGGAAATGCCGGACATGTACCCGCCCGGCGAATACGACCTGGCCGGCTTCACCGTCGGCGCGGTGGAAAAAGCCCGGCTGATCGACGGCAGCCGCGTGCGCGCCGGCGACGTGCTGATCGGCCTGGCGTCCAGCGGCCCGCATTCCAACGGTTATTCGCTGATCCGCAGGATCCTGGCGCGCACCGGGGCCACCGCCGACAACGGCGGCCTGGATCTGCAGGTGGGTGGCGTGACGCTGGGCGATGCGCTGATGGAGCCCACGCGCATCTACGTCAAACCGGTGCTGGAGCTGCTGGCCCGGCACGATCTGCACGCCATGGCCCACGTCACCGGCGGTGCGCTGATCGAAAAGATCGTCCGCGTGGTGCCGGAATCGCTGGCGCTGCGGATCGATGCGTCCGCGTGGCCGCTGCCGCCGGTGTTCGACTGGCTGCAGCGCGAAGGCGCGGTGGCCAACGCGGAAATGTGGCGCACCTTCAACTGCGGCATCGGCTTCGTGCTGATCGCCGCGCCGGACGGCCTGGCCGCGCTGGAGTCGGACCTGCAGCGGCTGGCGCTGCCGCACTGGCGGATCGGCGAAGTGGTGCAGGCGAACGATGCGGAACGCGTGAAGATCGGTTGAGACCTTGCGCATGCGGCTTGGCAAGCAGATCGCGTTGGCATTGACCCTCGCCGTGTTCGCGGCGAGCTGGATCGCGCCGCGGTGGCCGCTGGAACAGGCGCTGCACAGCAGCGGCACCGTGATCGGCCTGTTCTGGCTGTGGCGGCACGACCGGCGCTGGCCGCTGCTGACCCGGCATTTCGCGCTGATCTGCGGCTTCATCGCGGTGCACTGCGTGGCCGCGCGCTGGCTGTATTCCAACCTGCCGTACGACGCCTGGCTGCAGGCGCTGACCGGCTGGTCGCCGCAGCAGGCGCTAGGCTGGCAGCGCAACCACACCGACCGTTTGATCCATCTGCTGTACGGCCTGTGCCTGGCGCCGGCCGTATCGCGCTATTTGCGTCAGCGCTGGCCGCTGCTCGGCGCCGCGCACGCCTTCACCCTCACCGTCATGCTGGTGATGTGCAGCAGCCTGGTCTACGAGTGGCTCGAGTGGGCCATCGCCCTGACGCTGTCGCCCGAAGACGCGGAGTCCTACAACGGCCAGCAAGGCGACGTGTGGGACGCGCATGCCGACATGCTGCTGGCCGCGCTGGGCGCGATGGCGGCGTGGCCGCGCAGTAAGCGGACGCACGAAAAACAGGCGCAGCCGCCATGAGCCTGCGTCTCGCCGTGCTGGCGTCCGGCCAGGGCAGCAATCTGCAGGCGCTGCTGGATGCGATCGCGCGCGAAGATCTGGATGCGCGGATCGTCGGCGTGCTCTCCGACCAGCCCGCTGCGCCCGCGCTGCGGCGCGTGCCGGAAAATCTCCGCTGGAGCCTGGATGCGACATCCTTCGCCGACCGCGCCGCGTTCGACAGCGAACTCGCCGATGCCGTGGCCGCGCGCGCGCCGGACTGGGTGATCTGCGCCGGCTACATGCGCATTCTGGGCGACGCTTTCATCGCCCGCTTCCGCGATCGCCTGCTCAATATCCATCCGTCCCTGCTGCCGAAATATCGCGGCCTGCGCACCCACGCGCGCGCGCTGGCGGCGGGCGATAGCGAACACGGCGCCAGCGTGCATCTGGTCGTACCTGAACTGGACGCCGGCGCGGTGATCGCGCAAGTGCGCATCGCGGTGCTGCCCGGCGACACCGCGCAAACGCTGGCCCAGCGGCTGCTGCCGCGCGAACACGCGCTGCTGCTGGCGGTGCTGCGCCTGCTGGCCGAGGGACGCGTTACTGAACGCGACGGACTGGCGTCTTGCGACGGTCATCCCCTATTTACGCCGCTGCGTCTAGATTCTGCGGGCCTGTTGGACACCGCCGACGCCACGCCCACCCGATGATTTCCCTTTATTCCCGCTTCTCCTTGCTCGCGGCACTGGCCATGGCCAGCGTGCCCGCGTTCGCGCTCGAGCCGTTCACGGCCACCTATCAGGCTTACCACCAGGGCAAGCTGGCGGGCGACGCGAAAATGCAGGTGGTGCGCAACCCGGACTCGCGCTGGCGGGTGGATCTGGGCATCCACGGCACCCGCGGCTTCGCCCGCCTGGCGGGCCTGAATATCGAACAGAGCACCGTGTTCGACAGCATCGACGAACGCTACCGCCCGCTCAGCCAGGGCACGGTCAAGCACGCGCTGTTCACCGGCAAGAAAATGTCCGGCGTGTACGACTGGCAGGTGCGCAGCGCGCGCTGGCAGGGCGACGTGAAGAAGACCCGGCGCGACGCGGTGCCGCTGCAGGACGGCGACATGAGCGCGCTGCTGATGAATCTGGCCGTGATCCGCGATGCGCAGCCCGGCCGCAACCTGAGCTACCGCGTGGTCGACAACGGTCGCGCGCGCGAGTATCAGTACGCCGTGGCGGAGCAGACCGAGATCGTCGCCGTCGACGACCTGAGCTACGACGCCATGCGCGTGGCTCGCACCAATGGCGGCAACGACGAAACCATTTTCTGGGTCGCCAGCGGCGTGCCCACCCCGATCCGCATCCTGCAGCGCGAAAACGGCCAGGACATCATCGATCTGCGCCTGGTCGATTACCAAGGAGTGCAATAAGCCATGAATCCCCGCATCCATCCCCTGTCCGCCCTGATCGCCAGCGCGCTGTTTGCGCTGGCCAGCGCGCCCGCTACCGCGGTCGAAGCGTTCACCGCCGACTATCAGGCCAGCGCCATGGGCATGCAGGGCAACGGCCAGATGTCCATCACCGCGCAAGGCGGCAACCGCTGGCAGTACAGCCTCAGCATCAAGAATTCGCTGGTCGACCTGAGCCAGAAGACCGTGTTCGACGAACAGAACGGCGTGCTGCGCCCGCTGTCGAGCAGCGACGTGTCGCGGCTGCTGGTGAAGAAAAAAGCGGTCAACGCCGATTTCGACTGGAACAAGAACCAGGCCAGCTGGAGCGGCGACGTCAGGCCCGAGCGCGCCGGCCCGGTCGCCTTGAAGCCCGGCGACATGGATGCGCTGCTGGTCAATCTTGCGATCGTGCGCGACATCGCCGCGGGCAAGCCGCTCAACTACCGCCTGATCGAAAACGGCAGCGCCCGGACCATGAGCTATCAGATCGCGGGCAAGGAAAAAATCACCGTCGGCGGCAAGTCGCGCGACGCCACCAAAGTAGTGCGCACCGCCGGCAACAAGGAAACCATCGCCTGGGTGGTAGCCGGCATGCCGGTACCGGCGCGCATACTGCAGCGCGAGGACGGCCAGGATTCGATCGACCTGCAGATCAAGGCGTGGCGCTGAGCCTTGTAGGAGCGGGCCTTGCCCGCGATGCATTTTCTCCTGAATTTATTGAGCGAAAGGCATCGCGGGCAAGGCCCGCTCCTACAAGAAAGAGAGCCCGGCGATGCTGGGTTTTTTATTTCTTCTCGTCCGCTGACACCATCGTCGTGCGGCAATCCACGCGGATCGCGCGCTGGCCGCTGCGCCACGTGTAGGCGCTGCATTCGCGCTGTCCTTGGCGGGTCTTGCGCACGCTCACCGCGTAGAACGCCTGCAGGATCTCCCGCTGGGTCACGCGGCCATCGGCGTCCCAGTCCATGTCTTTCGTCGGTATGCCACTGATGCCGGCCGCGCCCACGTAACTCAGCCACGCCACCGCCGCCAGGGCGATCGCTACCAGACCCAGAAGCGCCTTGCGGCGGGTGGAGAAAAGTTTGCGCGCGGCAGGTTGTGCAGGGGTCATGGTCGTGCTCAGGAAATGCGGCGGATCTGCGCGCCCAAAGCGCTCAGCTTTTCCTCGATGTTCTCGTAGCCCCGGTCGAGGTGGTAGATGCGGTCGATCACGGTGTCGCCGCCGGCCACCAGGCCGGCCAGGATCAGCGACGCCGACGCGCGCAGATCGGTGGCCATCACCGGTGCGCCGCTGAGTTTTTCCACGCCGCGCACGATCGCGGTATGCCCTTCCACGCGGATGTCGGCGCCCAGGCGCAGCAGCTCGTTGACGTGCATGAAGCGGTTTTCGAAGATCGTTTCGTTGATCACGCCCACGCCGTCGGCGATGCAGTTCATAGCCATGAACTGCGCCTGCATGTCGGTGGGGAAGGCCGGATACGGCGCGGTGGTCAGGCTGACCGCGCGCGGGCGTTTGCCGCGCATGTCCAGGGTGATGGTATCGGCGGTGGTTTCGATGTGGGCGCCGGCTTCGGTCAGCTTGTCGAGCACCGCGTCCAGCGTGTCGCCACGCGCGCGGCGTGCGACCACGCGGCCGCCGGTCATCGCCGCTGCGACCAGGAAGGTGCCGGTTTCGATCCGGTCTGGCAGCACCGCATGGCGTCCGCCGGAAAGGTTTTCTACGCCCTGCACCACGATGCGCGAAGTGCCCGCGCCTTCGATCTTCGCGCCGAAGGCGATCAGGCAGTCGGCCAGATCGACGACTTCCGGCTCCATCGCCGCGTTCTCCAGCACGGTGGTGCCTTCGGCCAGCGTGGCGGCCATCAGCACGTTTTCGGTGCCGGTGACGCTGACCATCTCGAACACGTAGCGCGCGCCCTTCAGGCGTTTGGCGCTGGCCTTGATGAAGCCGTTCTCTACCGTGATTTCGGCGCCCAGCGCCTGCAGGCCCTTGATGTGCAGATCTACCGGGCGCGAACCGATCGCGCAGCCGCCCGGCAGCGACACTTCGGCGGCGCCGAACTTGGCCAGCAGCGGCCCCAGCACCAGGATCGACGCGCGCATGGTCCTGACCAACTCGTACGGCGCGACATGCTGATTGACGCTGCGCGGATCCACCGTGATCGCGCTGCCCTTCGACAGAGTGCCTTCATCGATGCTGATGCCTGCGCCCAGTTCGCCCAGCAGCTTCACCGTGGTCACCACGTCGTGCAGATGCGGCACGTTGGTGATTTCCACCGGGCCGTCGGCCAGCAAGGTGGCGCACAGGATCGGCAGCACCGCGTTCTTGGCCCCGGAAATGGCCACTTCGCCATGCAGCGGATTGCCGCCGGTGACTACGATCTTCTGCATGTTTGCCTACTGTGTGTGGTGGGGGGTTGGTAGTTCGTGATTCGTGGTTGGCTGAGCAGGTGGCTCATCACCACCAGCTACCAACAACCAACCAGCTTCAGGCCGCTTCTTCAGGAGTCGTGGTTTTGAGCGCCAGCGCGTGGATCGCTCCGCCCATCAGCTCGCCCAAGGTGGCGTAGACCAGACGGTGACGGGCCAGCGGCAGTTTGCCGCGGAAGGCTTCGGAGACCACGCTGGCCTCGAAATGCACGCCGTCTTCGCCCTGCACCCGCACCGCGGCGCCCGGCAGGCCGGTTTCGATCAGTTTACGGATGGTTTCGGCGTCCAACGCGCTTTCCTAATAAAATGCCGGGCCATTCTAACCTCTGCCCGGCATCTGCATGCCCCAAGCGCCTCTTCCTTCCGATACCGCCAGCGACGCCAGCCTGGCGGCCAGCGGACGCCGCGTGGTCGAGATCGAAGCGCGCGCGCTGGACGCACTGGCGGCGCGCATCGATGGCGGCTTTTCCGCCGCATGCCGGCTGATGTTGGCGTGCAAGGGCCGCGTGGTCGCGACCGGGATGGGCAAGTCCGGGCACATCGCGCGCAAGATCGCAGCGACTTTGGCCTCCACCGGCACGCCGGCGTTCTATGTGCATCCGGGCGAAGCCGGACACGGCGACCTGGGCATGATCACCGATGCGGACGTGGTGCTGGCGCTGTCGTATTCGGGCGAATCCGACGAAGTGCTGACCCTGCTGCCGGTGCTGAAGCGCCAGGGCAACGCCTTGATCGCGATGACCGGCAAACCGCAATCCACGCTGGCGCGCGAAGCCGAGGTGCATCTGGACGTCAGCGTGCCCGCCGAAGCCTGCCCGCTGGATCTGGCGCCCACGTCCAGCACCACCGCCACGCTGGCGATGGGCGACGCGCTGGCGGTGGCGCTGCTGGAGGCGCGCGGCTTCACCGCCGACGATTTCGCGCGCTCGCATCCGGCCGGCAGCCTGGGCCGGCGCCTGCTGCTGCACATCACCGACGTGATGCACACCGGCGACGACGTGCCGCGCGTGCGCCAGGACGCCACGCTCAGCGACGCGCTGATGGAAATGAGCCGCAAGCGCCTGGGCATGACCGCGGTCGTCGACGACGACGGGGCGCTGATCGGTTTGTTCACCGACGGCGATCTGCGCCGCACGCTGGACAACGCCGCGCTGGACGTGCGCACCGCGATGATCGCCGACGTGATGACGCGCGGGCCGAAAACCATCGGCGCGGACCAGTTGGCGGTGGAAGCCGCGCGCCTGATGGAAACCCACAAGATCGGCGGCCTGATCGTGGTCGATGCCGCCGGTCGCGCGGTCGGCGCGCTGAACATTCACGACCTGTTGCGCGCGCGCGTGGTCTAACAAGCCGGGCTGGCGGTGGGTGGTGGGTGGTTGCTGGCTCGAAGAAGCGGCCCTGTGCTTTCTCGCCGATGACTACCAATCACCGACTGCTAACTGCCAACCACCCACCACCAACCGCCGACTACAAAGATCATCGCCCATGCCCCTCCCCGCCTCCGATCTCCGCCAGCGCGCCGCCAAGATCAAGCTGGCGTGTTTCGACGTGGATGGCACGCTGACCGACGGCCGCCTGTTCTTCGACGGCCAGGGCGACGAGATCAAAGCCTTCCATGTGCACGATGGGCAAGGCTTGATGCTGGTGCAACGTTTCGGCATGGCGGTGGCGCTGATCACCGCGCGCCACAGCCGCGTCGCCGAGATCCGCGGACATGACCTGGGCGCGCGGGTGTTCATCGGGGTCGAGGACAAGCTGGCGCAGGTGCGGCTGCTGTGCGCGGAGTTGGGAATCGGGCTGGATCAGGTCGCCTTCATGGGCGATGACTTACCCGATTTAAGCGCGTTCAAGGCGGTGGGCCTGGCCATCGCCCCGGCCGATGCGCATCCGTGGACGGCGCGGCATGCGCACTGGATCACCCAGTCCCGCGGCGGCACGGGCGCGGCGCGCGAACTGTGCGATCTGCTGCTGGAAACGCAGGGCCATCTGCCCGCGCTGCTCGGCGACGACGCGTCATGAGCTGGCGCCTGATCCTGGGCCTGGTGCTGCTGGCGGCCGCCGCGCTGAGCGGATGGTCCGCGTGGAAACAACGCGACACGCCCGATGCCCCGGCCGTGACCGCCGAGCGCTCCGATTATCTGATGCGCGACTTCGAGGTGATCAGTCTGGACGAACAAGGCAAGGAATCGATCACCCTGCGCGCGCCGGAAATGCAGCGCAACTCCACCGACAAGACTTACCAGATCGCCACGCCGCTGTTCCTGCTGCCCGACAGCGCGGGCCAACATTGGGAAATGCGCTCCAAGACCGCATGGGTCAGTGCCAAAGCCGACGAAATACGCCTGCTCGGCGATGTGGAAGGCATCAGCCCCAAAACTGCCGCGCTGCCCTCCACCCTCAAGACTCAGCGCCTGAACGTATTCCCCGCCAAGAATCTCGCCACCAGCGACGCCGCCGTGACCCTGACCCGCCCCGGTTCTATACTCACCGGCGTTGGTTTCGAGGCCAACACCAAAACCAGGCAGTACGCCTTCAAGTCGCAGGTCAAGACCCGTTATGAACCCAACGCTGCGCGCTAGCGCCCTTCTCCTCATCGCTTGGTCGGTGCCGGGACTGGCGTGGGCGAAATCGTCCGATCGCAACCAACCCATCTTTCTGGATTCCAACAACCAGGAAGGGGTGATGGACGGCAACAGCACCAACGTCTGGACCGGCAACGTGACCCTCAAACAGGGCACCTTGGACATCACGGCCCAGCGTGCCGAGCTCACCCAGCGCAATGGCGACCCTTCCAAAGCCGTTTTCACAGGCAGCCCGGTGAAGCTGAGGCAGCAGCAGGACGACGGCACCTGGATGGATGCGACGGCGAACCGCATCGAATACGACATGTCCTCTGAAATCATCACCCTGATCGGAAACTACACCGTGAAATCGCCGCGCGGTTCCAACAGCGGTCAGCGCATGGTCTACAACACCCGAACCGGCAATATCAAAAGCGGCGGCGACGGGACCCGGGTCAGGACCGTGATCCAGCCCAAGTCGGCCGGCGCCGCGCCCAAGGACGGCAAGTAATGCTGGTCGCGCAGGGGCTGCGCAAACGCTACCGGCAGCGCGAAGTCGTCGCCGATTTCGGTCTCACCCTGGATGCGGGCGAAGTGGTCGGCCTGCTGGGCCCCAACGGAGCCGGCAAGACCACCTGTTTCTACATGATCGTCGGTTTGGTCGCGGCGGACGCCGGCAAGATCGAGCTGGACGGCCGCGACATCACCGCCGAACCCATGTACAAGCGCGCCAAGCTGGGCGTGGGCTATCTGCCGCAGGAGCCTTCCGTGTTCCGCAAGCTCACCGTGGCGGACAACCTGCGGCTGGTGCTGGAGTTGCGCGAGGACCTGGATTCGGCCGGCGTGGAGCGCGAACTGGACGCGCTGCTGGACGAGCTGCAGATCGCCCATGTGGCCGACCAGCTGGGCGCCAGCCTGTCCGGCGGCGAGCGCCGGCGCTGCGAAATCGCGCGTGCCCTGGCCGCCAAACCGCGGCTGATGCTGCTGGACGAACCCTTCGCCGGCGTGGACCCGATTTCGGTCGGCGAGATCCAGCGGATCGTGAAACACCTCAAGAATCGCGGCATCGGCGTGCTCATCACCGACCACAACGTGCGCGAAACCTTGGGAATCTGCGACCGGGCGTATATCCTCAATGAGGGCAGCGTGCTGGCGCAGGGGGCGCCGGACGCGCTGCTGGCCAATCCGGACGTGCGTCGCGTGTACCTTGGGGAAACTTTCCGCCTCTGATGTGCGCGTCGCGCGGTCCGGCCGTGCGGCAACGCGTTTTCGGATTGCGGAATGAAGCCACGCCTGCAGACATCGCTGGGTCAGCAACTGGTCATGACGCCGCAGCTGCGTCAGGCCATCCGCCTGCTGCAGATGTCCACCGCCGAGCTTGAGGCGGAGATCACCGAGGCGGTGGAAACCAACCCCCTGCTCGACTGGGCCGACAACGACGCCGACACCGGCGCCAGCAGCGACGCGCCCGACGGCGAGGCCGCGCCCGAAGAGCCGCGCGGCAGCGACGACGGCGAAACCCACGGCGAGGACTGGTCGCCCGAAGAAAGCCCCTGGTCCAACGACGGCAGCGCGCGCGGCAGCGGCGGCTCGTTCGACGACGACGACGACCAGGGCACCGCCGCCGAACGCGTGGCCGAAACCGACACCCTGCACGATCATCTGCTCTGGCAGCTGCACCTTTCCCACCTGTCGCAGCGCGACCGCAAGATCGGCGCGGCGCTGATCGACGCGCTGGAAGACGACGGCTACCTGCGCGAACCGCTGGCCGGCATCGCCGAAACGCTGCGCCCGGAAACCGTGGCCAGCGAAGCCGAAATCCTGACCGTGCTGCACCAGCTGCAGCGTTTCGACCCGGTCGGCGTGGCCGCGCGCAGCCTGGGGGAATGCCTGCACCTGCAGCTGGCGGTGCTGAGCGACGACACCGCCGGCAGGGCGCTGGCCCTGCAGATCGTGGGCAGTCCGGCGCTGGAGCGCTTGCCCAAGAGCGGCATCGCCGGGCTGGCGGCGGAGCTGAAGCGGCCGCTGGAGGACGTGGAGACCGCGGTGCAGCTGCTGCGTTCGCTGGACCCCAAGCCCGGCGCGCAGATCGGCGAACTGAGCCACGACACGTACGTGGTGCCCGACTGCGTGATCTGGCGCCACCGCGGCATCTGGCGCGCGGCCCTGGCCGGCAACAACCTGCCCAGGATCACCATCCACCGCGGCTACGAACAGATGATCCGCCAGTGCGGGGAAAACGACGCCGGCTACCTGCGCGGCCACCTGCAGGAAGCGCGCTGGCTGCTGAAGAGCCTGGAGGCGCGCGGCGACACCCTGCTCAAGGTCACCCGCTGCCTGCTGCGCCAGCAGGCCGGCTTCCTGGAATTCGGCGCGCAGGCGCTGCGTCCGCTGACCCTGCGCGAGGTCGCCGGCGAAGTGGGTCTGCACGAATCCACGGTATCGCGCGCCATCGCCCGCAAGTACGTCCGCACCCCGCGCGGCACCCTGCCCTTGCGCGCGTTCTTCGCCTCGGGCGTCAGCACCGAAGGCGGCGGCGAGGCGTCCAGCATCGCCATCCAGTCGATGATCCGGCGCCTGATCGAGGCCGAGAACCCGCGCAAACCGCTATCCGACGCCAAGCTGGCCGACCTGCTCAAGACCTCCGGCGTGCCGGTGGCGCGGCGCACCGTGGCGAAGTATCGTGAGGCCATGGAGATACTTTCCTCGCACGAGCGCGTACGCATCGGCTGACCACACTCCGCTAAGGCGCGATCGTTCATGCTGTCCGGCACACCCTGTTCGCATTCACCCACAGCATTCGCCCACAAATAAGGAGACCGAAGAACTTAAAACCATCGCACGTGGTCACAGGCCACGATGTGCAATCCGCGGAACACGCGGCCTTTCTATCTGTAAGGAGGTAAGCGATGCGAATCGAGACCCATGGCCAGCAAATCGAAGTCACCCCCGCGCTGCGGGAGTACGTTGAAACCAAGTTGAAGCGCCTGGAACGGCACTTCGACCAGCCGCTCGAAGTCCGCACCCAGCTGGGCACGCGCAAGCCCGACTACCTCGCCGAAGCCACCATCACCATCGCCGGCCGCAGCCTGCACGCCGACGCCGCCGCGCAGACCATGTACGCCGCCATCGACATCCTGGCCGACAAGCTCGACCGCCTGCTGCTGAAGCACAAGCAGAAGAAGATCGACAAGCAGCGCGGCGCGCGCGGCGAGAATGCCGACTGAGCGCAGCCCGACCGAAGTGCGGATCGCAGCTCCGGTTCCGGCCGCCCGCTCCGCACTCCTCGTCCGCACCAATCTTTCCGATCCATGACGCCCCATGCCGCTGGCTGAGCTGTTCGCAGACGTGCGCACGCGGATCTTGCGCGCACGCGACCAGGACGCGGTGCTGCATGCCGCGGCCGGACTGCTGGCCTGCCGCGAAGCCGGCGCCGACGCGCTGTTCGCCAGCCTGCGCACGCGCGAAGCCATCGGCAGCACCGGCATCGGCCACGGCATCGCCATCCCGCACGGACGCCTGGGCACGTTGAGCGCGCCGCGCGGCGCGCTGCTGCGGCTGCGGCGTCGGGTGGACTTCAAGGCCGGCGACGGCCAGCCGGTGGATCTGGTGTTCGCGATGGCGGTGCCCGCGCATTACACTCACGAGCACCTGCTGCTGTTGTCGGCGCTGGCGGCGCGTTTTTCCGACGCCGGTTTCCGCGACGCCCTGCACCGAGCACCCGATGCCGATGCGCTGCGCGCGCTGCTGACGGATCATCCGCCCAACCACGAATCCGCCGCCGCATGAACGCCAGCATCACCGCCCGCGAACTGTTCGACCAGCAAAAAGAAAAGCTCGGGCTGCGCTGGCTGGCCGGACTGAAAGGCGAGAAACGCGAACTGGAATCCGGCGACACCATCGCCCGCCGTCCGTCGCTGGCCGGCTATCTCAACGCCATCTATCCCAACAAGGTGCAGATCCTGGGCACCGAAGAGCTGGCCTGGCTGGATTCGCTGGACTCGCGCCAGCGCTGGGAAACCATCGAGAAAATCGTGCAGTACCGGCCGCTGGCGCTGGTCATCAGCAAGAACCAGCCGTGCCCGGAAGACCTGCGCGACGCGGCGGAAGAGTCGGACATCCCGCTGTGGATTTCGCCCAAGCGCGGCCACGAACTGCTCAATCACCTGTCCTATCACCTGGCGCGCACGCTGGCGCCGCGGGTCACGCTGCACGGCGTGTTCATGGAAATCTATTCCATCGGAGTGCTGATCACCGGCGAGGCCGGATCCGGCAAGAGCGAACTCGCCCTGGAGCTGCTGAGCCGCGGCCACCGGCTGGTGGCCGACGACGCGCCTGAATTCACCCAGATCGCGCCCGACGTGCTCGACGGCACCTGCCCGGAACTGCTGCAGGATCTATTGGAAGTGCGCGGCCTGGGCGTGCTGAACGTGCGCGACATGTTCGGCGACACGGCGGTAAAGAAGAACAAGTACCTTCGCCTGATCGTGCACCTGACCCGACCCATGACCGAACCCAATCCGCACGGCTACGAGCGCCTGACCGGCGACAGCGGCAGCCGCCATGTGCTGGACCTGGACGTGCCGCTGATCACCCTGCCGGTGATGCCCGGCCGCAATCTGGCGGTGCTGACCGAAGCGGCCACGCGCCTGCATATCCTGCGCACCAAGGGCATCGACCCGGCGGCGATGTTCATCGCCCGCCACAGCAACCTGCTGGAACGCAGCGCGCCATGAGCCTGGCGGCCGCCGACGAAAGTCACGCCCCGCCCGTCAATCCGGTGCCCACGGTGGTGATCGTCAGCGGCCTGTCGGGTTCGGGCAAGTCGGTGGCGCTGAAGACCTTCGAGGATCTGGATTACTACTGCGTCGACAACCTGCCGGTGGAGCTGCTGCCGGCGTTCGTGCGCAGCCTGATGCGCGACGACGCGCTGCCGCAGAAGATCGCGGTGGGCATCGACGTGCGCAACCGCCACAGCGACCTGACCAAGCTCGCGCAGTGGCGCGCGGCGCTGGCCGAGCTGGGGCTGGGCGCGACCCTGCTGTTCTTCGACGCCAGCGACGAAGTGCTGCTGCGCCGCTATTCCGACACGCGCCGCAAGCATCCGCTCGGACACACCGGCCTGTCGCTGCCCGAATCGATCGCGCGCGAACGCGAAATCACCGCGCCGCTGCGCAGCGAAGCCGATGTGATCATCGACACCAGCGCGCTCAACGTGCACCAGCTGCGGCGCAGGATCATCGCCGAGTTCGCGTTCCAGAGCAGCACCTCGCTGTCGCTGCTGTTCGAATCGTTCGCCTACCGGCGCGGCGTGCCGGCCGACGCGGATTTCGTGTTCGACGCGCGCGTGCTGCCCAACCCGCACTGGAACCCGGAACTGCGCCCGCTGTCCGGCCGCGACGCCGGCGTGCGCGAGTACCTGGACGCGCAGCCGGAAGTCAGCGAGTACGTCGGCCAGGTCAACAATTTCCTGGACACCTGGCTGCCGCGCCTGCGCGGCGAAACCCGCAGCTACGTGACCATCGCGTTCGGCTGCACCGGCGGCAAGCACCGCTCGGTCTACCTGGCCGAACGCCTGGCCCAGCACGCGCGCGAACAGGGCTGGGAAGAGGTGGCCACGTTCCACCGTGAATTGGATTGACCCGCCGCGCTGTAGCGCCGCGGCGGTTTTTTGCCCTTGCGCGCGCTCCGTCCATTACGCTGCTCTGCTAACGTTAGCGCATGGCCTGTGGCATTCTGCTGGTGACTCATCCTGGTGTTGGCGCGTCGATCCTGACGGTCGCCAGCGCCCTGCTGCGGCAGCTGCCGCTGAAAACCGAAGCATTCGAGGTGCCGCTGGATGCCGATCTGGCCGGCCTGCTGCCGCAGGCGTCAGCGGCATTGAGGCGGGTGGACAGCGGCGACGGCGTGCTGGTGCTGACCGATTTGTACGGCGCCAGCCCCAGCAATCTGGCCGCGGAACTGGCGCGCTTGGGCACGCCGCTGCGGCGCGTGTCTGCGCTGAGCTTGCCGATGCTGCTGCGGGTGATGAATTATGCGGAACAGGGGCTGGATCAACTGCCGGCGACAGCCGCCGCCGGCACACGCAATGGAGCCATAGTCGACGATGCTTGAACGCGAACTCACCGTTTCCAACCGCCTGGGCCTGCATGCCCGCGCCACCGCCAAGCTGGTGCAGGTGCTGTCGGCCTATCGCTGCAGCGCCACGCTGGCGGCGAAGGGCCGCGAGGTCAACGCCAAGAGCATCATGGGTGTGATGCTGCTGGCAGCCGGCCAGGGCACGCCGGTGACTGTGCGCATCGATGGCGAAGGCGAGGCCGAGGCGATGGACGCGGTCGCGAGCTTGTTCGAGCGACGATTCGACGAGGAAACCTGACCGGTGCGCCTGTTGCTGCCCGGCCACGGCGCTTCGCGCGGCAGTGCGCTCGGCCGTGCCCGGGTGCGCATGCCGCACGCGCTGGAGGTGGTGGAGCAGCGCATCGCCGCCAAGGCGGTGGACGGGGAACTGCTGCGTCTGCACGAAGCCATCGACGCCACCCGCGAAGAGATGCATGCGCTGCGCCGGCGCCTGCACGGCGCGCTGGCCAGGGAGGTCGGCGAATTCCTGGATCTGCACGCGCTGCTGCTGGACGACCCCGAATTATTGCTGGGCCTGGACGAATTGATCCGCGCCGGCCGCTACACCGCCGACTACGCGTTGCGCCTGCAGCGCGACCGCCTGGCCGCGGTGTTCGACGGCATGGACGATGCGTATCTCAGAAGCCGCATGGACGACCTGGACCAGGTCATCGGCCGCATCCACGCGCATCTGCACAAGCGCGCCGACGGGCCGGACGGCCTAGCCGGCGAAATCCTGATCTGCGACAACGTGGCGCCTTCGGAAATGGCGCAGCTGCAGATGCAGGGCGTGGTGGCCATCGTCACCGCCAGCGGCAGCACCCTGTCGCATAGCGCCATCCTGGCGCGCAGCCTGCACATGCCGCTGGTCGTGGGCGCCAGCAAGGCGCTGCAGAAGATCAACGACGGCGACGTGCTGATCGTCGACGGCGCCAGCGGCACGGTGGTGGTCGAACCCGGCGCCGAGGATCTGCGCGATTACCAACAGCGCCTGCGCGAACTGGCCAAGGAGCAGCGCGAACTCGGCCGCCTGCGCTCCAAGCCCACGCGCACCCAGGACGGCGTGGACATCGCCCTGCTGGCCAATGCGGAATCGCGCGAGGACGTGGCCCACGCGCACGCGCTGGGCGCTGCCGGCCTGGGCCTGTACCGCACCGAATTCCTGTTCCTGCAGCGCAACGAACTGCCGGACGAAGAGGAGCAGTTCCGTACCTATCGCGACGCGGTGCTGGGCATGAGCGGGCGGCCGGTGACCATCCGCACCCTGGACCTGGGCGCGGATAAAGCCGACCGCACCGGCCTGGCGCTCGGCAACGAGGACAATCCGGCGCTCGGCCTGCGCGGCGTGCGCCTGTCGCTGGCTAACGACGCGGTGTTCGACACGCAGCTGCGCGCCATCGTGCGCGCGTCCGGCTACGGCCCGCTGCGCGTGCTGGTGCCCATGGTCAGCAGCCGCGAGGAAATCCTGGCGGTGCGCAAGCGCCTGAAGCGCGTGGCCGAGAAACTGCGCAAACAGGGCGCGGAAGTGGCCGACGACATCCCGCTCGGCGCCATGATCGAAGTGCCGGCCGCGGCCATCGCCCTGCACAGTTTCGTCGATGCGGTGGATTTCCTGTCCATCGGCACCAACGACCTGGTGCAATACCTGCTGGCCGCCGACCGCAACAACGACGCGCTGGGCGAACTCTATTCGCCGCTGCACCCGGGCGTGCTGCGCCTGCTGAAGCACGTCATCAACATCGCCACCGAACACCATGTGCCGGTCGCGGTGTGCGGCGAAATCGCCGGCGATCCGGCGCTGGCGCCGCTGCTGCTGGCGCTGGGCCTGACCGAATTCAGTCTGCATCCGGCGACCCTGCTGGAAGTGCGCAAGGCCATCCGCGGCAGCGACCTGTCCGCGCTCAGGGCGCGCACCGGCAAACTGCTGCAGGCCCGCGACCGCGCCGGCATCGAGAGCTGGCTTAAATCCGTTTCGCAGCTGTAGGAGCGGGCCTTGCCCGCGATGCTTTCGCGACATGCACGAAGAGCGTCGCGGGCAAGGCCCGCTCCTACACAGGCCAAGTGCCGGGACTGGGGACTCGGGGCTCGGCTAAAGCCGGATGCGTTGTCTGCAAAGGACGCGAAGGACGCATAGAATTCAAGGCAGATCAAAGTAAAGCAATCAAGAAGCTTTCCTTTTGCGTCCTTCGCGTCCTTTGCGTCCTTTGCGGACAGCTTCTCCCGAGTCCCGAGTCCCCATTCCCTCGCAAGCTGTCTATCCAACCATCCTCGGGCGATAATGCTGCGATGAACGCCTGACCTGCCGCCTCCGCACGGAAGCGGCCTCACCGCCACCGGGAGTCGCGCATGGCCGAAGCCGTCCGCCACGACAAGACCGCGCGCCAGCTGCGCCTGCTCTCCGACGCCCTGGACAGCGGCCGTCTGGGGCCCGTGCGCCGTCTGATCAACACGCTCTCGCCCGCGGAGATCGGCAACCTGCTGGAATCGCTGCCGCCCGGCAAGCGCCAGATCGTGTGGGGCCTGGTGGACGCCGAGGACGACGGCGAAGTGCTGGTGCACGTGGGCGACGAAGTGCGCGAAAGCCTGCTCGCCGACATGGACCCGGACGAAATCGTCGCCGCGGTCGAAGACCTGGACATCGACGACCTGGCCGATCTGGTCGAGGACCTGCCGGACACGGTCATCGACGAAGTGCTCAAGTCGATGGACCGCGAGAATCGCGAGCGCCTCGAGCAGGTGCTCTCGTATCCGGAAGACACCGCCGGCCGCCTGATGAATCCGGACGTGGTCACCGTGCGCGCCGACGTCAACGTCGACGTGGTGCTGCGCTACCTGCGTCTGCGCGGCGAGCTGCCGGACCACACCGAC
>JAESGX010000117.1_pt1 | contig 80670 bp, 73 predicted proteins | sample 9269801 | NCBI WGS metagenome assembly JAESGX01 (sample SAMN16773122, study PRJNA677054) | algae metagenome | isolation source: Pleurocapsa minor GSE-CHR-MK-17-07R and co-occurring heterotrophs from wet... | place: USA: Lower Calf Creek Falls, Grand Staircase Escalante National Monument, UT ... | reverse complement strand
TCAGGTGAGGTCACCACACAACCAACTTCGCGAAACACCGCTCAAACTCCGCGGGGGAAACAATCTAGGGCAACCACCCCAGCCCGTCAACCCCACCAACCGTCATCAGCGGCGTGACGGGCTTCTATGCGCCTTCTCAGACCCGGTCAACCCCCCTCGCGCCAGGAAAGATACCACGACGCAAATTGCGGAATCCCGACCTCGATCGGCGTCCTCGGCACAAACCCGCACAGGGCCGTGATCGCCCCGATATCCGCGAAGGTCTCCTGGACGTCCGTTGCCGGCCGCGGCGTATCCACCACATTGGCCCGTCGTCCGAGCGCCTCCTCCAGCAAGGCCACGAAGCGCCTGACCTCTTCGCTGCGATGGTTGCCGATGTTCAGCAGCCGCGGCTCGCGCCCATCCGCCGGATGATCCAGGCACCCCACGACGCCAGCGGCGATATCGTCGACGAAGGTGAAGTCCCGCTTCAGCCGGCCTCCGTCGTACAGCGTCACCGGCCGCCCGGTCAGAATCGCTTCCGCGAACATCCACGGCGCCATGTCGGGCCGGCCCCATGGCCCATAGACCGTGAAGAAGCGAAGCCCGGTCTGCGGCAGGCCGAACAGGTGCGCGTAGGATTCGCTCACCAGCTCGGCCGAGCGTTTCGTCGCGGCATAGAGCGACACCGGATGGTCCACCCGGTCACCCTCGGCGAATGGCAGCTTCGTATTTCCCCCGTAGACGGAGGATGACGAGGCATAGACCAGGTGATCGAGCCGCTTCAGCCGCCGCGCCAGTTCCAGCACGACCAGGTGCCCCATCACATTCGCCTCGACATAGGCGAAGGGGTCCACCAGCGAATGCCGCACGCCAGGTTGGGCGGCCAGATGCACGACCCGGGTCACCTCCGGATGCGCCTGCGCGAGCGGCAGAATCGCATCCCGATTCGCAACATCGGCTTCGATGAACGCAAATCCCGGCTGCGCCTCAAGCTGCGCCAGACGCGCACGCTTGAGGCGCACGTCGTAATAGGTCGAGAGATTGTCGACCCCCAGGACACGCTCACCCCGCGCCAGCAACACCTGGCTCACATGCATGCCGATGAAGCCCGCGGCCCCTGTCAGCAGCACGGTCATGGCCGCACCAGCCGGTCCTCGAGCAACTCCAGCACGACATGCCCGAGCGTGATGTGCGCCTCCTGGATGCGCGCGGTCACGGTGCTCGGGACGATCAGCGGATGGTCGCACAGCGCCTTCGCCGGCCCACCATCGCCGCCGAGCAGCCCGACGGTGACGATCGCCATGCCGCGCGCGGTCTCCAGCGCCCTCAGCACATTGGGCGACCGTCCGCTGGTCGTGATGCCGAACAGGACATCCCCGGCGCGGCCAAGTCCTGACAGGGGGCGGGCAAAGACCTCGTCGAACCCGTAGTCGTTGCCCCCGGCCGTCAGCGCCGTGGGGTCCAAGGTCAGCGCGATGGCCGGCCAGGACGGCCGCTCGACTTTCGATCGCAGCCGCACCAGCCATTCGGTCGCCAGGTGCTGCGAATCGGCCGCGCTGCCGCCATTGCCGCAGAAGAACAGCTTGCCCCCGCCGCGCATCGCCGCCTCGCAGGCATCCACCACGCCGATCACGGCCGGCGTCATCTCCTCGGCCAGGCGACGGCGCAGCACGGCGCCCTCCTCCATCACCGCCGCGACCAGCGCGGCCTCGTCGCGGTCAGCGGGCGGCACGGCCGGGCCGTGCCGATTCGGCGCGTGGACGGCGGTCGATCACGTGGCGTTCTCCCAACGGACTCCCGCGCAGATCGCACGCCGGGCGCGGCCGCTCAAGCTTGGGTCACCGCGGCCTCCGCGAAGCCGCTGCGGATCGCCTCGGCCAAGGTCCGGACCACAGGGCTGCCCGCCCGGCCCGACAGCAGGATGATCGAGAAATCCGGCAGCGCCGGCATGCCGTCGTCAGGGCCGAGGAAGCGCAGCCCCGCCGGCAACGGCCCCGGCAGCCCGACCGTCACCGCAAGCCCCGCCAGGGTCGGCGCCAGCGTGCCGGCCTGGGATGTGCTGGTATAGGCCACACGCCAAGGCAGTTCCGCATCCTCCAGGGCACGCACCGCGGCGCGCCGCCACACGCAGCTTGGCTGCGCCATCGCCAGCGGGATCGGCGATCGCCGATGGGTCGCATGCGCCGCCGAGCCGATCCAGCGCAGCCCGGCCAGCCACAGTGGCTGCCCCACCATCCCGGGACGTTCATTGCCGCCCGACAGCAGGGTCAGGTCGATCTCGTCATTCCCGAGCCGCTCGACCAGCTCGTTGGAAGGCGCGCAGGTGACCACGACCTCGACCGCCGGATGGACCTCGGCGAATCGGGCGAGGATCCCCGGCAGCCAGCGCAAGGCGTAGTCGTCCGGCGTGCCGAGCCGCACTGTCCCCGACACGGCCGGCGTGCGGAAGGTGGCGACGATCTCGTCATGCATCGCGAGCAGGCGCTTGGCGCGCTCCAGCAGCCAGGCCCCATGCGGGGTCGTCTCCACCCCGCGCGGGCCGCGCAGCAGCAAGGGCTGGCCGAGCGTCTCCTCGAGCCGGCGAATCTGCATCGAGACCGCCGATTGCGTGCGCCCCACGGCGGTCGCGGCGCGCGTGAAGGACCCGCCCTCGGCGATTAGAACGAAGGATCGCAGCAGGTCGGGATCGATGCCGGGCGGGATCATTAGCACGGCACTGCCTCCTTACGCCCGGCGGCGGCCGACGCATCCAAGCTTGCCATGTCGGCTGGCCTCCGCTCTCGACAGTCGCCCCCGAAACATCAGATTTATTGATCTTAAACGTCAATTGATTTCGTTTTCCTGATGCGCCTCACGCTGCGATTCTGACCTCCGGCGCAACCAGGAGGCTCGCCATGACGATCCGCAGCATTCCCGCATCCCATGCTGTTCAGGCACGAGTCGCAGCCCCGTCAGGCTGGTTCGCCCGGCTGCACCGCACGTTGCAGGCGATCGAGAGCCGCCGCCACCTCGTCGAGATGGACCGCCGCATGCTCGCCGATATCGGCATCAGCCGGTCCGAGGCGCTGGAGGAAGCCGCCCGCGCGCCCTGGGACCTGGCGCCGCGGCGGCGCTGACCGTGCTCAGCGTGCGTCGACGGGCTGGCGCTCCAACTCGGCGACGCGCGCGCGCAGCGCGGCCATCTCGGCGCGCATCGCCGCCAGTTGCTCGCCCACGGGGTCCTGGTTCGGGTCGGTGAGGCCGTAGCCCACGGTCGGGTCAACGCAGGGCGACCCGGCCGGCGGGCGGGCGGGAATGCCGACCACGGTGCAGTCCCGCGGCACGTCCTTGGTCACCACGGCATTGGCGCCGATCCGCGCGCCGTCGCCGATGGTGATCGGCCCCAGCACCTGCGCGCCCGCGCCGATCGCGACAGCGTTGCCGATCGTCGGGTGCCGCTTGCCCGGGCTGCCCGACAGCCCGCCCAGCGTGACGCCGTGATAGATCAGCACGTCGTCGCCGATCTCCGCCGTCTCGCCGATCACCACGCCCATGCCGTGGTCGATGAACAACCGCCGGCCGATCGTCGCACCCGGATGGATCTCGATGCCGGTCAGGAAGCGGCCGATATGAGAGACGAAGCGCGCCAGCCCCTTCAGCCCGATCCGCCACAGAGCATGCGCCATGCGGTGCCACAGCACGGCATGCAGCCCGGCATAGCACAGCACCGCCTCCGGCCAGGACGGCCGGGCAGGATCGCGGCTGCGGATGGCGCGGGCGAGTTCGGTGATTTCCATCAGTGCCCCCGAGGTCCCGGTCAGGCCAGCCAGGGCGGCACGGGCAGGCCCTTGCCGCGCAGGAATTCCGGGTTGAACAGCTTGGACTGGTAGCGCGCGCCGCCATCGCAGAGCAGCGTCACGATGCGGTGCCCCGGCCCCATCGCCCTGGCCACCTTGATGGCGGCCGCGACATTGATGCCGGCGGAACCGCCGATCGACAGCCCTTCATGGATCTGCAGGTCGAAGACCTGTTCGAGCGCTTCCTCGTCCGTGACCTGCACGGCATCGTCGATCAGCGCGCGGTCGGGTTCGAGGTTGCCGGGCACGCGGGCGGCCTGGCCGATGCCCTCGGTGATCGAATTGCCCTCCGGCTTCAATTCGCCGGTCTTCACCCAGGAATAGAGCGAACTGCCCATCGGGTCGGCCAGCACGATCCGCGCGCCAGGCTTGCGCGCCTTCAGCGCCCGCGCCACGCCGGCCAGCGTTCCGCCGGTGCCGCAGGCACAGGTGAAGGCATCGATGCGGCCGTCCGTCTGCGCCCAGATCTCGGGGCCGGTCGTCGCCTCATGCGCATCACGGTTCGCCGTGTTGTCGAACTGGTTGGCGTGGACGGCGCCCATCTCCTCCGCCAGGCGGCGGCTGAAATGCACGTAGTTGCCGGGATCGGCATAGGGCTTGGCCGGCACCAGGCGCAGGTCGGCGCCGATCATGCGGAGGAAGTCGATCTTCTCGCGCGACTGCGTCTCGGGGATGACGATGACGGCACGGTAGCCGCGCGCATTGGCCACCAGCGTGATGCCGATGCCGGTATTGCCCGCCGTGCCTTCCACGATGGTGCCCGGCTTGCCGGGGGTGAGCAGCCCGCGCCTCTCGGCATCCAGGATGATGCCGAGCCCCGCGCGGTCCTTCACCGACCCGCCGGGATTCATGAATTCCGCCTTGCCCAGGATCTCGCAGCCGGTTGCCTCGCTGGCACGGCGCAGGCGGATCAGGGGGGTATTGCCGACCGCACCCTCGAAGCCATCCACGATGCCGGTGGAAGGGGGCGGGGCTGCATCCATGGTCGGCCGTTCCTTGCGTATCGGTTGATGATGGTCGGTTGCCGAGGCGGGCCGGACAAGGGGTGGGAAATCCTTTCTCCTTAATGTCTTATCTGCAGAAACTCTTGGCAGAACCGGGCCATGCGAGGCGAAACCATCCACAGTCCTTGACCTTCCGGGGCGCGATACGAGAACATAGAGCGAACATTAGCGGCCCTCCCCCAGGCCATGCCCAGCCCCCCGAACGCTCCTCCGCTCGACCGCCCTGCCCTGCTCTCGGCGCTGCGTGCCCGCATCGCGCGGCTCGAACGCGCCGGTGCGGCCGAAGCCCTGGCCACGCGGGGCGACGACGCCATCCCCCTGTCCCCCGCCATCGATGCCGGCCTGCCCTGGGGCGGCCTGCCGCGCGCCGCGCTGCACGAGGTCCTGGCCGCCGAACCCGGCGCCGCCGCCGGCTTCGCCGCCCTGGTGCTGGCCCGCGCCGGCGGCACAGTGATCTGGATCGCCCCCGAACCCGATGCCTGGCCGCCCGGCCTCGCGCGCTTCGGCCTCTCCCCCGCGCAACTGGTCCTGGTCCGCGCGGCACGGGCGCAGGACGCACTCTGGGCCATGGAGGAAACCCTGCGCTGCCCGGCCGTCGGCGCCGCGCTGCTGATGACAGGCGACCTCGACCTGACCGCCGCGCGTCGCCTGCAACTGGCGGCCGAGGCCGGCGGTGTGCTCGGCCTGCTGCTGCGCCCGGACGAGGACAACGCCGCCCCGACCGCCGCCCTCACCCGCTGGCGTATCGGCGCCACCCCGTCGGACAGCACCAGCCCCCACGCCCTCGGCGACTCGGCCTGGAGCCTCGACCTGCTGCGCTGCCGCGGCGGCCGGCCCACCACCTGGCGCGCCACCTGGCACGGCACCGACCTGGTGACCGAGGAAGGCACAACGCCGGCACGGCGACGGGCATGAGGCGGCGGTGCTGCGGGACGCCGCGGATGGGGGCGGGTGCACCGGGGGGCCAGCCCCCCGAACCCCCCGCTGGGGGCATGCGTGCCCCCAGACCCGCGGGGTTGATGGGGGTGGGAGAGGGAGGGGCACAGCGGGACCGCTTACCCAGCGCGCCCACCTTGCCCCTCCCTCTCCCACCCCCATTGATCGCGGGGTCCGGGGAGGCCGTAGCCTCCCCGGCGGGGGTCCAGGGGGCAGCGCCCCCTGGCCGCGCCCCTCGCCGCACCCTCGCCCTCCGCCTCCCGCGCCTGCCGGTCGAGCGCCTGCGTCGCCCTGGCCCGGTCGCCACCTGGGCGCAGCGGGGCGCGCGGCGGGTGGTGGGGGCGGTCAGTGCCGAGGCTGAGGCGGCCGGGCTGCGGGTGGGCCAGGCGCTGGCCGATGCACAGGCGATCCTGCCGGGCGTGGACCTGGTGCCGGAGGATGCGGCCGGGGATGCCGCGGCGCTGGAGCGCCTGGCGTTGTGGGCGTTGCGCTTCACGCCGTTGGTGGCCGTGGCTGGTGCGGATGGCCTGGTGCTCGACATCAGCGGGGTCGAGCACCTGTTCGGCGGCGAGGCGGCCTTGCGCGAGGAGGTGCTGGCCCGGCTGGCGCGCATGGGCCTGTCGGCCATCGGTGCCGTGGCGGGCACGGCGGGTACGGCGCTGGCGCTGGTGCGGGCGGGCTGGGGCGGGCTGCTGGCGCCGGGCCAGGAGGCAGCGACCATCGCCCCCCTGTCGCTTGCGGCGCTGAATCTGGAGCCGTCGTTGATCGGGGTGTTGCAGGGGCTTGGGCTGCGCTCCGTCGGGAGCGTGGCAGACCAGCCCCGGCCCGCGCTGGCGCGCCGCTTCGGCGCCGGCCTGGTGCGGGCGCTGGACGAGGCGCTGGGCCGTGTTTCGCGCCCTGTCTCGCCCATCCGCCCGCCGCCGGAGATGGCGGTGGCGCGGGACTTCGCCGATCCGGTGGTGACGCCGGAGGGGATCGAGGCAGCCTTGGCCAGCCTGCTGGATGCGCTCTGCCGTGCCCTACGCGAAGCCGGGCGTGGCGCGCGGCGCATGCTGCTGCGCGCGCACCGCGTCGATGGCGACGTGCAGGAGGTCGCGATCGGCACCGGCCTCGCGACGCGCGATCCGCAGCACCTGGCGCGACTGTTCCACGGCAAGCTGGAACGGCTGGAACCCGATTGCGGCTACGACCGGATCACGCTGGAAGCGCCGGCGACCGATCCGCTGACCGGCGTGCAGGGGGGGCTTGGCACGACGGGCCGTGCGGAACGGCGGGAGGACCTGGCGCAGCTGCTCGATCGCCTGTCACAGCGGCTTCCGGTGTGGCGCCTGGCGCCGCGGGCCAGCCATTGGCCGGAGCGGGCGATGCGCCGCGTCCATGCCTTCGAGACGGTGGACACGCTGGAAGGCTGGGACAGCCGGCCGCGGCCGGTCCGGCTGCTGCGCCGGCCTCCCTATATCGGGGCGGTGGCGCTGCTGCCGGATGCCCCGCCATCCCTGCTGCGGATCGGGCGGGAGGCGTTTCGTGTGGTGCGCGCCGAAGGGCCGGAGCGGTTCGAACCGGAATGGTGGCGCGACCGGCCGGACCGTCTTCTGCGTGACTACTACCGTGTCGAGCTGTCCTCCGGGTCGCGGCTGTGGGTCTGCCGCATCGGCCTGGCGGAAGCGGGGGCGGAGGCGCGCTGGGCGTTGCATGGGCATTTGCCTTGATCGCTTTCGCCGAGCTTGGCGCGCTGACGAATTTCTCCTTCCTCGAAGGGGCGTCGCATCCGCATGAACTGGTGGAGACGGCGAAGGTGCTCGGCCATGCCGCGATCGGGGTGGCGGACCGCAATTCCTTCGCCGGCGTGGTGCGCGCCCAGGTCGCGGCGAAAGCCGATCCGCAGAAGGAGGGGACGAAGGACTTCCCCTTCCTTCCCGGCGTGCGCCTCTGCCTGACGGATGGCTGCGAATATCTCGCCTGGCCGACGGATCTCGCGGCCTGGGGGGGGCTGACGCGCCTGCTCTCGGAAGGCCGGATGGCCGCGCCGAAAGGCGAATGCCGCATCGACCGGGCTGGCCTGGTCGCGCATGCCAAGGGCAGCGTGATGGCGCTGGTCGCCCCGGAGGATATCGGCGCGGACTTCGCGGCCAGGCTGCGGGCGGATGCGACGGCGCTGCACCCGCATCTGGCGCTGCCGCTGTTCTGCGCCGCCGCGCACCGCTACCGCGGCGACGACCGCAGGCGGCTGGATGCGCTGGCGCGGATCGGCCCGCCGCTGCTGGCCGCCGGCGGCGTGCGCTACCACGCACCGCAACGACGGCGCCTGGCCGATGTGCTCACGGCGATCCGCCTGCGCCGCACGGTCGATGCGCTGGGCTTCGCAGCGGAGGCGAATGCCGAGGCGCATCTGAAGCCGCCGGCCGAAATGATGCGCCTGTTCCAGGGGCATGAGGAAGCGGTGGCGAACACCGGGCGCGTCATCGCCGCCTGCCGCTTCCAGCTTGGCGACCTGCGATACCAGTATCCGCGGGAGGTCCTCGACACCGGCCGCACGGCGCAGGAGACGCTGCAGGCGCGCGTGGAGCAGGCGCTGGCGGAACGCTGGCCGCACGGGCCATCGGCGAAGCTGCGGCGGTTGCTGAACGAGGAACTCGCGCTGATCCAGCAGCTCGACTACGCGCCGTATTTCCTCACGGTGCACGAGATCGTCCGCTTTGCGCAAAGCAAGGGCATCCTGTTCCAGGGCCGCGGCTCGGCAGCGAATTCGGCGGTCTGCTACGTGCTCGGCATCACCGCGGCGGATGTCGATGCGCATGACCTGCTGTTCGCCCGCTTCCTGTCGACCGCGCGCAACGAACCGCCCGACATCGACGTGGATTTCGAGCACGAGCGGCGCGAGGAGGTGATCCAGCACATCTACCAGCGCTACGGCCGCGACCGCGCCGCGCTGTGCGCCACGCTGAACCGCTTCCGCCATCGCGGCGCGATCCGCGAGGTCGGCAAGGCGCTCGGCCTGACGGAGGACATCACCGCGGGCCTGGCCAAGGCCGTCTGGGGTCCGCGCGGGGATCGCGACATGGCGGATGTCGCGGCCGAGAAGGGCCTCGATGCCGCCGCCGACCCGCGCCTGGCCATGGCGATCGAACTCGCGGAGGAGATCCAGGACTTCCCGCGCCATCTCTCGACCCATGTCGGCGGCTTCGTCATCACCGAGGGGCCGCTGGTCGAACTCGCCGTGGTGTCCAACGCGGCGATGGCGGATCGCACCACCCTCGAATGGGACAAGGATGACATCGAGGCGCTGCGGATGATGAAGGTCGATGTGCTCGGCCTGGGCATGCTGACCTGCCTGCGGCGCGGCTTCGACCTGATCGCGCAGCATCACGGGGAGCACATCGCGCTGCGGGATCTGAAACCGACCGATCCGCGCGTCTACGACATGCTGTGCAAGGCGGATGCGGTCGGCGTGTTCCAAGTGGAGAGCCGTGCGCAGATGAACATGCTGCCGCGCCTCAAGCCCCGGAAGTTCTACGACCTGGTGGTGGAGGTGGCGATCGTCCGCCCAGGGCCGATCCAGGGCGACATGGTGCATCCGTATCTGCGGCGGCGCGACGGGCTGGAACCGGCCGACATCCCCTCCCCCACCACGGGCGATCCGAATGAGCTGAAGGCCGTGCTGCAGCACACCTATGGCGTGCCGCTGTTCCAGGAACAGGCGATGCGGATCGCCATCGTCGCCGCCGGCTTCACGCCGACCGAGGCCGATGCGCTGCGCCGCGCCATGGCGACCTTCCGCAACGAGGGCAAGGTCGCGGCGTTCCGCCAAAAATTCATCGCGGGGATGCTCGGGCGCGGCTACCCGCAGGATTTCGCCGAGCGCTGCTTCCACCAGATCGAGGGCTTCGGCAGCTACGGCTTCCCCGAAAGCCACGCCATGTCCTTCGCGCTGCTGGTGTACGCGAGCGCCTGGGTGAAGTGTCATCACCCCGCCATCTTCGCCGCGGCGCTGCTGAACAGCCAGCCGATGGGGTTCTACGCCCCGGCGCAGATCGTGCGCGATGCGAAGGAACACCGCGTCGCGGTGCGCGCGGCGGATGTGGCTGCGAGCGACTGGGACTGCACGCTGGAACCCGAGGCCCGCAGCGCCGAGGGGCTGGCGTTGCGGCTGGGATTGCGGCTCGTTTCAGGGTTGGGAGAGGAGGCGGGGCAGCGCATCGCCGAGGCCCGTGCGGATGGCCCCTTCGTGTCCATCGCCGACCTCGCGCAGCGCGCCCGGCTCGACCGTGGCGACCTCGAGGCCCTGGCCAAGGCCGATGCCTTCCGCGGCCTGGGGCGCGACCGCCGCGCGGCGCTATGGGATGCGGCGGCGCTGTCCGGCCCTGCCCCGCCGCTGGCCGCGCATGACGGCGCCGAGGCCGCCCCCCGCCTGCCGCGCGCGAAGGCCGGCGAGCAGACGGTGCTGGACTACGCCGGCACCGGGCTGACCTTGCGCGCGCACCCGATGGCGCTGCTGCGCCCGCAGTTGGATGCGCTGGGCCTCGCCGATACGAGCGCCCTGGCCGCCGCGCCGCAGGGCCGCCGCCTGCGCCTGCCCGGCCTGGTGCTGGTGCGCCAGCGCCCCGGCAGCGCGAAGGGCGTGGTGTTCTTCACCGTGGAAGACGAGCACGGCATCGCCAACCTGGTCATGTATCCCGACATCGCCGAACGCTTCCGTGCCGCCGTGGTCGCATCGCGCCTGGCCGTCGCGGAAGGTCGCGTCGAACGCCTGGAGACGGCCGAGGTCCCGATCATCCATCTGCTGGTGGCGCGCATCGAGGACCGGTCGGACCTGCTCGACGGCCTGCACCTGATGGAGGAGGCACGCTGGGAAGCCAGCATGGCGCGCGCGGACGAGGTGCGCCGCCCGAATCCGCGCGATGATCCGCGCGCGCGGTTGCGGATGCCGCCGAGCCGGGATTTCCACTGACCTGGTTCAGACTTGCAACCTTCGGGCTGTCAGCGTTTCTCGTGCCTCGGGTTGCGCGCAGCGTCCCGACACTTGTTGCGACTCATTCTCACTTGCGCTACGCCTGGATCACGCAGCGCAAGGAACCCCCCCATGGCGACGCATGGACTGCCCGACTGGCCCTGGGCCGGCACGCCGATCGACGACCTGCCGCCGACCGAACGCCTGCTGCTCGACACACTGCGCGCCTGGCATGCGGCGGCCAGCGCCGGCCAGGCGCCGCTGCCCGCCATGACGATGATCCTGGCGACCGAGGATGCCGCCGCGGCCGCCCCGCCGCTCGATTCGCTGCTGCGTGCAGCACCGATCGACGCCGGATGCCCGCTCTGCCCAAAGGTCGCGCCACAGGAAGCCGCGTTGCTGCTCGCCTGCGCCCTGGCCCAGCGCGGCGCGCGCAGCGAGGCGCTGGCGGCGCTGCTTCGGCTGCTGCCGCTGCGCGCCGCCTATGAAGCGATGCCACCGGCCATCCACCTGGGCTGCGCGCTGCGCCGCACCGGCCTGCTGCTGCGCCACCCGATCAGGGAGGCGATGCGCCCCCGTCCGGCAGCGCGAGGGTGACGATCTCGGTGCCTTCCTCGACGCTGTCGCCCGCGGCGCAGCCAAGATGCGCGACGATGCCCTCCGCCGGGGCCGTGATGCGAATTTCGGTCTTCATCGCCTCCAGGATCGCCACCACCTGGCCGCGCGCCACCCGATCGCCGACCGCGACCAGCATCTGCACGACACGCCCCGGGATGGGCGCGGCCAGCCGGCCCTCCGCCGCCGCTTCACCGCCCGCCGGTGCGTAGGGGTCCAGCAGGCAGAAGGTGTGGTCCTCCCCGTCGAAGGTCAGCGCGACGACCTCGTCATCCAGGGTGAAGGGGACCCGGTGCCAGACGCCGTCGATCGACGCGCGCAAATCGACCGAGAGATCCGCCGCGACCGCAATCGGGTCGCCACCATCGACGACGACATCCATGCTGCCACGGCGGCGGCGCACCACGACGCGACGCGACCGTACATCGTCACGCAGCAGCAGCAGTTCTTCCCCAGGCCCGAACAGGCGGAAGCCGGCGCATGAATCCCAGGGCGACGCGCCGAGCCGGATTTGGCGCATGCGCTCCACATAGACGGCGGCGAAGGCGGCGAGCGCCCGTGCCGGAACCTCGCGCGGCGGCGGGATCAGCGCCGCCGCGTGCCGCACGATGAAGCCGGTGTCGAGCTCACCCGCCACCATCGCAGGATGCGCGACCAGGCGGCGCAGGAAGGCGAGGTTGGTCGTCAGCCCGCCAAGCTGCGTGTCAGCAAGCGCGCCGCCGAGCCGTTCCAGCGCGCTGCGCCGGTCGGGCGCGGCCGCGATGATCTTCGCGATCATCGGGTCGTAGTGGGGCGTGATGACATCGTCGCTGCGGACGCCGGTGTCCATCCGCACGCCCTCGCGCCGCGCCGGCCCGAAGAAGCGCTTCAGCGCACCGACGGACGGTCGGAAATCGGCAGAGGGGTCCTCGGCGTAGAGACGGACCTCGACGGCATGCCCCTCCGCTTCCGGTGCTTCGTCGCAGGGAAGGGGCTCGCCGGCGGCGACGCGCAATTGCCATTCCACCAGGTCGATGCCGGTGATCATCTCCGTCACCGGATGTTCGACCTGCAGGCGGGTGTTCATCTCCATGAAGAAGGCGTCGTCGCCCTCGACGATGAATTCGACCGTGCCGGCATTGACGTAGCCGACGGCGCGCGCGGCGGCGACGGCAGCCTCGTGCAGGCGTTCGCGCAGCGCGGGCGCGAGGTCGGGTGCGGGCGCTTCCTCCAGCACCTTCTGGTGGCGCCGCTGCACGGAGCAGTCGCGCGTGTGCAGGTGGATGGTGCGGCCATGGCTGTCGGCGAAGACCTGCACCTCCACATGGCGCGGCTTCTGCAGATAGCGTTCGAGCAGCACGCGGTCGTCGCCGAAGGCGGCCTTGGCCTCACGCCGCGCGCCAGCGAGTTCGTCGAGGAAATCCTCGGCGGCGAGCACCGGTCGCATGCCCTTGCCGCCGCCGCCGGCACTGGCCTTGATCAGCACGGGGAAGCCGATGCGTGCGGCCTCCGCCAGCAGGCGGTCCTCGCCTTGATCCTCGCCGTGATAGCCGGGCACCACGAGCACGCCGGCGGCAACCATCAGCGCCTTCGATTCAGCCTTGCTGCCCATCGCACGAATCGCAGCGGGCGGCGGGCCGACGAAGGCGATGCCGGCAGCGGCGCAGGCCTCGGCGAAGTCGGCATTCTCCGACAGGAACCCATAGCCGGGGTGGATCGCCTCGGCGCCAGCCGCCTTCGCGACCGCGATGACCCGGTCGGCGCGCAGGTAGCTGTCGCGCGCCGGCGCGGGGCCGATCGGGTGCGCCTCATCAGCCAGCCCAACATGCAGCGCATTGGCGTCGGCTTCGCTGAACACGGCGATGCAGCGGATGCCCATGCGCTGCGCGGTCTGCATGATGCGACAGGCGATCTCGCCGCGATTGGCGATCAGCAGGCTGCGGAACATCACATGCGGAACACGCCGAAGCGTGTCTCCTCGATCGGGGCGTTCAGGGACGCGGCCATGGCGAGGCCGAGCACGTCGCGCGTATCGGCCGGGTCGATGATGCCGTCATCCCACAGCCGGGCCGTGGCATAGAAAGGGTCGCCCTCGCGTTCGTACTTGTCGCGGATCGGGGCCTTGAAGGCGTCCTCGGCCTCGGCGCTCCAGGTTTCGCCGCGCGCTTCGATGTTATCGCGACGCAGGGTGGCCAGCACGCTCGCCGCCTGTTCCCCGCCCATCACCGAAATGCGCGAATTCGGCCAGGTGAACAGGAAGCGCGGCGAATAGGCGCGCCCGCACATGCCGTAATTGCCCGCGCCGAAGGACCCGCCTGTAATGACAGTGAATTTCGGTACGTTGGCGCAGGCGACGGCCGTCACCAGCTTCGCGCCATCCTTGGCGATGCCGCCGGCCTCGTATTTCCGCCCGACCATGAAGCCGGCGATGTTCTGGAGGAACAGCAGCGGGATGCCCCGCTGGCAGCATAGCTCGACGAAATGCGCGCCCTTCTGCGCCGACTCCGAGAAGAGGATGCCGTTGTTCGCCAGGATGCCGACGGGCATGCCCCAGATGCGCGCGAAGCCGCAGACCAGCGTCGTGCCGTAGCGGTGCTTGAATTCGTCCAGTTCAGACCCGTCGACGATGCGGGCGATGATCTCGCGCGCATCGACCGAGGTGCGGAGGTCGGGGGGGATGATCCCGTGCAATTCGGATGGGTCGTAGCGCGGCGCGACGGGTTCGCGCACGTTCAGTCCAGCACGCGACGCACGGCCCAGATTGCCCACGATGCGCCGCACGATGCCGAGCGCATGCATGTCGTCCGCCGCGTAGTGGTCCGCCACGCCCGAAAGGCGCGTATGGACATCGGCGCCGCCGAGATCCTCCGCGCTAACGATCTCGCCTGTCGCCGCCTTCACCAGCGGCGGGCCGGCGAGGAAGATCGTGCCCTGGTCACGCACGATCACCGCCTCGTCGCACATGGCAGGAACATAGGCACCGCCGGCGGTGCAGGACCCCATGACCGAGGCGACCTGAGGGATGCCCGCCGACGACATGCGCGCCTGGTTGAAGAAGATGCGGCCGAAGTGATCGCGGTCGGGGAAGATCTCGTCCTGGTTCGGCAGGTTCGCCCCGCCCGAATCGACCAGGTAGATGCAGGGCAGCCGGTTCTGCTGGGCCACTTCCTGCGCGCGCAGGTGCTTCTTCACCGTGATGGGATAGTAGGTGCCGCCCTTCACCGTCGCGTCGTTGGCGACGATGACGCATTCGCGGCCCGAAACCCGGCCGATACCGGTGATCATGCCCGCGCCGGGCACCTCGCCGCCATACATCCCGTGCGCGGCCAGCGGCGACAGTTCGAGGAACGGCGCGCCGGGGTCGAGCAGACGTTCGACCCGTTCGCGCGGCAGCAGCTTGCCGCGCGCCAGGTGCTTGTCGCGCGCCGCCTGCGGGCCGCCCGATGCGGCCGCCGCGGCCTGCGCGCGCAGGGCATCGAGCACCCCGCGCATCGTGGCCACATTCGCGCGGAAGCCGTCGGAGCGGGGATCGACGGTCGAAGCGAGGACGTGGCTCACGCCGTCTCCTTGAACAATTCGCGGCCGATCAGCATGCGGCGGATCTCGCTGGTGCCGGCGCCGATCTCGTACAGCTTCGCATCGCGCAGCAGCCGCCCGGTGGCATTGTCGTTGATGTAGCCATTGCCGCCGAGAATCTGGATCGCGTCCAGCGATGCCTTGGTGGCTGCCTCGGCGGCGAACAGGATGGCGCCGGCGGCGTCCTTGCGCGAGGTCCGCCCCTGGTCGCAGGCACGCGCCACGGCATAGACATAAGCACGGCAGGCGCTGAGCTGCGTGTACATGTCCGCGAGCTTGGCCTGGATCAGCTGGAACTCGCCGATCGCCTGGCCGAACTGCTTGCGCTCATGGACATAGGGCACCACCAGGTCCAGGCAGGCCTGCATGATGCCGAGCGGCCCCGCCGCCAGCACGGCGCGTTCGTAGTCGAGGCCCGACATCAGCACGCGCACGCCGCCGCCGACCTGGCCAAGCACGTTTTCCTCCGGGACTTCGCAATCCTCGAAGACGAGTTCGCTGGTCGGCGATCCTCGCATGCCGAGCTTGTCCAGCTTCTGCGCCGGCCGGAAGCCCTTGAAGTCGCGCTGCACGATGAAGGCAGTGATGCCCTTCGGCCCGGCATCGGGGTCGGTCTTGGCGTAGACCACCATGGTCTCGGCGTAGTGCGCGTTGGTGATCCACATCTTGGTGCCGTTGAGCACGTAGCGGTCGCCGCGCTTGTCGGCGCGCAGCCGCATGGAGACGACGTCGCTGCCCGCGCCCGGCTCGCTCATCGCAAGCGCGCCAAGATGCTCGCCGGAGACCAGCTTCGGCAGGTAGCGGCGCTTCTGCTCCTCGGTGCCATTGCGGCGGATCTGGTTCACGCAGAGGTTCGAATGTGCCCCATAGGACAGGCCGACAGAGGCGGAGGCGCGGCTCACTTCCTCCATCGCCACACAATGCGCGACATAGCCCATGTTGGCCCCGCCGTGCTCCTCCTCGACCGTGATGCCGTGCAGGCCGATCGCACCCATTTCGGGCCAGAGGTGGCGGGGAAATTCGTCGGTGCGGTCGATATCGGCGGCGATCGGCGCGATCCGCGCATCGGCGAAGGACCGCACGCTGTCGCGCAGCATGTCGATCTCGTCGCCCAGGCCGAAATCGAGCATGGGAATCTGGTTCGCGCTCATGGCTTGTCTTCCAATGTCGAAGCGAGCGATGTGGCAAGGTCTCGGCGCAGCGCACCGCGCATCACCTTGCCGGTCGCCGTCATCGGCAACGACTGGGCGAAATGCACCCGCCGCGGATAGAGATGCGCGGCGAGGCGTTCGCGCACGAAGCCCTGCAGCCGCGCGGCGAGCGCGTCATCCGCGACGACGCCCTCGCGCAACACGATCACCGCGGTCACCGCCTCGGTCCGCATCGTGTCCGGCAGGCCGATGACCGCGGCCAGCGCCACGGAGGGGTGGCGCAGCAGACAATCCTCCACCTCCGCCGGACCAATCCGATAACCAGAGGAGGTGATGACGTCATCGTCGCGGCCGATGAAGCGCAGGTAGCCTGCATCATCGGTCATGCCGGTGTCGCCGGTGAGCAGCCAGTCGCCCTGGAACTTCGCCGCAGTCGCGACCGGATTGTTCCAATAGCCGAGGAACATCGCGGGATCCGGGCGCCGTATCGCGATCCGCCCTTCCTCGCCCGGCGCGCGCGGAATGCCGGCGGCATCGATCACCGCGACATGATGCCCCGGCACGGGGCGCCCCATGAAACCGGGCTTCACCGGCATCAGCCCGGCGCAATTGGCGACGACCAGGTTGCATTCCGTCTGGCCGTAGAACTCGTTGATCGTCACGCCGAAGGCATCGCGGCCCCATTCCAGCGTCTCGGCGCCGAGTGTCTCGCCGCCGCTGCCGATGCTGCGTAACCGCTGGCCGAAGCGCGACGGGTCCGGCACCTGGCGCATCATCCGCAGCGCCGTCGGCGGCATGAAGGCGTTGCGGACACCGTGGCGCGCCATGAGGTCGAAGGCGCGTTCGGGATCGAACTTCACCATGCGATGCGCCAGCACCGGCACGCCATGGAACAGCGAAGGCAGCAATACATCCAGCAGCCCGCCGATCCAGGCCCAGTCGGCCGGCGTCCAGAACAGGTCGTGGGGCTGCGGGAACATCTCCTGCGGCATCTCGACGCCAGGCAGGTGGCCGATCAGCGTCCGATGCGCGTGCAGCGCGCCCTTCGGCGAGCCTGTGGTGCCCGAAGTGTAGATGATCAGCGCCGGATCCTCGGCCGCGGTCGCGACCACGGGGCCGGCATCGCTGGCACGCTCCGCCTCGCCCCACAGCGACAGGACGCCCCGCCGCGCGCCATCGGCGCCGAGGATCGTGTGCAGTCCGGGCAGCCTGTCGCGCACATCGCCGAGAGCGGCGATGCCGGCATCATCGGTGATGAGCGCCGCCGCACCGCTGTCGCACAGGCGGAATTCCAGCGCATCCGGCCCGAACAGCTGGAACAGCGGCACGGCGATCGCGCCGATCCGGTAGATGGCGAGATGCGCGAGGGCCGCCTCCGGCCCCTGCGGCAGTAGCACCGCGACACGGTCACCACGCGCGACCCTCCGCGCCTTCAACACGTTGCCCAGGCGCGCCGATACCGAGCGCAGCGCGTCGAAGGTGATGCGCTCGACGGTGCCGCCGGCGGCCTCGTGGATCAGCGCGACGCGCCCGCTGCCATCCGCCCAGCGGTCGCAACAGGCTTCCGCGATGTTGAACACCGCGGGCACCGACCAGCTGAACTGCGCCACCAGTTCGTCGTAGGAGGCCGAGGACGGCAGGATCGCAGCCGCGCTCACAGCCAGCGCTTCCGTCGCTTGTAGGATTTCAGGTTGCGGAAGGACTTCCGGTCGGCGCCATGGCCGCCGAGGTAGAATTCCTTGACGTCCTCGTTCTCCGCCAGCGATGCCGCTGTACCGTCCAACACGATCTTTCCCTGCTCCATGACGTAGCCATAGGACGCAACCGACAGCGCCATGCGCGCATTCTGCTCCACCAGCAGGATGGTGATGCCGAGGTCGCGGTTCAGCCGCCGGATGATGCCGAAGACCTCCTTCACAAGCAGCGGCGAAAGGCCCATGGATGGCTCGTCCATCAGGATCAGCTTCGGCCGCGCCATCAGCGCGCGCCCGATCGCCAGCATCTGCTGCTCGCCGCCCGAGAGATAGCCGGCGAGCCCCGTCCTTTCGCGCAGGCGTGGGAAGTAGTCGTAGACCATGTCGATGTCGCGCTTGACCTCACCGTCGCTGCGCGTGAAGGCGCCGAGGCGCAGGTTCTCGATGCAACTCATGTCGGCAATGATCCGCCGACCCTCCATCACCTGGAAGATGCCGCGGCGGACGATGCGGTCGGGGTCGATGCCGTTCAAGCGCTCGCCGTCGAAGCGGATGTCGCCGCGCGTCACCTGGCCTTCCTCGGTCTTGAGCAGGCCCGAGATGGCCTTGAGCGTGGTCGACTTGCCGGCGCCGTTGGCGCCGAGGAGGGCGACGATCTCCCCCTTCGGCACCACCAGCGACAGGCCGCGCAGCACGAGGATGACCTCGCTGTAGACCACCTCGATGTTGTTCACCTCGAGGAGCGGCGGGGCGGTGTCCGCCCGCGCCGCTGCGTGCTGTGCGGCCTCGCTCATCACCAGCCGAGCCAGTCAGCGCGGCGCTGCAGGTCGATACTCGCGACCGGCTGCAGCGCCATGGTGCCGGCGGCCATCAGCTCCTGCACCGAACCCTGCGCCGTATTGCCGGTCACGCGCGCCCGGTACAGCGCGACGCGCATCGTGCCGCGATGATCCTGCGCGGTGAAGGTGGATGGCGTGCAGACACCCTGGAAGCCGGCCGGGACCCAGTCGCGCCGTGCGTAGAAGCCATCACGGATGCGCTCGCCGGTCACCTGGCCATTATTGGCGGCGGCGGTCTCCATGGCCTCGACCATCAGCATCGCGGCGCATGCGCCGGCCAGGTAGTGAACCGGCCGATACGCCGTGCCGGCCTGGTCGGAGACGCGGCTGATGGCGCGGATCGCCTCCATGCCCGGTGCCGTGCCGCCCCAGACCGCGCCGGTGCGAACCGGGAAGACCACGCCATTGGCGGCCGTGCCGGCGGCCTTCATCGCGTTCTCGTCCATGCCCCAGACATTGCCGAGGAACTGCACCTGCACGCCGACCGTCTGGCAGGCGCGCAGCACCGAGATGTTCGACCCCGCCGTATTGCCCAGATAGGCGTAGTTCGCGCCCTGGTTCTTCAGCGTCAGGCACTGCGCGGTGTAGTCGCCCGGCGTCAGCGCGAACTGGATGGCCGGAAGCACCTCGAAGCCGAGCTCGCGCGCGAGCGCTTCGCCGGCCTCCTTCGGACTGTTCGGGTAGGGGTGGTTGGCGCCCATGTGGACGTAGCGCGGGCGGCCCTGCTGCCCGCGGGCACGCCAATCCTCGGCGGCCCATTGCAGCATGCCGCGCAGCGCGTCGGAGTAGGACGGGCCGAAGAAGAAGTTGAAGGGTGCGGGTTCCACGCCCTGCCGGCGCGACGTGCCGCCGGCATCCGTCAGCGCCGCGGAGTAGGACGCCGAGATGTAGGGGATGCGATCGCGCGTCACGAAGCGCACCAGCGCCTCGGTATCCGCGGTGCCCCAGCCCTGGATGGCTACGACGCGTTCGCGCTGCGCCCAGGACTGGTACTGGCTGACCGCGCGCGGCGCCTGGTAGCCATAGTCGAAACCAGAGACAGCGAGGCGCCGGCCCGCGACGCCGTTGCGCGTGGCGTTCACCCACGCGAGCGCATCGGCCACGCCCTGGCCATAGGGCACGCCGACATCCGACGTCGCGCCGGAATTGTCCATCAGGTGCCCGACCGGGATCGGCGCCTGGGCGAAGGCCGGTGCCGCGGCGAGCAATGCCCCGGCGAGCAGGGGAAGTGTAAGCCTCATGGTCGTTTTCCTCCTTGGATGATGCGGGCCGTTGACCGGCCTCAATGCGAGAACGGGTAGAGTTTCCAATACGCCTTGATCATTCTCCAGCGATGCGCGAGCCCGTCGGGCTCGAAGATCAGGAAAAGGATGATCGCGGCGCCGATCGCCATCTCCCGCAGGAAGGAGATGGAGGCACCAAGCCGCAGCGCCCGGTCGATGGCGCCGCCCGCCAGCAGGTCGGCACCGGCCTGCACGACCTCGGGCAGCAGCACCATGAAAGCCGCGCCCATCATGCTGCCCATCACCGATCCCAGCCCGCCGATGATGATCATCGCGAGGAACTGGATCGAGTAGAGGATATTGAACGCCTCGACGCTGACAAACAGCAGGTAGTGGGCATAGAGCGCCCCGGCGACGCCGGCGAAGAAGGACGCGATGCCGAAGGACAGCGTGCGGTAGTAGGCGAGGTTCACCCCCATCATCTCTGCCGAGAGGTAGTGGTCGCGCACTGCGATCAACGCCCGGCCGTCGCGCGTCCGCATCAGGTTCGCGGCCGCGAGGAACATGATCACGACATGCGCCAGCACGATGTAGAAATACGTCTCCTCGCGGTCGAAGCGCAGGCCGAACATCTCGTAGGGCTCGGTCAGGCGCCCCGCCACACCGCCCGAGAACCAGCGCGAACGGGCGAAGAAATCCTCGAGGATGAACTGCGCGGCGAGCGTCGCGATCGCCAGGTAAAGCCCTTTCAGCCGGGCCGCCGGCGCGCCGAAGACCAGGCCGACCACGGCCGTCATCAGCCCAGCGCCCCAGATCGCGAGCGGCACCGGCACGTGGTACTCGACCAACAATGCTGAGGCGAAGGCGCCGAAGCCGAAGAAGGCAGCGTGCCCGATCGATATCTGCCCCGTGAAGCCGACCAGGATGTTCAGCCCGAGTGCCGCGATGGCGCTGAAGCCGATGGTGATCAGCAACCCCAGCTCATACCGCCCGAAGACCAACGGCGCCGCGCACAGCAAAAGCACGCCGGCGATCGTCGCGAACAGCGACCCGCGGGTCGGGAAGATCGTGGTGTCCGTGCGATAGCTGGTGCGGAAATCGCCCGCCGGGGTCATCGACGTCATCGTGCGATCAGACCCGCTCGATGTTCTTGGTGCCGAACAGCCCATAGGGCTTGATCAGCAGGATCAGGATGAGGGCGTAGAAGGGCGCGATCTGGTACATGTTGCCCCAGTTCAGCCATTGCGCGTCGACGTATTGCGCGAGGTTTTCCATCACGCCCACGATCAGCCCGCCGAGCACGGCGCCGACGATGGAATCCAACCCGCCCAGGATCACAGCCGGGAACACCTTGATCCCGTAGAATGACAGCGCTGACGACACGCCGTTCACCACCCCCACGACAACGCCCGCGACCGCCGAGACGACCGCGGAGATCGCCCAGGACATCGCGAAGACCTTCGGCACGCTGACACCCAGCGACTGCGCCACCTGCTGGTCGAAGGCCGTCGCGCGCATCGCGAGCCCGTGCTTCGAATAGGTGAAGAACCACCAGAAGCCGAGCATGATGAACACCGACACACCCAGGCTCGCGATATAGACGGTCTGCACCTCCAGCCCCATCACGCGCATCCGGTCGGCGGCGAAGATCGGCGGGAAGGGCTGGGCAAACACGCCGAAGATCCACTTCATCAGCGCCTGGAAGAAGATGGACAGCCCGACCGTCGCCATGATGACGCTGATCACCGGCTCGCCGATCAGCGGCCGCAGCACGATGATCTGAAGCAGGATGCCGAACAGCGTCATGAAGGCGAGCGTCACCAGGAATCCCGCCCAGAAGGGCAGTTGCCAGGTCGTCAGCATCCACCAGCAGACCCAGGCGCCGACCAGCAGGAATTCGCCCTGGGCGAAGTTCACGACCTGCGACGCCTTGTAGATCAGCACGAAGGACATCGCGACCACGCCATAGAGCGCCCCGACGATCAGCCCGTTGAGCACCAGCTGGAACAGCAGCGTCGTATCCATTCAGGCCACCTTCCGTGCCGCGGTGCCATCGCCGTCCATGCGGATGACGCGCAGCACCGTGCGGATGCGCTGCTTCGTGCCGTCCTGGAAGGCGATGGTGGTGTCGACGGGAATGGCATCCTGCCCGCCATAGATCGCCTCGATGATGTCGCCGTACTTGGTGTTGATGACGCCGCGGCGGACCTTGCGCGTGCGGGTCAGTTCCTCGTCGTCTGCGTCGAGCTCCTTGTACAGCAGCACCACGTCGCGGATGCGCTGCGGCGCAGGCAGCGATGCATTCACCTGCGCCACCTCCTCGCGGATCTTGTCGAGGACTTCCGTCCGCGCCGACAGGTCCGAATAGGTGGTGAAGGCGATCCGCCGGCGCTCCGCCCATTTGCTGACGATCGGGAAGCGGATGCAGATCATCGCCGCCAGATGCGGCCGCTGGTCGCCCAGGATCACCGCCTCCGCGACGAAGGGGCTGAACTTCAGCTTGTTCTCGATGAACTGTGGGGAGAAGCGGTCGCCGCTGGAGGTCGTCGCGATGTCCTTGATGCGGTCGATCACGACGAGTTGGCCGCGCTTGTCGAAATAACCCGCATCGCCTGTATGCATCCAGCCGTCGCGCATGTCGGCGACGTCATCCACGCCGAGGTAGCCGGCGAACATGTTCGGGTGCCGCGTGACGATTTCGCCGACGCCGTTCTGGTCGGGTTCATGGATCCGCAGGTCGATGGAGTCGCCGAAGGGCACGCCCACAGTGTCGAAGTCGACCTCCCCGGCGCGATGGATCGTGTAGGCGCCCAGCGCCTCTGTCTGCCCGTAAATCTGGCGCATTGGCACGCCCAGCGCCTGGAAGAAGCGGAAGGTGTCCGGCCCCAGCGCAGCCCCGCCGGTCGCCGCGGATTTCAGGCGCGTGAAGCCGAGCCGGTCGCGCAGCGCACGGAACAGCAGCACGTCCGCGGCCGCCGAACGGCCGCCCGCCTTCAGCGCATCGAGCCCCATCCGCATGCCGGCTTCGAAGGCCCGCTGCTTCAGGCGCGACGCATCCATCACCCGGGCGCGCACATCGGCCGCGATCGACTCCCAGACCCGAGGCGCGAACAGCACGAAGGTCGGCGCGATCTCGCGGAAATCGGCCATCATCGTCTCGGGTTCCTCGACGAAGTTGACCTTCATGCGCGCGATCAGGCCCCAGCCGAGGACATAGATCTGCTCCATGATCCAGGGCAGCGGCAGGACCGACACGTATTCATCGTCCGGCCCCTTCGGATCGACCGCGAGATAGGCTTCGCAATGGTGGATCAGCGCACGCGCGGACAGCTGCGCGAGCTTCGGCTTCGCCGTGGTGCCCGATGTCGTGCACAGGATCGCGACATCCTCGCCATCCGTTGCATCGACCAGCGTGTCCCACAACGCAGGCTCGGCCGCCGCCAACGCCGCACCGCGCCGCGCCAAATCCTCCGCGGAGACCAGCCGCGCATCGACATGCTTCCGCATGCCGCGGGGGTCGCAATAGACTATGTGGCGCAGCTTCGGCAGCTGGTCCGAAACATTCAGCAGCTTGTCGACCTGTTCCTCATCCTCGGCGATGACCGCGGTCGCCTCGCTGAAGCCGAGCAGATACGCAACCTCGTCATCCAGCGCGTCGCGGTAGACGCCGAGCGATCGCGCGCGGATCGCATGCACCGCGATCTCGCCCATCACCCAGTCGGGCCGGTTGTCGCCGATCAGCGCCACCACTTCGCCCGGCTGCACGCCCAGCGCGCGCAGGCCAAGCGCCAGGTCGCGCGTGCGCGTCGCGACATCGCTCCAGGTCAGCGACCGCCAGATGCCGAATTCCTTCTCCCGCATCGCGATGTCGCGGCCATGCGCGCGGGCATTGCGGCGCAGCAGGCGGGGCAGCGTGACGTCCGCGCCGGTCATGCGCTGGCAGGCTCCTCGACCTGTGCCAACGCGTCGTCCGCCTCACCCAGATAGGCGCGCTTCACATGCTCGTCGGCCATCACCTCCTCGGGCGAGCCCGCGGCAATCCGCCGGCCGAAATCGAGCACCATGACGCGATGGCTGATGTCCATGACCACGCCCATGTCGTGTTCGATCATCAGCACCGTCATGCCCCATTCCTCGTTGAGGTCGACGATGAAGCGGGCCATGTCCTCCTTTTCCTCAAGGTTCATCCCCGCCATCGGCTCGTCGAGCAGGATCAGCCTGGGCTTCAGCGCCACGGCACGCGCCAGTTCCACCCGCTTGCGAAGACCGTAGGACAGGGTGCCCGCCGTCGAGTTGCGGACATGCTGTATCTCGAGGAAGTCGATGATCTCCTCGACTTCGCGCCGATGGGCCAGCTCCTCGCGCTGCGCGCCGCCCAGCCAATAGGCCATGCCGCGCAGGAACCCCGACCGCAGAAGGTGGTGGCGCCCGACCATGATGTTGTCGAGCACGCTCATGTGGGCGAACAGCGCCAGGTTCTGGAATGTCCGCCCGATGCCAAGGGCTGCGCGCCGGCTGGTGGGCGTGCGGGTGATGTCCTGCCCGTCGAACAGGATGCGCCCCTCGGTCGGCCGGTATCGGCCGGAGACGCAATTCACCATGGAGGTCTTGCCCGCCCCATTCGGCCCGATGATGGAGAAGATCTCGCCGGGCCGGACGTCGAACGAGACGTCGCTCAGTGCCTTTACGCCGCCGAACCGCAGGCTGACGCTATCGGCCGCCAGGATCGGCGCCTGCGACTCCACTCGGCCTGTCCTCCCTATTCTTCGTTCGGAGGGAGGTTATGAGGTGGGCGGCCCCCATGGCAACGATGATGCACCGATCGTCCACCGGGGGGGGGCCGGGTTCAGCACCCGCTTCGCAGGGCAATCGCCAGCGGCGGATCGTCAGTGGTCAGGACATCCACCCCGAGCCCGAGCATCCGCCGGATCGACGCTGCATGGTTCGCGCCCCAGACCGAAATGCGAAGCCCGGCGGTCCGCAATGCAGCGCAGGTCTCGGCATCGAGTAGCGATTCATGCACGCCGATCTCGGGGAAGCCGTAGGCCCTGGCGACCGCTATGGTGCCGCGGATGCCGAGACCGTTCCAGGTGCCGCGCTCCAGCAGCCAAGCCACGCCAGCCAAGCTGCCGGCAGCGGCGGCCTCGGCCGCGACCTCCGCATCGAAGGTGATGATCCAGGCATCGCGGCGCATGCCGGCGCTGTCGAGGCCTTCCAGCACCCGCGGCACCAGTCCACGATAGGCTCGCCCCACGGCGTCCGCCTTGATCTCGATGCGCGGCGCGACCCGGGACCCGGCAAGTGCGCCGAGCATATCCGCCAGCATCGGTGGCGCCTCCCCGTGGCAGCCCTTGACCCGCAGGCTACGCAGTTGCGCGCTCGTCAGCGACGCGACCGGGCCGGTTCCGTCGGTGGTGCGCTCCAACGTCGCATCATGCATCACCACGACGTCGCCATCGGCGGTGGCATGGACATCGCATTCCGCCTGTTCCAGCGCCAGGCCAGCGGTCTTGCGAAACGCCGTCAGGCTGTTCTCCGGCCACAGAAAGGCTCCGCCGCGATGGCTCGCGATGGCGGTCGGTGGGTGAGTCATGGGACGGAACCTCGCGTCGAACTGCCCGGCGTGCCCACAGGCCCGCGCAAACGCCGAATTGACCCGCAGGTGATGGGCCTAGCCTATGGAGGCGAACGCCGAACTGCTACGTCTTTTAAAGGCTTTGTGACACTCTTCGTCGGAGAGTGGCAAATTCAGCCTGCAAAGCGCCGCGGGAGGTGCCGATGACCGGAACAGCGGGACTGCGACGATGGTTCGGGGGCGCGATTGCCATGCTGCTCGCCGTCTCCTCGCTGCCGGCCCTGGCCCAGACGGCGAGCCCGGCGGAGGCGCCGATCCGGCTGAAGGTCGTTGGTGGCCTCGCAGATGTCAGCCAGTACCTGCGCTACGAGGAACCCTTCTGGCGCCGCCGTCTGCCCGAGGCCTCCGGCGGCCGCATCCAGGCCGAGATCGCGCCATTCGACCGCAGCGGCATCCGCGCGCAGGAGATGCTCGCGCTGATGCGCCTGGGCGTCGTGCCCTTCGGCACCGCACTGCTCGCCGTGGTCAGCACCGAGGAACCCGAATTCAACGCCGTCGACCTGCCGACCGTGAACCCGGACATGGCGGCGCTCCGGCGGACCGTCGCGCTGTACCGCCCCCACCTCGAGGAACTGCTCGCCGAGCGCTACGACGTCGAACTGCTGGCTGTCTACACCTACCCGGCGCAGGTCCTGTTCTGCCGGACGGAATTCAGCGGATTGTCTGACCTGGCCGGCCGGCGCATCCGAACGTCCTCCGTCGGGCAATCGGAGATGTTCGCGGCACTCGGCGCCACGCCGGTCGTCATCCCCTTCGGGGAAACGCTCGCCGCGCTGCGCTCCGGCGTGGTGGAATGCGCCGTGACGGGCACACTTTCGGCCAACGCCATCGGCCTGCACGAGGTGACGACGCACATGCACGCCATGGCGATCACCTGGGGCCTGTCGGTCTTCGGGGCCAACCGCGCAGCCTGGAACGGGTTGCCGGATTGGGCACGCAACCTGATACGCCGGGAGGTCGCAGGGCTGGAGAGGGAGATCTGGGACGCTGCCGAGGTCGAGACCGGCGAAGGCTTCGCCTGCAACGCCGGCCGGCCTTCCTGCACCAGCGGGCGGCGCGGCACCATGGCGATAGTGCCGGTGTCCGAAGCCGACCAGGCGCGCCGGCTGCGCCTGTTGACCGAAACCGTACTGCCGGGCTGGGTGCGCCGCTGCGGGGAAGCCTGCGTCAACGCCTGGAACACACGCCTCGCGCCGAGCCTGGGCGTCACCGCGCAACCCGACTGACCATGCAGAACACGCGGCTTCTCCGCCGCGCCGTCTTCATCGGCGCGATGCTCCTGTTGCTGGCCCAGACCGCCGCAACGATGATGATCATCGAGCGTGCGCGCGAGGCGCAGATCCGCGGCGCCCAGGAAGCGGTCCAACGCATCAGCATCGCGACCGAGGCCTCCATCAACCGGGCCTTCGTGCAGGTCGACGCGATGCTGGCCGGCCTTCCGGCGATGCTCGCCCCCTTCGCCACCAACGGGCAGATGGACACGGCCTCGGTCAACCGCGTGCTGCGCCAGTTCATCAACCAGAACTTCACCTATCGCGACATCCTGCTGCTCGGCGCGAACGGGTTGCCGGTCGCGACGGCGCTGCCGGTATCGCGCCGCCGCCGCCTGCCGCTTCCGTTCGAGACAGGGTTCTCCGAACTGGCCGCGGCCAGTGGCGGGGTGTCGATCGGCGGGCCGGTGCAGAACCCCAGCACGGGCGAATGGGCGCTGTTCTTCGCCCGCAACGTGACCATCCTGGGGCTGGGGCCGGTGCGTGCCGTGGCGGAAGTGCCGCTGCCCTCCGTGCGATCCCTGCTCTCGGCGGCCGGCGAGAGCCCCGGGCTGCGGACCACCCTGGAACGCGACGACGGCGTGTTGCTGGCATCCGTTCCGCACGACGAGACGCGCATCGGCCAGCAGCTCGCCCCCATCGTGGCAATGCCGGATGGCGAGGCGGCGCTCGCGGTGAGCCGCTTCAACGGGGAACAGGTCTTCGTCTCGGCCCGGCCATCGCTCTACCCGACCCTGATGATCGCCTCGACCATCTCAGTCGATGCCGCGCTGTCAGGCTGGTACCGCGACCGCGTGCGGGCCTTCATCGTCTCGGCGTTGCTCGGGGTGGTCATCAGCCTCGTCGCGGTCGCGCTGATGGTCATGCTGCGCCAGCGTGGCCGGGCGGAGGACGAGCGCGCCAAGGCACGCGCGACGCTGGAAAACGCCCTGGAATCGATGTCCGACGGCTTCGTGATGTTCGATCCGGCGGACCGGCTGGTGGCCTGCAACAGCCGCTACAAGGATTTCTACAGGATCAGCGCGCCCTTCATCCAGCCGGGCAACACCTTCGACGACATCATGCGCGAAGGCGCGCTGCGCGGGCAGTATCCCCAGGCCGGCGAGGACATCGAGGCCTTCCTGGCGGACAGCAAGGCCTTCCACCTGACCAACCAGCCGCCGATGGAGCGCCTGTTGCCGGATGGCCGCTGGGTACTGATAACCGAGCGGCGCACGCCCGATGGCGGCACGGTGGGCATCCGCACCGACATCACTGCACTCAAGCGCGCCATGCAGGACCTTGCGACCGCCCGCGACGGCGCGGCCGCGGCCGGCGAAGCGAAAAGCCGCTTCCTCGCGCGCGTGTCGCATGAACTTCGCACGCCGCTCAACGGCGTGCTCGGTTTCGCGCAGGTTCTGCTGCACGACCCGCGCCTGGCGCCCGACCAGCGCGAACAGGTGAAAACCCTGCACGAGGCCGGGCGCCACCTGCTCGACCTGGTGAACGGCCTGCTGGACCTGTCCAAGATTGAGGCCGGCCGCTTCGACCTGACGCCGCAACCGGTGGCGCTCCGGCCGCTGCTGGAAGGCTGCGCCACGCTGCTCGCGCCCGAGATCGCGCGCAAGGCGCTGTCCTTCGAGCTCGAACTCGACCCGCAACTGCCGGAGGCCGCGCTGCTCGACCCGATGCGGACGCGGCAGCTGCTGCTGAACCTGCTGTCGAACGCGGTGAAGTTCACCCCCGCAGGCGGGCGCGTCGACCTCAAGGTGCGCGCGGCCGGCGACGCCCAGCTGCGGATCGAGGTGACCGATACCGGCCCCGGCGTGCCCGCCGACAAGCGCAGCCTGCTGTTCGAGGATTTCGTGCAGCTTGTGCCGAATGGCGGGGCGGACGGGCAGGGCACCGGTCTGGGCCTCGCCATCTCCGCCCGGCTCGTGGTGCTCATGGGCGGCACGATCGGCTGCGGCGAGCGCCCTGGCGGTGGCGCGCTGTTCTGGATCGAGTTACCCCTGCGCGCCGCTCCACTCATCGCGGAGGAAGCGACTCCGATGCCAAGCCTCGCCACGGATGACGGGAACCGGACGCTCGCCGTGCTGGTCGTCGACGACGTCCTCGCCAACCGGCAGATCGCGCAGGCCATGCTGCGCTCCGCGGGCCACAGCGTCGTGGTGGCGGAGGATGGTGCGACCGCGCTGCTGGCGCTCGAACGCCAGCGCTTCGACGTGGTGCTGATGGACCTGCAGATGCCCGGCATGGACGGCTTCGAGACGACGCGGCGCGTGCGCGCCATGGCGCCGCCGGCCTGCGAGGTGCCGGTCATCGCGCTGACCGCCTCGGTCCTGCCGGATCAGGTGGAGGCAACGCGGCGCGCGGGCATGGACGGCCACCTGGGCAAGCCTCTCGACCGCAGGGCGCTGCTCGACCTCGTGCAGCAGATGCCCCAGCGCAAGCTATCCGCACCCGTGCCGGCGGCCGAACCGGCCGCGCCCTATCTCGATTCCACCGCCCTCGATATCCTGGAGCGCGAACTTGGCCACGCGGCCCATGGCATCCTGGCGGAGTTCGTGGGCGAGGTGCGCCGGTCGCTCGCGCTGCTGACCAATGCCTCGGCCGCGGAACGGGCCGATGCGGGACATGTGCAGCACGCCGCGCATCGCCTGGTCGGTGCGGCGCGGACCCTGGGTGCGAGCCGCCTCGCGCTCGAAGCCGAAGCACTGCAGAAGGCCGCGCGGGGCGGCGACCCCTCGCCCGACCTGCAGGTCGCCGTCATCGCCGTGGCGCGCGAGACATTGCCGAGCCTGGAGCGGCGCCTCGGCGTCGAGGACGTGGCCGCCGGGCCGCCGGTGCGGACTGTGCCCGTGGGCTGACCGCGCGCGGCCGTCTGGACCGCCGCGCCGCCTGCCTTAGGATGCGCCCGAATACTTCGGGAACGCCTTGTCCATGGCCTCGCTCATCTGGTCCGCGAATTCCGCACGCGAGGAACCGCATCCCGCGCTACGCGCCATGGCGGAGCGCGCACGCCGCGCCGAAACGCTCTGTGGTGCAGGCGCGATGGTCTGGCGCGCCTGGGGCCAGGGGCGGCCGTTGGTGCTGTTGCATGGCGGTTCCGGGTCCTGGCGCCATTGGTTCCGCAATATCGATGTCTTCGCCGGCGACAGGATGGTGATCTGCCCTGACCTGCCCGGCCTGGGCGACAGCGACATGCCGCCGGAGCCCGCCGGGCCGGAGGACATTGCCGCCATCCTGCGCGACGGCCTGCGCCGGCTACTGGGCAATCAGGCCTACGACCTCGCGGGATTTTCCTTCGGCGCACTGTGTTCCGGCCACCTTGCGGCGATCGATCCCGATCGCTGTGCGTCCCTGACCATCGTCGGTGCCGGCGCGCTGGGCTTCGTGCGGTCGCGCACCGAACTGGTAAAGGTGCGCCAGCTCGAAGGCGCGGAGCGTGACGCGGCCAACCGCCACAACCTGGCGGAGTTGATGGTCGCCGACGCGTCGCGCATCGACGACGTCGCGCTGGCGATGCAGGACCTCCATACCCGCCGCGCCCGCTTCAAGAGCCGCGGCTGGGCGAACACCGATTCGCTGAAGCAGGCCATCCTGCGAAGCCGCGCGCCGCTCGGCGCGATCTATGGCGAACAGGACGCGATCGCGCGCCCGGATGTGCAGCTGCGCCTCGACCTGGTGCGGGAGATGCGCGCCGATGCCCGCACGGAACTGATCCCTGGTGCTGGCCATTGGGTGGCCTATGAGGCGGCGGAGGCGTTCAACGCCGCACTTGCGCGGGTGCTTTCACGCGAAACGCACAACGCGTGACCCCGCCCCCGGCGCGCCCCGGCCGCGCCGCAACGCTGCGCGGCATGGCCTGGATGGCGCTTGCGGGCCTGCTGTTCTGTCTACTGAACGCTGTCGCGCGGCGCCTCGCACAGGATCTCGACCCGTTCCAGACCCAGTTCCTGCGCTACCTGGCGGGGCTGCTGGTGCTGCTGCCCTTCATCCTTCGCACCGGCCTCGCCGCCTGGCGGCCGCACGACCTGCGCGGCCAGGCATGGCGCGGCGTGGTGCATACGGCCGGGCTGCTGCTGTGGTTCTGGGCGCTGCCGCATGTGCCGCTGGCCGACATGACCGCGATCGGCTTCACCGGGCCGATCTTCATCATGGCCGGCGCCGTGCTGTTCCTCGGCGAACCCGTGGTGCGGGCGCGCTGGGTCGCGGCCGGCATCGGCTTCGCTGGCGTGGTCGTCGTCGTCGCGCCGCAGTTTACCGGGGCTGGCGAAGGCTTCTGGTCGCTGGTGATGCTCGCCTCCGCTCCACTTTTCGCGGCGTCCTTCCTCATCACCAAGGCGCTCACCCGACGCGACCGGCCAGAGGTGATCGTCGCCTGGCAGGCCATCACCGTCGCGGTCTTCACCCTGCCCTTCGCGCTGCCCGGATGGACCTGGCCAAGCGCCGAGCAGTACGGCTGGTTCCTGCTGACCGGCCTGCTCGGCAGCGCGGGCCATTGGTGCCTGACAGAAGCCTTCCGCATCGCCGACATGTCCGCGACCCAGCCGGTCAAGTTCATCGACATGATCTGGGCGGCAACGCTGGGCTGGCTGGTGTTCTCGGACGTGCCGGCCACCACCACCTTCGCCGGCGCCGCGATCATCTTCGTCGCGACCACATGGATCGCGCGGCGGGAGGCGCGGCAGCGGTGACGCGCCATCTTGCCAGCCTGCCGCGTCCGTCGGATCGTCGGCCAGGGCCGCGGCGCGCAGGACGGTCCGGGAGGAATGCATGACGTCCATCGATCGGCCCGCGCTGCCGCGCCGCGCCCTGGTAGGCGCCTTCGCCGCGATCGCAGCACCCGCGCTGGCCCAGGAGTCCTGGCCGAATCGCCCGATCCGCCTTGTAATCCCCTTCGCACCCGGCGGGCCGATCGACACGGTGGGCCGGCTGGTCGGCGAAAGGCTGCGCGAGAAACTCGGCCAGCCCTTCGTGATCGACAACCGGGCTGGCGCGGGCGGGTCCATCGGCCTGCGCGCGACGGTGCAGGCGGCCCCCGATGGCGCGACCTTCGTGCTGACCTCCTCCTCGCTGGCGATCCTGCCGGCCATCTACGCCAATCTCGGCTTCGACCCGCGCACGGACCTGACGCCGGTGTCCCTGGTGGCGGAGATCGCGACCACCATCGCGGTGCGCGCCGACCATCGCTTCGGCACGCTCCAGGCGCTGGTGGCGGAGGCGCGCGCCAAGCCAGGCACCATCACCTACGGCACATCCGGCATAGGGTCGTCGAACCACCTGTCGGGCGCGATGCTGGCGGCGACGGCGCGGATCGACCTGGTGCACGTGCCCTATCGCGGTGCAGCGCAGGCGATGAACGCGCTCTATACCGGCGACATCGACGTGGTGTTCGCCAGCACGGTGGAGACGCTGGCGCATGCGCGCGAGGGCCGCGCGCGCATCCTGGCGGTGACCACGGCGCAGCGCATCCCAGCCTTGCCGGAGGTGCCCGCCGCGCTGGAAACCGTGCCCGGCTACATCGCGCCGAACTGGTTCGCCATTGCCGCGCCGAAAGGATTGCCGGCGCCGATCCTGGCGCGCATGTCGGCCGAACTGGCATCGCTTCGCACGGATGCCGACTTCCGCACGCGCTTCGCCTCGCTGGGTGCCGAGCCGATGATGAGCAGCCCCGACATCCTCGCCGCCCGCCTGGCCGAGGACGTGCCGACCTGGCGCCGCGTGGCCGCCGAGGCCGGCATCCGCGCCGAATGACCCACTGACCGAGCAGGACACACCATGCGCAAGCTGACCATCGGCGACGTCACCATCACCAGCATCATCGAGCGCGACGGCCCCTGGCGCGCGCCGGAGCTGATGTTCCCCAAGGCCGCGGCCGCGCCCGACCTGCTTGCGGAACGCCTGAAGGAGGTCGAGCCGGAGACCTACGACGCCGCCTCCGGCAAGATGGTCATCACCTACCAGACCTATGTGGTGCGTACGCCGCACCACACCATCCTGGTCGATACCTGCACGGGCGAGGACAAGGGCTATCCGGCGCCGATGGATTTCCCGAAGCAGCCGTGGCTGGATGGGCTGAAGGCGGAGGGGCTGGGGTTCGACGACATCGACTACGTGCTGTGCACGCATTTGCACATCGACCATTCGGGCTGGAACACGGTGCTGCGCGATGGGCGCTGGGTGCCGACGTTCCCGAAAGCCAAGTACGTGTTCCACAAGCGCGAATACGCGGCCTGGGAGGCCTCGACGCGCGCCGAGGAAACGCGCCCCGGCGGCGGCGGGAACGTGTTCCGCTTCAACTGCGAACCGGTGGTCGCCGCCGGCCAGGCGCTGCTGGTCGATGACGACTTCCAGCTGGACGACCGCATCACCTTGCAGCCGACGCCCGGGCATTCGCCCTGCCATTGCTGCGTTCACATCCGCAGCGGCGGCCAGCACGCGGTCATCACCGGCGACCTCATGCACCACGCGCTGCAGGTCCATCAGCCGGACTGGTCCACGGTGTTCTGCTGGGACGCCGCCGAGGCCGAGGCCAGCCGCCGATCCTTCTTCGGCCAGGTGGCCGGCACCGACACGAAAGTGCTGCCGATCCACTTCCCCGATCCGTCTGTCGGCCGCGTGGAAGCGCAGGGCGATCGCTTCCGCTGGCGCTACGTGCGCTAGGCACCACATCGCTTGACGCCGACCGCCCCCGGTGGTCGGTATCGCCCGTTCGGAGGATCGCACCATGGACCACAACCAGCCCTACGCCGCCACCGAGGAAACCCGCATGCTGCGGGACCTGGTCGCGAAGTTCGTGGAACGGGACGTGATGCCGCTCGAACCCGCGGTGCTGAAGCGGGAGGCGAATGGCGGCGGCTTCAAGCTGTCGGCCGAGGAGGAGGAAACCCTCCTCGCGCGCTGCAAGGAACTGGGCCTGTGGGGCCTCGACGTGCCGGAGGAATTCGGCGGCGCCAACCTGCCGCTGCTCTCGCTGGCCGCCGCGGAGGAGGAAATGGCGCGCGCCTGCGTGCCCTTCACCATTCCGCCCGACAGCCCGAACCTGCACATGATGCTGCAGGTCGCGAGCCCGGTGCAGCGCGCGAAGTATCTCGACCCCTATGCGCGCGGCGACCAGCGATCGGCCATGGCGATAAGCGAGCCCGGCGCCGGCGGCGATCCGGCCGGCATGACCACGCGCGCAGTGCGCGACGGCGACGACTGGGTGATCAACGGGCGCAAGATCTGGGTCTCGAACGTGCCGCGCGCGGACTTTATCATCCTCATGGCGCGCACCGGCGACGGCAAGCGGCAGGACGGCGTCACCGCCTTCATCGTCGAGAAGGGCACGCCCGGCTTCGTCATCGAGCGCGCCATCCCGATGCTGGGCGGGCGCACGACCTATGAACTGGTCTTCGAGGATTGCCGCGTGCCGCACGAGAACATGCTGGGCGAGCCCGGCCGCGGCTATGCGCCCATGCAGCTGCGCCTGAACGTGCGCCGCATGCAGATGGGCGCGCGCTGCGTCGGCATGGCGCGCCGCGCGCTGGAGATGATGGCCGACCAGGCGCAGAACCGCGTGACCTGGGGCGTGCGCCTGGCCGATCGCCAGGCGATCCAGTGGTTCGCCGCCGAGGCCGTGATGGAAATGCACGCCTGCCGCCTGATGGTCGAGGACCTCGCGCGAAAGCTCGATGCCAGCGCGGATGTGCGGACGGAAGCCTCGATCCTGAAGGTGCGCGCCACCGAGATGGCACAGCAGGTGTTGGACAACGCCATGCAGACCTTCGGCGCCATGGGTGTCACGAAGGAACTGCCGCTGCAGCTCATGCACCAGCAGGTGCGGCTGATGCGCGTCTATGAAGGGCCGTCCGAGGTGCATCGCAGCGCCATCGGCCGCCGCGCGCTCGGCGGAAAGGTGTGACGCGATGACGCGACCGCTCGAGGGCGTGACGGTCCTGGACCTCGGGCATATCTACCAGGCGCCCTATGCCGGCTTCCTGATGGCGATGGCCGGTGCCACGGTCATCAAGATCGAACCGCCGAATGGCGAGCCGCTGCGCCGGCGCGCCATGGTCGCCGGCGGGTCGGTGCCGATGGCCATGCTGAATTCCAACAAGCGCGGGCTGTCGCTGGACCTCAAGAATCCGAAGGGGCGCGAGGTCTTCCTGCGCCTGGTCGATCGCGCCGATGTGGTGATCGAGAATTTCTCGCCCGGCGCGATGGATCGGCTCGGCCTGGGGCATGAGGCGCTGCTGAAGCGTAACCCACGCATCATCTACGCCGCGGGTTCCGGATACGGCCAGACAGGGCCGGACAAGGACCGCCTCGCGATGGACCTGACCGTGCAGGCCGCGGTCGGCGTCATGCACACCACCGGCTTCCCGGACGGCCCGCCCACCAAGGCTGGCCCGACCGTCTGCGATTTCCTCGGCGGCACGCACTTGTATGGCGCGGTGATGACGGCGCTGTTCGCGCGCGAACGCACCGGCAAGGGCGCCTTCGTCGAAGTCGCCATGCAGGATGCCGCCTATTCCACGCTCGCCTCGGCGATCGGGATGCATTTCGGTGGCAACCTCAAGGACCTGCCGCCGCGCACGGGCAACAGCCATGCCGGCATGGCGATGGCGCCCTACAATGTCTACCCGGCGAAGGATGGCTGGATCGCCATCATCGTCGTCACGGAAGGCCATTGGGACCGGCTGCTCGGCGCCATGGGCCAGCAGGCGCTGGTCGGTGACGACCGCTTCCGCACCAACCCCGACCGCGTGACGCACATGGCCGAGGTGGACCGGATGGTCACCGCCTGGACGTCCAGCCACACCCGCGCGGAGTTGGAAGCGCTGACCCGCCAGCACGGCGTGCCGGCCGCCCCCGTCCGCACGCTCGAGGAAGTATTGAACGATCCCGGCATGCATGAACGCGGCATGCTGCGCTGGGTTGACCACCCCGAGGTCGGCCGTGTCGTGCTGCCCGCCACGCCCCTGCGCGTCGAGGGCGCGCCGCCGCCCGATTTCGAACCGAGCCCCTTCCTGAACCAGCACGAGGCCGAGGTGCTCGGCGACCTGCTGGGCATGGACGAAACCGAGCGCGAGGCGGTGCGCGCGGCCGGCGGGCTGGGGCCGCGCTTCAGCGCCCCGTGAAATTCGGCTTGCGGCGTTCGAGGAAGGCCTTCGCGCCTTCGTGCCGGTCGGCTGTGTCGATGGTCGCGGCCTGCTCCGTCTCCGCCAGCTCGATCGCAGCGGAGAGCGATTGCAGCGGCGCCAACGCCAATTGCCGGCGGATGACGCGCAGCGACCGGGGCGAGCAATTCTCCACCATGTCCGCGACATAGGCGCGCACGGCGTCGCGGAAGCCCTCGCCGGGCAGCACGCGCACCAGGCCCATCGCCTGCGCCTCCTCGGCGGTGATGGTGCGGCCGGACAGCAGCAGGTCCGCTGCGTTCATCGGGCCGATCAGCCGCGGCAGCATCCAGGCGCTGCCGTGCTCCGCGATCAGCCCGCGCCGCGGAAACGCCGCGGCTAGCTTCGCGCCCGCGACCATGAAGCGCAGGTCGCAGTAAAGCGACACCGCCAGCCCCACGCCGGCGACCGCGCCGTTGATCGCGGCCACCACCGGCTTGCCGATATTGAGGATGTAGGAATAGCGCCGCGCCAGGTCCTCGATCGGCGGTTCGCCGCCCGGCGGGGGCGTCACACCGACGAATCGCGGCGGCGGCGGCCGCCCGCCGGCGATGCGCGTCACGTCGGCGCCGACGCAGAAGGTGCCGCCCGCACCGGTCAGAATGATCGCGCGCACCACGTCATCCGCCGCCGCCAGCGTGAACGCCTCGCGCACTTCCGCCTCGGTCTCCGGCGACCACGCGTTGCGCTTCTCCGGCCGGTTCAGCGTGATGGTGGCGATGCGGTCGGCCACATCGTAGGTCGTCTCGACGAGGGGCATCGTTGCGGTCCTTCAGCGCGCGGGAGTGCGGGTGCGCTGGGCGGCCCAATCGGCGTCGGTCCAGTCCAGCATCTCCTGCGCGCCGGCGCGCGCGCCGCCCAGCAGACGCCGCCCGCCATCCAACACGACGCATTCGCCAGTGACGTAACCGGCGTGATCCGACACCAGGAAGGCCGCGAGATCGGTCAGTTCATCATGCTTGCCCGCGCGGCGCAGCGGCACGCCGGTGTGCTCGACGCCGCCGGGACGCAGACGCGCCACAGCGGCCTCGGTCGGGAAGGTGCCTGGCGCGATCGCCACCAGGCGAATGCCATGCGGACCCCATTCCACCGCGAGGCTTTGCGTCATCGCGAGCAGCCCGGCCTTGGCCATGGCCGAGGGCGCGGTGAAGGCGCCACCCTGCAGCGCCGAGAGCGTCAGGATCGACAGCACCACGCCAGGTTGTCCGGCCTCGATCCAGCGCCGGCCGCAGCCGATGGTGCAGTAGGCGGCACCGTGCAGCGTGGTGCCCAGCACCGCATCCACCGCGCGCGCCGAGAGCCGATGCGTCTGCGCCAGAAAATTCGCCGCGGCATTGTTCACCAGGATGTCGGCTGCGCCATCGCGCCAGACATCGTCGAGCATCGCCTCCACCGCCGCGGCATCGCGGATGTCGCAGGGATGCGTCGTCACGACGGCGCCGGGAACCGCCGCGCGGAAGGCATCGGCAGCCGCATCCAGCACCGCGCCACGGCGCCCGCAGATCGCGAGCGACGCGCCCAGTTCCAGGAAGCGCCGGCCGATGCTGCGCCCGAGCCCCGTGCCGCCACCCGTCACGAGCGCACGGCGACCGGCCAGCAGCCCGGGCGCGAAGGCCATCTCAGGCGCCCTTGTAGGTCGGCTTGCGCTTCTCGCGCATCGCCGCCAGGGCCTCCTTGTGGTCCTCGGTGGTATGCGCCACGGCCTGCATCGCCGACGACATTTCCAGCACTGTATCGAGCCTGTTGTTCCAGGCCTCGCGCAGCAGCCGCCGCGCCATGCGCACGGCCTGCGGCGGGTTGGCGGCAATGCGCGCGGCCAGTGCGCGCGCCGCCGGGATCAGTTCGGCATCCGGCACGACGCGCGAGACCAGCCCAGCCGCCAGCGCCTCCTGCGCGGACAGCGTATCGCCGGTCAGCGCCATCTCGGCGGCGCGCGCGAATCCCACTACGCGCGGCAGCAGCCAGGCGCCGCCATCACCGGGAATGATGCCAAGCTTCACGAAGCTTTCCGCGAAGCGCGCGCTCTCGCCGGCGATGCGAAGGTCGCACATGCAGGCCAGGTCGCAGCCCGCGCCCATGGCGGGGCCGTTCACCGCGGCGATCACCGGCAGTTCCAGCATCTCGATCAGCCGCGGCAGCCGCTGGATGCCCCAGCGGTAATATCCGCGCGCCTGCGCTGCCGTGCGTTCCTTCGCACCGGTCGCCGCCTCGCCCATGCGGCGCACATTGCCGCCGGCGCAGAAGGCAGTGCCGGCACCGGTCAGGATCGCGACCCGCACCTCCTGCCCGGCATCGAGCGCAGAGAGCGTGTCGAGCAACGCATCCTGCATCTCCGGGTCGAGCGGGTTGCGCGTCTCCGCGCGGTTCATGGTGAGGAGGGCGATGCCATCCTCAATCTCGACCTTCAGTGGCGCGTCCATCCGCGTATCCCCCGTATCAGGGGGCGGAGGATGGAACGCGCACGCGGGCTGGGCAACCCGCGGTCAGGACGCCTCGATGCCCAGGCGGCGGATCAGCGCGCCCCATTTCTCGGCATCGGCGCGCAGGCGTTGGGTGAAGGCGTCGGTGCTCTCCGGCGCCACCTCCACGCCCATGCCGGTCAGGCGGTCCTTCACGGCGGGCAGCGTCATCACGCGGTTCAGCTCGACATTCAGGCGCTGCTGCAAGGCGGGGTCCATGCCCTTCGGGCCGAACGCGCCGTACCACACCGCCATCTCGTAGCCCGGCACGGCCTCGCCGACGGTCGGGAAGTTCGGCTGGCGGCTCCAGCGCTGCGCCTCGGTCACGGCCAGCAGCCGCAGCCGCCCGCCATCGACATGCGGCGTGGTCTGGGTCGCGGCGCTGAAGAACAGCTGAGTCTGGCCCGCCGCCGTGTCGTTCACCGCCGGCTGCCCACCGCGATAGGGGACATGGATCATGCGGATGCCGGCCATGTTCTCGAGCAGCGCCGCGCACAGATGGTTGGTCGAGCCAGGACCCGCCGAGGCATAGGCGATCCTGTCAGGGTTCGCGCGCGCATAGGTGATGAATTCAGTCAGCGTCTGCGCCGGCACCGAGGGATGCACCACCATGGTGTTGATCGCGAAGCCCAGCATCGCGAGCGGCGTGAAATCCGCCACGCCGTCGAAGGGCATGGACCGCATCAGCGCGTGGTTCATCGCGTGCGTGGACATCGACCCGAACAGGATCGTGTGCCCGTCCGGCGGCGCCTTCGCCACCAGGTCGGAGCCGATATTGCCGCTGGCACCGGTGCGGTTCTCCACCACCACCGGCTGCCCCAGCGCCTGGCCGAGCGGCTCCGCCACGATGCGCCCGAGAATGTCGGTGGTGCCGCCCGGCGCCCAGGGAATCACCAGCCGGATCGGCCGCGTGAACGCGGTCTGCGCGAAGGCCGGCGCGGCAAGGAGGGCGGGTGCGGCGAGCAGCACTCGGCGGTTCAGCAGGGTCATGGCGATCTCCAGTGTCTCAGGCGGCGCCGGGGAGCAGCAGCGCCGGCACGGCCAGCGATGCGAAGACCATGCCGATCGCGGCATCGGCCTCGGTGAAATGCCCCGCATCATGCAGCAGGTTGACCGTGCCGAGGGTCCGCCCATCCCAGCGCACCGGCAGGTTCATCGCGCTTCCGAGGCCCATGGCGCCGATCTTCTCGTGATCCGGATAGGCCCAGGCGATATCGGCGGGGCCGGAGCCGATCCAGGCGGTCCCGTCCACCAGCACGCGGCGGGTCCAGGGATGGTCCCAGTTCACCTGCTTGAAGCCCGAGACCGGATAGGCCGCCGCGTCGCTTGTATGCGCGCGGCGGTTGCGCCCAGCGATCGCATCGTGCCGCATGATGGTGAACAGGCGATGGCCGATCGCCTCGCCCATCGCATCCTGCAGGGCGCCGAACAGCGCGGCGGGCTGGCCGGACAGGGCATGGGCGGCGGCGGCGCGGCGCAGCGCCGGGACGGGATCGGGTCGGGTCATTGCGCCGGCATAGCGCAAGCCGGCGCGAATTTCACCCCGCGGGCGTCCGGCGCATGATGGCGGCCGGCAGAGGGGGCAGCGCGCACATCACCGCGACGGTCGGGACGATTGCGCGACATGCGGCGACGCTGGCGGGCTGGCCGCGCACATCCTCGCCGTCGTCAAGTGAAACGAACGAGTTCCTCCGCATAGCCGCGCCGCAACCAATAAGGCGTGCGCGATACCAACTCGGCCGACGGAACTACAGCGCAGAAATCACGAAGTCGGAACGCATTGAACTCGTGGTTGATTGACAGGAGGCGCGGCGCGCAACCCGCTGCGTGCCGCAGATAGGCTTCGGCCGTCGGCTGCGCCATCTCTGTCAGGGAGTCGACATTCACCACAAGATCGTATCGGTCGGTACCGTCAAAAAAAATGGTGGGCGGGCCGATCGTGACCGGGTTGGACGCCGTCTCGCCGAACAGCGAGACCTCGTCCTCGCCGAGCACGCGGCCGAGGAAATAGCCCTGCGCCGCGCCGGAGAGCGGTATGTCGACAAGCGTGTAGCGCCCGATCCCAAGCCGCCGCGCGTAGTAGGCGGTGCGACCGAGGCCAGGCCCGATCTCGACGACGTGGGAATGCGCGCGGTCGTCGAGCAGCGAGGCGATGCGCCACGCCTGGTAAAGCGCCTGGATCGGGCGGTAGCTGACGATCCCGCGGGACGTCGGCAATCCTATCTCCCCACGAAACGGATTCGGGAAGTCGATGCGAAAGCCCAGTGCTTCGTCCAGCATGATCAGGAGCGCCTCGACATCGGGCGGTGGACGGTGATCGGCCAGAGGCGCTTCGGGATAGAACATAGGCACGACGCCGACCGCTTCCCCCAATCGGAGGAGCCCATCATAGGCAAGCCCTGCCTGGCATGCCGTGAATTCCGGATCGCCCAGCTTTCCGTTCTCTGTGGTTAGCGTATCGAAGCCGTGCATCAGCATGGATGTCGCCGGGTCGCGCAGCATACCCGCCACCGCCAACTGTTCGCCGGAATACAGGGTCTCATTTTCGCGCCTTTTCATTTCAGAAAATGCGCCGAGCCAGAAGCTGCCGGTATCGCCAAGCGGCGACATCGCAGCGGCACGAAAAGCATCCTGCACGCGAGCCGCAAGCGCGCCATCGTCCGGCAGCGGTCCGGCAGGCACTTCCGCGCCGGGCCTCATGACGCGCGCCTCCGGCTGATGCAGGAGATTTCCGAAGGACAACGCCCTCCGAGAAGCGAGTTCTGTACGCGAATGCTTGGTGGCCAGTTCGGTGACCAACGCGCCATGCGCGTCGCGCAACACCGCGTGGTCCGCGGCCATCGCTCGTACGCTCGGCACAAGTCGTGTCAGCAGCCGCCGCACGGGGCCAACCGGCCGGGCAGGCGCAAGGTGTCGGTCCCGTGTGTCCAATGTCATCGCTCCATGGCGATTGAACGTCGAATCGTGCCCAGGTTCGATGCAGGGCCGAGTGTGCGGCGCGGCTGGATGATCAGACCCTCAGGGCACTTGCGCGGAAACCGCGCTCGCACTGCGTGCAAACGAGCGGAGCGACATGGCGACTGCGGCATCCGCATGGGGTCCGCACAGATTTTCGACGCTGTGCATAACCATGCCAAAATTTGGTGGGCGCCGTAGGATTCGAACCTACGACCCGCTGATTAAGAGTCAGCTGCTCTACCAACTGAGCTAGGCGCCCGACCGAACCGACGTCACCGCCGGTTCCGAGGGGCCGCTGTTTAACCTCCCCGGCGGTTTTGTCCAGCCCCTATGCGAGGGCCGGCCCCTCATTCCCGCATGGGACCCATCTCGGCATCCCGGTGCACATAGGCCGATAGCAGAAGGCCGAAGCCCAGCATGACGGTCAGCATGGCCGAACCACCATGGCTGATCAGCGGAAGCGGCACCCCGCCCACCGGGATGGACCCGGTCACCATCGCCACGTTCACAAAGACATACAGGAAGTAGTTGGTGCCAAGCCCGACCGCCAGAAGCCGGCCGAACTGGTGCCGGCTTCGGAAAGCCACCAGGTAGCAGAAGGCGACGACCAGCATCAGCATGGTCAGGGTCGTGAGCGCGCCAACCAGCCCGAATTCCTCGGCGATCATGGTGAAGATGAAGTCGGTCTGCTTCTCGGGCAGGAAGTTCAGGTGGCCCTGAGTGCCCTGCAGGAACCCCTTCCCCCAAAGCCCGCCGGACCCCAACGCGATCTTGGACTGGATGATGTTGTAGCCGGCCCCGAGCGGATCGCTCTCGGGGTCGAGGAAGGTCGTGATGCGCGCCCGCTGGTAGTCGTGCAGGCGTTCATAGGCGATCGGCGCCACGACAGCGGCGGCAGCGATGCCGATGGCAAATTTCCACCAGCGCATGCCCGCGATCCAGAACACCGCCGCACCCACCATGCAGGTGATCAACGCCGTGCCGAGGTTGGGCTGCTTCAGGATCAGCCCGACCGGCACCAGCACGGCGATCGCCGGCGGAATCAGGAACAGCGGATTGCCGATCCGCTCCCAGGATGCGCGGTGGAACCAGGCCGCCAGCGCCAGCACCAGCATGATCTTCATGAGTTCCGAGGGCTGCAGCTGGATCGGCCCGACATCGATCCAGCGCTGCGCCCCCTTGCCCACATTGCCGTACACCAGCACCAGCACCAGCAACGCCACGCCGCCCAGGTAGCCCAGCCACGCAAAGCGCGCGATCAGCTTGATGTCTACCAGCGCGATGCCGAGCATCAGCACCAGCCCGAAGCCGAAGCGGATGGCATGCTTCTGCGCGTAAGCATCCGGGTTGCCGCTGCCGGCCGACAGCAGCGCGACGTAACCGACTGCCGCCACGCCGCACAACAGCAGCACGAAGGTCCAGGGGATCTGCCAGAGCTTCTCCAGGATCCCTGCGCCACGGTCGCGCGTGAGCAGCCGGCGCTCGAAGATCATCGCGGCGCCTCCGCCACCCGTTGGCCGGGCCGCGGCGGCCCAAGGCGCTGGAAGGCCTCGACCATGATGTCGCGCGCCAGCGGGGCCGCCGCGCCCGACCCGCTCGACCCATGCTCGACGATCACCGACAGGGCGAACAGCGGATTGTCATGCGGCGCATAGGCGACGAACAGCGCATGCGGGCGCCATTCCCGCGGCACCTGGGAGACGTTGAAGCCGCGCTCGCGCTGTTCGCGCGTCACGCGGCGCACCTGGGTGGTGCCGGTCTTGCCGGCCATCTGCCCGTATTGCGATGGCAGGCGCGACGCGCCCGCCGTGCCGCCGCCATTCACCACCGCCCACATCGCCTCGCGGATCAGGCGCATGTCGGCATCGGGGATGCCCAGGCTCGGCCAATCCTCCGCCCGACTGCCGCGCACCGGCCGGCCGCCGATGGCACGCGTGAGATGCGGCTGCACCGCCCGCCCGGTGGCCAGCCGCGCCGTCATCACCGCGAGCGACAGCGGCGTCAGCTGGTAGAAGCCCTGCCCGATGCCATGCACGATGGTGTCGCCGATCGACCAGGGCCGCCCCTGCGCCTGCCGCCAGCCGCGCGTCGGCATCAGGCCGCGCCGCGAGCCGGGCAATTCGATCTCGAGGTCCACCCCCATGCCGAAGCGGTTGCCCATGGCGGCGATGCGATCCATGCCGACCCGCCGCGCCAGTTCGTAGAAATACACGTCGCAGGAGGCCATGATGGCCGTCCGCATGTTCATCCCGCCATGGCCCCGGCGCTGGTGGCAGTGGAACCGGTTGTTGCCGAAATCCAGGTGCCCGGGGCAGGAGACGATGTCGCCCGGCCGCGCCACGCGCGCCTCGAGCGCCGCCAGGGCCACGATCATCTTGAAGGTGGACCCTGGCGCATAGAGCCCATTGGTCGCCTTGTTGATGAGCGGCGTCGACCGCGCCGCCGTCCATTGCCGCCATTGGGCCGCGCTGACGCCAGTATTGAAGATGTTCGGGTCAAAGGACGGCTTGGTGGCCATGGCGAGCACCTCGCCATTGCGTGCATCCAGCAACACCGCGGTGGTGCCTTCCTGGATCTTGCCGCGGACCGCCTTCTGCAATTCGGTATCGACGCTGATCTGCACGTCCTGGCCGGGAATGCCTTCGCGGCGGTCGAGCTCGCGAATCACGCGCCCGACGGCATTCACTTCCACCTGCACCGCGCCGGCCCGACCGCGCAGGATGCGGTCGTGGTGGCGCTCGACACCCGCGCGGCCCACACGGATGCCCGGCAGTTGCATCAGCGGGTCGTCGCCCGCGTCGGCTTCGGCGGGGGCGGCGACGTAGCCGACCACATGCGCGAGGTGCTCGGTCTCGGGGTAGATCCGGGTGGTGCCCATGTCGACCGAAATGCCGGGCAGGTCGGGCGCGTTCACCTCGATCCGCGCCATTTCCTCCCAGCTGAGGGACTCGCGCAGGATGACCGGGACGAAGCGGCGGTTGCGGCGGACCTCGCGCTCGATCCGCGTCCTTTCATGGTCGCCCAGCGGCACGATGCGCGAGAAGGTCTCGAGCGTCGCATTCAGGTCGGCCGTCTGCTCCGCCACCAGCAGGGCACGCCAGTTCAGCCGATTGCCTGCGACGACCTTGCCGTTGCGGTCCAGCACGCGCCCGCGCGGCGGCGCGAACAGCCTGGCGCTGACCCGGTTCTCCTCGGCCAACGTCGCGTAGCGCGCACCTTCCTCCACCTGCAGCCGATACAGCCGGGAACCCAGGAAGGCGAAGGCCCCCAACTGCAGCGTGCCAAGCAGGGCCGCGCGGCGGTTGAAGATGCCGCGGCGGCGCTCCTCCTCCTTGCGGATGCTGCGCTCGCCGCCCAGCAGGCCTGGGCCGCCACCACGCGCCGGCCAGCTCATGGCGCGGTCTCCGCCTGGCGCATCGCCTCGTGCAGGCGGGCCAGCACCAGGGCAATGGCGGGATAAAGCCCGGCCGCAAGCAATGCGGCATGCATGGCCGGGGCGAAGGGCGGCATGCGCAAGGCCAGCAAGGCCTGTAGCGCCCAGAACAACGCGGCGGCGACCAACGCCGCGACGCAGAAGGCCAGCCAGACCGCCAGGAAGGACTGCCGCGCGAGAAAGCGCCGGAAGCGCAACGCCGCGCCATGCACCGCCAGCAGCACCAGCACCCCGGCACCCAGCGGCGCCAGCGTCAGCAGATCAAGCAGCAGCCCGAGCCCGAAGATCACCGGCGGGGACATCGCCGCGGGCCGGAACACCGACCAGAAGAACACGCAAGGCAGCGCGCAGGCGAAGACCGGCGAGGGCAGGCTGACCGGCGCTGCCGCCAGCACCATTAGGAAGGCCGTCGAGAATCCGGGGAAGGCCAGCCGCGCGAAGCCGTCGATGCGCCGCAGCAGCCCCGGCGCGGGTGCGGGGCGGCCATGCGGCGTGCGGAAGGGTGGGGTCGCCATGCGGCGTCGCTCAGCGCCGGCCCTGGCGCGGTTCCGGCCGCGCCACGGATTCGGGCGGCAGAATGCCCCGTAGCCCGTAGTCGAACAGGCGCACCGCATCGAGCCGGTCGAGCCGCGCGAACAACTCCACCTCGGGCGCGCCCTGGGGCGACACGCGCACCACGCCGACCGGCAGCCCCGCCGGGAAGGCACCGGCCTCGGCGCTGGTGACGATGCGTTCGCCATCCACCGGCACCACGCCCTCCGGCCAATGCGCCAGGCGCGGCCGCGCGCCGTTGCTGCCGGCCATGATGGCCCGTGCGCGGCTCGATTCCAGCGTGACCGGGATGCGGCTGTTCATGTCGGTGGCGAGCAGGACGCGGGCGGACCGGCTGCCGACCTCGGTGACGCGGCCCACGAAGCCGCGCTCGTCCAGTGCCACCTGCCCCTTGCGGATGGCATGCTGCGGCCCGGTGGCGAGCAGCACGGCGCGCGCATAGGTGCCGCCCCCATCCGCCACGACACGGGCGGTGACGAAGGCCGGCGCGGCCTCCGGCAGGAAATTCAGCTGCCGGCGCAGCAGCTCGTTCTCGGATTCGAGGGCCAGCGCGGCCGACTGCCAGCGTCGCAGCCGTTCATTCTGCTCGCGCAGAACCGCGTTCTCCTCGCGAAGCTGCGCCAGCGCCTGCACTTCCTCGACCAGGTTACGCACCGCTCCCATGGGTTCGGCCACGGCGGCGTAGATGGGCGAGAGCGCATCGGCCAAGTGGCTGCGGAGCCGTTCGGCCAGCAGCGCATCGGCCTTGCCGAGCAGCATGACGCCGAAGGCAGCCGCGATCATCAGCGGCAGCGACAGCCGCGCCAAGGCCTGCCGGAGCGGAATGCTCAGCCGGATCACGCGCGCTCGATCCCCCTGCCTGCCCGTCCCCTGCCCGCCGGTCTGCGCCGGGCCAGGGCACCCATCAATACATCGAAGTCAGGACGTGGCGAAGCCGCTTGATGTCCTCGAGCGCGCGGCCCGTGCCGAGGGCGACGCAGGACAGGGCATCTTCTGCCACCACGACGGGCAGGCCCGTCGCCTCGCGCAGCACCTGGTCGAGCCGGTTCAGCAGCGCGCCGCCGCCGGTCAGCACGATGCCCTTGTCCACGATGTCGGCGGCCAGTTCCGGCGGCGTGTTCTCCAGCGCCACCTTCACCGCCTCGACGATCTGCGAGACCGGTTCATAGAGCGACTCCGCGACCTGCCGCTGGCTGACGACGACTTCGCGCGGGACGCCGTTCATCAGGTCACGGCCCTTGACCTCGCAGAGCGGGCCTTCCTCACCCTCCTCGGGCGGGGCTGCGGCGCCGATTTCCAGCTTGATGCGCTCGGCCGTCGATTCGCCGATCAGCAGGTTAAACTGGCGGCGGATGTAGGAGATGATGGCCTCGTCCAGCTTGTCGCCGCCGACGCGGACCGACCGGGCATAGACGATGCCGCCCAGGCTGATGACGGCGACCTCGGTCGTGCCGCCGCCGATATCGACCACCATGGAGCCCGAGGGCTCGGTCACCGGCAGCCCGGCGCCGATCGCCGCCGCCATCGGCTCCTCGATCAGCAGCACGCGGCGCGCTCCGGCCGATTCGGCGCTTTCCTGGATGGCGCGACGTTCCACCGCCGTCGAGCCCGACGGCACGCAGACGATGATCATCGGCGAGGCAAACGACCGCCGGTTATGCACCTTGCGGATGAAGTGCTTGATCATCTCCTCCGCGACCTCGAAATCGGCGATCACGCCGTCGCGCAGCGGCCGGATGGCGGCGATGTTGCCGGGCGTGCGGCCGAGCATGAGCTTGGCCTCCTCGCCCACCGCCAGCACCTGCTTGCGGCCGCGAAGGTCGGAGATGGCGACAACGCTCGGCTCGTTCAGGACAATGCCCCGGCCCTTCACGTACACAAGCGTGTTCGCGGTGCCGAGATCGATGGCCATGTCGGCGGACAGGAAGCCGAACAGGCGAGAGAACATGCGTACCGGACCTTCCGACGGGGCCGCGCAGCAGGCGATGGAGGCCGGGGCCGCCGTCGCGACTGATGGGGCTTGAGAGGACGGGGGGCTTTACCCCCCCCTGGGCTGGGGCTCAAGACGGATTCCCCCGGATCGGCAGGTCCGGTCAGGGAAAGGGCGGCACCGGCTTGACCTGGCCGGGCCGCAACCCGCCCAGATGGCGCAGGATCATCGCATGGTCGGGATGGCCGGGCGGGTAGGTGTACCGCCCCTGGCCTGTCATGCTCCCCTCCCGCGCCACCAGGTCCAGCACGATGGTCCCGTCAGGTTCCATGCGCGCCGTGCCGATGGTCAGGATGCGCGTCTCCTGCGCCCCCGCCACGCCGGGCAGCGCGGCGGGCAGCACCGCAAGCACCGCGCGGCGACGCATCAGGCGCGCAGCACGATCGGCGGCTCGGTGCGCTCGCGCTTCACCAGCAGCTTGTTCAGCGCATGCACATAGGCGCGGGCCGAGGCGACAATGGTGTCGGTATCCGCCCCCTGCCCGTCCACCATCTTGCCGTTCTCCTCCAGCCGCACCGTGACGCGTGCCTGCGCGTCGGTGCCGGTGGTCACGGCCTGCACGGCATAAAGCTTCAGCGTCACCTCATGCGGGAAGGCCTGGCGCAGCGCCGCGAAGGTCGCGTCCACGCCGCCATCGCCGGTGGCCATGCCGTCGGCGCGCGCGCCATCGACCTCGATCGCGACCGTCGCCATCGGCTTGGTGCCCATGCCGGTCGAGACATTCATTCCAGTCAGCCGGATGCGTTCGTTGGCGCGGCCGACCTCGTCATCGACCAGGGCGGCGATGTCCTCGTCGTAGACGACCTTCTTGCGGTCAGCGAGGTCCTTGAAGCGCTTGAAGGCGTCGTTGAGCTGGTTGTCGCCGACCTCGTAGCCCAGCGTCTTCAGCCGGTCGCGAAAGGCGGCGCGGCCGGAATGCTTGCCAAGCACGATGCTGTTCGTGGTCCAGCCCACCGATTCCGGCGTCATGATCTCGTAGGTCGAGGCATCCTTCAGCACGCCATCCTGGTGGATGCCCGATTCATGCGCGAAGGCGTTGCGCCCGACGATCGCCTTGTTGGGCTGCACGTCGAAGCCGGTGATGGTTGCCAGCAGCTTCGATGTCCGCAGGATGCGCTGCGACGTCACGCCGGTCGTCGCACCCAGCGCGTCGTGGCGCGTGCGCAGCGCCATCGCCACTTCCTCGAGGCTGGCATTGCCCGCCCGTTCGCCGATGCCGTTGATGGTGCATTCCACCTGCCGCGCGCCGGCCTGGATCGCCGCCAGCGTATTCGCGACCGCGAGGCCCAGATCATTGTGGTTGTGGGTCGAGAAAATCACCTTCTCCGCCCCCGGCACCTTGTTCATCAGGGTCGAGAAGATCAGCCCCATATCGGCCGGCAGTGAATAGCCGACCGTGTCGGGGATGTTGATGGTGGTGGCGCCGGCCTTGATCGCGGCCTCGACGCAACGGCACAGGAAGTCGAGCTCCGAGCGCGAGCCGTCCTCGGCCGACCATTCCACGTCGGCGGCGTGGTTGCGGGCCAGGGTCACGCTCTCGGTGATCCGCGCCAGCACCTCCTCGCGCGTCATCCGCAGCTTGACCTTCATATGCAGGTCCGACGTCGCGAGCACGATATGGATGCGCGGCCGCGCCGCCGGCTTCGTCGCCTCGGCCGAGGCCATGATGTCCGCCGTATTGGCGCGCGACAGGCTGGCCACCACCGGGCCGTCCTTGGCGAAGCGCTTGGCGATCGACTGGACGGATTCGAAATCGCCGGGGCTGGCGATGGCGAAGCCGGCTTCCAGCACATCGGCGCCGAGCTCGTGCAGCGCCTCGGCCATCCGCAGCTTCTCCTCGAGGTTCATCGAGAAGCCGGGGCTCTGTTCCCCGTCGCGCAGCGTGGTGTCGAAAATGATGATCCGGTCATCGGCCAGATTGCCGAAGGAGGGATGGGATATGGCCATGTCAGGCGTTTCCTGTTTGGCGATGCTGTGGATGTGCGCGTGCGGACCCAGGTTCCCCTGAGCGATGTCCGGCCGTGGTCAGCCGAGCGTCACGCCCAGGGGCGATTAAGTCGAAGAAGGAGGAGCCCGAGCGGGGCGCGCGCGGCATCCGAGGCAGAAAGCCCCAGGATCAGGCCGGCCGGGTTGGCGCGCATGGTCATCGCGGGACCGACAGTAAGGGCGCCGCCTTCCGGTCGCAAGCGCCCATGTTGCCGGGCGGTGCCGGCGCGGGCAGGCTGGCGGCAACCACCAACGGAGGAAGCCAATGTTGCGCCGGATCGCCCTTGCGCTCATCGCGGGGCTCGTCGCCTCGCCCGCCATCGCCCAGGACTGGGCGCCGGATCGCCCGGTCCGCATCATCCTGCCCTTCCCGCCGGGCGGTTCGACCGACTTGGTGGCGCGCATCCTGGTGGACCGGATCAGCCGGACCTCACCGCATCCCTGGGTGGTCGAGAACCGCTCGGGCGCCAACGGTAACATCGGCATGGAAGCCGCGGCCCGCAGCGCACCGGACGGCTATACGCTGGGCGCCTGCACCATCGGCAATTGCGCCATCAACCCGGCCATCTACACCCGCATGCCCTACGACATCGAGCGCGACCTGGTGCCAGTGTTCTGGAGCGGCAGCGTGATGAACGTGGTCGCGGTGCACCCTTCCGTTCCGGCGCGCACGCTGCCCGAATTCATCGCCTGGGCGCGGACGAACGGCTCGCGCGTGAACTACGGCTCCTCCGGCTTCGGCTCGTCGAACCACCTGACGCCGGAACTGATCAACGGGCGGCTCGGCACGGCCATGGTGCATGTGCCCTTCCGCGGCGGCGCGCCGGCCTTGCAGGCGCTGCTGGCCAACCAGGTCCAGGTGATGATCGAGAACATCCCGACCAAGATCCAGGCGATCCGCGCCGGCCAGATCCGCGCCATCGCGGTCACGGGCCGCGAGCGCGACCCCTCCCTGCCCGACATCCCGACCTTCGCCGAGGCGGGCGTGCCGAACATCGTGGTCGAACCCTGGTTCGGCTACATGGCGCCGCGCGGCACGCCGGCCAATGTCGTCGCCGGGCTCAACCGCATCCTGAACGAGGCGAATGCCGACACCGACGTGCAGGCCCGTCTGCGCGGCCTGGGCGTGCGGCCCGAGGGCGGCACGCCGGCGCGCTTCGCCGACCACGTCCGCAGCGAGATCGTGCGTTGGCGCGAGGTGGTCGAGCAGAACCGCATCGAGAAGATCGAATAGCGGCGACGCCCTGGATGCCGCGGGCGGGGCGAACGACGCCTCGCCCGCGGCATGGCGCGCTGCTTACGCCGAAGCAGCGCCCGCCCTACTGCGTGCGGCCCTCGCGCGTCAGCTCCGCGATCAGCGGCCGCAGTAAGCGTTCCTCCTCCGCCCAATAGGCGCCGAAGGCATCTGCGTTGCGGAAGGTGATCGGGATGGAGAGGGAGCGCATCCTCTCCGCGTGCTCCGGCGCCTTGATCGCGCGCTCGAGCGCACCGGCCAGGCGGTCGCGCACATCCGGCGCCAACCCGGCCGGGCCGACGAAGGCACGGGTCGATCCCGCGATGATGTCGAAACCCTGGGCGCGCGCCGTGGGCACGCCTGGCAGGAAGGGGCTCTCGGCGTCCGAGAGCACTGCCAAAGCGCGCATCGCGCCCTGGCGCATCTGCGCGCTGGCGGTGCCGACAGCGAAGATCGCCGCCTCGGTCTGCCCGCCCAGCAGGGCCGTCAGCGCCGGGCCGGCGCCGTTGAAATGCACCTGGTTGAAGCGCAGCCCCGCCATGCGCTGGAGTTGGATGGAGGCCAGATGCTCATGCCCGAGCTGCCCGTTATCCGACATGCGGAAATCATCCGGGCGGGCGCGCGCCGCGGCGACCATGTCCGCGAGGCTCCGCAGTGGGCTGTCAGTCCGCACGGAGATCGCACCCGGATCGGTGGCATGCAGCGCGAGCGGCGTGAAGCTCTCCCGCGTGAAGCCCGCCTGCCGCCCTGGGTCGAGATACAGCGTGGTGGTCTGCGGCCAGAGCCCGTAGCCGATGGTCAGCCCATCCGGCCGCGCGCGCGCCACCTGGGACATGCCGATCTGGCTGCCCGCGCCGGGGCGGTTCAGCACCACCACCGACATGCCGAGTTCGCGTTCCAGCAGCGGCGCCAGCGCCCGCGCGCCGATGTCGTTCCCGCCGCCCGGCGGATACGGGACGATCACTTCGAGCCGCCGCCCATCCTGCGCCGCCGCGCCCCGCGCGGCCAGCAGCAGCGGAAGCGCCAGCGCGCTGCGGCGGCGCATCACGCGCCCACCGGCTTGAAGTCGTAGGTGCCGACACCTTGCAGGATGCTGAAACGGCAGCGCCCGCCATCCTTGCCGGTCACGCGGTGGGCGCGGCGCGACGGCACCGCGTACATCTGCCCGGGGGCGAGCTCGACCACTTCGTTCGGCGCGCGCGTCTCGATCACCATTGGTCCCTCCATGCACCAGAATGTGTCGGTCACCTCGCTGTGCCAGTGCCAGGGCACTTCCTGCCCTGCGGCCAAGGTGAGGATCTGCATCCGCAGCCCCGGCGCCTCGGCGACCAGTTCGCGATTCTCCAGCGGGTAGGACATCGGCGGTTCCCCTATGGCTGCGGCGGATGGGTGGCCCACCAATGGCGGGCGATATCGGCACGGCGGCAGACCCAGACGTCCTTCTCGCGCGCCACGCGCGCGAGGAAGCGTTGAAGCGCCGCGGCGCGCCCGGGCCGGCCGACGAGGCGGCAATGCAGCCCGACCGACATCATCTTCGGCGCCCCGGCACGGCCTTCGGCGAGCAGCACCTCGAAGGCGTCGGTCAGGTGCCGTTCCCAGCCGGCAGGATCGCCGAAGCCCGGCGGCACCGCGTATTTCATGTCGTTGTTGTCGAGCGTGTACGGGATGACGAGGTGCGGCTTCCCCGCTGCCGTCACGTAATGCGGCAGGTCGTCGTCATAGGCGTCGCTATCGTAGAGGAACCCGCCATGCTCGGCGACCAGGCGACGCGTATTGGGGCTGATGCGCCCGGTGTACCAGCCGACGGGGCGCGAGCCGGTCAGGCGCTCGATGGTCTCGACGCAGCGCGCGATCTCGGCGCGTTCGGTGGCTTCGTCCATGCCGTGGTAGTCGATCCAGCGCCAGGCATGGGACGCGACCTCGTGCCCCGCCGTGGCGAAGGCGCGCGCGGCGTCGGGGTTCAGTTCCAGGGCGCGGCCCACGCCATAGACCGTGAGCGGCAGCCCATGCGCCGCGAAGGCCCGCAGCACCCGCCACACGCCGGCGCGCGCGCCGTAGTCGAACTGGGATTCCACAGTGCGGTTGCGTTCGCCGAGCACGGGCGATCCGCCGGGCACCTCGTGCAGATACAATTCGCTGCCGGCATCGCCGTTCAGGACGGTGTTCTCGCCGCCTTCCTCGTAGTTCAGCACGAAGGACAGGGCGAGCTTGGCACCCCCCGGCCAGCGCGGATCGGGCGGGGTCGGGCCATAGCCCAGGAAGTCGCGCGGATAGGCGGTGTCGGCCGCAAGGCGATGGGCGCTCATGGCGGCCAGCCTGCACGGCCGGCAGGCCGGCTTCAAGCCGCGGGCAGGCGCAACTCCACCACCAGCCCGCCATCCGACACCCCGCGGGCCAGCGCGCCACCATAAAGGTCCGCCGTCTCGGCAACGATCGCAAGGCCGAGGCCATGACCAGGCACGGCTTCGTCCAGTCGCCGCCCGCGGGCGAGGGCGGCGTGGAAATCCGCTTCGGACATGCCGGGCCCATCATCGGCGATGCACAGCAGCAGCCGTCTGTCCGCCGCGACGGCGCTGACGCGAACCGAGCTGCGCGCCCATTTACAGGCATTGTCCATCAGGTTGCCGGCCATCTCCTCGAGGTCGCCGCGCTCGCCCGCGAAATCCGGGGCGCCCTCGGCCTCCAGGGTGATGCGGCGACCGGGATGGGCGGCGCGCATCACCATCGCCAGTTCGTCCAGCACCGGCGCCACCGGGCAGCGCGCGCCGGGCAGGCCGGCGCTCGCCGCTGCGCGGGCGCGCGCGAGGTGGCGGCGCAACTGCCCCCGCATGCGCCCGATCAGCGCGCCCAGTTCGCCATCCGGATCGCGCCCCGGCGCAGCGGCGATATTCGCCAGCGCCGCCAGCGGCGTCTGCAGCCCATGGGCGAGATCCCCGGCATGCCGCCGCGCGCGTTCCAGCATGGCCGCCTTGTGGTCGAGCAGCGCGTTCAGGCTGTCCACCAGCGGCGCGACCTCGGCATGGCGTGCGGGCGGCAGGCGCGGCAGCGCGCCGCGCCGAACCGCCGCCAGGTCCCGCCGCAGCACGCCCAAAGGCGCCAGGCCGAAGCCCACCTGCACCAGGAAGGCGCCAAGCAACGCCGCGCCCAACAGAACCAGCGACATCCGCAGCGGACCCGCGAATTCCGCACGCGCCGCCTCGATCTCGGCGGCCGGCCCCGCCACCACGGCGCGCAGCGGGCCGTCGTGGCCGGGGATCGAGAAATCCTGCGCGCGCACCACCAGCGCCTCGCCGCGCGGTCCGACCTCGCCGGCGATCCGCCCATCGAACAGCGAGCGCGAGCGCAGCACCGGCGCACCACCCGACTCCACCTGCCAGTACCAGCCCGACAGCGGCTGTTCGAAGCGCGGATCGGCCGGCGGGACGGCGATGCGAACTTCCTCCGTCGCGGCATCCGCATCGACGCGCGCGAACAGCGCCAGCAGCACGCTGTCCATGCGTTCGGCGAAGCTGCGGTCCACCGCGCGATCCAGCAGCCGGTCGATCGCCACCCCCGCACCCAGCAGCGCCAGCAGGATGGCGCCGGCCCCAAGCAACGCGAGCCGCGCGCGCAGCGACCGCAGCGTCACGGCGGCACGAGCCGCCAGCCCTGGCCGCGTTGCGTCTCGATGCGACAGGGTGCGACCTTCCGGCGCAGGCGGCTGACCAGCACCTCCATGGCGTTGAAGTCGCGGTCGGTGTCGCCGTCGTAGATCTGTTCGGACAATTCCGTGCGACTGACGATGCGGGCCTGGTGATGCATCAGGTAGGATAGTATCCGCGCCTCATAGGCGGTCAGCTTCAGCGGCAATCCATCGCGCGCGAAGCCGCCGGTCTGCGGGTCGTGCTCCAGCGGCCCGCAGGCCAGGACAGGCGCCGCGTTGCCGGTGGAGCGACGGATCAGCGCGCGCAGGCGCAGCACCACCTCCTCCATGCGGAACGGCTTGGTCAGGTAGTCGTCGGCGCCGGCGCGGAAGCCCGCGACCTTGTCGCCCCAGGCATCGCGCGCGGTCAGCAACAGCACGGGCATGGCCAGGCCCGCCGCCCGCCAGCCGGCCAGCACCGCGAGCCCATCGCGCCGCGGCAGGCCGATGTCGAGCACCACGGCGGCATAGGGCACGCTCTCGCCCTGGTAGGCGGCGTCCTCGCCATCGGCCGCGTGGTCCACGGCGAAGCCGGCCTCGCGCAGCGCCTGCGCGACCTGGGCGGCCAGCGTCGCGTCATCCTCGGCCAGCAGCAGCCTCATCGCCGCGCCTCGGTCATGCCCGGCCCCTCGACCAGCAGCATGCCGCCATCGATGGCCGAGACCCGGATGCGGAGCACCTGGTTGCCCGGCGTCAGCCAACGCAGTTCGTAGACCAGTTCGATGCGTTCATCCTCCCGGCCGGGCACGACGCGGGCCTCGATCATGCGGCCGTGGTAGCGTTCGGCCACGCGCGCCGCGACCTCGGCCAGCGGCAGCACGGGCTGGGCCGGTGCTGGCGGGGCCAGGGCGGCAGGCAGGGCAAGCAGGATGAGACGCCGGCGCATGGACACTCCTCTCGCGCGTGGAAGCTGAACGCAAGCTGAACGGCGCGGTTCCGGCAGCGTTCAGCGGCAGGATGCGACAAGCGCCGCACCCGGCCACCACGGCTGGCACGAAGAAGAGAAGGAGCTACCGACCATGACCATTTCACCGCTGCGCCGCGCCGCACTGAGCGCCGTCCTGCTCGCGGGCCTCGGCAGCACCGCGCTGGCGCAGGCGCCTGCCACGCCGGGCGCCGCCAATACGCCGATCGGCAGCCTCGCCCCCGGTGGCGTCACCGTCGAAGGCCAGGTGACGGACGTCTTCGGCAACCGCTTCGTGCTGCAGGACAGCACCGGGCGCATCCTGGTCGAGGCCGGGCCCGATTGGTACCACCGGCTCGACATCCGCCAGGGCGAGCGGCTGCGCGTCACCGGCCGGCCCGACGGGCGCGCCTTCGACGCCTACGTGATCCGGCGCGAGGATGGGCGGGAGATCGTGGTGCGCCGCGCCGAGGGTCCGCCGCCCTGGGCCGGCCGCGGCGGGCGCGGTGGGCGCGATGAGCGCGCGGAGGGCGGCATCGACCGCGCCGCCGCCATCCGCGCGGCCGAGACCGCCGGCTACCGCATCCGCGGCGATGTCGAGCGCAAGCGCCGCCACTGGGAGATCGAGGCCACCAACGCGCGCGGCGAACGGGTCGAGATCCATGTGGACATGGCCGGCCGCATCACGCGCGAGGAATGGGACCGCGACTGACGCGGCCCAGGCGGGGCGCCGGGATCGACCCGGCGCCCCGCAATCGCGATCAGTTCTTCGCCTTGTCGACCAGCTGGTTCGTGCTGATCCACGGCATCATGGCGCGCAGCTTCGCACCCACTTCCTCGATCGGGTGCTCGGCCAGGCGGCGGCGCGTCGCCTTGAAGGAGGCCTGGTTCACCTTGTTCTCGAGCATCCAGTCGCGCGCGAACTTGCCGGACTGGATATCGGCCAGCACGCGCTTCATCTCGGCCTTGGTCTCGGACGTGATGATGCGCGGGCCGGTGACGTATTCGCCGTACTCGGCCGTGTTGCTGATCGAGTAGTTCATGTTGGCGATGCCGCCCTCGTAGATGAGGTCGACGATCAGCTTCACCTCGTGAAGGCATTCGAAATACGCCATCTCGGGGGCGTAGCCGGCTTCCACCAGCGTCTCGAAGCCGGCCTTGATGAGCTCGACCAGGCCACCGCACAGGACGGTCTGCTCGCCGAACAGGTCGGTCTCGCATTCCTCCTTGAAGGTGGTCTCGATCACGCCCGAGCGGCCGCCGCCGATGGCCGACGCATAGGACAGCGCGATTTCCAGCGCATTGCCGGACGGGTTCTGGTTGACGGCCACCAGGCAGGGCACGCCGCCGCCCTTTTGGTACTCGCCGCGCACCGTATGGCCGGGGCCCTTCGGCGCGATCATGAACACGTCGATATCGGCGCGCGGGTCGAGCAGGTTGAAGTGCACATTCAGGCCATGCGCGAAGGCCAGCGCGGCGCCGGGCTTCATGTTGGCGTGCAGGTGGTCGCGGTACAGGTCGCCCTGCAGCTCGTCGGGCGTCAGCACCATAATGACGTCGGCCCACTTGGCCGCGTCGGCCGGGGACATCACCTGGAAGCCGGCGGCCTCGGCCTTGGTCCAGGACCCGCCGGGACGAAGGCCGATGACCACGTCCTTCACCCCGGAATCGCGCATGTTCATCGCGTGGGCATGGCCCTGGCTGCCGAAGCCGATGACCGCGACCTTGCGGGCCTTGATCAGGTTCACATCCGCATCGCGGTCGTAGTAGACGCGCATGATTGCGCTCTCCCTTCTTCTAACGTTCGTCCAACAGGTTTCAGTTCAGCCCGTGCGGGCCGCGCGCGATGGCCACCGCGCCGGTGCGCGACACCTCGACAAGCCCGACCGGCCGCATCAGCGCGCAGAAGGCGTCGATCTTGTCGGCATTGCCGGTCATCTCGAAGACAAAGCTCTCGGTGGTGGCGTCGACGACGCGGGCGCGAAACGCGTCCGCCAGGCGCAGCGCCTCCATGCGGTGCTCGCCCTTGCCCACCACCTTGATCAGCGCCAGTTCGCGCGTCAAATGCGGGCCTTCCAGCGTCAGGTCCGACACCTTGTGCACCGGCACCAGACGGTCGAGCTGCGCCTTGATCTGGTCGATCACCATCTCGGTGCCGCTGGTCACGATGGTGATGCGGCTGATCCGCGCCGTGTCGTCCACCGCCGCGACCGTCAGGCTGTCGATGTTGTAGCCGCGGCCGCTGAACAGCCCGACCACGCGGGCGAGGATGCCCGGCTCGTTCTCCACCAGCACGGCGATGGTCGCGTTCCGATTCCCATTCTCTAGGCTAGGCATCTTGATATCTTTCGATCTTTGCGAACGTTCAGCCACGCTTCTTGTCGAAGCTATCGAGCCCGTTTTGACGAATAAACTCTGGATCGCTCATGCGCCCGAACGCCTCTGCTTTTCGATCCGATGCACTCACGGTCGCTTCTTGAGCCTGTCGTGCCTTGGCCTTCGCATACTCCTCTTGCTGCGTCCGCTTCAGTATTTCTACAGACGCCGCTGCCCGTCGTTCACCTTCCGCTCGTGCAGCAGAAAGCTCGACGGCGACCATCTCCTCACGAATCTTGGCTTCACGGTCTCGGCTTGCTTCGTCTGCGGCGTCCTTGCGGGCGCGCTGCAACCGCGACCGTTGGCGACTGACTGTCTCCAGTCTCGATGAGCGGAGATATCCGCCAATTAGGGGTAGCCAATCAACCCAGCCGCGCATGGCTACTCGCAGGCCACCTATTCAAACTAGCACCTTGCCTTCGTCGGTGACGCCCTTGACGCCACCCTCCTGCTCCGGCCCGAGGATCATCTCGTTATGCGCGGCACCCGAGGGGATCATCGGGAAGCAGTTCTCGTCCTTGGCCACCGCAATGTCGGCGATGACGGGGCCGGGATAGGCGATCATCTCGCGGATGCCGGCATCGAGGTCGGCCGCGTCGGTCACGCGGATACCTTTGGCGTGGAAGGATTCCGCCAGCTTCACGAAATCCGGCAGCGCGGCCGAATAGCTTTCGGAGTAACGCCCGCCATGCAGCAGTTCCTGCCACTGGCGCACCATGCCCATGTACTCGTTGTTGAGGATGAACACCTTCACCGGCAGGCGGTATTGCGCCAGCGTGCCCATCTCCTGGATGTTCATCAGGATGGACGCCTCGCCGGCGATATCGATGCACAGCGCATCCGGGTGCGCGATCTGCACGCCCATCGCCGCCGGCAGCCCGTAGCCCATGGTGCCGAGCCCGCCCGACGTCATCCACCGGTTCGGCTTGGCAAACCCAAAATACTGCGCGGCCCACATCTGGTGCTGGCCGACCTCGGTGCTGATGAAGGTCTCGCGCCCCAGTTCCTGCGTGATCTCGTAAAGCCGCTTCACCGCGTGCTGCGGCTTGATGATCTTGCCTTCCTGGCGGTAGCGCAGGCAGTCCTTGGCGCGCCATTCCTCGATCTGCTTCCACCACGGCGCCAGCGTCGAGCGCTCGTGGGATGCGTCGTCGGCCTTCCAGCATTCGATCAGCGCGGCCAGCACGCGGCCGGCATCGCCCACGATCGGCACCTCGACCGGCACGTTCTTGTTGATCGAGGACGGGTCGATGTCGACGTGGATCTTCCGCGACGTCGGCGCGAAGGCGTTCAGCCGCCCGGTCACCCGGTCATCGAAGCGCGCGCCGATGTTCAGCATGACGTCGCAGCCATGCATCGCCAGGTTCGCCTCGTAGGTCCCGTGCATGCCCAGCATGCCGACGAACTGCTTGTCCCCCGCCGGATAGGCGCCGAGCCCCATCAGCGTATTGGTGCAGGGAAAGCCCGTCATGCGGACGAATTCGACCAGCAGGCGCGACGCCTCCGGCCCGGCATTGATCACCCCGCCGCCGGCATAGACGATCGGCCGCTTCGCGGCCTTCAGCAGCTTCACCGCCTTGCGCACCTGCTCCATGTCGGGCTCGGTCTGCGGGCGATAGGAGCGGTGCTGGGCGATCGGCGGCTCGGTATAGGGCGCCTTGTTGATCAGGATGTCCTTCGGCAGGTCGATCACGACCGGGCCGGGCCGGCCGGACTTCGCCACGTAGAAGGCCTCGTGCACCACGCGCGCCAGGTCGGCGGATTTCTTGACCAGGTAGTTGTGCTTGGTAGCGGGGCGCGTGATGCCGGTGGTGTCGGCCTCCTGGAAGGCATCGTTGCCGATCAGGTGCGTCGGCACCTGGCCGGTCAGGCAGACCACCGGGATGGAATCCATCAATGCATCGACCAGCCCGGTCACGGCGTTGGTGGCACCGGGGCCGGAAGTCACCAGCACGCAGCCCACCTTGCCGGTGGAGCGCGCATAACCCTCGGCCGCATGCACCGCGGCCTGCTCGTGGCGCACCAGGATGTGGCGGATGGCGTTCTGCTGGAACAGCGCGTCATAGATCGGCAGGACCGCGCCCCCGGGGTAGCCGAAGATCACCTCCACGCCCTGGTCCTTCAGCGCGCGCAGGACGACCTCGGCACCTGACAGGGTCAGGGCTTCGGTGTTGGCGGGCAGCGTGACGGCGGACATCGCAGAGTGACTCCTGTCGGAAACGGGCGCGGCCCGCGCGAAAGTCACGGGCAAGGCGCGCTCCTTAAGCCCCTTGCCGTGACGCGTCAACGCAGCCGATCAAGAAAAGGGAAGCATTTCCACAGAAAACTTGTCGATAATTGCGCGGGGTCTGCGATTCGCGCATGGATTGTATGCGTCCGCGACGGATCGGCCAGCGAATGGTGGCGAAACCAGGTCGCCTGACGCTTCGTGTACTGACCCGTGTGCAGGATCGCGCGCCGCGAGGCCTCGGCCAGCGTCATCCGGCCGGCCAGCATCGCCGCCAGTTCCGGCACGCCATGCGCGCGCATCGCCGGCAGCGCCGCGTCGAGCCCCTGCGCGACCAGCGCACGCACCTCGTCGACCGCGCCGGCTGCCAGCATCGAATCCCACCGCGCGGCGATCGCCGCCCGCAACGCCTCGCGCGGCGGGTCGAGCCGTACGGCCCAGAAGCGCCAGGGCACCGGCCGGCCGGTCCGCTCAGCCTGCCAGGCCGCCAGTCCCCGGCCGGTGCCGCGCCAGACTTCATAGGCGCGGGCGATGCGCTGGCTGTCAGTCGGACGCAGCTTTGCCGCCGTCTCCGGGTCGGCCTGCATCAGCCGTCCATGCAGCGCCGCGGGTCCTTCCTCGACAAGCAGTTGCCGCGTCTCCTCCCGCGCCGCCGCGGGTACGGGCGGGATATCGGATAGCCCGTCGGTCAGGGCCGCGAGATACAGTCCCGTCCCGCCGCACAGGATCGGCAGTCGCCCCGTCGCGCGCGCCTCGGCCAGCGCGGCCAGCGCGGCGTCGCGCCACCAGGCGACGCTCGCCGCCGCGGCCGCCGGGCGCACGCCATAGAGGCGGTGCGGCGCCTGCGCCTCCTCCGCCTCGCTCGGCTGGGCGGTCAGCACGCGCAACTCCCGATAGACCTGCATGCTGTCGGCGTTGATGACGATGCCGCCGGAGTACGCCGCCATCGCGAGCGCCAGCGCCGATTTCCCGCTCGCGGTGGGGCCGGCGACGATCAGCGCCGGCGGTTGATCCGTGGTCATGGCGCGGGCATACCGCGACGCAGATGGAACACGTCCTGACCCTGGTTGCCCCCCGTGGCGGGCTCACCCCCGCCATGCTCCACGCGGCGCGCGATGCGCTGGCCGCCCTTGGCGCCACTGCCGGCACGCCGGACTGGCTGGCGCCGGACGAAGCGGCCGACTTGCCCTTCGGCGCTCTCGCCCACGACCAAGCAGATGCCGCCGCGCGCGCCGCGCTGCCGGGCGCCGCGGTCGACATCATCGCCCAGGCCGCTGCCGGGCGCCGCAAGCGCCTGCTGATCGCCGACATGGACAGCACCATCGTCACCACCGAGACGCTGGACGAGCTCGCCGGCCAGGCCGGCATCAAGGACAAGATCGCCGCCATCACCAAGCGCGCCATGAACGGCGAACTGGACTTCGAAGCCGCGCTGCGCGAACGCGTCGGCATGCTGGCCGGCCTGCCGGTCGAGGCCATGCAGCGCACCTGGGAAGAAACTGAACTGATGCCCGGCGCGCACGAACTGGTCGCGACCATGCGCGCCAACGGTGCGCGCTGCGCGCTGGTCTCGGGCGGTTTCACCTTCTTCACCGGGCGCGTCGCCGCGCTGGTCGGGTTCCACGAGCATCACTCCAACACATTGCTGGAGGCGGAAGGCCGCCTCACCGGCCATGTCGCCGACCCGATCCTCGGGCGCAATGCGAAACTCGCCACGCTGAAGCGCCTGGCGGCGGCGGAAGGCATCGGCCTGGACGCCACGTTGGCGGTGGGCGATGGCGCCAATGACCTCGACATGATCCAGGCGGCGGGACTCGGCGTGGCGTTCCGCGCGAAGCCGGTGGTCGCGGCGGCGTCGCGCGCGCGGGTGGAACACGGCGACTTGCGCGCGCTGCTGTTCGCACAGGGCTATCGCGGCGCGGAATTCGCCGCCGGCTGAAGCCAGCCCGGCGCCAGCACCCAGCGGCCGTTGAACCGTTGCAACAGGTCGCGCGCGGGGTCCATCCCGGCGCGCGCGCGTGCCAGCGCGGCATCGTCGCCCAGCACATAGAATGTGCGTGCTTCATGCGCGCCGCTCTCCAGCAGCGCCGCGACGCGCGCATTCACCGCCTCCACCGCGCGCGGATCGATCCGCGCCAGGTACACCGCATCGGTCTGCAAGCCGAGCGTCGCGGCATAGACCGCCACTTCCTCCCAGTTCGGCGCCTGCATGCCGGTCGGCACCACGCGCACGAAGGCATGGCGATGCGCCGCCTCGGCCCAGAACGGATCGGACAGGCGCAGCGGAACCGTCGGCGGCTGCGGCGTGAAGTAATGGTGCAGCCGCGCGAAACCGGGGCGAAGATCGACCGCCTGCAGCATCAGCGCGGCGAACAGCACGAAGCCCGCCCGCCTGCCACCCAGCCGCCGCACCAGCGCGACCGCCGCGCCGAACAGCGCCGCATAGAGCACCGGCCAGAAGAACCGCTCCGACGCCCGCAGCGCATCGGCGCGGGAGACGATCCACTCGGGGAGCGGCAGCATCTCGAACTCCTGCCCGCCGATCGCCACGCGATGCGTCACCGCCAGCAGCAGCAGCCCCGCCAGGACCAGCACCAAAGCCCAGTACCGCCGCACCACCCCGCGCGGCCAGGCCAGCACACCCAGCCCTATCACCACCAGAGCGCCAAGCCCGGGATAGGAATTCCCGGCCTCCAGGTGGTCGGCGGTCGCGATGTCCGGCAGCAGCGCCCCCCAATAGCCGGGATCGAAGGGCGCCAGCAGGTCCAGCTGCATCCTCCCATACCCGCCCCACGTCCCGCCGAACCCGCCCGACAGCAGGAAGAACCCGCCCGCCCAGAGCCCCGCCACGCCCGCCACGGGCACGCCCAGCGCCTCGACGCCAATGAACGCGCCGCCGCGCCGTTCGCGATCCGCCAAGCGCGCCAGCCAATCTGCCGCCCACAGCGCGCCCACCATCGGCAGGAGATACGCCTGCACCAGCGCCGCCGTGCACATCAGCGCAGCCCAGGCCACCCCCCGCCGCACCCCCTGCCCCGGCACCACGCACAACCACAACCCGACCAGCAGCAGGAACTGCCCGCCCAGCGCGAAATGCCCACCCAGCCGCGCGAGCAGCAGCGGCTGCATCACGAACAGCCCCGCCACTGCCAGCCGCGCCAGCGGGTCCTGCGTCGCGCGCCCCATCAACGCCCAGGCCATCACCGCCTGCAGCGCGCCGCAGGCATAGATCCACAGGCCCCAATACTGCGAAACCTCGACCACGGGCCGCAGCGCCTTGAAGGCGAAGGCCAGCAGCGGAATGGAGTCGGAATAAAAGACCGACGACGCCAATTCCATTCCCCAGCCGGGATTGGCGCCAGGCGGCCAGCGCCAGTCGTCGCGCGCGAAGGCGGTCCAGCCGAGCCAATACTGCACGGGGTCCGGGCCAATGCGGCCCGACAGCATCCAGCCCGTATCGGACGGCGGGAGGATGAAGCCGCCGACGGCCGAGTGGATCACGAACATGCCGAGTGCGGCCGCCGCCAGGGCGCCGATCACGGCAGAAGGTCGGGGGAGGGAACTCCCCCGAACCCCCTCCTTTTCCTGGCACTTGGGAACTGACATCGGAGGTCAGTCTCCAACGGCCAAAAAACGGTTAGGCTTGGGGTCCCCTCGGCGTTGCGAAGCAACGTCGAGGGGCACGATTCGAGGGTGGTGTCCTCCCCCGTCCTTGTTAGCCAGGAGCGCCCCGCTCCCCACGCAGGCGCAGCGGCACGAAGCGCTGGCCGCCAGCGCCCTCGACGGCAAACAACGCCACCGCGCGGTTCTGCTGGCGCAGCCTGGCGATGCGTTCCTGCACCTCGGCCGGTGTGGCGACGCGTTCCTGCTGCACCTCGACGATCACGTCGCCGGGGCGCAGCTCGCGCTCGGCCGCCGGGCTGTTCGGCGCAACCTCAACGATCACCACGCCGCGCTGTTCGGCGCGCAGGTTGAAGCGCTGGCGAAGTTCGTCAGTCATCGGCGCAACACGCAGCCCCAGGCCGGTCAACTCGACCGGTGCCGCCGGGGCGGGCGCCGCCGGCGCCGTCGCGGCAGCCGCCGCCTGCTCGGCCGGCAATTCGCCGAGCGTGATGGTGACTGTCTCCTCCTTGCCGTCGCGCCAGATCACGACAGGCACCTGCGTGCCGACCACATTGTCGGCGACGATGCGCGGCAGGTTCCGCATCTCGCGGACATCGGCACCATTGAAGCGCAGGATAACGTCGCCGGAGCGGATGCCGCCCTCGGCCGCCGGCCCGCCTTCCTGCGCGCGCGCCACCAGCGCACCGCGCGACCCGCCGGGCAGGCGCAGCGCCTCGGCGATCTCGTCCGTCACCTGCTGGATGTTCACGCCCAGCCAGCCGCGCCGAACCCGCCCGCCGTCGCGCAGCTGCGCCACGATGCGCTGCGCCAGGTTCGACGGGATCGAGAAGCCAATGCCGATCGACCCGCCCGAGGGCGAATAGATCGCGGTGTTGATGCCGATCACCTGGCCGGCCATGTTGAACAGCGGCCCGCCCGAATTACCGCGGTTGATCGCGGCGTCGGTCTGGATGAAATCGTCATACAGCCCCTGGCGGATATCCCGCCCGCGCGCCGAGACGATGCCCGCCGTGACCGAACCGCCCAGGCCGAAGGGGTTGCCGATCGCGATCACCCAGTCCCCGACCAGCGCCTCGTCCGAATTGCCCCAGGGCACGGCGGTCAGCGGCTTGTCGGTGCGGATCCGCAGCACGGCGATGTCGGTCCGCGGGTCGGTGCCCAGCAGCTCCGCGCGGATCGAGGTATTGTCGGACAGGATCACGTTGATCTCGTCCGCCCCGTCGATGACGTGGTTGTTGGTCACCACGATGCCCTGCTGGGCATCGATGACGAAGCCGGAACCAAGCGACTGGCCGCGACGCTGCGGCGGCTGCCGCGGTCCGGTGCCGGGGCCGGGTGGCGTCGGTGCGCCCTCCGGGCGGTTGCGGTTGAAGAAGTCCCGGAAGAATTCCTCGAAGGGGCTGCCGGGCGGCGCCTGCGGCACGTCCGGCGCGTCCGGGCGTCCGGGGCGCGCCTGCACAGCCTGGGTGGTCGAGATATTGACCACCGCGGGCAAAAGCTGGCGCGCGAGCGGCGCGAATGTCTCGGGCGTGCGTTGCGCCGAGGCCGGGTTGGCCATGGGAGCGACGGCGAGGACGGCGGCGAAGGCAAGGGCGGCAAAGCGCACGGCGGGGCACCTCATGGGGGTGGTCCGGGGATGGTCGTCACGTATGTGGCGCCCGCAACGACGGGCGGTAGCGGTCATCATGCAACTTATCGCGCCGCGGCGCACCCTGCCCGGTCCTGCGGCGTATCACGACCCGTTCAGCAGCCAGGCCGCTCCAACGCCCAGCACCGCCGCGATCAACCCACCCATCCGAAGCCGCTGTTCCGGGGCCTGGATCAGCACGACCAAAGCTCGGCGCATCATTTCAGGCGCGAGGGCATAGGCGATGCCCTCCAGGGCCAGCACGACGGCCACGCCCTGGAGGAGACCCGTGAAGGTCACTGCGGCGTCGCGGGCGCACCTGGCGTTGGCGTCGCCGGCACGGCGGGCGACGCCGACGAGTTGCCCGGCACCAGCGGCGTCGCTGGCGTGCCCGGCAGCGGCTGCAACCGCCCGCCGCTGTCGCGGAAGAACCGGAAGAATTCCGACTCCGGCGTCATCACCATCCGGGTATTGCCCTCGGAGAAGGCCTCCCGATAGGCCTGCATCGACCGCCAGAACTGGAAGAAGTCCAGGTCCTTGCTGAAGGCTTCCGCGACGATGCGGATGGCCTCCTGCTCGCCCTGGCCGCGCAGCACGTCGGATTGCGACTGCGCTTCCGCGATCAGCACGGTGCGTTCGCGCTCGGCGCCGGCGCGCACGCGCTGGCCGATCTCGGCACCCTCGGCGCGGGCTTCGCGCGCCACGCGCTCGCGTTCGGACTGCATGCGCGACAGGATCGCCTGGGTGTTCTCCTCAGGCAGGTCGGCGCGGCGGATGCGGACATCCACCACCTCGATGCCGAACTGGGTCGCCTCGGTGTTCACCTGGCCGCGGATCTCACCCATGATCCGCGCGCGGTCGGTGGACAGCACCGACAGCAGCGGCTCGTTGCCAAGCACGCGGCGCAGCGACGACGACACGACCGAATTCAGCCGCGCGCGGATGCCGCCCTCGGCCGCGCCCACCGTCTGGTAGAAGCGCAGCGGGTCGGTGATGCGGTAGCGCGTGAAGCTGTCCACGATCAGCCGGCGCTGGTCGCCGAGGATGACTTCCTCACCCGGCGCGTCGAAGTCCAGCAGGCGCCGGTCGAAAGTGATGACCGACTGGATGAAGGGAATCTTGTAGTGCAGCCCGGGCTCGTTGATCACGCGGATCGGCTGGCCGAACTGCGTGATCAACACCTGCTGCGTCTGCTGCACGGTGAACAGGGTCGATGCAGCCGTCACGACGATGACGGCAAGCGCTGCGACCAGCGCAATGGTGCGGTTCATCGCGGCACTCCCGGCGAACGGCTCTGCACCACGCCCGGGCCCTGCGGCGCGGCGGGCAGCGGCTGCGGCCTTGTGGTCGGCATCCCGCCGGCCGGCGGGCGCGGCATGGCCGCTCCATCGCCCAGCGGCAGGAAGGGGACGATCCCCTGCAGGCGGTCATCCACCAGGATGGTCGGGTTGCGCCGCAGGATCTCCTCCATGGTCTCGAGGTACATGCGTCGTACCGTCACATCGCCGGCCGCTTGGTAGGCGGCGAGAACCGAGTTGAAGCGCGCCGCCTCGCCGCGCGCACGCGCGATCTGGCTCTCGCGGAAGCCCTGGGCTTCCTGCACCACGCGCTCTGCCTCGCCGCGGGCGCGGGGGATGATGTCGTTGCGGAAGGATTCCGCCTCGTTGCGGGCGCGCTCGCGGTCGGCATTCGCACGCTGCACGTCGCGGAAGGCGTCGATCACCTGCGAGGGCGGGTCGACCTTCTGCAGCTGCACCTGCACGATCTCGATGCCGGCGCGGTACTGGTCCATGATGGCCTGGGTACCGCGCCGCACGTCCTGTTCGATCTGGGCGCGCGCCTCGGTCAGGGCGGGCTGGATCGGCGTGCGGCCGATCACCTCGCGCATCACGCTCTCGGCGGCCGACTTCACGGTGCTTTCCGGGTTGCGCGTATTGAACAGGAATTCCTCGGCATCGCGGATGCGCCAGAACACCGCGACATCGATGTCGATGATGTTCTCGTCGCCGGTCAGCATCAGGGATTCCGCCAGCACGTCGCGCGCGGGCACCACGCGGCCGGTCACCACCGGCGCATCCGCCGCGCCGACGAAGCCGATATCCACGCGGTTGATGCGCGTCACGCGCGGCGTGGTGGCGGACTCGATCGGCCAGGGGATGTGATAGTTCAGGCCCGGCGGCACCGCGCGGTCGAAGGCGCCGAAACGCATCACCACGCCCTGTTCGTCCGGCTGCACACGGAAGAAGCCCGAGGCGGCCCATACGGCAACCAGCACCAGGCCCAGCAACGCCGCGCCCTTGCCGCCGCCACGCGGCAGGTAGCGGCGCACCGCGTCCTGCGCCTGGCGGATCATGTCATCGAAGTCGGGGCCCCTGCCACCGCCGCCGCCGCCGGGACCGCCCTGGCCACCACCGCCACCGGGCGGGGGGGGTGAGCCCCACGGCCCGCCTGGCCGAGGGTTCCCCCACGGACTCTGTCCGCCACTGTTGTTCCAGGGCATGCGACGTTAGGCCTCCAACACGATAAAACCAGTGGTGACGTCCTGCCCGCCGCCTGCCATTGAGGGATGCAGGTAGGGCGGCGCCCGACGATATGGACGCCGGCCGGGCACCGGGGAAGTCGCCTGTTCTGGCGCACCCTCGCCGGCTGCGCGGATATTGTCCAGGAACGAGGGTTTTTCAAGCGATGGGTGAGAGTCTTGCGGCGGCGGTGACCGCGGCGCTGCGCGCGGTGAAGGACCCTGCGACCGGGCAGGACGTGGTGTCGGCCGGCATGGTGCAGGGCCTCGCCGCGCGCGACGGGCTGGTGCAGTTCAGCCTGCAGGTGCCGCGCGATCGGGCCGCGCAGATGGAGCCGCTGCGGGCCGCCGCGCAGGCCGCAGCCGCCGCCGTGCCCGGCGTGTTGAACGCAACCGTGGTGCTGACCGCGCATCGCGATGCCACCCCGCAGCCCGCCACGCCGCGCCAGGCGGCGCGCGCGCCATCCGGCCAAGGGCCGATGCTGCTGCCCGAGGTGGGTGCGATCGTCGCCGTTGCCTCCGGCAAGGGCGGCGTGGGCAAGTCCACCACGGCGGTGAACCTCGCCGTGGCGCTGGCGATGGACGGGCTGCGCGTGGGTTTGCTGGATGCCGACATCTACGGCCCATCGCTGCCGCAGATGCTGGGCACGCGGGAAAAGCCGCGCGCGACGGGCCAGACCATCACGCCGCTGTCGCGCTGGGGCCTCAAGGCCATGTCGATCGGCTTCCTGGTCGATGAGGAGACACCGATGATCTGGCGCGGCCCGATGGTGATGGGCGCGCTGGAGCAAATGATGGGCCAGGTGGATTGGGGCGCGCTCGACATCATGATCGTGGACATGCCGCCGGGCACCGGCGACGCGCAGCTCACCATGTCCCAGCGCGTGCCACTGGCCGGCGCTGTGATCGTCTCCACCCCGCAGGATGTGGCCTTGCTCGATGCGCGTCGCGGCGTGCGGATGTTCGAGAAGGTGAACGTCCCGGTGCTCGGGCTGATCGAGAACATGTCCTATTATTGCTGCCCGAACTGCAACCACCGGGCCGACCTGTTCGGCCATGGCGGGGCGAAGCGGGAGGCCGAGCGCCTCGGCGTGGAATTCCTCGGCGAACTGCCGCTGAAGCTGGAAATCCGCGAACTGGCCGATGCAGGCACCCCCATCGTCACCGCCAAGCCCGACAGCGACGAAGCCGCGACCTACCGCCGCATCGCCGCCCGCGTTTGGGAAAAGGCGCGGGCCAAGGCCGAGGCCGGGCCGGCCATCGTGATCGACTGACCCCCGCTTTGGCGGGGCGCCCCGATCGCGCTACACCCCGCCCAACAGCCGCCGCCACGAGGAAACGACCCGATGCCGCAGTACCGTTCCCGCACCACCACCCATGGCCGCAACATGGCCGGCGCGCGCGGTCTGTGGCGCGCCACGGGCATGAAGGACGGCGATTTCGGCAAGCCGATCATCGCCATCGCCAATTCCTTCACGCAGTTCGTGCCTGGCCATGTCCATCTGAAGGACCTCGGCCAGCTGGTCGCGCGCGAGATCGAGAAGGCCGGCGGCGTCGCCAAGGAATTCAACACCATCGCGGTCGATGACGGCATCGCCATGGGCCATGACGGGATGCTCTATTCCCTGCCCTCGCGCGAGCTGATCGCCGATGCGGTGGAATACATGGTCAACGCGCATTGCGCCGATGCGCTGGTCTGCATCTCGAACTGCGACAAGATCACGCCGGGCATGCTGATGGCCGCGATGCGGCTGAACATCCCGACCGTGTTTGTCTCCGGCGGACCGATGGAAGCCGGCAAGGTCGTGCATCGCGGCGTGAAGCGCAGCGTGGACCTGATCGACGCCATGATCGTCGCCGCCGATGCGTCCGTGACGGATGAGGAGGTGGCGGTCATCGAACGCTCCGCCTGCCCGACCTGCGGGTCGTGCTCGGGTATGTTCACCGCCAATTCGATGAACTGCCTGACCGAGGCGCTGGGCCTGGCGCTGCCCGGCAACGGCACCGTCCTCGCCACCCACGCCGACCGCGAGGAGCTGTTCCTCGAAGCCGGCCGCCGCATCGTCGAGATCACGCGCCGCCACTACGAGACCGACGATTTCTCCGTGCTGCCGCGCTCCGTCGCGACCTTCACGGCCTTCGAGAACGCCATGACGCTCGACATCGCCATGGGCGGGTCCACCAACACCGTCCTACACCTGCTGGCCGCCGCGCAGGAGGGCGAGGTGCCCTTCTCCATGGCCGACATCGACCGCCTGTCGCGCCGCGTGCCGGTGCTGTGCAAGGTCGCACCCTCGGTCATCAACGTGCATGTCGAGGACGTGCACCGCGCCGGCGGCATCATGGGCATCCTGGGCGAGCTCGACCGCGCCGGGCTGATCGACACCTCGGTCTCGCGCATCGATGCGCCGACGCTGGCCGAGGCGCTCGCCGAATGGGACGTCAAGCGCAACCCGTCCGAGGCCGTCCAGACCCTGTTCCGTGCGGCGCCCGGTGGCATCCCGACGACCGTCGCCTTCAGCCAGGCCGCGCGCTGGGATGAACTGGACACCGACCGCGCGGGTGGCGTCATCCGCGATATGGAGCACGCCTTCTCGAAGGATGGCGGCCTCGCGGTGCTGTTCGGCAACATCGCCGAGGAAGGCTGCATCGTGAAGACGGCGGGCGTAGATGCCTCGATCCTGACCTTCACCGGCCCGGCGCGCGTCTTCGAAAGCCAGGATGCCTCCGTCGAAGCGATCCTGGGCGGCGGCGTGAAGGAAGGCGACGTGGTTCTGGTGCGCTACGAAGGCCCGCGCGGCGGCCCTGGCATGCAGGAGATGCTGTATCCGACCAGCTACCTGAAGTCGAAGGGCCTGGGGAAGGCCTGCGCGCTGGTGACGGATGGGCGCTTCTCGGGCGGGTCATCGGGCCTGTCGATCGGCCATTGCTCGCCCGAAGCCGCCGAGGGCGGGCTGATCGGCCTGGTCGAGGATGGCGACATCATCGAGATCGACATCCCCAACCGCCGCCTGCACCTGGCCGTCTCGGATGAGGTCCTGGCGCAGCGCCGCGCCGCCATGGAAGCCAAGGGTGCCGATGCCTGGCAGCCCTCTGCCCCGCGCAAGCGCAACGTGACGACGGCGCTGAAGGCCTATGCGGCACTGACCACCAGCGCGTCGCGCGGCGCGGTGCGCGACGTCTCGGGCATGCGGCGCCGCTAAAGCGTCCGCCGGTCAGGCTGCCCGCGCGCCGGGCAGCCTGACCCCGAAGCGCGCCGCCATCGCCAGGATCTCCTGGCGATGCGCGAAGGCGATGAACACGCCCATGGCCCAGGTGAAGATCGCCTCCTTGAACAGCTTCCCGCCATCGCCGTAGGGGTCGATGCCGATCGGCCCGATCGCGTGGAAGAAAATCGCCCCGGACATGACCCCGATGGTCAGCAAGGCACCCCACACCCGCGTCCAGGGCAGCAGCACCAGGACCGCGGCAATGATCTCCATGCCCGCGACGCCCAGCCGGAACGGCTTCTCATAGGCCGGGATGCCGAACCAATTGGCCAGTGGCTGGAAGATGAAGTCCACCGACCCGGGATGCCCGGTCAGCTTGTATTGCTGGTACCAGGTGAGCTCATAGGCGATCCAGATCGCCGCCGGCCAGGCGAGCAGGCGGAGGATGCGGTCGGTGCGCGTCATGGCGGGCGTTCCTGCTGGGGCTGCCTCCGTTACGCCGCGCGGCGCGGATCGGTTACGCGATGACAGCGCCACGGAATACATCCGCCCGCTGTCGCGTTCCTGTCATGACCACCGTGACCCCAGCGCAAGGACGGTTCCATGACCCCGTTTCGCATCCTCGTCGCACCCTCCGGCTTCAAGGAATGCCTGCACGCCGACGCGGTCGCCGAGGCCATCGCGGCGGGCCTGGCGCGTGCCTGCCCCTCGGCGCGCGTCACGCAGCGCCCGGTCGTGGATGGCGGCGAGGGCTTCGCCCGCGCCATGGCGACCGCCGGCGGCGGCCATGTCGAGGCGCTGACCGTCACCGGCCCGGTTGGCCAGCCGGTCGTCGCGCATATCGGCTGGCCGGGCGGTGCGATGGCCGGGACCGCGGTGATCGAGATGGCCTCCGCCGCCGGCCTGCGCCTGGTGCCGCGCGATGCGCGCGACCCGCTGCTGACCACCACGCGCGGCGTCGGAGAATTGATCCGCGCGGCGCTGGACCGCGGCGCGCGGCGGCTGCTGATCGGCTGCGGCGACAGCGGCACCAACGATGCCGGCGCCGGCATGGCGCAGGCGCTGGGCTTTCGCCTGCTGGACGCAGCGGGGCGCGACCTGCCGCCGGGCGGGGCCTGGCTGGCGCGGCTGGCGCGGATCGACGCGACCGGGCGGGACCGGCGGCTGGATGGGCTTCCCGTGACGGTCGCCTGCAACACCAGCGTGATGCTGGCCGGGCCGCGAGGCGTTGCCCGCCGATTCGGCCCGCAGAAGGGCGCCGGGCCGGTGGCGGTGCGGCTGCTCGAAAACGGCCTTGCCGCCTTCGCGGCCACGGCGGCGCGCGACCTCGGGGTGCATGGGATCGATGTGCTGCCGGGGGCGGGGGCATCGGGCGGTCTCGGGGCCGGGCTGTATGCGCTGCTCGGCGCGCGGCTGCGGCCCTGGCAGGAGGTCGTGCTGGATGGCCTCGCGCTCGACCGCGCGATCGCCGGCGCCGACCTGGTGGTGACCGCCGAGGGCGGCGTGGACGCACAGACCCCGCACGGCAAGGTGCCCGGCATCATCGCCGCGCAGGCCCGCGCGATGGGAGTGCCGGTCATCGCCCTGGCGGGGTCGATCGGGCCGGGGTTCGAAGCGGTGCATGACGCCGGCATCGACGCGGTGGTTTCGACACCAGGCCGCGCCATGCCGCTCGAGGAAGCGATCGCGCGCGCCGGCGAGGACATCGCCCGCGCCGCCGAACAGGCCCTGCGAAGCGTAATGGTCGGGCTGTCGCTGGCGGCCCGACGGGCGCCGCGCCGCACGGCGGAGGCCAAGGCGCCCTACGCGACGCTGCACGCCGCCCGGCCCGGCGCCGCGTCGGCCCGGCCCTGCTGATCACCGCTTCAGCGTCATCCGCCCGATCACGAAGCCCAAGGCGAAGGTGCCGAGCAGGATGGCGCCGATATCCCCCACCAGCGCATGGGCCAGCGGCAGGCCGACCAGCAGCGCCAGGGTGAAGCCGGCGATGAAGATCCAGCGCCGCGCGCCGGGGCCGAGCGACTCCCACCGGCTGCCGCCCTTCTTCGATCGCCCGCCCTTGGCGGCGCCCGCGCGCCCGCCCTTGGCACCGGCGCGCCCGCTCATGGCGGCGACCTCAGAAGCCGGCCGGCCTCGGCGCGGTCGTACAGCCGGCCGATCAGCGTGGCGAAGACCGGGTCGACGGCCATGGCGGGGACCATGCGCGGCGCGGTGTCGGCACGGGTGACGCCATGCTCGCGCCAGGCGATGCCGCCGCTCAGCACATTCTGCAGGAAGCCTTGCATGCGGTCGCAGGCCATGGCGAAGCGGGCCTCGGGCGTCGCGCCAGCCTCGAATTCCTCCCACAAGGCGCGCAGCCGGGTGCCGAGGTCAGCGGGCAGCAGGGCGAAGACCGTCTCGGCCGCGGCGGCCTCGCGCGCCGCCTGGGTGGCGCGGCCGGCGGCGTCATAGGCGAAGGTGTCGCCGGCCTCGATCTCCACCAGGTCGTGGATCGCGACCATCATCAGGGCGCGGCCGAGATCGACCGTCCCCGCCACCTCCGCATGCAGCAGCGTGCCGATCAGCGCGAGGGACCAGCAATGCTCGGCGCTGTTCTCGCGACGCGTTGCGCCGTCGGGCAGCACCACGCGGCCGCGCCGCTCGACCGTCTTGAGCCGGTCGGCCAGCGCGAGGAAGGCCAGGATCGCGTCGGCGCGCTCAGCCTGCATCGCGCCCGATCATGCCCATCAACTCGCGCCATTCGCGCTTCGAAAGGCCGGAGCCTTCCTGCACGACCGCCTGGCCCGCCAGCATCCTCTGCACGATGCCCAGCATCTGCGCCGACAGCGTGACCGCGCCCATGCGGTAGTCGCGGAAGGCCTCGAAGGCGATCGGGCACCAGGCCCGCACGGTGTCCAGCATGGCCTCGGCATAGACGCGGATCTCGTACTGCGCATGGGCATCGGCGCGCAGGGACAGGAAGCCGAGCAGATTGTGCAGGTCGGTCTTCCAGTACCACTGCGTGTAGGCGTTGAGCGTCAGGTTCATCCGCGCCAATTCGCGCGCCAGGCCCTGGCGGGCGGGATTGCGCGGCGCGCCGTCATCGTCCTCGTTCAGCATGTCCAGGTAGTGGTCGTAGTTGCGCGTCGCGTCCTCGCGCAGCAGGTCGAGCACGCGCGCGGCTTCCTCGCCCTGCAGGATGTCCCCGCGCCCCTGGCGGTTCACCGCGGATTGCGCCGCCAGGTGGTCGGGCGCGGGGATGTAGAATTCGCGGTCGAGGATGGAATAGCGCGCGGAATATTCGTTCACGTTCGCCGTGCGGTGGCGGATCCATTGCCGTGCCACGAAGATCGGCAGCTTCACATGGTACTTGATCTCGCACATCTCGAAGGGCGTGGAGTGGCGGTGGCGCATTAGGTAGCGGATCAGCCCGCGATCCTCGTTCGCCGCTCGGGTGCCGCGGCCGTAGCTCACGCGTGCCGCCTGCACGATGGCGGCGTCGTCGCCCATGTAGTCCACCACACGCACGAAGCCGTGGTCGAGCACGGGGGTCGCTTCGAACAGCATGGCCTCCAGCGCCGGCACGCTGGGGCGGCGCGTGCGGCCCTCGGCGGCGCGTGCGGCGTCGATTTCCTGCTGCTGTTGGTCGGTCAGCGCCATGCATCCCCCGTCGCGACTCGCCGCCGCGGTGACTCGGTTTGCGTCGCTATAGGCGGGCGGATGGGCGGGACGCCATAGCCGCCGACAGCCCAAATTTCAGTCACGCGTGCCCGCTTTTCGTGCCGAATTGATGGCATGGATGCATTATCAGGCATTACGCCGCTTGAGCCCGCCAAGGATCGGCCGCAGCCTCCCGCCATGACACAGACCATCACCGGCGCCGCGAGCGCAGCCCGGCCCGCGGCGCTGCCCCTGCGCCTTGCGGCGGCCGCGCTGGCGGTGCTGCGACGCACGGTGGACATCACGCTGATCCTGCTGCTGGCCGCCATGTTCGGCGCCGTGCTGGCGCAGATCGCCGGGCGCTACCTGTTCAATTTCTCGATCGCCTGGGCCACCGAATTCGCCAGCTACGCGCAGATCTGGATGGTCCTGCTGGGCGCCGGCTACGCGATGCGCGTGCGACTGCATGTGGCGATCGACACGCTGGTAGCCGCGCTGCCGCCCATCCTCGGCAGGGCCGTGATGGTGCCCATCCTGGGGCTGTGCCTGTGGTTCCTCTGGGTGGTCTGGGAAGGCGGCTGGCTGCTGCTGGAGATCGGGCAGATCCAGACCAGCGCCGGTCTCGGCGTGTCCATGACCGTACCCTACGCTGCGCTGCCGGCCTCGGCCGCCTACCTGGCGCTGGAAACGCTGATCGCCATGGGGGGCGTCATCCTCGGCCGCGCGCCCGTCGCCAGCGGCGGCGGAGTGAGGCTCGACTGATGGCACTCACCTTCGGCTCCTTCCTGTTCCTGCTGCTGGCCGGCGCGCCGATGGTCTTCGTGCTGGGAGTGGCCGGCGCGCTGACGCTCGCGATCGACGGCACCACGCCCATGGTCGTGGTAGCCCAGCGGCTGTTCAACGGGCTCGACTCTTTCCCGCTGCTCGCCATCCCGTTCTTCGTGCTGGCCGGCATCATCATGGAGCAGGGCGGCATCGCGCGCGCCATCGTGGAACTCGCTACCGCGCTGGTCGGCTGGATCCGCGGCAGCCTGCTGATGGTCGCGACCGTCACCGCCACGGGGCTCTCGGCGATCTCGGGCTCGGGCAGCGCGGATACGGCGGCGATCTCCTCCATCCTGATGCCGGAGATGAAGCGGCGCGGCTACGACCTCGACTACGCGACCGTGACGGTGGCCTCGGCCGGCGCGCTCGGGCCGATCATCCCGCCTTCCATCATCATGGTGGTGCTGGCGATGATCTCGGATCTCTCGGTCGGCGCGATGTTCCTCGGCGGCGTCATCCCCGGGCTGATCGCCGCCGCCGGCCTGCTGCTCGGCCACTGGCTCTACACCGGCCGGGACCCGGCGCGGTACGCCGATGCCGAACCCTTCCGCTGGCCGCGCCTCGGCCGCGCCTTTCGTCAGGCGCTGCCCGCGCTGTCGATGCCGGTGATCGTCGCGGGCGGCATCATCGGCGGCGTCGTGACACCGACCGAGGCGGCGGCACTTGCGGTGCTGGCCGGGCTGCTGATCGGCGGCTTCGTCTACCGCGAACTGCGCTTCCGCGACCTGCCGGCAATGATGCTGAAGACCGCCGGCATCTCCGCCGCGGTGATGATCATCATCGGCACGGCGTCGATCTTCTCCTGGCTGGTGGCGATCCAGAATGTGCCCGAGATGCTGGCCGGCTGGTTCCAGGCCAATGTCGGCTCGGCCTGGGTCTTCCTGCTGCTGGTGAACATCCTGCTGCTGGTGGTGGGCATGTTCATGGAGAGCATCTCCGCCATCCTGATCCTGATGCCGGTGCTGATGCCCATCGCGGTCGCGCTTGGCATCGACCCGCTGCATTTCGGAATCGTGGTCACGCTCAACCTGTCGATCGGGCTGATCACGCCGCCCTACGGCATCTGCCTGTTCGTCGCCTGCACCGTGGCGCAGCGCAACGTCATGCAGGCGGCCAGGCTGGTCTGGATCCCGCTGATCCCGCTGATCCTGATGCTGCTGCTGTGCACCTACGTGCCGCAGGTCGTGCTCTGGCTCCCCCGTTCCCTGCTGTGAAGGAATCCGTTCGATGATGTTCCGCCGCCGCGCCTTGCCGTTGCTCGCGACACCCTTCATCGCCAATGCCGCCCACGCGCAGACGGTCACGCTGCGCGCCGCCCACACCAATGCAGTGGGCGAAGTGCAGGACGAGGGCCTGAAAGTGATGGACCGCCGCCTGCGGGAGATCACCTCCGGCCGGCTCGGCCTGCAGATCTTCCCCAATGGCCAGCTCGGCAATGAATTGCCGATGATCGAGGGCGTGGCACTCGGCACCATCGACCTGGCGGTGCCCTCGCATGCCGCCTTCGCGAACTTCATCAAGGAGTTCCAGCTCTTCGACATGCCCTACCTGGTGCGCGACTACGCGCATCTGGAGAAGATCGCGACCACCGCGCCGCTGATGGAGGAACTCGCGGTCGCGTCGCGCGCGCGGAACTTCCGCTTCCTGTCGTTGTATTCCTCCGGCATCCGCCACCTGATGACGCGCGCGCCGGTCGCCGACATGGCGGCGCTGCGCGGAAAGAAGATCCGCACCCAGCAGAACCCTGTGCATGTCGCCGCCTTCAACGCCTTCGGCGCCAATGCCACGCCGCTCGCCTATGGCGAATTGTACGGCGCGCTGCAGACCGGCGTGGTGGATGGCGCCGAGGCCGCCTACACCAATTTCGTCGGCCAGAAGTTTTTCGAGGTTGCGCCGCACTTCACGCTGGTCGGCTGGCTGGCGCTGACCGCCCCGGTCGTCATGTCCGAACGCCGCTACCAGGCGCTGGCGCCCGACCTGCGCGCCGCGGTGGACCGCGCGGCCATGGAATCCGCCGTTTTCGAACGCAACCTGGTGGTCGAGGGCGAGGCCACGCTGCACGCCCAGGCCGAGCGCGCCGGTGCCAAGATCACCACCCCCGACAAGGCGCCCTTCCAGCAGGCGGCGCAGCCCCTTTACGGTCGCTTCCTGTCGACCGATGCGGATCGCCGGCGGCTCGCCGCCGTGCAGGCCCTGACCTGACAGGAGGCAGACGATGGCCAACAGCATGATGGCCTGGCGCGCAGCTGCCGCCAGGCGCGGGCTCACGGTGCGGGACCTGGCGCCCGCCATCGGCGTCGAGATCGGCGGCATCGACCTGATGGCGCCCGAGGATGCCGAAATCACCGCCATCATCCGCGCCGCCTGCGTGGACCGTACGCTGCTGCTGCTGCGGGACCAGCAGGCGCTTACGCCCGCCGGCTTCGTCGACTTCACGCGCCGCTTCGGCACGAACCTCGACATCCATTCGCGCCAGGACCTGTGCGTGCCGGGCCACCCGGAGATCTTCGTGGTCGGCAATGTGGTCGAGGGCGGCAAGGCGGCCGGAGCAGTGAAAGTCGGCATGAACTGGCACACCGACCACTACCACCTGGAATTCCCCGGGCTGTTCACCTTCCTGCACGCCATCGACATCCCGCCCACGGCTGGCGAGACCAGCTACGCCAACGGCATCGCCGCCTGGGATGCCATGCCCGAAGCCCTGCGCGCGCGCATCGACGGTTTGCAGGTGCTGCACAGCCGCCGCCGCCTGTTTCGGGAATTGTTCCCCGATTCCACCGAGGAGCAGGTCGAAGCCGAAGGCCGCAAGTACCCCGACGTGATCCACCCGCTGGTCCGCACCCACCCGGAATCCGGCCGACGAGGCCTGTTCCTGGGCGGCGAATGGGGATCGACCATCCAGGGCATGCCGCAGGCGGAGGGCGACGCGCTCTTCGCCGAGGTCCTGGCGCACCTCATCCGCCCGGACTTCGTCTTCAAGCACGCCTGGCGGCCGGGCGACCTGCTGATGAGCGACAACCGCTGCAGCCTGCACCGCGCCTCGGAATGGGACGAGAGCCAGCACAAGCGGCGCCTGCACCGCATCATCCTGGTGGACGACACCCGCCCGGTCTGACTTCGCGCGCGGGCCAACACGGTGCAGCATGGCGGCAACCCGATCCCGGAGCCGCCATGTCCGCCCTCGATGCCATCCGCCGCCACCACGCCGCGCTCAGCGAAATCCGCCGCGACCTGCACGCCCACCCGGAACTGGGCATGGCCGAACACCGCACGGCCGAGGTCGTGGCCCGCGAGCTGGAAGCCCTCGGCATCGAGGTCCATCGCGGCGTGGGCGGCACCGGCGTGGTGGGCGTGCTCCGCAACGGTTCGGGCAACCGCGCCATCGGCCTGCGCGCCGACATGGACGCGCTGCCCATCCAGGAACCGGCGGACATGCCCTTTCGCAGCACCACGCCCGGCTTGATGCATGCCTGCGGCCATGACGGCCACACCACCATGCTGCTGGGTGCAGCGCGCTACCTGGCCGAAACCCGCAACTTCGACGGCATCGTCCACTTCATCTTCCAGCCCGGCGAGGAAGGCTGCGGCGGCGCGCTCGCCATGCTGGCCGACGGGCTGTTCGAACGCTTCCCCTGCGATGCCATCTTCGGCATGCACAACCGGCCGGGAATGCCCCTCGGCCACTACGGCATACGCCCCGGCCCGACGGCGGCGGGCGGCGCCTTCTTCGACATCGCGGTCAGCGGCAAGGGTGCCCATGGCGCGCGCCCCGAAGCCAGCATCGACCCGGTCCTGGCCGCCTGCCACATCACCGCGGCGCTGCAATCCATCGTCAGCCGGACCCTCAGCCCACGCGACCCCGCGGTCGTCAGCGTCACCAAGGTGATCGGCGGGGAGGCCTACAACGTCATCCCCGAAACCGCGACCATCTCCGGCACCGCGCGCTTTTTCACCCGCGAGGTCGGCGCGCAGATCGAGGCCGCGATGCGCCGCGTGGCCGAGGGCGTGGCTGCCGGCTTCGGCGCAACCGCGACCACCGACTGGCGGCTGATCTTCGCCCCCACCATCAACGATCCGGCGCAGACGGAGCTTTACGCCGAGGCCGCCGCCGAGCTGGTCGGCGCCGACCGCGTCGCGCGCGACAACCCGCCCGGCATGGGGTCGGAGGATTTCTCCTTCATGATGGAGCGCGTCCCGGGCGCCTATATCCATGTCGGCAACGGCGATGGCGCGATGCCGCACAACCCCCGCTACGCCTTCAATGACGAGGCAATCCCCTACGGTTCGGCGCTGTATGCCCGCGTGGTGGAACGCGGGCTGGCGCGCGACGGCAAGGGCTGAGGTTCAGCCCATCGCGGCGGGACCAGGTCGCAACGCCGCAGGGGCCGGTGCCTCGGCGTGGCGACCACCCCAAGGGCAGCACCCGCGACGGGGTGCCATCAAACGCGTCTCGCAATCCGCCGCGCGATCGCCTATATCCGGCCTGTCACCTTGGTGACTATGGCGATAAACGGCGTATGGAATAAGTGTTGCGGACCCGGGGGCGGTACCCGGCGCCTCCACCAATCACCCGCCTTATCAGCGGCCGATGGGGGCGAAATAGGCTCGACGCGCACGGTAAAGATCCGTCTTTTGCCCGGCATGGTACCGCCGTCATCGGACCAAATCACAAGTGCCAATGATAACGGTCGCGAGACCGTGGCGCTCGCTGCCTAGAGATAGGTAAGCGCGGTTCGGGGGGCACCGGGCAACAGAAGCCCCCCACTTCCTTCCGCTTCCCTTGGCATTCGCCCGATCCGTGCGTAGATGGCCCCCATGAGCGACGATGCCGCCCCGCCCGACAGCCTGATGCCCTACGACGCCTGGGCCGAGGAGGCGTTGCGCGACGTCGCCATCCGCGCCCTGGAACACGCCGCCGCCCACGGGCTGCCGGGCGAGCACCATTTCTACCTGACCTTCCGCACCGACCATCCCGGCACCTCGGTGCCCGGGCACCTGAAGGCGCGCTACCCGCAGGAGATCACCATCGTCCTGCAGCACCAGTTCGAGAACTTGCTGATCGACCGCGCGGCTCAGCGCTTCGAGGTCACGCTGTTCTTCGGCGGCGTGCCGTCGCGTCTGGTGGTGCCCTTCGGCGCGCTGACCATGTTCCACGACCCGCAGGTGCGCTTTGGCCTGCGCTTCCCGGTGACCGGCGCCGAGACGCCCGCCTTCGAAGACGCGGCGCCCGAGCCCGAGGCCGCGCCCGAGCAGCCCGCCGCGCCGGCGCAGGTCGTCAGCCTCGACGCGTTCCGCCGCAAGACCTGAGTTGGCCGGATGGGCAGGCGGGCTGTGAAGGTCTGCCTGCCTGGTCAGGTCGCGATGGCGCGCTGATCTCCGGCATCGATATGAACCGCCCCGGGTTTGTCGGAGGCTCCAACTCCTGAGAGGCTGGAGCGATGACGAGCAAGACGACGAACAAGTTCTCGCCTGAGGTTTGCGAGCGGGCGGTGCGGATGGTGCTGGAGCACGAGGCGCAGCACCCGTCGCGCTGGGCGACGATCCTGTCGATCGCGGCCAAGATCGGCTGCACGGGCCAGACGCTGAACGAGT